>Ga0207655_1000362_pt1 | contig 64760 bp, 52 predicted proteins | sample KBSM44metaG_FD_184398 | JGI IMG/M metagenome (GOLD analysis project Ga0207655, IMG submission 184398) | Miscanthus rhizosphere microbial communities from Kellogg Biological Station, Michigan, USA - KBS M4-4 metaG (SPAdes) (version 2) | ecosystem: Host-associated > Plants > Roots > Rhizosphere >...
CATTAAGTAGGGGTTGCGTCGCATGTGTGGCATCGTCGGTATCGTCGGTAAGTCGAACGTCAATCAGGCGCTGTATGACGCGCTAACCGTGCTCCAGCACCGCGGCCAGGACGCTGCCGGTATCGTGACCAGCCATGATGGCCGGTTATTCCTGCGCAAGGACAACGGGCTGGTCCGTGACGTCTTCCAGCAGCGTCATATGCAGCGCCTGGTGGGTCACATGGGTATTGGCCATGTGCGCTACCCGACTGCCGGCAGCTCGACGTCGGCTGAAGCCCAGCCGTTCTACGTCAACTCGCCGTACGGCATTACCCTGGCGCACAACGGTAACCTGACCAACGTCGAACAGTTGGCCAAGGAGATCTACGAGTCTGATCTGCGTCACGTCAACACCAGTTCCGACTCTGAAGTGCTGCTCAACGTGTTCGCCCACGAGTTGGCCCAGCGCGGCAAGCTGCAGCCGACCGAGGAAGACGTGTTCGCGGCGGTAACCGACGTGCATAACCGCTGCGTCGGCGGTTACGCTGTCGTGGCGATGGTCACCGGCTACGGTATCGTCGGCTTCCGCGATCCCCATGGTATTCGTCCGATCGTGTTCGGCCAGCGTCACACCGACGAAGGCGTCGAGTACATGATCGCTTCCGAAAGCGTTTCCCTGGACGTGCTCGGTTTCACCCTGATCCGCGACCTGGCACCGGGCGAAGCGGTCTACATCACCGAAGACGGCAAGCTGCACACCCGTCAGTGTGCGACCAATCCGAGCCTGACCCCGTGCATCTTCGAACACGTGTACCTGGCGCGTCCGGACTCCATCATTGATGGTGTGTCGGTGTACAAGGCGCGTCTGCGCATGGGTGAAAAGCTGGCGGATAAAATCCTGCGCGAGCGTCCTGACCATGGCATCGACGTGGTCATCCCGATTCCGGACACCAGCCGTACTGCGGCGCTGGAACTGGCCAACCACCTGGGCGTGAAGTTCCGCGAAGGTTTCGTAAAGAACCGCTACATCGGCCGGACCTTCATCATGCCGGGTCAGGCGGCACGCAAGAAATCCGTGCGGCAGAAACTCAATGCCATCGAACTGGAGTTCCGTGGCAAGAACGTGATGCTGGTGGATGACTCCATCGTGCGCGGCACCACCTGCAAGCAGATCATCCAGATGGCCCGCGAAGCTGGCGCGAAGAACGTCTACTTCTGCTCGGCGGCGCCGGCCGTGCGTTACCCGAACGTCTACGGCATCGACATGCCGAGTGCCCACGAACTGATCGCCCACAACCGTACCACCCAGGACGTTGCCGACCTCATCGGTGCCGACTGGCTGGTCTATCAGGACCTGCCGGACCTGATCGAGGCCGTGGGCGGTGGCAAGATCAAGATCGAGCAGTTCGACTGTGCGGTATTCGACGGCAAGTACGTTACCGGCGATATCGACGAGCACTACCTGAACCGGATCGAGCAGGCGCGCAACGACGCGTCCAAGGCCAAGACCCAGGCGGTCAGTGCGATCATCGATCTGTACAACAACTGAGTAGAATCCGGCCCTGAGGGGCCGGTTTTGTATCTTCCAAAGATTGAGCAAGGAGTGGCAGCATGAGTCAGGAATGGGATGCCGGTCGGCTGGACAGCGATCTCGACGGCGTAGCCTTCGACACCCTGGCCGTTCGTGCCGGTCAACACCGTACTCCGGAAGGCGAGCACAGCGATCCGCTGTTCTTCACTTCCAGCTACGTTTTCCGTACTGCCGCCGATGCGGCCGCGCGCTTTGCCGGCGAGGTGCCGGGTAACGTCTATTCGCGCTACACCAATCCGACCGTACGTTCGTTCGAAGAGCGCATTGCCGCCCTGGAGGGCGCCGAGCAGGCCGTGGCCACTTCGACCGGCATGTCGGCGATCATGGCCGTGGTCATGAGCCTGTGCAGCGCCGGCGACCATGTGTTGGTGTCGCGCAGCGTGTTCGGTTCCACCATCAGCCTGTTCGAGAAGTACTTCAAGCGCTTTGGTGTCGAGGTCGACTATGTACCGCTGGCGGAACTGTCCGGCTGGGACGCGGCGATCAAGCCCAATACCAAGCTGCTGTTCGTCGAGTCGCCGTCGAACCCGTTGGCCGAGCTTGTGGATATCGCCGCCCTGGCACAGATCGCCCATGCCAGGGGCGCGCTGCTGGTCGTCGACAACTGCTTCTGCACGCCTGCGGTGCAACAGCCGCTGAAGCTGGGTGCGGACGTGGTGGTGCATTCGGCGACCAAGTACATCGACGGCCAGGGTCGTTGCATGGGTGGGGTGGTGTGCGGGCGCAGCGAGCAGATGAAGGAAGTCGTCGGCTTTCTGCGCACTGCCGGGCCGAGCCTCAGTCCGTTCAATGCCTGGATCTTCCTCAAGAGCCTGGAAACCCTCAATCTGCGCATGCGTGCCCACTGCGCCAGCGCCCTGGCCCTGGCCGAATGGCTGGAACAGCAGGACGGCATCGAGAAAGTCCACTACGCCGGCCTCAAGAGCCATCCGCAACACGAACTGGCCCAGCGTCAGCAGCGTGGTTTCGGTGGAGTGGTGAGTTTCGAGGTCAAGGGCGGCAAAGAAGGCGCCTGGCGCTTCATCGATGCCACTCGGATGATCTCGATCACCGCCAACCTGGGTGACAGCAAGACCACCATCACCCATCCGAGCACCACCTCCCACGGCCGTCTGTCGCCGCAGGAGCGTGAAGCGGCGGGTATTCGCGACAGCCTGATCCGGGTCGCGGTCGGCCTGGAAGATGTGGCTGACCTGCAAGCCGACCTCGCGCGCGGTCTGGCTGCGCTGTGATCGAGTTGGCTTTCGGCGCGAGCGTTGGCAGCAACGGCCGCGTCGCGCTGGTGACTGGCGCGGCGCGGGGTATCGGGCTGGGTATTGCCGCCTGGCTGATCAGCGAAAGCTGGCAGGTGGTACTGGCCGACCGGGACCCGGTGCGCGGTGCCAAGGTGGCTGAAGTCCTTGGCGAGAACGCCTGCTTTATCGCCATGGATGTCGCCGACGAAGCGCAAGTGGCGCGTGGCGTGGCCGAGGTACTGGGCCGGTTCGGCCGGCTCGATGCGTTGGTGTGCAACGCGGCGGTTGCCGACCCGCACAATATCACCCTCGAAAGTCTCGACCTGGCGCACTGGAATCGGGTCCTGGCGGTCAATCTCAGTGGGCCGATGCTGCTAGCCAAGCACTGTGTGCCTTACTTGCGTGCCCATTGCGGCGCCATCGTCAATATTGCCTCGACCCGGGCCACGCAGTCGGAGCCGGATACCGAAGCGTATGCGGCGAGCAAGGGTGGCTTGCTGGCGCTCACTCATGCGCTGGCGATGAGCCTCGGCCCGGAGATCCGGGTGAACGTGGTCAGCCCGGGCTGGATCGATGCCCGCGATCCCGCGCAGCGCAGGGCCGAGCCGTTGAGTGAGAGCGATCATGCCCAGCACCCGGTGGGTCGGGTAGGGACGGTCGAGGATGTGGCGGCGATGGTTGGATGGCTGCTTTCGAAAAGCGCGGGCTTTGTCACCGGTCAGGAGTTCGTGGTCGACGGTGGCATGAGCAAGAAGATGATTTATTCCGAGTAGGGCGCTGTAGCCCGCAGGGCCTGAGGTTTTGTGCTGCCGGAACTGACATGAATGTGTCTTTTTCAGAAAAACTTCAAGCGGGCTATTGACTTAGGTTCTCTACCTGCGTAAATTTCGCGGCCTCAGCGAAGCAAAGGGTGATTAGCTCAGCCGGGAGAGCATCTGCCTTACAAGCAGAGGGTCGGCGGTTCGATCCCGTCATCACCCACCACTTCTTGAGTCTTTCGCAAGAAAGAGTCTCGCAAGAGAATCGGAAGTTCTGTGAAGAACCTCCAACCGACGCGCAGCGGTAGTTCAGTCGGTTAGAATACCGGCCTGTCACGCCGGGGGTCGCGGGTTCGAGTCCCGTCCGCTGCGCCATATTTTGTACAGATCGCCTGTCGGTCAAGATAGACGATCTGCGACAACGAAAGCACCGAAGCTTTCCTGTCACGGGTTTTAAAAGTTTCAAACGGACGCAAGTCCGAGCGATACGCAGCGGTAGTTCAGTCGGTTAGAATACCGGCCTGTCACGCCGGGGGTCGCGGGTTCGAGTCCCGTCCGCTGCGCCATACAAGGCTTCGAGGCCCTTGAACTCCTCGAAGCGAAAGAAAATGCCCCGACCAGTCGGGGTATTTTTTTGCCTCCGAAAAAGCATCCGGATTTCAGGGTCGGTTGTGCAGGCCACCCCTGTACATGATCCATCAGGCAGTGGCTGATGGGCGTGCGTGTTGGACGATTACCGGGGGCGCAGCGGAACTTTCCGGGTGTTGTGGCCGTCAAGTCGTCATGCCTCTGCAAAACTGCGGGTATTGATCGACCATTTGAGCGAAGGTCTTTTTCCTGAAAAAACGCTGTCGTACAGTGTTTAACACACTAAAGCACGCGCTCTGGCATGGCGATCTGATGCACAATACGCCCCGGACCGTTTTACTCAGGATTATCAATGTCGACATCATTCCACTTGCGTACCCTGGCCTTGGCCTTGGTGCTGGTGGGCGCCGCAGGTTGCTCCTCGCCCAAGACCGCCGTTTATGAACATGAGAATTTCGATGATTCCGGAACCTTCTCACGCAACTATTCGGTGAGCGACAAGGCCTCCTGCGAAGCTGCCCGGCGTGCCTTGCTCAGTCAGGGTTACATCATCACCAGCAGCGACCCCAAGCTGATCACCGGCAACAAGAGTTTTCAGCAGACCGGCGAGACTCACCTGCAAATCAGTTTCAGCATCGTCTGTGCGCCCGATGGCAGCAGCGGCAAGCGTTCGACCATGTTTGCCAACGCCCTGCAGGACCGCTACGCGTTGAAGAAGGTCAATAACTCCGCGAGCTTGGGTGTGGGTGTGTTGGGGTCGGTATCCATGCCGATCGGTTCGACGGACGACTCGATGGTCAAGGTCGCCAGTGAAACGGTGTCCTCGGCGCAGTTCTATGATCGGTTCTTCACCCTGGTGGAGCTTTTCCTGCCGCCGGAAGTGAAGAAAGAGCAACACACCGATGACAAACCCAAGGCCGAGTTGGGTATGCCGGAAAGCACTACACCCGTCGTCAAGCCCGAAGCCGCTGCAGAACCGGCCAAGGCTGTCCAGCCTGCTCCGGTAGAGCCTGCTCATGCAGCACCAGGCCACGTGGAGCCGAGTCCCAGTGCCCCGGCCTTGAGCGCCCCGGCGGTTCCAGAAGCCGTGAAGCTGCTGCCGGAAGCCGCGCCGAGCGCCCCGGCGACACCGGCCAGCGAAAAACCGGCTGAATCTGCTCCGGCGACGACGACGCCGGCTGCCGAAGCCACCCCGGCAACGGTCCCGGCCAGCACCGAAGCGGCCAAGCCGGCTCAGTGAGGCCGGGTTTCAGATCGCTGCGCGATCGGGTTTGTCGACCTCGATTGCGTAGCGACTGATGGCCTGTGGTGCTCATTCGAACAGTCATCTCATCCGTGCCGGTACTCGCTAAAGCAGCCGGCTGTCTGATTGTGAACGCATTCCTTTTCGTATGAACAAAAAATGACTGGCAAAAAACCTGACCCATCTGCTAGTTTTTCTAGCAAGGAGCACGTCTGGTAATGGAGCGCTTCATTTTTTCTTCACATGGGCAACTTATGCTGGCTCTGCGGGTCAGTCATACAAGCGCTTATACCTGCGAATACAAGGAGTTTCACAATGGATGATTATCAAGAAGAACTGCTCGAATACCACGCTTTCGAGATGGACCCGGTCGAACCGGCAGACGACGCTACCGAGCTGTAAACGGTGGCGTTTTTTTTTGCTCAGGCGGAATGGCGCTGACTGCGGCGGAATTCGCCGGGGGTCTGGCCGTTCCAGCGTTTGAAGGCGCGTTGAAAGGCTTCGGCCGAAGCAAAACCGAGCAGATAGGCGATTTCGCCAAAAGCCAGTTCGGTATCACGAATGTAGGTCATCGCCAGGTCGCGACGGGTGTCGTTGAGAATTGCGCGAAACTGCGTGCCTTCCTCGGCCAGTTTGCGCCGCAAGGTCCAGGTTGGCAGCTTCAGGCGCGCCGCCACTTCCTCCAGGTCGGGTTCCCGGCCGCCATTGAGTAACGGCCCCAGTAACTGAGTGATACGCTCACGCAGGCTGCGGGTGCGGGTCAACTGTTCCAGTTCCCTTTCGCAGAGTTGCAGCAGGTGCCGCCAGGTGCTCGGGCAGTGTTCCGGGTTGCGCAGGCCGAGACTGGCCTGGTCGAGGCGTAGCTGGTTGATCTCGGCGCCGAAATGCACCGGGCTGTCGCCGAGCAGATGATAGTCGGCGGCGTAATCCGGAGCGCTGAACTCGATATCGATCCGTTCGGCCCGCACGGGTTGGCCGGCGACGCTGGACAACTGCTTCAGCCATCCGGCGATGATCGAGTCCACCACGAAGCGGTTGTAGGCGTTGTACGGGCTGATCGAATAGAACCGCAGCCAGGCCCCTTCGGTATCCTCGTGGAAGCTCGATTGACCACGGTAGTTGGAACCGTAAAGGGGTTCGAAGCGGGTGAGGGCGCGGGCGGCTTCGCGGACGGTCGGTGCCTGGGCTGCGGTGATGCCGGCCAGACCGGCCTGGCTCAGGCGGCTCAGGCGGCCCATGTGCAGGCCCAGCGCCGGGTTGTCGGTGAGCTGGATGGCGGCGTGGCCCAGGCGCATGTAGCGCGGGATCGACAGACGTGCGCCAGGCTCGGCCAGGCGGGCCGTGTCCAGGCCGTACTGTTCCAGCAACGCCTCGGGATCGTGACCGCGTTCGCGTACCGCATCGGCCAGGCTGTGAACAAAGCCTACTGACAGGTCGCCCAGGCGCATGGCCACCGGCTTCATGGCAGCCACAGATTGATCAGGCGGGCGCCGCGCCCAGCGGCGTCGTCCTGGGTGAGAATCTGCCCGTTGTAGCTGATGAAGCTTTGTCCGGCGCTACGCTGGTCCCAGAGTTGGCCGCGCAGGAACACCGTGAGGCTGGCGATGGACTGGCTGTCCGCCGGCCGGGCGTTCAGGGTCAGTCGATGCCAGGCTTCGCCCTCGCTGAGTTCGCCGGGACGCAGGCCGATCTCGGGCGGCGTGACCGCACTCCTGAAACCGCGCCAAGGTCGCTCCCAACTGCCCTTGCCGGTGACATGGGCCGGCACGGCGATCAGTTTGACCCCCAGGGCGTCGAGTTGGCGGTAGGCGTTCGGGTACCAGCTGTCGCTGCCGATCAGGATGCCCAGGCGGCCGGCGGGGGTGTCGACGACGTTCATCGCCTGGTCGGCGGCGCCGAGCACGTAGCCGCGCTGGTCGAAGGTCGGGTACAACTGGCGTTGCGGCTGGCCGAGTGGGCGGCCATCGGCGCCGAAGGTCAGGCTGGCGTTGTACAGCGAGCCGCTGCCGAACTTCAGCGTGCCCTGTTCGACGAAGGGTGTCGGCAGCAGGAGGGTGCCGGCCACCAGGGTCACTCCGAATTCTTTCGCCAGGCCGCCGAACAGCGCCTGGTAGTCGCTGGCCATGGCCTGGGCCTTCATGCGCAGTCGGGCATCGTCCAGGCGGCTGCGGCCCTTGGCCTTGAACAGGGCATGGGTGAACTTCAGCGGGTTACCGGCCATCAGCCAGTTCATCGCCTCCTGCTGGTTGAGCGCCTGGAAGATATCGTCCTTTTCCCCGCGCAGCACCAGCCAGGTACCGACATGTTCGGGCAATACCACCACGGTTCGGGCATTGAGCAGGCCGAGGCTGCGCGCCTGTTGCAGATAGGCGGCGAGCTTGCGGTGCAGGCGTGGCAGGCTCTGGTAGTCGCTGGGGAACAGCTCGGGCTGGATGCCCAGGAGGTTGCCATGTTCTCCGGGGACGCCCTGGTTCAGCGCGAGCCGGATCCGCAGATCGGACAGGTAGTGGCCGCTGCTGCGCTGTTGGGTCCAGAGGCCGTAGCTGGTCAGCGCGGCGATCAGGGCAATGAGCAGGATACCGACAAAAAATTTGCGCATGGAAGCTAAAGCTGGCGGCCTTGGGCGGAATTCATCGACTAGGGTAGGGCCCATGGACGCCGTTGCCAAGCGTTGCTGCGCATTTGGATCAATAACTTGTCAGTTTCGATCATTGAGCCGTCCCCGGCGGCTCTTTAATGTGCCACTCATACACCTGACGGGAGCCGCAGAGCACCCGCATTCCGTGATCTCGCCTGTTCTGGAGTTGCCATGACCGCCACCCCGTACCCGCATCTGCTGGCCCCGCTCGACCTGGGTTTCACCACGCTGCGCAACCGCACCCTGATGGGGTCGATGCACACTGGCCTGGAAGAAAAGCCCGGTGGTTTCGAGCGCATGGCCGCCTATTTCGCCGAGCGTGCCCGTGGCGGCGTTGGTCTGATGGTCACCGGCGGCATCGCGCCGAACGAGGAAGGTGGTGTGTACTCCGGCGCCGCGCGACTGACCACCCGCGAGGAAGCGGAGCAGCACCGCATCGTCACCCGCGCCGTGCATGAGGCGGGCGGCAAGATCTGCATGCAGATCCTGCATGCCGGGCGTTATGCCTACAGTCCGAAACAGGTGGCACCAAGCGCGATCCAGGCGCCGATCAACCCGTTCAAGCCGAAGGAGCTGGACGAGGCGGGGATCGAGAAACAGATCGCCGATTTCGTCACCTGTTCGACCCTGGCCCAGTTCGCCGGTTACGACGGCGTCGAGGTCATGGGATCTGAAGGCTACTTCATCAACCAGTTCCTCGCGGCCCACACCAACCACCGTACCGACCGCTGGGGTGGCAGCTACGAGAACCGCATGCGTCTGCCGGTGGAAATCGTCCGGCGGGTACGTGAAGCGGTCGGCACGGATTTCATCATCATCTTCCGTCTGTCGATGCTGGACCTGGTTGAAGGCGGCAGCACCTGGGAAGAGATCGTGCAACTGGCCAAGGCCATCGAGCAGGCCGGCGCGACGATCATCAATACCGGGATCGGCTGGCACGAGGCGCGGATTCCGACCATCGCCACCAAGGTGCCGCGCGCCGCGTTCACCAAGGTGACCGCCAAACTGCGTGGCTCGGTGTCGATTCCGCTGATCACCACCAATCGCATCAATACCCCGGAAATCGCCGAGCAGGTGCTGGCTGAAGGCGATGCCGACATGGTTTCCATGGCCCGGCCGTTCCTGGCCGACCCGGACTTCGTCAACAAGGCGGCGGCCGGTCGTGGCGATGAAATCAATACCTGTATCGGCTGCAACCAGGCCTGCCTGGACCACACCTTCGGTGGCAAGCTGACTTCGTGCCTGGTCAACCCGCGGGCCTGCCATGAGACCGAACTCAACTACCTGCCGGTCCGGCAGATCAAGAAGATCGCCGTGGTCGGTGCCGGCCCTGCCGGGCTGGCGGCGGCGACCGTGGCCGCCGAGCGCGGGCACCAGGTGACACTGTTCGACTCTGCCAGCGAGATCGGCGGACAGTTCAACGTCGCCAAGCGGGTGCCGGGCAAGGAGGAGTTCTACGAAACCCTGCGCTACTTCAAACGCAAGCTGCAGACCACCCAGGTCGAGTTGTGCCTCGATACCCGTGTCGACGTTGCGCAACTGGTCGCCGGTGGTTACGACGAGATTGTGCTGGCCACCGGTATCGCACCACGACTGCCGGCCATTCCCGGAATCGATCACCCCAAGGTGCTGAGCTACCTGGATGTGTTGCTGGGGCGCAAGCCGGTAGGCAACAAGGTCGCGGTGATCGGTGCCGGCGGAATCGGTTTCGATGTTTCGGAGTTCCTCGTGCACCAGGGCGTTGCCACCAGCCAGGATCGCCAGGCGTTCTGGCACGAGTGGGGCATCGATACCCGGCTCGAGGCGCGGGGCGGTGTTGCCGGGATCAAGCCCGAGGTCCCTGCGCCGGCGCGTCAGGTGTTCCTGCTGCAACGCAAGGCGTCCAAGGTCGGTGATGGACTGGGCAAGACCACCGGCTGGATTCACCGCACCGGGTTGAAGAACAAGCGGGTGCAGATGCTCAACAGCGTCGAGTACCTGAAAATCGATGATGAGGGCCTGCACATCCGGATTGGCGAGGACGAACCGCAGGTGTTGCCGGTGGACAACGTGGTCATCTGTGCCGGCCAGGATCCGCTGCGCGAGTTGCAGGACGGGTTGTTGGCGGCGGGTCAGAACGTGCACCTGATCGGTGGCGCGGATGTCGCGGCGGAGCTGGATGCCAAGCGGGCGATCAACCAGGGTTCGCGGCTGGCTGCCGAGCTCTGAAGGCCCGCTACAAGCAGGCCAATACATCCTGTGGCGAGGGGGCTTGTGCGCTGCAGCCCCAAAGCCTGACCCGCAGGGCATCAGATACGCGGCGATAACCGGTTCTGCGCCCGCTTCACGGCCTAGCGCGGGCAAGTCCGCTCGCCACTGGGCTCGGCGGTCGATACACCTTCAGGGGCTGATAGACTGGCGTCACCTTGCCTCGCGAGCTTCACCCGATGTTGCCACCGCCCGACTGGCGCCCCCACGCGCCGCTTGAACCCCTGTACCTCGACTGGCTCGCCCGAGCCGGCGTCGAGGTGGCCGTCCTGCGCCTGGACCGGATCGACCCGCTGATCAGCGGCAACAAGTGGTTCAAGCTCACCGAGCACCTCGCCGCCGCCCGCCAGGCCAAGGCCGAAGGGCTGATCAGTCTGGGTGGTGCCCATTCCAATCACCTGCATGCCCTGGCCGCAGCGGGCCGGCGCTTCGGTTTTGCCACCGTCGGCCTGCTACGCGGGCATCCACTGCAAACCCCGACTGTCCTCGATCTGCAAACCTTCGGCATGGAACTGCACTGGCTCGGCTACGAGGGCTATCGCAAGCGCCATGAGCCAGGCTTCTGGGCACCCTGGCAAGTCCGCTACCCGTATCTGCATACGGTGCCCGAGGGCGGTGGCGGGCTGGCGGGGGCGCTCGGTTGTGCGGTTCTGCGCAAAATGGTCGAGGCGCAACTTCCACAACTCGGCTGGGCGGACTTCCACGGGTGGTGGCTGGCGGCCGGAACCGGTACCACCGCTGCCGGTCTGGTGCTGGCCGAGGCGGGTCGGCGAGCGGTGCATGCGGCACTGGCGGTACCGGGCGACCACGGGGTCGCGCCATCGATGGCGAGGATTCTTGAGGAGGCTGCAATGACCGACGGCGGTTATGAACTGGTCGACGCCTGTCGTGGTGGATTCGCCAGGATCGATGCCGATTTGCAGGCGTTCATCTCCCGCAGCGAAGAACAGAGCGGCGTGCCGCTGGAACCGCTCTACACCGGCAAGGCGCTGATGGCACTACACCGGCAGGTCAAGAGTGGCCAGTTCGCCCCCGGCACGCGCCTGGTCTTCGTTCATACCGGCGGGTTGCAGGGGCGTCGCGGTTTCATCGGTGAAGCTTTGGCATGATCCGCGCCAGGGTGTTATCGCGCACGACATAGTGGTGATAGAGCCCGGCCAGTGCGTGCAGGCCGATCAACCAGTAGCCGAGACTGCCGGCCAGCTCATGCCAGCCCTTGATTTCCTTGGCCAGTGGGCGGTTCTCGGCGATCAGCGTCGGCAAGTCGATGCCATAGAACATCACTGCATGGCCCTGGCCGCTGACCACCAGCCAGCCCAGCAGCGGCGTGGCGATCATGAACAGGTACAAGGCGATGTGCATCAGCTTCGCCAGCAGCGTCTGCCAGGTCGGTGGCGTTGGCACGATCTTCGGCGCCATGCCGATGACCCGCGCCACCAGTCGCAGCCAGACCAGCAGGAACACGGTCAGCCCGAGCATGTAGTGAAACTCGACGATCAAGGACCGGCCACCGCTGCCCTTTGGAAACTGGCCGCGCAATTCGATACAGCAGTAGACAGCCACCAGCAGCACCAGCATCAGCCAGTGCAGGGCAATAGACAGGCTGCTGTAGCGGCTGTCGCTATTCTTCCAGGGCATACCTTGTTCCTCACTCATCACGGCGTGAAGCTCCGCTTTTTGGCAACGGAGTCTTTGCTGCACTTTAATACTTTTTTGAACCCTTCGCCTGAGGCTGAGCGTTGAGGGCGCAGGAGGGGCTTCAATCGTCCGTATCGGCAATCAGGTGGCGTCAGCCATGCACTCGGTTCAGGCCGAGCCCGGTATATTCGGCCACAGGTCGGCCACCAGAAATAGCCGCTCGGCTTCTGCCCAATCGCCGTCGGTGTTTTGCGTCAGGCGGACCAGCAATTGGGCCGGCGCCATGGGATCGAGCTGAGCGAGCCAGTCATCCAGTCGCTCTTCGGTCCAGGCCTGATCGTCGGGATAGTTCGCCGGGGCCAGCCAGGCATGGCGTGGTAGCGGTTGCCAGCGGCCGGGAGGGCTCTGCACGCGAAAGCCCGCCCAGTCGCGCTGATGCAGCCAGCGCCCCTGCAGGTGTTGCGGGTGAGCACCCCGCGGCGGGCAGGCATTGCCGGGCCATGGATAGAGCAGGTAGCCCCCAAGCCACAACTGCGCACTGAACGCGCCGATGCCCAGTGCCGCCAGGGTCTCGCGGCTTTCCGCGCGTGCAGACATGGGCAACTGGTGTTGGCTCAGGTGCGTCAGCTTGCTATCCAGGCGATCATGGCAGCCGGGGCCGAGCCAGTTCTGCGGTTCCTCGCCACGGCCCTGTTGCGGTCCGAGGTAGAGCTTGATCGCCAGTTCCAGGTGATGCACGCCATCGCGGTCACGCAGCAGCATATCGAGTTCGCCGAGGGTGTGGCCGTCACGGCGGATCGGCAGGTTGGCGCCGATCAGTTCGATCCCCGGGGCATGGCGTACGGCGAACTGCCAGAGCCGCTCGTAGTACAGCCCCAGCCGGCGCGTGGCGGCCTGGGCCAGCCAGTGCTGCAAGGGCTCAGGATCATGGTCCAGTTGCCGCAGCCAGCGTTCCAGTTGCTGCGGTGCCTGCACCCAGTCGCTGCCGGCCAGCGGATGGCGCTGTGGCCCGGGCGTATCGATGAGCATCGGCGGCGCGAGAATGACCCAGGCCAGGTCGCGCACTTCGGGGTGGCGCAACTGTCGGGGGAGGTTGAGCAAGCCGGGAAACAGGATCATTCTGCGAGCATAGCCGTTTGCTTCAAGGCTGAAAGGATTTTGTCTCAGGCCGGCTTTCGCCCATAATCGTTCTTTTGCCTGCCGCAGAACCTTTTCAGGAGCCCCATGGAGCAATTTCGCAATATCGGCATCATTGGCCGCCTGGGCAGTTCGCAGGTGCTGGATACCGTTCGCCGCCTCAAGCGCTTTCTTCTCGAACGGCACATGCATGTGATCCTCGAAGACACCATCGCCGAAGTCCTGCCGGGCCATGGCCTGCAGACCTCTTCGCGGAAGATGCTCGGCGAGGTCTGCGACATGGTCATCGTCGTTGGCGGTGATGGCAGCCTGCTGGGTGCTGCGCGCGCGCTGGCGCGGCACAACGTGCCGGTGCTGGGGATCAACCGGGGCAACTTGGGGTTTCTCACCGACATTCGCCCGGATGACCTCGAAGTCGAAGTGGCCAAGGTCCTGGACGGTCACTACCTGGTGGAGAACCGCTTCCTGCTGCAAGCCGAGGTGCGCCGCCATGCCGAAGCCATCGGCCAGGGCGATGCGCTGAACGACGTGGTGCTGCATCCCGGCAAGTCGACGCGGATGATCGAGTTCGAGTTGTATATCGACGGCCAGTTCGTCTGCAGCCAGAAGGCCGACGGCCTGATCGTCGCCACCCCCACCGGTTCCACCGCCTACGCGCTGTCGGCCGGCGGCCCGATCATGCATCCCAAGCTCGATGCTATTGTGATCGTGCCGATGTACCCCCATACCTTGTCTAGCCGCCCCATTGTGGTGGATGGCAACAGCGAGTTGAAAATCGTGGTATCCCGGGACATGCAGATCTACCCCCAAGTCTCCTGCGATGGTCAGAACCATTTCACCTGCGCGCCGGGTGATACGGTGACCATCAGCAAGAAACCGCAGAAACTGCGGCTGATCCACCCGCTGGATCACAACTACTACGAAGTCTGCAGGACCAAACTCGGCTGGGGCAGCCGGTTGGGCGGTGGAGACGACTGATGCTCGATCCCGCGCGTGGCTACGATCTGATCGGTGATGTGCACGGTTGCGCTCATACTCTCGAACATCTGCTGGACATGCTCGGTTATCACAAACTGGGGGGTGTCTGGCGTCACCCTTCGCGGATGGCGGTGTTCCTCGGCGATATCATCGACCGAGGCCCGCGGATCCGCGAGGCGCTGCATATCGTCCACGACATGGTCGAGGCCGGGCAGGCGCTGTGCATCATGGGCAACCACGAGTTCAATGCCCTGGGCTGGACCACCGAGGCGCCGCCTGGCAGCGGCAAGCAGTTCGTCCGTGAGCACACGCCGCGCCATGCTCGTCTGCTGCAGGAAACCCTGACCCAGTTCGAAGGGCACCCGGGCGACTGGCATGATTTCCTCGGCTGGTTCTATGAGTTGCCGTTGTTTCTCGATGCCGGACGGTTCCGTGTCGTCCATGCCTGTTGGGATGCCGGGTTGATCGAACCGCTGCGTGCGCAATATCCGCACGGTCGCATCGACGAGCATTTCGTCCAGGCCTCGGCGGTGTCCGGCAGCTTTGCCTGCACCGTGTTCAACCGCCTGCTGCGCGGCACCGACATGCGCCTGCCGGACGGCCTGACCCTGACCGGCGGCGACGGCCTGACCCGTGCGTTCTTCCGTACCAAATTCTGGGAGGACGATCCGCAGACTTATGGCGACATCGTCTTCCAGCCCGACGCCTTGCCCGAGCAGGTGGCGCGCAAGCCATTGTCGCCGCACGAAAAGAACGCCTTGCTGCGTTACGGCCTGGAGGAACCGATGCTGTTCGTCGGGCACTACTGGCGCAGTGGTCGGCCGATGCCGATCCGACCGAACCTGGCCTGCCTGGACTACAGTGCGGTGCTGTATGGCAAGTTGGCGGCCTATCGCCTGGATGCGGAAACCCAACTCGATCCGAACAAGTTCGTCTGGGTCGATGTCGAGCGCCCCGAGGTTCCGAGATGACCGCCACTGCCATCCTGCGTCTGCCACTGGGTACCGACCTCAGTGGTTTCGTCGAACTGCTGCAACGCCTGCAGGTGCCGCACCGCGTCACCGAAGAGGGTGGTGAGCAGGTGCTGTGGGTGCCGGAGTCGGCCAGCGCCGATGTGTTGGCGCTCTATCAGCGTTTTCCCGAGGGCGATCCGCACAATCAGTTGGAGGTGTTGCCACCGGCACCTGTAGCGTCCGCGCCGAGCCGTCCGAGCCTGGCCCTTCAGGTGCGCCACAGCCCGGTCACCGCAATGGTCCTGTTGCTGACCCTGGTGGTCGGCGTGATCACCTGGCTGGGCGACAACCTGTCGATGGTGCACTGGTTCACCTTCCTCGATTTCCAGGTGAGCGGCGAGTACATCCGCTTCACTCCATTGGACGATGGTCTGGCAGCGGGGCAATGGTGGCGGTTGGTGACGCCGATGCTGCTGCATTTCGGCTTTCTGCACATTGCCATGAACGGCATGTGGTACTGGGAGCTGGGCAAGCGCATCGAGCGGCACCAGGGCGGGATCAATCTGCTGGGGCTGACGCTGCTGTTCAGCCTGGTGTCGAACTTCAGCCAGTACTACGTCAGCGGTCCGACCCTGTTCGGTGGCCTGTCCGGCGTGCTCTATGGCCTGCTCGGCCACTGCTGGATCTACCAGTGGCTGGCGCCCAACCCGGTCTACCGGTTGCCCCGTGGCGTACTGGCGATGATGCTGATCTGGTTGCTGGTGTGCCTCTCCGGGCTGATCTCGCTGATCGGCTTCGGCGAAATCGCCAACGGCGCCCACGTCGGCGGGCTGCTCATCGGATGTTTCACCGGTCTGTTGGGTGGGCTGTGGTCCCGGCGTAGACTGGCTGCCTGATTCAAATGTCTTGAAAAGTCTGGAGACTTTTAATGTCCTCTTTCAGCGAAATGATTGAAAACATCACCCCCGATATCTACCAGAGCCTGAAACTGGCCGTGGAAATCGGCAAATGGTCCGATGGCCGCAAGCTCACCACCGAGCAGCGCGAGCTGTCGTTGCAGGCGATGATCGCCTGGGAAACCCAGAACCTGCCGGAAGACCAGCGTACCGGCTACATGGGCCCGCAGGAGTGTGCGTCGAAGTCCGAATCGATCCCGAACATCCTGTTCAAGTCGGATGCCATCCATTGATCGAGCTAGGCCGTGGTGCAGTCAGCAAGATGTCGACGCGTCTGGACGCCTCGACCGTGCAATATACGTTTCGCCTGGGTGACAGCGAGGTGCCGGTCAATCCGTTGATCGGCCAGAAGTTGCGCCTGGAGTTTCTCGGCGCCATCCATTGCAGCCATTGCGGGCGCAAGACCAAGACCAGTTTCAGCCAGGGTTACTGTTACCCGTGCATGACCAAGCTGGCGCAATGTGACACCTGCATCATGAGTCCGGAACGCTGCCACTATGACGCCGGCACCTGCCGCGAGCCGGCCTGGGGTGAACAGTTCTGCATGACCGACCATGTGGTCTACCTGGCCAACTCGTCGGGGATCAAGGTCGGCATCACCCGCGCCACCCAGCTGCCGACCCGCTGGCTCGACCAGGGCGCCAGCCAGGCGTTGCCGATCATGCGCGTGGCGACCCGTCAGCAGTCCGGCTTCGTCGAGGACCTGTTCCGCAGCCAGGTGGCCGACAAGACCAATTGGCGCGCCTTGCTCAAGGGCGATGCACCGGCGGTGGACCTGCGCCAGGTACGTGACCAGTTGTTCGAGTCCTGCGCCGAGGGCCTGCTGGCTCTTCAGGAACGTTTCGGCCTCCAGGCGATTCAGCCGGTGCTAGACATCGAACCCCTGGAAATCCGTTATCCGATCGAGGCTTACCCGACCAAGATCGTCAGCTTCAACCTGGACAAGAACCCGATTGCCGAAGGCACGCTGATGGGGATCAAGGGTCAATACCTGATCTTCGACACCGGCGTGATCAATATCCGTAAATACACGGCCTACCAGCTCGCCGTACATCAGTAAAAGGACGCACCCATGCGCACCGAACAGCCGAAGATGATCTATCTGAAGGACTATCAGGCCCCCGAGTACCTGATCGACGAGACACACCTGACCTTCGAGTTGTTCGAGGACCATACCCTGGTCCATGCGCAACTGCTGATGCGCCGCAACCCGTCACGCGGGGCAGGGCTGCCGCCGCTGGTACTGGACGGCCAGTTGCTCGAACTCTTGTCGGTCAGCCTGGACGACCGTGAGCTGGCCGCCTCGGACTACCAGTTGGACGAGAACCACCTGACCCTGCACCCGGCGAGCGCGACCTTCACCGTCGACACCAGCGTGAAGATCCACCCGGAGAGCAACACCGCGCTGGAAGGCTTGTACAAATCCAGTGGCATGTTCTGCACCCAGTGCGAGGCCGAGGGCTTTCGCAAGATCACCTACTACCTCGACCGCCCGGACGTGATGAGCCGGTTCACCACCACGGTGGTCGCCGAGCAGCATCAGTACCCGGTCCTGCTGTCCAACGGCAACCCGATTGGCACTGGCCCGCAGGATGACGGCCGGCACTGGGCGACCTGGGAAGACCCGTTCATGAAGCCGGCCTACCTGTTCGCGCTGGTGGCCGGTGACCTGTGGTGTGTCGAGGACAGCTTCACCACCATGACCGGGCGCGATGTGGCGCTGCGCATCTATGTCGAGCCGGAAAACATCGACAAGTGCCAGCACGCCATGAACAGCCTGAAGAAGTCCATGCGCTGGGACGAAGAGGTCTATGGCCGTGAGTACGACCTGGACATCTTCATGATCGTTGCGGTCAACGACTTCAACATGGGCGCCATGGAGAACAAGGGCCTCAACATCTTCAACTCCAGTGCCGTGCTGGCCCGCGCCGAAACCGCCACCGATGCCGCCCACCAGCGGGTCGAGGCGATCGTCGCCCACGAATACTTCCACAACTGGTCGGGCAACCGCGTGACCTGCCGCGACTGGTTCCAGCTGTCGCTCAAGGAAGGTTTCACCGTGTTCCGCGATGCCGGTTTCTCCTCGGACATGAACTCGCGCACGGTCAAGCGCATCCAGGATGTCGCCTACCTGCGCACCCATCAGTTTGCCGAGGACGCCGGTCCCATGGCCCACGCGGTGCGTCCGGACAGCTTCATCGAAATCTCCAACTTCTACACCCTGACCGTTTACGAGAAAGGCTCGGAAGTGGTCGGCATGATTCACACCCTGTTGGGGGCCGAAGGTTTCCGCAAGGGCAGCGACCTGTATTTCGAACGCCATGACGGCCAGGCGGTGACCTGTGATGACTTCGTCAAGGCCATGGAAGACGCCAACGGTGTCGACCTGACCCAGTTCAAGCGCTGGTACAGTCAGGCTGGCACGCCGCGTCTGGCGGTCAGTGAACGCTACGATGCGCAGGCGCAGACCTACAGCCTGACCTTCCGCCAGAGCTGCCCGCAAACCCCGGACAAGCAGGAAAAACTGCCGTTCGTGATTCCGGTGGAGTTGGGCCTGCTGGATGCCCAGGGCGGTGAAATCGCCCTGCAACTGGCGGGTGAATCGGCAGCGGGAGCCACCAGCCGTGTGCTGTCGGTGAGTGAAGCCGAACAGACCTTCACCTTTGTCGGTGTGGCCGCCAAACCGTTGCCGTCGCTGCTGCGCGGTTTCTCGGCGCCGGTCAAACTGAGCTTCCCCTACGACCGCGACCAGCTGATGTTCCTGATGCAGCATGACAGCGATGGTTTCAATCGTTGGGACGCGGGTCAGCAATTGTCGGTGCAGGTGCTGCAGGAACTGATCGAGCAGCACCACAAGGGTGAGCCGCTGGTGCTTGATCAGCGCCTGGTCGTTGCGCTGCGCAGCGTGTTGGCCAACGAGCAACTGGACCAGGCGATGGTTGCCGAGATGCTGTCATTGCCGAGTGAGGCGTATCTCACCGAGATCAGCGAAGTGGCGGAGGTCGACTCGATTCATGCGGCCCGTGAGTTCGCCCGCCAGCAACTGGCCGAGCAGCTGTTCGACGGTCTGTGGCAGCGTTACCAGGCCAACCGCGAGGTGTCGAAGAACACCGCCTACATCGCCGAGAACGAGCATTTCGCCCGTCGTGCGCTGCAGAACATCGCGCTGTCGTACCTGATGCTCAGTGGCAAGCCGCAAGTGCTGGCTGCGACTCTGGAGCAGTTCGAGGCCGCCGACAACATGACCGAACGCCTGACCGCTCTGGCGGTGTTGGTGAACTCGCCGTTCGAGGCGGAAAAGGCCAAGGCCCTGGCCGCTTTCGCCGAGCACTTCAAGGACAATCCGCTGGTCATGGACCAATGGTTCAGCGTCCAGGCCGGCAGCACGCGGCCGGGTGGACTGGAGCGGGTCAAGGCCTTGATGGAGCATCCGTCCTTCACCTTGCGCAACCCGAACAAGGTGCGCGCGCTGATCGGTGCGTTTGCCGGGCAGAACCTGATCAACTTCCATGCGGCGGACGGTTCCGGCTATCGCTTCCTGGCGGAGATCGTGATCCAGCTCAACGCGCTGAACCCGCAGATTGCCTCGCGCCAACTGGCGCCGCTGACCCGCTGGCGCAAATACGACAAGGCCCGCCAGGCGCTGATGAAGGCCGAACTGGAGCGCATCCGTGCTTCGGGCGAACTCTCGGCGGACGTCTTCGAGGTGGTCAGCAAAAGCCTGGCCTGACAGCGCAGGTTTTGCCCGGGGTTGAGTATTGCCACAGCGTAGTGGCTGCTTTGCACGGCACCCACATCACTATCCGCTCCCCTTTGCAAAGGCCACATTCGTGGCCTTTGTTCATCATCCCGTCTGATGCCTCGATATTCATGTCCTGCGCGAACGCGCCAGGTTAACAAAAGATAACGTGGCGTCGATTGTCAGACGATTCCAAAGCCCGATAGGATAGCTCCAGTTGTGGAAGGGGCTCTAGATTGCTGGTTTCAGACGAACCACAACGATGAAAATGCCCTCGAAGGCGCCCTGAAAGGTTAGATGACCTAACAATAATAATGGGGGGAAAGGTCTATGAATGAGCCTGTGAAGGGTACGGGTTCCCGCCGTCCGCCGACTTGGCGGCGTGTGGTCTTGCTGACCTCGATGCTCTCTCTGTCCGGGCTGGCGCTGATGACCGGTCCGGCATTCGCCGCAGAGGCGGGCGCCGCCGACAGTGTCTATTCCATCGAATCATCCAAGGCCGCCAAGAGCCTCCTGCTCGATGTGGTCCACGCCGGTGCCCGTCTGGTTGCCGTAGGCGATCGCGGGCATATCCTGTTTTCCGATGACCAGGGCACCACATGGACCCAGGCCCGGGTACCGACCCGGCAACTGCTTACGGCGGTCTACTTCGTCGACGACAAACACGGCTGGGCCGTCGGCCATGACGCGCAGATCCTCGCCAGCAGCGATGGTGGCGCCACCTGGAGCAAGCAGTTCGAAGACCTCAAGCGCGAAGCGCCGCTGCTGGACGTCTGGTTCAAGGATGCCAGCACCGGTTTTGCCGTTGGCGCCTATGGGGCCTTGCTCGAAACCACCGACGGCGGCCAGCACTGGGAAGACGCCAGCGACCGCCTCGACAACGAAGACCAGTACCACCTCAATGCCATCGCCGCAGTCAAGGATTCGGGGCTGTTCATCGTCGGCGAGCAGGGCAGCATGTTCCGTTCGGCCGACTGGGGCCAGACCTGGGAGCGCCTTGACGGTCCCTACCAGGGCTCGCTGTTCGGTGTGCTCGGCACCGCCGAACCGGCAACTCTGCTGGCCTACGGTTTGCGCGGCAATCTCTATCGTTCCAGCGATTTCGGCTCCACCTGGGAACCGGTCGAACTCAAGGCCGCTCGCGGTGCGCTGGAGTTCGGCCTGTCCGGTGGTGCCCTGTTGGCCGACGGCTCGCTGGTGATCGTCGGCAACGGTGGCAGCGTGATCCGCAGCACCGATGATGGCGTGACCTTCAGCATCTTCAATCGTCCCGACCGCATTTCCTTATCGGCGGTCACCACCGCCGGCAACGGCAACCTGATCCTGGTCGGTCAGGGCGGTGCGCACGTCACCTCGCCAACCGGCAGTGAGCTGGGCAAGTGAGCAGGGCCAATAACAAGAAGGCGGGGAGTGTCATATGAGCAGTCATCATCAAGACAAGGCGACGTTTCTCGAACGCCTGATTTTCAACAACCGCCCGGCAGTGATCCTGATCTGCCTGCTGGTCAGTGTCTTCCTGTTCTGGCAAGCGACGCTGATTCGTCCGTCCACCAGCTTCGAGAAGATGATTCCGCTCAAGCATCCATTCATTGAAAAAATGATGGAGCACCGCAACGACCTCGCCAACCTCGGCAACACCGTGCGTGTTTCGGTGGAGGCCAAGGATGGCGACATCTTCACCAAGGACTACATGGACACCCTGCGCCAGATCAACGACGAGGTGTTCTACATCCCCGGCGTCGACCGTTCCGGCCTCAAGTCGCTGTGGAGCCCCAGCGTGCGCTGGACCGAAGTGACGGAGGAGGGTTTCGCCGGTGGCGAGGTGATCCCGCAGAGCTACAACGGCTCGGCCGACAGCCTCGACCAGTTGCGCAACAACGTACTCAAGTCCGGCCAGGTCGGGCGCCTGGTGGCCAACGACTTCAAGTCGAGCATCGTCGATATCCCGTTGCTGGAGTCCTACCCGGACCCGCAGGATCAGGGCAAGCTGGTCAAGCTCGATTACCAGAAGTTCTCCCATCAGCTCGAAGAGAAAATCCGCGACAAGTTCGAAGCCCAGAACCCCAATGTGAAGATCCATATCGTCGGTTTCGCCAAGAAGGTTGGTGACCTGATCGACGGCCTGATCATGGTGGTGCTGTTCTTCGGCGTGGCCTTCGTCATCACCCTGGTGCTGCTGTACTGGTTCACCTGGTGTATCCGCAGCACCATCGCCGTGCTGATCACCACCCTGGTGGCGGTGGTCTGGCAACTGGGGCTGATGCATGCCGCAGGCTTCGGGCTGGACCCGTATTCGATGCTGGTACCGTTCCTGATCTTCGCCATCGGTATTTCCCACGGCGTGCAGAAAATCAACGGCATCGCCCTGCAGTCCAGCGAGGCCGACAACGCTCTGACAGCGGCGCGGCGGACCTTCCGACAGTTGTTCCTGCCGGGGATGATCGCGATCCTCGCCGATGCGGTCGGTTTCATCACGCTGCTGATCATCGATATCGGCGTGATCCGCGAGCTGGCGATTGGCGCCTCGATCGGTGTGGCGGTGATCGTGTTTACCAACCTGATACTGCTGCCGGTGGCGATTTCCTATGTGGGGATCAGCCAGAAGGCCGTCGAGCGCAGCAAGAAGGACGCGACCCGCGAGCATCCGTTCTGGCGCCTGCTGTCGAACTTCGCCAGTCCCAAGGTCGCCCCGGTGTCCATTGCCCTGGCCTTGCTGGCCTTCGGCGGTGGCCTCTGGTACAGCCAGAACCTGAAGATCGGCGATCTCGACCAGGGCGCGCCGGAACTGCGCCCCGACTCGCGCTACAACAAGGACAACAGCTTCATCATCGACAACTACTCCACCAGTTCCGACGTGCTGGTGGTGATGGTCAAGACGGCATCCGAGGGCTGTTCGCGTTATGCGGCCATGGCGCCGATCGACGAACTGATGTGGAAGATGCAGAACACCGAAGGCGTGCAGTCGGCGATTTCCCTGGTCACCGTGTCCAAGCAGATGATCAAGGGCATGAACGAGGGCAACCTGAAGTGGGAAACCCTGTCGCGTAACCCGGATGTGCTGAACAACTCGATTGCCCGCGCTGATGGCCTGTACAACAACAACTGCTCCCTGGCGCCGGTGCTGGTGTTCCTCAACGATCACAAGGCCGCGACCCTCGACCGTGCGGTCCATGCAGTGCAGGATTTTGCCCGGGAAAACAACAAGGAGGGCCTGGAGTTCCTGCTCGCCGCAGGTAATGCCGGGATCGAAGCGGCCACCAACGAAGTGATCAAGCAGGCGGAACTGACCATCCTGGTGCTGGTGTACCTCTGCGTCGCGACGATGTGCATGATCACCTTCCGTTCCTGGGCGGCGACCCTGTGTATCGTTCTGCCGCTGGTGCTGACGTCGGTGCTGGGCAACGCGCTGATGGCCTTCATGGGCATCGGCGTAAAGGTGGCGACCCTGCCGGTGGTGGCGCTGGGCGTGGGGATCGGCGTCGACTACGGGATCTACATCTACAGTCGCCTGGAAAGTTTCCTGCGCGCCGGGCTGTCGTTGCAGGAGGCCTATTACCAGACCCTGCGCTCCACCGGCAAGGCGGTGTTGTTCACCGGCCTGTGCCTGGCGATCGGCGTCTGTACCTGGATCTTCTCGGCGATCAAGTTCCAGGCCGACATGGGCCTGATGCTGACCTTCATGCTCCTGTGGAACATGTTCGGCGCACTGTGGCTGCTGCCGGCGCTGGCGCGGTTCCTGATCAAACCGGAGAAACTGGCGGGCAAGGTGGGCGGTTCGTTGCTGGCTCACTGACGCTATTGAAACGCTTCGCGGGCAAGCCCTGTTCCTACACGCCACATCGGTCCCAGTAGGAGCGAGGCTTGCCCGCGAACCGCCTCCGGCGGCCATTCACCACCGCACCCGCTGCAACGCAATATCGCCTATCATTGCCCCTTTCCCGAAAAATGATAGAAACCGCCATGACCGACACCTTGCTCACTGCCCTTCAAGCCTGCGACATGCTGGAAATCGACGGCCTGCATGCCTTCGATTTCACCCTCGACGAGGCCGGCCTGCTGATCGAGTGCATGGACGGCCGCGCTGCCAAGCGCTGGACATTCAGCCTGGAACAGGTACGGGCTGCTACATTCGATGGGGCCTTGCAGAGCTGGGTGCTGGTCGGCGAGTCCGGCGAGCATCGCCTGGTGTGCATGAGCGCGTTCAGCGCCAAGGAGGAAGAGGACGATGAACAGGATGATGCGTAAATTCTGGCCCCTGCTGATGGCCGGCAGCATCGGTTCGATGCCGGTCCTGGCGGCATCGGGCGATACCGTCCAGTTGTTGGTCGGTTCCTACACCGCTGGCAAGAGCGAAGGCATTTACCGCCTGCAGTTCGACAGCCGCACCGGCAAGCTCGACCCCAAGCCTTTGCAGGTGATCAAGACGGCCAACCCGTCCTGGCTGACGCTGTCCGCCGATCAGCGCCGGCTGTACGCGGTCAATGAAAACGGCCCGGGCCAGCAGGATCCGGTGGGTCGAGTCAGCAGCTATGGGATCGACCCCAAGAGCCATCAGCTCAAGCTGATCAACCAGGTGCAGAGCCTCGGCAACGAGCCGACCCATGCCAGCCTGAGCGGTGACCAGCGTTACCTGTTCGTCGCCAACTACTCGGTACTGGAAGATCCGGGCGGCAGCCTGGCGGTCCTGCCAGTGGATGCCAGGGGCAAACTGTCGCCGCCGGTCCAACTGAGCAGCCACCCGGCCAGCCTGGTCAATCTGGAGCGACAGGCGTCGGCGCACGTGCACTCGGTGGTGTCGTCGCCGGACGGGCGTTTTGTCTTCGCCTGCGACCTGGGGGCTGACAGGATCTTTGTCTACCAATACGATCCCAAGGCCAACCCGGAACGGCCATTGACCCCGGCTACCCCGGCCTATGTGCAGTTGCCGCCCGGCAGCGGGCCGCGTCACCTGCTGTTCAGCGCCGATGGCAAACATGCCTGGCTGACCAGCGAAATGAGCGCGCAGATCACTGTATTCGACTATCAGGACGGCAAGCTCACCCAGAAGCAGCGGGTCGAACTGGCCGATCAGCAGCTGCTGTCGGACAAGGCCGCCGCCGCCCTGCACGCATCGAAGGACGGCAAGTTCCTCTATGTCAGCAACCGTGGCACGGCCAACCAGTTGCTGGTCTTTGCCATCGACCCGGCCAGCGGTGAATTGAAGGAACTGCAACGACGCTCCGTGGACGGCGATCATCCGCGCGAGTTCGCCCTCGATCCCAGTGGCAAGTTCCTGCTGGTGGCTAACCAGAAGAGCAATCAGATCGTCGTGATCGAGCGCGATGCCGACACCGGCCTGCTGGGCAAAACCGTGCAGACCTTGCCCTTCGATGCCCCGAGCTACCTCGGTTTCCTGCTGCGACAATAGATCGCAGCCCTCGGTTTACAAGGGGCTTGCACTTCTATTAATAACGCTGATATCCGCTACTGCTTCAATGAATTTCAACCCGATCACCCTTGGATGTACTTTGGACTCACGGCCTGAAAGGGCAAGCAAGCCAACTGACATTCGAGGGTTTTCGCCATGAACTTCAATCTTTTCTCCATCATCGCCGCTTCCGCCGTCTCCGCCAGCGTTGCCCTGCCAGCCAGTGCCAGCGTGGAGATCAGTGAGAAAAAATCCCACGCCCAGAGCTATACCCAGAAGTACCTGCAGCAGAGTGCCAACTTCTATGCTGCCCTGGATCACAAGGCTCAACACTGAGCGTTGGACCTTTGCGCAACGCCGGCGCGAATGCACTCATTCGGCAGTAGGTTCACTGACCGCCTGCCATGAGAGTGAATTCGCCCCGGCGTTGTCGTGTGGCTGTCTGATTTGAGTCGGGCAACAAGTGTCATGGCGCGTGACATTAAATTTGGCGCTAAGTTATTGACTCTTCAAAGATTAATATTACTGATGACGACTATTTAAATAGTTGCCTATTTAGTTAAGCGGTTATGATGGATCCTATAGGCATGACAACCGCCTGTGGAGAAAAACACCATGGCCAGCAACCTTCTGACTTCTGCTCGACACGGCGCCTACTTGGCTATTGGCCTGTATGTCGTGATGGTGGTCATCGTCAGTCTGTCCTCCCTGGCCCACACCCCGACCGACGCGGCCATCCAGGTGGCGTCGCCGTCCCTTCCGCTCGAACACAAGACCCAGGCCGCCGGCGTGCTCGCGCACACTGCCGACGCGGGGGCCTGATCTGCCCCGCGCTATCGGCTCAATCGCTGGCCGGCTTCATTTCACTTCGATCGTGCTCAGTCCGTTACCCTGACGTTGCACCTGGATCTGCACCGGAATCCGCTCGTGCATTTCCTGCACGTGGGAAATCACCGCGACCTTGCGGCCCTGAGCCTGCAAGCCATCGAGAGCATCCATCGCCAGTTGCAGCGATTGCGGATCGAGACTGCCGAAGCCTTCGTCGATGAACAGCGATTCGATTTTCAGCGTGCTGGAGGCCATCGAGGCCAGCCCGAGGGCCAGGGCCAGCGACACCAGGAAGGTTTCGCCGCCCGACAACGAATGCACCGAGCGCAGTTCGTCGCCCATCTCGGTATCCATCACCAGCAGCCCGAGCATGCTGCCGCCGCGCTTGAGGCGGTAGCGGCGCACCAACTGGCGTAGCTGGGCGTTGGCATGGTGTAGCAGCAGGTCAAGATTGTAGGCCTGGGCCAGTTTGCGGAAGCGGTCGCCGGTGGCCGAGCCGATCAGGGCATCCAGGCGGGCCCAGCGCTGGTATTCGGCATAGGCCTCGGCAATTCGCTGCGCCAGTGCCTGGTTGGCGTTCTGCCGGCGTTGGTCGTCGGCCTGTTCGGCGCGCAGTTCGGCGCATTGCTGTTCGCTGGCGGCGAACTGCTGCTGACGTGCGGTCAATGCGCTGCTCAATTGCTCGGCATCGAGGTGGCCGTTGTGCTGGGCCTGGTGTGCCTGTAGGCGTTGTTCGCGTTCCTGCAGCAGTACCTGGGCCTGTTCGATGGCCTTGTCGTTCTGTTGCAGGCGCTGGCGCAATTCGCCGACCTGGTTGTCGTCCAGTTCGAGCAAGGCTTGCAGGCCACTGTCGTCCAGTTCCGGATGGCTGGCGCGCCACTCGGCGATCTTGCCAGCCAGTGCGCTGGCGTCCTGTTCCAGCGCCTGCTGGCGCTCCTGCAGGGCCTTGAATTCAGCGGCGATCTGCACCTGTTGGGTGCGCGTTTCCTGCAAGGCCTGGGCGGTGCCGGTTTCGGCCTGGCGCGCCTGTTCCACCGCCTGTTCCAGTTGCTGCTGCCACTGTTCGGCGCTGTCGTGCTCGCCCAGCAGTTGGCTCAGTTGCTGTTGGCTGGCCTGCTGTTGTGCGGACAAGGCCTCGAACTGTTGCAAGGTTGCTTGCAATTGCTGCTCGCGGCCCTGCTGGCGCTCCTGTTCCATCTCCAGCGCCTGCTGACGCTGTTGTTGCTCGGTGAGGTCGTCACGCTGCTGCTCCAACTGCTGCAGGCGTTCGGCAATCTGCCGGTCCAGTTGCACGAAGGTCGCCGCCGGTTCGTTGCGCAGGGCGGCGAGGGTCGGGGCGGGCAGCAGGGTGGCGAAGGCCGCCAGCTCGTCGTCCAGGCGCTGGCGGTCGGCGGCCAGTTCGCGCTGTTGGTTGTCCAGTTGTTGCGTGGCCTGCTGGTGCGCGGTTTCGGCCTGGCGCAACTGCTGGGTCAGCCGCGCGGCATCCTGTTGCAGGGTAAGCAGGGCGTTCTGGCGCTGCTCGTCGCGCGTCAGGTTCTGGTTCAGTTGGCTGGTTTGCCGCTCCAGCCAGGCCTCGCGCTGGTCGGCAGGCTGGTCCAGCAGTTGGGGCGCCAGTGGGTGCGCTTCCAGGCTGGGAGCCAGGGCCTGTTGCTGGGTTGTCAGGTGTTCCTGTTGCGCCAGCAGTTCCTTCTGTTGGGCAATCAACCCACCGACTTCGGCGCGCAGTTCGGTGAGCTTTTCCTTGAGCCGATCCACCGCAGCCTGAGCATTGGCCTGTTCGCTTTCGTCGTGACGGCCCAGGCTCTGCAACAGCGCTTCGGGCTGGTGATAAGGGTGTTCGTGGCTGCCGCAGACCGGGCAGGGCTGATCATCCTGCAACTGTGCGCGCAATTCCTCGACGCTGGCGCTGCGGGCCAGGCGCTGGCGTTCGAGCAGTTCACGGGTAACGTTGAACGTCTGTTCGGCCACCACCAGTTCGGCCTTGGCCTTGACCCCGTCCTGGGTCAGACGCTCACGCTCCTGCTGGGCCTGGGTCAGGCGTTGCTGCAACTCGGTGGCGCGCTTGTCCAGCTCCTGCTGGCTGGACCACAGCCGGGTCAGGTCCTCGACCGCGCGCAGTTGCTTGCGGTTATCCTGCAACAGACCGCCGAGAATGCCGATCTGCTCGGCCACGGCGTCCGGTTCGGCGGCGGCTTCCTGGTACAGCACTTCCAGTTGTTGTTTCTGCGCGGTCAGTGCCTGCGCCGTTTCACCGGCAGTGCGTTCGAGGCCGGCCAATTCGGCCTGGCCCTGGTTGAGCCGGTTGCCGACCAGCATCAACTGCTGCAGGCGATCGCGGTAGGCATTCCAGGCTTCGCTCAAATGGGCGAGGTCGGTGCTTTGCTCCAGTTGTGCCGCGATCTGTTGCAGACGTTCGGCGACCTGTTGTTGCCGCTCCTGTAGCGTCTTGATTGTGTTCTGGCCTTGGTCCCGGGTCTGCTGCGCGCTGGCCTGCGCCTGTGCGGCGAGGGCGGCGTCCTTGACCAGGTGGGCGAGGTTGCCTTGTTCGGCGAAGGCCTGGCGCAGCAGCGGCGCACAATGGCTCTGCTGTTGTTGCGCGGTGTTCAGCGCAACCTGGGCCGCCGCCAGGTTCTTTTCCAGTTGTGCCTGGCGTTCGCTCAAGACGTCATGCTGCTGGCGATGACGGGTAATCTGTTCGGCCAGGGGCGTCAGTTGCCCATCTATTTCCAGCTTGCGGGCGAACTGGTGCCGTTGCGGGGCTAACTGCTCCAGCCGTGCCAGCTTCAGGCGCTCGTCGGCCAGCGTCTGCCATTGCTGCTGGACGCTTGCCAGCTGTTCGACACCTGCCTGACGGGCGTCCTGCAACTGCTGCAGTTCCTTGAGCCAACTGTGCTGCTGTTCGAGCTGGCGCAGTTGGGCCTTGTGCAATTCCAGTTGTTGCTGGGCGCTGTGGAAACGCTCGTCGAGTTCGGCACGGGCCTCGGGGCTCATCGGGGTGACACCGACTGCCTGGTCCTGCAACAGCTTGTGGGCTTCGCGGGCTTCCTTGGCCTTGTCGAAGGCACGGCGGCCAAGCCGGGTGTAGAGCGCGGTGTCGGTGAGCTTTTCCAGCAGTTCGCTGCGTTCGTTGTCGTCGGCCTTGAGGAAGGCACTGAACTCGCTCTGGGCCAGCAGCACGGCGCGGGTGAACTGTTCGAAGTTCAGCCCCAGGCAGGCTTCGAGCTGGGTCTTGTACTCGCCTTTCTGGCTGGCCAGCAACTGGTCGCTGTCGAGGTCGCGCAGGCTCTGGCGGCTGGCCTGCAACTTGCCATTGGCCTTGTCCCGGGCCCGATTGGCTTCCCAGCGGGCGCGGTAGCGGCGGCCGTCGATACCGACAAAATCGACCTCGGCGAAGCCGGCCCCAGTGCCACGCCGCAGCAGGGTGCGCGGGTCGCCGGTGCCGATTTCGCCCTCGGCATCCGGCACCTTGGCATCGCGTGAGGCGTTGTTCAACCGTGGTACCGCGCCGAACAGCGCCAGGCAGAGGGCGTCGAGCAAGGTACTTTTACCGGCACCGGTCGGTCCGGTGATCGCAAAGAGACCGGCGCTGGCCAGCGGCTCGGCAGTGAAATCCAGTTCGAACGGTCCGGCCAGGGAGGCGAGGTTTTTCAGGCGAATGGCGAGAATCTTCATGGCTGCTCGTCCTCCAGTTGGACTTCCTGCAGCAGCAGGGCGAAGTCATCGAGGGTCGGCTGATCCACGTCGCTGCCGTAGTTGTCCTGCCAGGCACGACTGAACAGGTCCTGGGGGCTGAGCTGGTCGAGGTCGACCAGGCGTTCGGCATCCTCGTCGCCCTCGCGTGCGCCGCTGCCGGCGTATTCGGCGGCGATGCGCACCAGGCGCACGGCTTTGCCTTGCAGGGCGGTTTCCACCTGCTGGCGCAGGTCCGGCTGCGGCTCGTCGAGGCGCACCCGCACTTCCAGCCAGGGTTGGCGCGGTAGGTCGGCCAGCAGGTCGACATCGGGCAGATCGGCAAGCTGCTCCAGAACGTCGGCGAAGGGCAGCGGGCCGATGCGTTGCAGATCCACGGCGCGCGGTACCAGACGGGGTTCGACGCTGACCAGTTGCTCGCCGTCGAGGACGATATCGAGGATCTGGTGCTTGTAGCCGATCTCCGAAAACGACAGCGGGATCGGCGAGCCGCTGTAGCGGATGCGCTCTTCGCCGTTGACCTTCTGCGGTTTGTGCAGATGGCCCAGGGCGACGTAGCTGACGCTGGTATCGAACAGGCTGGCGGGCAGGGCCTCGGCGCTGCCGATGATCAGGCTGCGCTCGGAATCTTCCGAAACCGAGCCGCCGGCCATGTGTGCGTGACTGATGGCGACCAGCGCCTGGCCCGGTTGGCGCCTGGCCTGGGCGGCCTCGATCAGCCAGCGGTGGACCTGGCCGATGCCGCGCAGATAGTTGTCGCCCAGTTGCAGGCCGGTGACTTCGGCCGGGCGCAGGAAGGGCAGGGCCAGGCACCAGGCGGCGATAGCACCACTGGCGTCAGGCAGCGGGATCAGCAGGCGGTCGCTGTCGAGCTGGCCGTCTTCGAGCCACAGCACCCGTCCCAGGGCGTGGGTGCGCAGGCGGCGCATCAGCGGTGCCGGCAGCTCGATCCGCGAGCCGGAGTCGTGGTTGCCGGCGATCATCACGATGGTCAGTTGCGGCTGCTGCTCGTGGGCGCTGACGATGAAGTCGTAGAGCCGTTCCTGGGCTTTGACTGGCGGGTTGACGGTATCGAAGATATCGCCGGCGATCAGCAGCACGTCCGGTTGCTGGCTGGCGAGCTGGGCGAGCAGCCAGGTCAGGAAGCAGGCGTGTTCGAAATCCCGCTCCTGGCCGTGAAGGTTCTGGCCCAGATGCCAGTCGGAGGTATGAAACAGGCGCAAGGCAAACTCCGCGAAGACGGTGGCGACCGCTCAAGACAAGGTGGCGGCGCGAAAGACCGACAAGTCTACTGGTAAATCCGCGGGGAGTGGCGATGCAGGCTTTTGGGCAGCAGGAAATTTCGCGCTGACGCCCCATCCCTGCAGGAGCCGCACCGTCAGCGACTACAGGGGGAGGTGTCAGGGCAGAAGGAGGGGAATGCCCAGGGAAACGTCAGGCCGGGAGTTATTTGGGGTACAGCGGTGGCAGGCCGCTGTCGCCCACCGGGTCCTGGACGCGTTCGGCGGTCGGGATGGCGCGCACCACCCGCCACAGTTCCTCGCCTTGCCAGTATTGACCGGATTCGCTGTACAGCGCGCCGTTCAGGCCGTCCAGGGCATCGGACAAGGGTACGAAGCGTGCCGCCATCTCGGCCAGGGTTTCCGGCTGTTGTCGGGCCCAGGCGTCCAGGGCCTGGCGCGTGGCCTGGGGGTCGTTGGCCAGGCAGGTGCGCTTGAGGTCGTCGAGCAGGGTTCTGGGGCTTGGCCCGGCCTGCGCCGCGCGGTGTACGGCCGGTTGCGAACGGGCGCGCCACCACAGGCCGAAGCCGAGCAGGGTGGTGCCGGTCAGCAGCAGGGTGCTGAGTTTCCAGAGCCACAGGCTCGCCGCGTCGGCGGCGAGGTTTGCCGGCAGGCTGTTGACCGGGGTGTCCACCGCCAGGCTCGGGTTGGTCGTCACTTGCAGGGTGCGCGACGGCAGGCTGCTGCGCTCCAGGTGTTCTTCGTGGGTGTTCCACCAGACCACCGTCACCGCCGGCAACTCGAAGGTGCCGCTGTGGGTCGGCACCAGGGCTTCACGCTCTTCGCGGCTGCCGATCAGGCCGCGTTCGCTGTTCTGGTTGCTCAACTGCGGCTGGTCCGGATAGCGCCGTAGCCCGTTGACGCTGGTGGCCGGCAACGGCGGTAACTGGGCACTGGACAGGCCTTCGGCCTTGATAGTGAGGCTACGGGTCAGGGAATCGCCGACCTGGCTGTGATCCGGTTCCGGGCTCCAGCTTTCGCCCAGGCTCAGACTGCGTGCGGGTAGCCAGGGGGCATCGGCGGGCCAGGCGGCCGGTTGCGGTTTCACGTTCAGGGTCATGGCCGCCGAACTGACGTGAATCAGCTTGCCGGGTTTGGGAGCGGTTGGCGACTGACTCTGGCTCTGCCCGGGATCCACCAGCGTGGCGCTGAACACCAGCGCCGGAATCACCAGTTCGCCGCTGTGCTGCGGATAGATCGCGTAGCGCAACTCGATCACGCCATGGCGCACGCCGTTGATCAGTTTCTCGTAGGTCCGCGACTCGCCCAGTTGTTCGATGCGCGCATCGCCCACTTGCAGCGGGCTCAGGCTGCTGTCGTCATACAGCGACACCGAATGGTAGATGTGCAGGGTCAGTACCGCCTGGGCCTGGACATAGACACTGTCCTGGTCGAGGCTGGTCTCGATGAACACCGGCGCGAGGCTGTTGGCCGGCTCCTGTTCGTCGCTCTGTACCACCTGCAGGGTGATCGGCTGGCTGCGCAGTTCACCCAGTTGCAGCGCGGGAATCACCACGCTGCCGCTCTGCCGTGGCAACAGGGTGATGATCCAGCGGGTCGTTGCCTGCTTGTTATCGCCCAGGGTCGTCAGTTGGTTGACCTGGCGGGTGCCGCGTACTTCGAACTGGCTGGCCAGTGGGTCCAGGTCCGGCTTGCCGAACTGGGTGGCATCCCGTGACTCCAGGGTCAGCTCCACCGATTCGCCGGAATTCAGGCGCGTGCGGTCGACGCTGGCGAGCAATCCGTCGGCGTGGGCCGGCAGGCTCCAGCAGAGCAGCCACAGCAAGAAAACGGAAAAGCGCTTGATCATCGGGTCTTGTCCTGATGGAGCTGTTGTTCGTACCAGAATTTGCGCCTGAGCAGCTCGCCCGGATCGTCGGGGATCTGCCGCAGCCATTGTTCGAGGGCCTGGCGCTGTTCGCCCTCGAGGTTCTGCGCGGCGCTGCGCAGCGGTGGGCGAGTGGTCTGTTCATCGCCCAGTTCGCTGCCTGGTACGTCATTATCGCCTTTTGGCGTGGTTGGGGCATCGGCCGATGCACCGCTCGGCGGCTGTTCGTGCTCCTGCGGCGCGGTGTCGGTTCCCTGCGGCTGGCCGGGATTGGCGTTGCCCGGCGGGGCTTCTGGAATGGCGCTGGAAGGTTCGCCAGTGGTCTCGGTTTCAGCGGGTTTTTCCGCTTGGGCCGCCGAACGGGCGCGTTGCTCTTCCAGAATCTGCTCCACCAGGGCCTTGTTTGTCAGTGCCGGGCGCAGGTCGGACTGGCGTTCGAGCGCCTGTTCATAGGCGTCCAGCGCCGCTTCCAGCTCACCGCTCTGGGCCAGGGCGTTGCCCCGATTGTAATGGGCATTGGCATCGTCGCCCTCGGCGAACTTGCGTGCTGCGGCGGGATAATCGCCGGCCTCGTAGAGGGCCATGCCCTGCCACTGCGGATCGTCGAAATGCTTCACCGCTTCCAGCGGGCGTTGCTGCTCCAGCAGCCGTATGCCCTGTTGATCCGGGCGAAGCCACAGATCGGTGAACTCGAACGCCTGGCTCGGCTGCGGGAACATCAGGAACAGCGGCAGGCAGAACAGCCAGCCCCGCCGGCCGGCACAGGCGGCGAGCAGCAGCAATGGCAGCAGCAACCAGTAACCCTGGTCTTCCCAACTGTCGAGCTGCACCCGCTGACCATCGTCGCGCAGATGCCGTGGGCCGTCGAGCAGGCCGAGGCCGCGCAGGTCGCTTTCGTCCACGCGGGTCTGGCGGTAACGTCCGCCTACTTCGGCGGCAAAGGCCTTGAGACTCTGGCTGTCCAGGCGGGGCACGCGGATCGCGCCCTGGGCATCCTTGAGGAGACTGCCGTCTTCCTGGGCGACTGGCGCGCCGTCACGGGTGCCGATGCCGAGGATCAGCAGGCTGTGTGGCTGTTGGTCCAACGTCTTGCGAATGCCCTCGCGTTCCTGTTCGCTGAGGGACGAGGCGATCAGCAGCAGTCGCCCCTGACCCTGGGCGCCGCGTTCGAGCAGTGTCAGCGCCTTGGCGACCGCGAGGTCGGCGCGATTTCCCGGTTCGGGCATGATCGACGGTCTGAGCGCATCGAGCAGGTTGCGACTGGTGCCCATGTCGTCGGACAGCGGCACCAGCGTGTGGGCGCTGCCGGCATAGACGATGATCGCGGTCTGCGCGTCGCTGCGTGCACGCATCAGGTCGAACAGCTTGCGCCGGGCCTGTTCCAGGCGATTCGGTGCGAGATCGGTGGCGAGCATGTCCGGGGTCAGTTCCAGCAACACCACCAGCGGGTCCTGGGGTTTTTGGGTCGACTGTTCGATCCGCTGCCAGCTCGGGCCGAGCAGGGCCAGTACGGCCAGGGTCCAGCCCAATCCGAGGACTATCCAGGGCAACCGGCTGTCGCGACCGCTGCCGCCGCTGAGCAGCACCCGGTGGAAGGCCGGCGGCAGGATCATCTGCCAGCGCCCGGCACGTTTCTGCCGATGCCAGAGTCGCCACAGCAACCCGCCGAGCAATGGCAACAACACCAGCCAGGCGGGGCGGAACCAATGTGGCCAGAGGGTGGACAGGAAGTCGCCGCTCATCGGCGCCTCCGCAAGCGCAGACGTTTGAGGCGCTGACGCCATTCGGGATGTTGCGGCAGGAACCGTCGGCGCGCGAGCCAGCGCTGCAGCAGGTTGTCGGGCCACTGTTCGCGAGCCACCAGCAACAGGCTCAGGGCCAACGCCAGGGCCAGCGGCCAGTGATACAGGGCGCGAGCCGGACGGGCTTGGGTCGGCTGCTGGGCCACGGGTTCGAGTTTGTCCAGAGTATTGCGGATGCTCTGCAGTTCCTGGCCGTCGCGGGCCCGGAAATACTGGCCGCCGGTGACCTGGGCGATCTCCTTGAGGGCCGGTTCGTCCAGGTCCATGCTCGGGTTCAGCCCGAGCATGGACAGGCTGCCGCTCTGCTCCGGGTCGGCACCGATGCCGATCGGATAGATTTTCACCTGCTCCTCGGCCGCCAGTCGGGCGGCAGTGAGCGGATCGATTTCGCCGCCGTTGTTGGCACCGTCGGTCACCAGGATCAGCACCCGGCTTTGTGCCGGCCGCTGACGCAGGCGCTTGAGGGCCAGGCCGATGGCGTCGCCGATGGCGGTGTTCTTGCCGGCGATGCCGATCTTCGCTTCATCCAGCCAGATCCGCACGGTGCGCCGATCGAACGTCAGCGGCGCCTGGACATAGGCCTTGCTGCCGAACAGGATCAGCCCGACGCGATCGCCTTCGCGGCTTTCGAGAAAATCGCCGAGCAGATGCTGGACCAGACTCAGGCGGCTGACGTCCTCGTCTTGCCAGCGCATGTCGGGGTACTCCATGGAGCCGGAGACATCCACTGCCACCAGCAGATCGCGGCCACTGGCGGCGATCGGCAACGGCTCGCCCAGCCACTGCGGGCGGGCGGCGGCGATCAATAGCAACAGCCAGAGCAAGACAAAATGCATTTGCTGACGCCAGCCGGGCAGATTGAGCCGGGCACGACGGCGGGCCAGGGTTTCGAGGTCGGCGAGAAAACTGACCTTCAATGCCGCTTCGCCATTGTCGGCCGCCGGCAGCACCAGGCGCAGCAGCCATGGCAGCGGGAACAGGGCGAAGATCCACGGCCAGGCGAACTCAAACATGCTTGCGGATCCAGGTGTCGATAGCCTGGTTGAGGCCGGCAATGGCCTTGTCGTCGAGCTTGCACTCAGGCTTGTAGGCGCCTTCGACCAGCACCATCCAGCGCGTCAGCCCGGCGGCCGGGCAGCGGTTGTCGAGGAAGGCCAGCCATTGGCGACCGTTGAGCGTGTGGCTCTGGCTGGCAGGGTAGTGGTTGCGACACAGGCGCTTGAGCAGCCCGTTGAGTTGCTGCAGCCAGGCGCCGGCGGGCGCGCCATCGTAAGGTTTGGGCAGGCGCGCCAGTTCCTCCAGCGCCGCCAGCCGCAGCGGGTCCAGCGGCTGTTCGGCACGCGGTAGCGTACGCTTGCCCAGCAGCCAGCGCCGCAGATACCAGAGGCCGACGCCGAGCAATGGCATCAACAGCGCCAGCAGCCACCAGCCCGGTGCCGGTGGCCAGAAACCCTGCACGGGCGGGCTGATCAGCGGTTGCAACTGGTCCAGGCCGCTCATGACGGTTTACCTGGCCGTTGCGGGTTGAGGTACTCGCGCAGTTGCTCGACCATTTCGCCCTGGGTGCTCAAGGGCATCAGCAACACCCGCAGCTTTTGCGCCAGCAGTTCCCAGCGAGCCGCACGGGCATCGCCCTGGGCGCGATAGGCCTGGCGCAGTTCCGGGTTCAGGGTATCGAGTTCCAGTCGCGCGCCGCGATCGGTGAAACGCAGCAGGCCGGCGGCGGGCAGGGCGTGGTCGAGCGGATCGGACACCGGCAGCAGCAGCAGGTCGCAATGGCGCGACAACAGGCTCAACTGACGTTCGGCGGCATCGGTCAGCGCGCGCTCGTCGCAGATCACGATCACCAGACTGCCCGGGCGCAGGACTTCCCGCGCGCGGATCAGCGCCAGGCCCAGGGTGTCCTGGCCGGTGGCGGTTTCGGTGTGCAGCGAGTGGTTGACCCGCACCAGCCGGTTGAGCAGTTGCAACAGGCTCTGCTTGCTGCGCCGCGGCTTGATTTCGTAGTGCTCGTTGTCGCCGTAGACCAGCCCACCGACCCGGTCATTGTGTCCCAGTGCGGCCCAGCCGATCAGGCTGGCGGCCTGGGCGGCGAGCACCGACTTGAACATCTGCCCGGAACCGAAGAACAGTTGCCGGCTCTGTTCGACGAGAATGAAGATCGGTCGTTCGCGCTCTTCGTGGAACAGCTTGGTGTGGGGTTCCTGGGTCCGCGCCGTGACGCGCCAGTCGATGGTCCGCACATCGTCGCCGGCCTGATAGACCCGCACCTGGTCGAAGTCCACGCCACGTCCGCGCAGTTTCGAATGGTGCAGGCCGATCAGCGGGCTGCGCTGGCTTGGCGTCGAGAACAGCCGTACCTCGCGCACGCGATGACGCATCTCGATCAACTCGGCGAGCGTGGTGCGGATGCCGGGCTCGGCGGGCAGGGGGGTGATCATTGTCAGGGTCAGGCGACGGCGACGACGTCGAGAATCCGCTGGACCACTCGATCCTGGTCGATCCCTGCCGCTTCGGCCTCGAACGACAGGATGATGCGGTGGCGCAGCACGTCGAACAGCACAGCCTGGATATCTTCCGGGCTGACGAAATCGCGTCCGGCCAGCCAGGCATGGGCACGGGCGCAGCGGTCGAGGGCGATCGAGCCGCGCGGGCTGGCGCCATAGGCGATCCATTCGGCCATTTCCGGGTCGAACTTGGCCGGGCTGCGGGTCGCCATCACCAATTGCACCAGGTATTCCTCCACGGCATCGGCCATGTACAGCCCGAGGATTTCCTTGCGTGCGGCGAAAATCGCCTGCTGGCTGACCCGGCGTTCCGGCTTGGTCTCGCCGTTCAGCGCTTCGCCACGAGCCTGCTGCAGAATCCGCCGCTCCACGGCGGCATCGGGGAAACCGATCTTGACGTGCATCAGGAAACGGTCGAGCTGGGCCTCCGGCAGTGGATAGGTGCCTTCCTGCTCGATCGGGTTCTGGGTTGCCATCACCAGGAACAGTGGCGACAGGTCATAAGTACTGCGTCCTACGCTGACTTGACGTTCGGCCATGGCTTCGAGCAGCGCCGACTGGACCTTGGCCGGCGCCCGGTTGATTTCATCGGCCAGCACCAGATTGTGGAAGATCGGGCCTTGCTGGAACACGAAGCTGCCGGTTTCCGGGCGATAGATCTCGGTGCCGGTGATGTCGGCGGGCAGCAGGTCGGGGGTGAACTGAATGCGATGGAACTGCGCTTCGACACCTTCGGCCAGTTCCTTGATGGCTTTGGTCTTGGCCAGGCCGGGAGCACCCTCGACCAGCATGTGACCGTCGGCCAGCAAGGCGATCAACAGGCGCTCGATCAGCTTTTCCTGGCCGAGAATCTGCGCTGAGAGAAAGGTTCGCAGCGCCAGCAGCGCTTCACGATGTTCCATCGATGAGTGTTCCTGGAGAGGGGGGCGACGGCAGGGGGACACCTGTCGTCGCCGGGGGCGTTACTTTAATCCATCGAGGGTCGTGGCGACTAACGAACAAGGGGATTTTTGTGATTTTTCGGGAAAAATCCTGCGTTGTTGAGAGTCATTTCTCAGGGGGATGGCCTACACGGGGATTTCAGACCAGCTCGCTGACGTAGGTGCCAGTGCCGTCGAGGATGTTCTTGAGCGTCTGTTCGACCTCGGCCAGTTCCGCCGCGTCAGTGCGATGGAGAATTTCCAGGTGGTCCGAACCATTGAGCACATCTGCATCGCCAGGCGCGACTTCGATCAGCAGGCGGGTGGCGCTCAGGGTGATCTTGATGCCGTCCAGGGTCGAGGGCTCGCCGTCCAGGGTGATCTCCAGTTCATCCTCGTCCGGATAGCGGGTCATCAGGAACATCTCGCCCTTGTCGCTGTGGCAGCAAAGCATGGCCATGTTGTCTTCTTCATCGTCGCAGGGGTTGGCGATGAGGTGGGCGGTACTGAGTTGCATGGGCTTGTCCTGTCGGGCGCGGTGGATGCGCTAGTTTGCCTGTGTCTGGAATATTTTTCAGGACTGGCTGGCGGCTGGCAGGTCGTTCACCGACCGTTTGACTCTGTTGGAGGGGGGCGGGTTATTTGTACGAAATATCTTAATTAAAACTTCTCTCATTCCATATTGTGTTCAGCATTCTCGTATAGACCTGTCATTTCTGACAGTAGACGATACCCATCGAAGTCTTGATAATTATCGCCAAGCCGAGTTTCCACGTTGTCCGGTACAAGATTTTCCTGAAAATCTTCTGGCGGAGGAATAAGGCCTTGAAAGTCTCGATTCTGATGTGTACCTATAATGGCCAACGATTCCTGGCCGAGCAGATCAACTCCTTCGAGCGCCAGAGCCATCGTAATTGGAGTCTGGCGGTATCCGATGATGGTTCCAGCGATGCCACACTGGATATCGTCAATCGTTGTACCAGTGATTGGCCGACTGGGCGCCTGAAAGTATTTTCCGGTCCGTGCAAGGGTTTTGTCGCCAACTTCCTGTCGTTGACCTTTCGTCCTGAAGTCGAAGCGGATTTTTATGCCTGGTCGGATCAGGACGATATCTGGACCGAAGACAAACTCGAAACCGCGTTGATGTGGTTGCAGGGTATTGCCGAACATGTTCCGGCACTGTATTGCGGTCGTACCCAACTGATCTCGGAGTTGGGCATCGCCACCGGCCAATCGCCGCGATTTTCCCAGCCGCCGGATTTTGCCAACGCCCTGGTGCAGAGTATCGGTGGCGGCAACACCATGGTCTTCAACCATGCCGCCCGCGAACTGCTGCGCGAAGCCGGAGCTGATGTGGCTATTGCCTCCCATGACTGGTGGGCCTATCAACTGGTGTCCGGGGCCATGAATGGTGTGGTGTTTTACGATCCCCAGGCCAAGACGCTCTATCGCCAGCACGGAGCCAACCTGGTGGGCAGCAATGCCGGTTGGCTGGCGCGTTTTCATCGGATACGCCTGTTGGTCCATGGCCGTTTTCACGAATGGAACCGGCAGAATATCCGCGCTCTGGAGTCGATGAGTCATCGGCTGGATAGAAGCAGTATCGAAATACTTTCGGCATTTAAAGAAGCCCGCGACCTGCCGCTCTGGCATCGAGTCTCCGGTATCAGGCGTTGTGGTGTCTATCGGCAGACGGTCGGCGGCAATCTCGGATTATGGTTGGCTGCCTTGCTTAGAAAAATCTGAAGATCTGCAATGTTTTAATTTTCGGGTGACTTTTTATTCGTGTCCGTCGAAAGGCGGCCACGTTATTGCTTTCAGAGGTATTGATTGAATGTATGAGCTGACGAATAAAACAAGCGATATGTCGAGTGGACTCTGGCGTCACCGAAATCTCATTCTGATGTTGGCGCGGCGCGATATTATCGGACGTTATCGTGGTTCGATATTGGGGGTGGTCTGGTCACTGATGTATCCACTGTTCATGTTGGCTATCTACTCTTTGGTATTTGGTGGGATATTCAAGTCTCGCTGGGGCGCGGGCAGCAGTTCACCCTTGGAATTCGCCCTGATTCTTTTTCTCGGGCTGATTGTTTTCAATCTGTTCTCTGAGTCCGTCAGTCGCGCGCCCGGAGTGGTCGCTGCCCATGCCAGTTATGTGAATAAAATCGTCTTTCCGCTGGAGATTCTGCCAGTGGTGCTGTTGGCCGGAGCGATGTTTCAGTTTCTGGTCAACCTGGGCGTCTGGCTGGTGTTTTGTGCGCTGCTCTTCCAGATTCCGCCACTGACCACCCTGTTGTTGCCGGTGGCGATATTGCCATTGCTGTTGTTCACCCTGGGTGCCTGCTGGGTGTTGGCGGCACTGGGGGTCTACCTGCGAGATATCGGTCATTTGGTCGGAGTGCTGGTCACCGCGCTGCTGTTCCTGTCTCCGGTCTTCTATCCCGTTACCGCACTGCCCGAACGTTTCCAGCACCTCATGGCTCTCAATCTGCTGGCCCAGGTCATCGAGAACGTGCGGTTGGTCTCGGTTTGGAGTCGCTTGCCGGCTCCTGGCGATTGGTGCCTGTCGCTACTGCTCGGAGCACTGGTGGCGTGGCTCGGCCTGAGGTTTTTCCTGAAGACCCGTGGGGGCTTTTCCGATGTCCTCTGATATTGCCATCGCTGCCGAAGGGCTCGGCAAGTATTACCCCCTCTACAGCAAGCCCAGTGACCGGCTGATTCAGATGCTGTTTCAGGGGCACAAGTCCCGTTGTCGCAAATTCCGGGCACTGAACGGTGTGTCGTTCGAGATGAAAAAGGGTGAGGCGATCGGCATCATCGGCCGTAACGGCTCTGGCAAGTCGACTCTGCTGCAATTGATCTGCGGAACGTTGCGTCCGACATCGGGAACCCTCCGTGTCCAGGGGCGAGTGGCGGCCTTGCTGGAACTGGGAGCAGGCTTCAATGCCGAGTTCACCGGCCGTGAGAATGTCTACATGGCGGCTTCGCTGTACGGGTTGAGTATCGAAGAGATCAACCAGCGCTTTTCCGCCATTGCGGCTTTTGCCGATATCGGTGGCTTCATGGAGCAGCCGGTCAAGACCTATTCCAGCGGTATGTATGTGCGTCTGGCGTTTGCGGTTGTCGCTCATGTCGATGCCGATATCCTGGTAATCGACGAGGCTCTTTCGGTGGGTGATGCGTATTTCTCGCAGAAATGCATGCGTTTTATCCGCCAGTTCAAGAAGCGGCACTCGCTGATCTTTGTCAGTCACGATACCGCGGCGGTCATCAACCTCTGCGATCGCGTGATCTGGCTGGATCAGGGCGGACAGCGGTTGGCCGGTCCCTCCAGAATGGTCTGTGAGGCATACCTGAACGATCTGTTCGAGTCCATGAATGCAGGGCCAAACGAGCCCGTTGTGATCAATTCCGACGAACATGCAGGCATGATCAGGCGCCACGGCCATGAGGGCCTGCAGTGGCGTGACCAACGGGCTGATGCGATCAATGCGAGCGCCCTCAGGAATGACCTGGAAATCTTTCGTTTCGACCCTGACGCTCCTGGTGCGTTTGGCGGGGAACAAGCGCATATCGTCAACGTGAGGCTCAACGATAGCGCCGGTATCGGTCTGACCTGGGTTCTGGGTGGCGAACGGGTCACCCTCCGGGTCGAAGCCCTGGCTCATGTCCTGCTGGAGCGGCCGATCATCGGCTTTTTCGTCAAGGACCGCCTGGGACAGACGCTGTTTGGCGACAACACCTACATCAGTCAACGGGACAAGGCGTGTGCGGCGTCGGCCGGTTCGCTGTTGTTGGCCGAGTTCGAGTTCTTCATGCCCTGGCTGGCCAAGGGCGACTATGTCATCCAGGTCGCGATCGCCGACGGCGAACAGAGCGACCATCGGCAATTGCACTGGTGTCACGAGGCACTGGTGATCCGCTCGCACCATGATCCGGTCTCGACCGGCCTCATCGGCATCCCGTTCATCAATATCAGTCTCAATGTGGCCACCCAGTAAGGACGACTATGCATCCGTCGGCAATGGAGCTTGGAAAGCTGTTTTTCGATACCTATGTCATGCCGGAGCGCCAGACCACGGTGGTCGATATCGGCGCGCAGAATATCAATGGTTCACTGAGAGAAGTCTGCCCGGTGTCAGTGCACTACATCGGCGTCGACTGTGTGGCAGGCGAGGGCGTCGATATCGTTTTGGAGGATGCCTATCGATTGCCTTTCGCCGAGCAAAGCATCGACATCGTCGTATGCAGTTCGGTGTTCGAGCATGCCGAGTTCTTCTGGGAGCTGTTTATCGAGATCATCAGGGTGCTCAAGCCTGATGGCCTGCTGTACATCAATGTACCGAGCAATGGTTACATCCATCGTTATCCGGTCGACTGCTGGCGTTTCTATCCGGATGCCGGGCTGGCCCTGGTGGCTTGGGCAAGACGCCAGGGTTACGCGCCGGCCTTGTTGGAATCGTTCATCAACGAACGGCCTGTTGGGAAAGCTGCACAGACACCGTCGGCCATATGGAATGACTTTGTCGCCATTTTCGTAAAGGACCAGTGCGCCCGAACGGTGCATGCCCGTCGCCTGCTGGAGCAGCATGGGGGTTACCGCAACGCGATCTGCGACAACCCGGCCATTGCGGCCCGGATGGCGGAATCAAGCGAAGACATGGAGTTGATCCGGCGCGGCGAAGAGGCCCTGGATCAGGCGCTGACGCAGCGGGCGCAACTGATGCGTTTGCTGTCTGAACAGGAGCTTAACAGTGCTCTCGCCAGCCAGGCGCTTGATGCGCTACGCGCCTCGACCAGTTGGCGGATAACCCGGCCATTACGATGGATAGCCGGTTATTGGCGGCGTTCGTCGTTTTTACCCAGATTGCTGTCGGCTCTGAGGCGCCGAGGCAATGTGAGGCGATGGCTGCGCAAACTATTGAACATCCGCCGGGAGGAGGGGCTGGTTGGCTTGCTGCGGCGCTGCCAGGCTCATGGCTGCGGGTGGCGTAGCCGTCGGCAGTCTGATGAACGCTACTCCCCGAAAGACATTCCCGTCATCCAGTTTGAGCCGATGGCGGAAGGTTTTGTCCCCTATCAGAAACACCCGGAACTGGACCCGACGATCAGGCTGATCGCTTTCTACCTGCCGCAATATCATCCTTTTCCCGAGAACGATGCGTGGTGGGGCAAGGGCTTCACTGAATGGTCGAATGTCTGTAAGGCGCAGCCCAATTTTGTCGGCCACCATCAGCCGCACCTGCCTATCCACTTTGGCTACTATGATCTGCGGGTTCCCGAAGTGATGGAAGAACAAGCGCGACTGGCCAAGTCCTACGGTATTTCAGGGTTCAATTATTACTTCTACTGGTTTGCCGGAAAGACTTTGATGGATACGCCATTGGAGAGGATGCTGGCCAACCCGAATGTCGATATTCCCTTCTGTCTGACGTGGGCTAATGAAAACTGGACGCGTCGTTGGGACGGACAAGAACAGGATGTGCTGATCGCACAGGAACATGGGCTTGATGATTCATTGGCGTTTATTCGTCATCTCGTCAAATACTTCAAGGATGACCGCTATATCAGAATCGAGGGTAAGCCGCTGCTGATCATCTACCGCGCCGATATCATCCCCGATATGGTCGAGGTGGCCCGGCACTGGCGTGAGGAAATCGCTGCGCAGGGGTTTCCAGGATTGTATCTGATCTGCGCGCAGACCTTCGGAATCAAGGGTCCCGAGGTATTTGGCTTCGATGCCGCCATGGAGTTTCCACCCCATACCACCCTCAGTTCTCCGATGACCGATCAAGTGGTGGTCTCCAATCGAGATTTTACCGGTGTGGTATTCGACTATGAGCAAGTGGCGGAAAATGCGGTGAGGGCGACGGAGCCGGAGTACAAGTTGTTTCGCAGCGTCATGTTGTCTTGGGACAATACCGCCAGAAAACAGAATAACAGTCATATCTTTCACAACTTCAGCCTGTTGCGCTACAAGCAATGGTTGTCAGCGAATTGCCTACGGGTATTGAACTCGGACAAGTACCAGGGTGACGAGCAAATGGTCTTTATCAACGCCTGGAACGAATGGGCCGAAGGGACGCATCTTGAACCGGATCGCAAATATGGCTATGGCTATCTGCAGGCCACCCATGACGTGGCCGCGAATCTGCAGGCCCGAACCTGTTCCCGGTTGAGGGCTTGCGGTGACCGCAGAAAACACCCGCTCGCGGTGATTGTGCACCTGCATTACCCGGATGTCTGGCCGGCTATCCAGGCCCGATTGTCGAGTCTGAGCGCGGTCGGATGCGACCTGTATGTCAGTGTGACCCGCCAGGATCTGGTGGATGAGGTGCTTGAGGTATTCCCCGAGGCCTTTGTTGCCCTGGTGGAAAATCGTGGCCGGGATATCCTGCCATTTCTGGACATGCTGGCGTTGATTGCCGACCTTGGTTATGTCGTGGTGTGCAAAATCCACGGCAAGAAAAGCACTTACCGCACCGATGGCGACAAGATTCGTGACGAGATCCTGGGAGCCTTGATTGGCGAAAGCGAAGATATCAGGCGATGCGTTTCCCGCTTCGAGACTGACCAGTCGTTGGGGATGCTGGTGCCGAAGAAGTACCTGTTGGCGCATTCGAAACTCAATATGAAGTACAACCAGGCCCAGGTGTTGGCACTGTGCGAGCAACTGGGTATCGAGTATCACCCTGGCGTTTTTCCGGCCGGGTCGATGTTCTGGTTCCGGGCCGAGGCGCTGAAAGCTCTGGGCAAGGTCCGGGATACGGATTTCTCCCTGGAAAGCGGACTCTGTGACGGAACCCTACCCCATGCCATCGAGCGGGTGTTCTGCCTGCTGGTCGAGGCGTCCGGCTATCGTGTCGAAGCTTGGTGACCGGTATTTGGCAAACTTCTGGACCTTTGAGCTACCTAGCCATATCCGAATATGTCGCAGCGTCGCAAGAACGCGTAGCGACCCTCTCGTTAAGCTTCGCAACGGATAGTTCTTTGCCGGCGGCGCCTTGTAAAACCGGCGACGGCTGCTGAAGAAGCTACTCTTCGAACGTGGATGTGACCCCGGGGTCGCGATCAGCTTCATCAACTTGTCACTGCGCACTGCCCAAGCTTCACCTGCGCAGTGCCGAAGGTCCCCTTTTTCGGGGAAAACGCGCGACGTTTCACTCTATATAACAAGCCCAAGCGGAGTACCACAGATGGCGTTCTTCACCGCAGCCAGCAAGGCCGACTTCCAGCATCAACTGCAAGCGGCACTGGCGCAGCACATCAGCGAGCAGGCACTGCCACAAGTGGCGCTGTTTGCTGAACAGTTCTTCGGCATCATTTCCCTGGATGAACTGACCCAGCGTCGACTCTCCGATCTCGCCGGCTGTACCCTGTCGGCCTGGCGCCTCCTGGAGCGCTTCGACCACGCCCAGCCACAAGTCCGGGTCTACAACCCGGATTACGAACGCCATGGCTGGCAATCGACCCACACCGCCGTGGAAGTCCTGCATCACGACCTGCCGTTCCTGGTGGATTCGGTGCGTACCGAACTCAATCGCCGCGGCTACAGCATCCATACCCTGCAGACCACCGTGCTCAGCGTGCGCCGTGGTGGCAAGGGTGAACTGCTGGAAATCCTGCCAAAAGGCACCCAGGGCGAGGGGATTCTCAATGAATCGCTGATGTACCTGGAGATCGACCGTTGCGCCAACGCCGCCGAACTGAACGTGCTGTCCAGGGAACTGGAGCAGGTGCTGGCGGAAGTGCGGGTGGCGGTCACCGACTTCGAACCGATGAAGGCCAAGGTCCGGGAACTGATCGAAGGCATCGACAACAGCCAGTTCGCCATCGCCGCCGATGAGAAGTCCGAAATCAAGAGCTTCCTGGAGTGGCTGGTGAACAACCACTTCACCTTCCTCGGCTACGAAGAGTTCGTGGTCCAGGGTGATCAGGATGGCGGTCACATCGCGTACGACCCGAACTCCTTCCTCGGCCTGACCAAGTTGCTGCGCGCCGGCCTCACCGCCGAGGACCTGCGCATCGAAGACTACGCCGTCGCCTACCTCGCCGAACCGACCCCGCTGTCGTTCGCCAAGGCCGCGCACCCGAGCCGTGTTCATCGTCCGGCCTATCCGGACTTCGTTTCCGTGCGGGTGATCGACGCCGATGGCAAAGTCGTCAAGGAATGCCGCTTCCTGGGCCTCTACACCTCCTCGGTATACGGTGAGAGCGTGCGGGTGATCCCGTACATCCGTCGCAAGGTCGAGGAAATCGAACGCCGTTCCGGCTTCCAGTCCAAGGCCCACCTGGGCAAGGAACTGGCCCAGGTGCTCGAGGTACTGCCGCGCGACGACCTGTTCCAGACGCCGGTTGACGAACTGTTCAGCACCGTGATGTCGATCGTACAGATCCAGGAGCGCAACAAGATCCGCGTGTTCCTGCGCAAGGATCCGTACGGCCGCTTCTGCTATTGCCTGGCCTACGTGCCGCGTGACATCTATTCCACCGAAGTGCGCCAGAAGATCCAGCAAGTGCTGATGGATCGCCTGAAAGCCACCGACTGCGAATTCTGGACCTTCTTCTCCGAGTCCGTGCTGGCCCGCGTACAACTGATCCTGCGGGTCGATCCGAAGAATCGCCTGGACATCGATCCGCTGTTGCTGGAAAAAGAAGTGGTTCAGGCCTGCCGCAGCTGGCAGGACGATTACGCCAGCCTGGTGGTCGAGAGCTTCGGCGAAGCCCATGGCACCAACGTGCTGGCGGACTTCCCGAAAGGCTTCCCGGCTGGTTATCGCGAGCGCTTCGCCGCGCATTCGGCCGTGGTCGACATGCAGCACCTGCTGAGCCTGACCGAAGCCAATCCGCTGGTCATGAGCTTCTACCAGCCGCTGGGCCAGGTATCCGGCCAGCGTGAGCTGCATTGCAAGCTGTACCATGCCGATACCCCGCTGGCCCTGTCCGACGTCCTGCCGATCCTGGAAAACCTCGGCCTGCGCGTGCTGGGCGAGTTCCCGTACCGCTTGCGTCACAGTAACGGCCGCGAGTTCTGGATCCATGACTTCGCCTTCACCGCTGCCGAAGGCCTGGACCTGGATATCCAGCAACTGAACGACACCTTGCAGGACGCCTTCGTCCACATCGTCCGTGGCGATGCCGAGAACGATGCGTTCAACCGCCTGGTGCTGACTGCCGGCCTGCCATGGCGTGACGTGGCGCTGCTGCGTGCCTACGCCCGCTACCTCAAGCAGATCCGCCTGGGCTTCGACCTGGGTTACATCGCCAGCACCCTGAACAACCACACCGATATCGCCCGCGAACTGACGCGGTTGTTCAAGACCCGTTTCTACCTGGCCCGCAAGCTCAGCGCCGAGGATCTGGACGACAAGCAGCAGCGTCTGGAACAGGCGATCCTGAGTGCCCTGGACGACGTCCAGGTGCTGAACGAAGACCGCATCCTGCGTCGCTACCTCGACCTGATCAAGGCGACCCTGCGGACCAACTTCTACCAGACCGACGCCAACGGCCAGAACAAGTCGTACTTCAGCTTCAAGTTCAACCCGCACGCGATTCCCGAACTGCCCAAGCCGGTACCGAAGTTCGAGATCTTCGTCTATTCGCCACGGGTCGAAGGCGTGCACCTGCGCTTCGGCAACGTTGCGCGCGGCGGTCTGCGCTGGTCGGACCGTGAGGAAGACTTCCGTACCGAAGTCCTGGGCCTGGTAAAAGCCCAGCAAGTGAAGAACTCGGTGATCGTGCCGGTGGGCGCCAAAGGTGGCTTCCTGCCGCGTCGCCTGCCATTGGGCGGCAGCCGGGACGAGATCGCGGCCGAAGGTATCGCCTGCTATCGCATCTTCATCTCCGGTCTGCTGGACATCACCGACAACCTGAAGGATGGCGCCCTGGTACCACCGGCCAACGTCGTGCGTCATGACGACGATGACCCTTACCTGGTGGTGGCGGCGGACAAGGGCACCGCGACCTTCTCCGACATCGCCAACGGCATCGCCATCGACTACGGCTTCTGGCTCGGCGACGCCTTTGCCTCCGGTGGTTCGGCCGGCTACGACCACAAGAAGATGGGCATCACCGCCAAGGGCGCGTGGGTCGGCGTGCAGCGCCACTTCCGCGAGCGCGGCATCAATGTCCAGGAAGACAGCGTCACCGTGGTCGGTATCGGCGACATGGCCGGCGACGTGTTCGGCAACGGCCTGCTGATGTCCGACAAGCTCAAGCTGGTCGCGGCGTTCAACCACCTGCACATCTTCATCGACCCGAACCCGGAGCCGGCATCCAGCTTCGCCGAGCGCCAGCGCCTGTTCGACCTGCCGCGTTCGGCCTGGTCCGATTACGACACCAGCATCATGTCCGCGGGCGGCGGCATCTTCTCGCGTAGCGCGAAGAGCATCGCCATTTCGCCGCAGATGAAAGAGCGCTTCGACATCCGTGCCGACAAGCTGACCCCGACCGAGCTGCTCAACGCCTTGCTCAAGGCGCCAGTGGACCTGTTGTGGAACGGCGGTATCGGTACTTACGTCAAGGCCAGCACCGAAAGCCACGCCGATGTCGGCGACAAGGCCAACGATGCGCTACGGGTGAACGGCAACGAACTGCGCTGCAAGGTGGTGGGCGAGGGCGGCAACCTGGGCATGACCCAGCTCGGTCGCGTCGAGTTCGGCCTCAATGGCGGCGGCTCCAACACCGACTTCATCGACAACGCGGGTGGCGTGGACTGCTCCGACCATGAAGTGAATATCAAGATCCTGCTCAACGAAGTGGTGCAGGCCGGCGATATGACCGAGAAGCAGCGCAACCAGTTGCTCGGCAGCATGACCGACGAGGTCGGCGGCCTGGTGCTGGGCAACAACTACAAGCAGACCCAGGCCCTGTCCCTGGCGGCGCGTCGTGCCTACGACCGCATCGCCGAGTACAAGCGCCTGATGGGCGATCTGGAAGGCCGTGGCAAGCTGGACCGGGCCATCGAGTTCCTGCCGTCGGAAGAGCAACTGGCCGAGCGTTTCGCGGCCGGCCAGGGGCTGACCCGCGCCGAACTGTCGGTGCTGATCTCCTACAGCAAGATCGACCTCAAGGCTGCGCTGCTCGACTCCAAGGTACCGGACGACGAGTACCTGACCCGCGACATGGAAACCGCGTTCCCACCGATGCTGGTGAGCAAGTTCGCCGATGCCATGCGCCGTCATCGCCTCAAGCGCGAGATCGTCAGCACCCAGATCGCCAACGACCTGGTCAACCACATGGGCATCACCTTCGTGCAGCGCCTGAAGGAGTCCACCGGCATGAGCCCGGCGAACGTGGCGGGTGCCTACGTGATCGTGCGGGACATCTTCCACCTGCCACACTGGTTCCGTCAGATCGAAGCCCTGGACTACAAGGTTGCGGCCGAGACCCAGCTGGAGCTGATGGACGAGCTGATGCGCCTGGGCCGTCGCGCCACGCGCTGGTTCCTGCGCAGCCGGCGCAACGAGCAGGATGCTGCCCGTGATGTCTCGCACTTCGGTCCGCACCTGGCGGCGTTGGGCCTCAAGCTCGACGAGTTGCTGGAAGGCCCGACCCGCGAAGTCTGGCAGACCCGCTACCAGGCCTACGTCGAGGCTGGCGTACCTGAGCTGTTGGCGCGGATGGTGGCTGGCACCACGCACCTGTACACCCTGTTGCCGATCATCGAGGCCGCCGATGTGACCGGTCACGACGCTGCCGAGGTGGCCAAGGCCTACTTCGCGGTGGGCAGTGCGCTCGACCTGACCTGGTACTCCCAGCAGATCAGCGACCTGCGGGTAGCCAACAACTGGCAGGCTCAGGCTCGCGAAGCGTTCCGTGACGATGTCGACTGGCAGCAGCGTGCGATCACCATCTCGGTGCTCAAGCTGGCCGATGCGCCGCAAGACATGGAGGCCCGCGTGGCCCTGTGGCTGGAGCAGAACGCGAGCATGGCCGATCGCTGGCGTGCAATGCTGGTGGAAATCCGTGCCGCCAGCGGCACCGACTACGCCATGTACGCAGTTGCCAACCGTGAGCTGATGGACCTGGCATTGAGCGGTCAGCCAGTGCTCTGATAGTCGTCGGTAAGCGCTAGACCAAAAGCCCCGGCTTGTGAGAGCCGGGGCTTTTTTCGTCTGGTGTATCTGGGGGGTTAGACGCCGATATTGACCAGCGTCTGCACGATATTGCGCAAGGTGCCGGCAATTGCCGGATGCTCGATTTCGAAGCGTTCCACCGCCAGGTTCACACCATCTGACAGGCTGCTGTCCTGGGTGGCGCTTTCCAGTTGTAGCTGCAGTTCGATCTGTTGCATCAGTTCATGCAGGTCTGCGCGCTTTTCTTCGGGCAGCGGTGGGTTCTGTTCAAGTTGCTCACGCAGGGTATTGAGCTGTTCTTGCAGGTCGCGGGCCGACATGGTGGTTTCCTTCTGTGAATAATCTCTGACATAGACCTGCTGGTGACGAGAAAGGTCTGTGCCTGACATTCAGAGTAATCCACCCGGGCGATCCGTGCCTGATCCCGATCAAGATCCTCGTATCAGGGTTTTTCGCCCTTGAGGCGACGTTGGGCGATGTCGGTCAGGCAAGTGGACAGTTCGCCCAGGTGATCGATGACCGAGTGCACACCGAGGCTGAACAGCGCCAGGGTTGCCTTGCCACGCTTCTTTTCCCGCTCCTCGCGGCTCAACGCCTGCCACTCGAGTGGGGTCAGGCCGCACAAGGGACCGCAGGAGGCCAGCCCAATGGTCCACAGACCGGCATTGAGTCCCGATTGCAGCAGGCGGGGTTCGCCGCTGACCAGCACGCAGCCTTCCAATTGCTGCACGCCAAGCTCCATCAGCGCCTGCCAGCAGGCATTGGGCGCGGGCCAGCGGGCATGCTGAGCGACGCCGGCGGGCTTGATCCAGCCAGGCAAGGTGGCGGCCAGAGGGAGACTGACTTCGTGGGGCAATTCGTCCATCCAGGCACAAGGCACGCCAAGCTGTTTCAAATCCTGTAATACTTCCAGTGCCCCAGGTGTGGCGTGGCGGTGCTCATCGAAGCGCTGGCCGGGCCGGGCCCTGGCACCGAAGTCCACCAGGCAGCCGGTCAGGCCAAAGAGCAGGGCGGTGGGCGTGGGCAGTGGTGCGGCGGCGGTGAGTGGCATGGCGGCGTCCCTGAAATGACTTCGCAGAATAAGGCGCTGCCATTACAGTTGGATGACGGGTTTCTGTCAGCCTGATTGGTAATTCTTTGTAGGACTTATCCGGGCCATACTGCCTAAATCCGGGTATCCGCTTTATACTGAGGTCATTGTGCAAGTCGTCAGGGCATGGCGCCCGTACCCGTCTCATCCAAGGAGTTTCTTTTTATGTGCTGGATCGATCGTCTAGCTCGACTGTCTCTGTGTGCCAGCGTGGCGCTGGTGCCATTTGCCGCGCAAGCGGCGGACGAAGATCCGTGGGAAAGCGTCAACCGTCCAATCTTCAAGTTCAATGATGTACTGGACACCTACGCACTGAAACCCTTGGCCCAGGGCTATCAGACCGTGACCCCGCAGTTCCTCGAAGACGGGATTCACAATGTCTTTCGCAACTTCGGTGATGTCGGCAACCTGGTCAACGACGTCCTGCAGTTCAAGCCACAGGCTGCGGGTGTCGATACCGCGCGCCTGTTGCTTAACACCACCCTGGGCGTAGGCGGCCTCTTCGACGTCGGTACCCGGATGGGGCTGCAACGCAACGACGAAGACTTCGGTCAGACCCTCGGTCATTGGGGTGTGGGCAGCGGTCCTTACGTGGTCGTGCCGTTCTTCGGCCCGAGCACTCTGCGGGATGCGCCCGCCAAGGTGGTCGACAGCTACACCGAACCCTACCGCTACATCAATGACGTGCCTGCGCGCAACATCACCTTCGGCCTGGACGTGATCGACACCCGCGCGAGCCTGTTGTCGAGCGAGAAGCTGATCAGCGGCGACAAGTACATCTTCATCCGCAATGCCTATTTGCAGAACCGCGAGTTCAAGGTAAAAGACGGCAAGGTCGTGGACGATTTCTGATTTTCGGTCCCGCAAGCCAAAAGGCGACTCCTGGAGTCGCCTTTTTTTTCGATCGCGGCCAGCACATCGGTATGGTTGCAACTCTCAGGGGAGAATGTGGTCGTAAATGGTCGGCTATCGAAACGTCCGGCGTGTCTGCGATCAGGCGCCCAGGCCCGGGTCCGATCATGAAAACACGTCATAACCCTTTGTCACGAAAGAGAATGCATGCTCAAATTGAACCGGATGGACAGCGCGGTTGGCTATGCTGCACAGCAGCGGCAACCGCGTGGCATCGGGCTCGCAAACCCGTACAATGTCCATCTTGTAGCGATAAGCGTTCCCGGCATGGCAAAGACCGGTCATCAAGGGCTGATATCAACATAGCCACGGTCTCGCCGGATAGCTGTTCATCTGCCCCGAATGGGCAGTATTTTGTCGTCAATCAACAGTTGGGCGCGCCCCGGGCGCAGGAAAAGACGCGTTTTGAAGAAATCCACCGCAACACCGCCTAAAGCAGTCGTGCCGCTCTGGCGCCAACAACTGCACTACCGCCTCAAGGAAGGCGCGCTGATTGCCATCGGCGCCTTGTGCCTGTTCCTGATGATGGCCTTGCTGACGTATGGCAAGGATGATCCGGGCTGGAGTCATAACAGCAAGATCGATGACGTGCAGAATTTCGGCGGTCCCGCCGGCTCCTACAGCGCCGACATCCTGTTCATGGTGCTGGGTTACTTTGCCTATGTATTTCCGTTGCTGCTGGCGATCAAGACCTATCAGATCTTCCGCCAGCGTCACGAGCCCTGGCAGTGGAGCGGCTGGCTGTTTTCCTGGCGCCTGATCGGTCTGGTGTTCCTGGTGTTGTCCGGCGCGGCGCTGGCGCATATCCATTTTCATTCGCCGACCGGCTTGCCAGCCGGTGCCGGCGGCGCCCTGGGCGAGAGTCTTGGCGACCTGGCGCGCAACGCTTTGAATATCCAGGGCAGTACCCTGTTGTTCATTGCCCTGTTTCTGTTCGGCCTGACGGTCTTCACCGACCTGTCGTGGTTCAAGGTGATGGATGTCACCGGCAAGATCACCCTCGACCTGTTCGAACTGTTCCAGGGCGCGCTGAATCGCTGGTGGTCGGCGCGGATCGAGCGCAAGCAACTGGTGGCGCAACTGCGCGAGGTGGATGACCGGGTCCACGAGGTGGTCGCTCCGGCGGTGCCCGACAAGCGCGAGCAGGCCAAGGCCAAGGAACGCCTGATCGAGCGTGAGCAGGCCCTGAGCAAGCACATGTCCGAGCGCGAGAAACAGGTGCCGCCAGTGATCATGCCGGCACCGGTCAAGCCGCCGCAGCCGAGCAAGCGGGTGGAGAAAGAGAAGCAGGCGCCGTTGTTCGTCGACAGTGCGGTCGAAGGCACCTTGCCGCCGATCTCCATCCTCGATGCCGCCGAGAAGAAGCAGCTCAATCATTCCCCCGAATCCCTGGCGGCCGTCGGCCACCTGCTGGAAATCAAGCTCAAGGAGTTCGGGGTCGAGGTGTCGGTGGACTCGATCCATCCGGGGCCGGTCATTACCCGTTACGAAATCCAGCCGGCAGCCGGCGTGAAGGTCAGTCGTATCGCCAACCTGGCCAAGGACCTGGCGCGTTCGCTGGCGGTGACCAGCGTGCGGGTGGTGGAAGTGATTCCCGGCAAGACCACCGTCGGTATCGAGATTCCCAACGAGGACCGGCAGATCGTGCGTTTCTCCGAAGTGCTGTCGACGCCCGAGTACGATAACTTCAAGTCGCCGGTCACCCTGGCCCTGGGGCACGATATCGGCGGCCGGCCGGTGATCACTGACCTGGCGAAGATGCCCCACCTGCTGGTGGCTGGTACCACCGGTTCGGGTAAGTCGGTGGGGGTCAACGCGATGATCCTGTCGATCCTGTTCAAGTCCGGCCCGGAAGACGCCAAGCTGATCATGATCGACCCGAAGATGCTCGAATTGTCGATCTACGAAGGCATTCCGCACCTGCTGTGCCCGGTGGTCACCGACATGAAGGATGCCGCCAATGCGCTGCGCTGGAGCGTTGCCGAGATGGAGCGGCGCTACAAGCTGATGGCGAAGATGGGCGTGCGCAACCTGTCGGGTTTCAACGCCAAGATCAAGGAAGCCCAGGACCGTGGCGAGCCGATCGCCGATCCTTTGTACAACCGCGAAAGCATCCACGACGAAGCGCCGCTGCTGAACAAGCTGCCAACCATCGTGGTGGTGGTCGACGAATTCGCCGACATGATGATGATCGTCGGCAAGAAGGTCGAGGAACTGATCGCCCGTATCGCCCAGAAGGCGCGGGCCGCCGGTATCCACCTGATCCTGGCGACCCAGCGGCCATCGGTGGACGTGATCACCGGCCTGATCAAGGCCAACATCCCGACCCGCATGGCGTTCCAGGTGTCGAGCAAGATCGACTCGCGGACCATCATTGACCAGGGCGGGGCCGAGCAGTTGCTGGGCCACGGTGACATGCTCTACATGCCGCCGGGTACCAGCCTGCCGATTCGTGTCCATGGCGCCTTCGTCTCCGACGATGAAGTACACCGGGTGGTTGAAGCCTGGAAGCTGCGCGGTGCGCCGGAGTACAACGACGACATCCTCAATGGTGTCGAAGAAGCTGGCAGCGGTTTCGAAGGCGGTGGCGGGGGTGGCGACGACGATGCCGAAACCGATGCGTTGTATGACGAAGCGGTACAGTTCGTCCTGGAAAGCCGTCGGGCGTCGATTTCGGCGGTCCAACGCAAGCTGAAGATCGGTTATAACCGGGCTGCCCGGATGATCGAGGCGATGGAGATGGCCGGGGTGGTGACCGCCATGAACACCAACGGCTCGCGTGAAGTCATTGCTCCCGGGCCGATGCGCGACTGATTCCGTGCCGCATGAGATCATGCGGCATATCCTTCAAACGAATTCCATGAGGACTCCCATGCGTGTTATTCGCATGCTGTTGTTGCCGATTCTGGCGTTGACCACCTTGTCGGCCCATGCCGACCAGAAGGATGTGGCACGCCTGACGCAGTTGCTCGAAAAATCCCAGACCCTGACCGCGCGGTTTTCGCAACTGACCCTGGACGGCGGCGGAACCCAGTTGCAGGAAACTGCAGGTGAAATGTCCCTCAAGCGTCCGGGCCTGTTCTACTGGCACACCGATGCGCCACAGGAACAGACCATGGTTTCCGACGGCCAGAAGGTGACCCTGTGGGACCCGGACCTGGAACAGGTGACCATCAAGAAACTTGACCTGCGCCTGACCCAGACCCCGGCACTGTTGCTGTCCGGCGACGTCTCGAAGATCAGCGAGAGCTTCGATATCACCTCCAAGGAAGCCGGCGGCGTGATCGACTTCGTGCTCAAGCCGAAAACCAAGGACACCCTGTTCGACAGCCTGCGCCTATCGTTCCGCAACGGTCTGGTCAACGACATGCAACTGATCGACAGCGTCGGCCAGCGTACCAACCTGTTGTTTACCGCGGTCAAGGCCAACGAGCCGATCGACGCGGCGCGCTTCAAGTTCGACATCCCCAAGGGTGCTGACGTCATCCAGGAATAAAGAGGTTTCAAACGCAGCCCATGGACCTGTTTAGCCGCGCCCCGATCGCCCAGCCGCTGGCCGCCCGTCTGCGAGCGACCAATCTGGATGAGTACGTCGGCCAGGAGCATCTGCTGGCCCGGGGCAAGCCGTTGCGCGAAGCCCTGGAGCAGGGCGCGTTGCACTCGATGATCTTCTGGGGGCCGCCGGGGGTGGGCAAGACCACCCTGGCACGGCTGCTGGCGGAAGTCTCGGAGGCGCATTTCGAAACCGTGTCGGCGGTGCTGGCCGGGGTCAAGGAGATCCGCCAGGCGGTGGACGTCGCCAAGCAGCAGGCCGGGCAGTATGGCCGACGCACCATCCTGTTCGTCGACGAAGTCCATCGTTTCAACAAGTCCCAGCAGGATGCATTCCTGCCCTATGTGGAAGACGGCACGCTGATTTTCATCGGTGCTACCACCGAGAACCCCTCGTTCGAATTGAACAATGCATTGCTCTCGCGGGCACGGGTCTATGTGCTCAAGAGTCTCGACGAGGCAGCCCTGCGCAAGCTGGTGCAGCGCGCCCTGAGCGAAGAGCGCGGCCTGGGCAAGCGTCAGTTGAGCCTGGGTGACGAGGGTTTCCAGATGCTGTTGGCGGCGGCGGATGGCGATGGTCGACGCCTGCTCAACCTGTTGGAAAACGCCTCGGACCTGGCCGAAGACGGCGCTGAAATCGGCGTCGATTTGCTGCAGAGTCTGCTGGGTGACACCCGCCGGCGTTTCGACAAGGGCGGTGAGGCTTTCTACGATCAGATTTCCGCGCTGCACAAGTCGATTCGCGGCTCCAATCCGGACGCTGCGCTGTACTGGTTCGCGCGGATGCTCGACGGTGGCTGCGATCCGCTGTACCTGGCGCGGCGAGTGGTACGCATGGCCAGCGAGGATATCGGCAACGCCGATCCACGGGCCCTGAGCCTGTGCCTGGCAGCCTGGGACGTACAGGAGCGCCTCGGCAGCCCCGAAGGCGAACTGGCGGTGGCCCAGGCCATCACCTACCTGGCCTGTGCGCCAAAGAGCAACGCCGTGTACATGGGCTTCAAGGCCGCGATGGCCAGTGCCGCCGAACATGGCTCGCTGGAGGTTCCGCTGCACCTGCGCAATGCGCCGACCAAGCTGATGAAGCAGCTGGGTTACGGTGAGGAATACCGTTATGCCCACGACGAGCCGGATGCCTATGCCGCCGGCGAAGACTACTTTCCTGAGCAACTGGAGCCGCAGGCCTTCTACCAGCCGGTCCCGCGCGGGCTGGAGTTGAAGATTGGCGAGAAGCTCAATCACCTCGCTGCATTGGATCGGCAGAGCCCGAGACAGCGGAGAAAACCATGATCCGTACCGTGCTTGCCGTGTCCGTCGCCGGCATCATCGGTACCTTGATACGCTTTGCCGCGGGCAACCTGATCAACGCCAATTGGCCTAAGCACTTCTATACCGCGACGTTGGCCGTTAATATCGTGGGCTGCCTGGTGATTGGCGTGCTCTACGGCCTGTTTTTGCTGCGTCCCGAGGTCCCGGTGGAAATCCGCGCCGGTCTGATCGTGGGGTTCGTTGGCGGCCTGACCACCTTTTCATCCTTTTCACTGGATACGATCCGCCTGCTGGAAAGCGGGCAGGGGCTTGTGGCCCTGGGCTATGCGGCCCTGAGCGTATTCGGCGGGCTGCTCGCAACCTGGGCCGGCCTGTCCTTGACCAAACTCTGAATAACGAGAAACCGACATGCTCGATTCCAAACTGTTACGTAGCAACCTTCAGGACGTAGCGGATCGTCTGGCCTCCCGTGGCTTCAGCCTCGATGTTGCCCGCATCGAAGAGCTGGAAAGCCAGCGCAAGGTGGTGCAGACCCGCACCGAACAATTGCAGGCCGAGCGTAATGCGGTTTCCAAGAGTATCGGCCAGGCCAAGCAGCGCGGCGAAGACATTGCACCGCTGATGGCCAGCGTTGAAAACATGGGCACCGAGCTGACTCAAGGCAAGGCCGCGCTGGACGCCATCCAGTCCGAGCTGGACCAGATCCTGCTGGGTATCCCGAACCTGCCGCACGAATCGGTGCCGGTCGGAGCCGACGAAGACGGCAACGTTGAAGTGCGTCGTTGGGGCATGCCGACCGCCTTCGATTTCCCGATCCAGGACCACGTTGCCCTGGGCGAGAAGTTCGGCTGGCTGGATTTCGAGACCGCCGCAAAACTGTCTGGCGCGCGTTTCGCCCTGCTGCGTGGGCCGATTGCCCGTCTGCACCGTGCTCTGGCGCAGTTCATGATCAACCTGCACACCAGCGAGCACGGCTACGAAGAAGCCTACACGCCGTACCTGGTACAGGCTCCAGCACTGGTGGGCACCAGCCAGTTGCCGAAGTTCGAGGAGGACCTGTTCAAGATCACGCGCGAAGGCGAGGCCGATCTGTACCTGATCCCGACCGCCGAAGTGTCGCTGACCAACATCGTCGCCGGCGAGATCCTCGATCCGAAGCAACTGCCGTTGAAGTTCGTCGCCCACACTCCGTGTTTCCGCAGTGAAGCCGGCGCCTCGGGGCGTGATACCCGCGGCATGATTCGCCAGCACCAGTTCGACAAGGTCGAGATGGTCCAGGTGGTCGAACCGTCGAAATCGATGGAAGCGCTGGAAGGCCTGACCGCCAACGCCGAGAAGGTCCTGCAACTGCTGCAACTGCCTTATCGCGTACTGGCGCTGTGCACCGGCGACATGGGCTTCAGCGCCGTGAAGACCTACGACCTCGAAGTGTGGGTCCCAAGCCAGGACAAGTACCGCGAGATTTCGTCGTGCTCCAACTGTGGCGACTTCCAGGCTCGTCGCATGCAGGCGCGTTTCCGTAACGCCGAAACCGGCAAGCCGGAACTGGTCCACACCCTCAATGGCTCCGGCCTGGCCGTGGGTCGTACCCTGGTGGCGGTGCTGGAGAACTACCAGCAGGCCGACGGTTCGATTCGCGTTCCAGACGTGCTCAAGCCCTACATGGGCGGCATTGAGGTCATCGGCTAAATGGAATTTCTTCCGCTGTTTCACAACCTGCGTGGCAGCCGTGTGCTGGTGGTCGGCGGTGGCGAGATTGCCTTGCGCAAGTCTCGCTTGCTGGCCGATGCCGGTGCGGTGTTGCGGGTGGTTGCGCCCGAGATTGAAAGCCAGTTGTGCGAGTTGATCGATAGTAGCGGCGGTGAAAGGCTGTTGCGCGGTTATGTCGAATCCGACCTGGACGGTTGTGTGCTGGTCATTGCCGCGACCGATGATGAACCGCTCAATGCCCAGGTGTCTGCCGATGCCCGTCGGCGTTGCGTGCCGGTCAACGTGGTGGATGCGCCGGCCCTGTGCAGCGTGATCTTCCCGGCCATCGTCGACCGTTCGCCGCTGGTGATCGCGGTCTCCAGCGGTGGTGACGCCCCTGTTTTGGCGCGGTTGATCCGGGCCAAGATGGAAACCTGGATTCCGTCGACCTATGGCCAGTTGGCCGGGTTGGCGGCGCGTTTCCGTCATCAGGTCAAGGCGCTGTTTCCGGCTGTGCAGCAGCGTCGGGCGTTCTGGGAAGAGGTATTCCAGGGGCCGATCGCCGATCGGCAACTGGCCGGGCAGGGGGCTGAAGCCGAGCGGCTGCTGGTGGAGAAGATCAATGGTGCGCCACCGCATGCACCGGGTGAGGTGTATCTGGTGGGGGCGGGGCCGGGTGATCCCGACCTGCTGACCTTCCGCGCCTTGCGTCTGATGCAGCAAGCGGACGTGGTGCTCTACGACCGTTTGGTGGCGCCGGCGATTCTCGAGCTGTGCCGTCGGGATGCCGATCGTATCTACGTCGGTAAACGCCGCGCCGATCACGCGGTGCCCCAGGACCAGATCAACCTGCAATTGGTCGAGTTGGCCAAGCAGGGTAAGCGGGTACTGCGCCTGAAGGGCGGTGATCCGTTCATTTTCGGCCGTGGCGGCGAAGAGATCGAGGAACTGGCGGCCCATGGCATTCCATTCCAGGTGGTGCCAGGTATAACGGCGGCCAGCGGCTGCTCAGCCTACGCCGGGATTCCACTGACTCACCGTGACTACGCGCAGTCCGTGCGTTTTGTCACCGGTCACTTGAAGGATGGCAGCACCGATCTGCCGTGGGTCGACCTGGTGGCGCCGGCACAGACCGTGGTGTTCTACATGGGCCTGGTGGGCTTGCCGGTGATCTGTGAGCAGATGATCAAGCATGGCCGTTCGGCGGATACGCCGGCGGCGCTGATCCAGCAGGGAACCACGGTGAACCAGCGGGTGTTTACCGGCACCCTGGCTAACCTGTCGCAACTGGTGGCGGAGCATGAGGTTCGTGCGCCGACGCTGGTGATCGTCGGGGAAGTGGTCCAGCTTCGCGAGAAACTGGCCTGGTTCGAAGGCGCCCAGGGGCAAGTCTGACGCCGACGCTGTAACGGCACGACTTTCCTGGCTTTGTAGGAGCAAGGCTTGCCTGCGGAGGCGCCGTCAAGGTCGCCAAAAGCTTCGCGGGCAAGCCCGGCTCCTACAGGTCGTGTGTCGTACGTTGGGCTTGTGTCCGCACTGCCTCGCTGTAGGAACCGACGGTCTGGTGTTTACGCGCAGAGATCGACGCGAGCCTCGCGGCCTACTGTTTCCAGACCCCACGCCCTGCCCGCCGCTCGCGGTCATGGCTGACGGTGAAATCCTGCTCTGGCCCCTTGGGCACGATCCCTGTCGGATTGATGGTCCGATGGCTGGCGTAGTAATGCCCCTTGATGTGGGCAAAGTCCACCGTCTCGGCCACGCCCGGCCACTGATACATTTCCCGTAGCCAGTTCGACAGGTTCGGATAATCGGCAATCCGCCGCAGGTTGCATTTGAAGTGACCGTGGTACACCGCATCGAACCGTATCATCGTGGTGAACAGTCGCACGTCCGCTTCGGTCAGGTATTCACCGGCCAGGTAGCGCTGTTGCGACAGGTGCTGCTCCAGATGGTCCAGCTCGGCGAACAGCCCGTCGAAAGCCGTTTCATACGCCGATTGCGAGGTGGCGAAGCCGGCCCGGTAGACGCCGTTGTTCACGGCCGGATAGATCCGCTCATTCCACTCGTCGACCACCGTGCGCAAGGCTTCGGGGTAGAAATCCAGGTGATTGCCGGTCAGTTCGTTGAACGCACTGTTGAACATGCGGATGATTTCCGCCGACTCGTTGCTGACGATACGTTTCAGCTTCTTGTCCCACAGGACCGGTACGGTCACGCGGCCGGTGTAATCGGCGGTGTCGGCGGTATAACGCTGATGCATGAATTCCAGGCCATCAAGATGATCGCCTGTGGAGCCGTGGGTCTTGTCGAAGGTCCAGCCGTTCTCCAGCATCAGCCAACTGACCACCGAGACGTCGATCAGGCTTTCCAGGCCCTTGAGCTTGCGCAGGATCAGCGTGCGGTGGGCCCAGGGGCAGGCCAGGGAAACATACAGATGGTAGCGGCCGGCCTTGGCGACAAAGCCGCCTTCGCCGCTGGGGCCCGCTTCGCCATTGGCGGTCACCCAGTTGCGGCGCTGCGCCTGCTCGCGCTGAAAGGCGCCGTCTTTGCTGCTTTCATACCACTGGTCATGCCAGCGGCCTTCGATCAAGAGACCCATTGAAAAAACTCCTTGGCAGTGATGCATTGGAGTCCAGTCTAAAGAGAATCGTTCGAATAAATAGCGCAAATCCTGGGGTTGAATGATCGATTAAATCGATTTGTTTCGCTTGCTCCAGTAAATCCGGGCCTGTTCGAAGGCCTGCTCGCGGGGCATTCCCAGGCCACGCAGGGCCAGGGCCATGGTCGACAGCAGGGCCAATTGCGGATAGCTGTCCTCGACTTCGCCGTGCCAGATCGCCTTGAGGTGTTCGGGCTCCAGCGAGGCCGGTTTGACATGGCGCTGTTCGGACAGGGCCGGCCATTCCTCATCCCAGTTTTCGCCGTTGGCCGTCCCGTACAGGTGGCTGGTGCTGTCGGGATTGACCTCGATCTCGCCGCCATCGCCCTTGATCACGATGGCCGTATCGCCCAGCAACCGGCTGGCCTCGCGATGCACCGCCTGGTAGCCGGGGTGGAAGATACTCTGCAGACCGCAGCGCGCGCCCAGCGGATTGAGGATGCGCGCCAGCGAGTGAATCGGCGAGCGCAGACCGAGGGTATTGCGCAGGTCGATCATCCGTTGCAGTTGCGGCGCCCAATCGCCCAGTGGCGCAAACGCGAGATTGCCGGCGGTCAGAGCCTGCTCGACGGCCTGCCAGTTGCGACACAGCGGAATTTGCAGGGTTTCCAGCAACTGTTCGGTGTACAGCCGGCCTGCGGTATGGGCGCCGCCGCCGTGCATCAGGATCTTCATGCCGTTCTGGGCCAGGCACTTGGCGGCCAGCAGATACCAGGGCAGGTGGCGCTTCTTGCCGGCATAGGTCGGCCAGTCCAGGTCGACCTGCAGGGGCGGGGCATCGAGCCTTTCGCGCAGGGCTTCGGTGAAACCGGCGAGTTCCTCAGGGCTTTCTTCCTTGTGCCGCAGCAGCATCAGGAAGGCGCCGAGCTGGGTGTCTTCGACCTTCCCATCGAGCAGCATGCCCATGGCTTCCCGTGCCTCCTCGCGCTCCAGGCCGCGGGCACCCCGCTTGCCCTTGCCGAGGATGCGCACGAACTGCGCAAAAGGATGTTCCTCGGGTGTTTCGGTGATCAGCGGCGTGTAGTCGGTCATAGGCAGTTCGTCGGCTTGGGCAGGCCCGCCAGCTTGGCGGCCAGTTTGGCGGGAGTGCCATTGAACAGGCGGTTGAGGTGCAGGCTGTTGCCTTTTTCGGTGCCCAGTTTCAAGGCGGTGTACTTGATCAGCGGACGGGTCGCTGGAGACAGGTCGAACTCCCGGTAGAAGCCGCGCAGCAATTCGAGGATTTCCCAGTGCGCGGCACTCAGCTCGATGTTTTCCCGGGCAGCGAGGGCGCTGGCGACCTCGGGTGACCAGTCGCCCAGTTCCACCAGGTAGCCGTCCTTGTCCAGGGCGATGTCCCGCCCGTTCACAGTCAGGGTGCTCATAGCCAGGTGTTGACCTTGTCATGCTGGACCGACAGCTCGACGAAGCCCGGATAGTCCACGCACGTGGCCCAGGTCGGGCATTCCAGGCCACGGGCCTGCAGGTCTTCGTCGAGGACGAACAGGCGCAGTGTGGCGGCCCGCTCTTCCAGGGCCTCCAGCGGCAGGCTGCGCGGTTGCAGGGCATACACCGCGTCGCCGCAGAGCAGCAGCGCGTCCTCGCTGCCCAGCAGGCGCAGACAACTGCCCAGGCGGCTGTCGGTAAACGGAGAATGAGACAACACGTGCAAGGTCGACATCAGAGGGTGATCACCTGGTCATAACGATTAACGAGCGCGACGATTTCTTCGGTCGCCAGCAGGTTCAGGTCCTCACCGCGCACCTGGTCGGCGAGGATGCCGCGATCGGCGAGGCTGTCGCGGCAGGCGAACAGGTCTTCGACGCCGAACAGCGACAGCGCCTGCAGGTTGGCGCTCAGGTCCTTCTGTTGCACGGCCTTGGCCTTCTGTCCCGGCAGCAGTTGGAACACGCCGTCATCCATGAACAGCAGGCCCACCGGCAGATCGAAGGCGCCGCCGGCCAGGACGATATCCAGTGCTTCGCGAGCGCTCGGTCCGGACCATGGCGCCTGGCGGCTGATAATCAGTAGAGACTTGGGCATCTCAAGGCCCTCCGAAGCAGATCAGGCGATCGGCGGCTTGCACCGCATCGTGCAGTTGCCCCAGGCCGGACAATTCCCAACCGGCGCCCAGGTTCACCGCCTGGCGTGCGTAACGCTGGGCTTCCTCGTTGTTCAGTACGCCCCGGCGCAGGGCCGCAGCGATGCAGACCACGCCGTCGAGCTGGTTGTCACTGACGAAGCTCGCCCACTCCCGTGGCAAATCCTGTTCGTCCTGCGGCGTGACCACGTTGCTCGACGCGCTATGCACACCGTCCTGATAAAAGAACAGCCGGACGATTTCATGTCCGCCGGCGACCAGCGCCTGGGCGAACAGCAGGGCCCGCCGGGAGGAGGGCGCGTGGGGCGGGGAGAACAGCGCAATGGCAAACTTCATGTAAGGCTCGGTCAGCAAATCTGCTGCCATGATAAGGCCAGAACCCCCAAGAAGCTAAATCGCGGACAATAAAAAGCCCGCCGAAGCGGGCTTTTTGTTCATGCCGGTGATCAGTCGTCGCGGCTCATGATGCCGAAGATCTGCAACAGGCTGATGAACAGGTTGTAGATCGACACATACAGGCTGATGGTTGCCATGATGTAGTTACGTTCGCCGCCATGGATGATGGCGCTGGTCTGGAACAGGATGCAGACCGACGAGAACAGCACGAAGCCGGCGCTGATCGCCAGTTGCAGGCCGCTGATCTGGAAGAAGATGCTGGCCAGGGTTGCACCCAGCAGGACAAAGAAACCGGCGGTGATGAAGCCGCTGAGGAAGCTCATGTCCTTGCGCGTGATCAGTACGTAGGCCGACAGGCCGCCGAACACCAGAGCGGTCATGGCGAAGGCCGAGCTGACGATTTCGGCGCCGCCCTGCATACCCAGGTAGCGGTTGAGGATCGGGCCGAGCAGGAAGCCCATGAAACCGGTCAGGGCGAAGGTGGAGACCAAACCCCAGGCCGAGTCACGCAGTTTGTTGGTGAGGAAGAACAGCCCGTAGAAACCGATCAGCACGACGAAGACGTTCGGGTAGCGGACGTTCATCTGCTGGGCGACGAAGGCCATCACACCGCTGAAAGCCAGGGTGAGGGCCAGAAGGCTGTAAGTGTTGCGCAGGACGCGGCTAACCTCTAGCTGCTCAGCCTGCACGCTGTTGTTAACGGCGTAATCCTGTTCGCGCATGGCGAAACTCTCCTTCGGTTTGAAATGTTCAGTCGCAAAGATCATAACAGAGGCTCTGTAACAAGCTATCACGAGAGTTTGACAGTGTGTTTCATTCCGGTATTATGGCGCCCGCAATGCATGGGAGGTGTGGCCGAGTGGTTTAAGGCAGCAGTCTTGAAAACTGCCGACTGTAACAGGTCCCAGAGTTCGAATCTCTGCGCCTCCGCCATATTGCACACCGTCAAGGCCCCGAATTTTCGGGGCTTTTTCGTTTGTGCGCCAGGCATGGCGCGTTGCGCGTAAGCGCAACCAGTATGGCTGTGGTGGCCATGCTGGTGACTTGGAGGTGAAAGTCCTCTACACACCCGGCAAGGGGAAGTGTTAGCC
>Ga0207655_1000368_pt1 | contig 63458 bp, 80 predicted proteins | sample KBSM44metaG_FD_184398 | JGI IMG/M metagenome (GOLD analysis project Ga0207655, IMG submission 184398) | Miscanthus rhizosphere microbial communities from Kellogg Biological Station, Michigan, USA - KBS M4-4 metaG (SPAdes) (version 2) | ecosystem: Host-associated > Plants > Roots > Rhizosphere >...
GAAAATTTTTCCTGGATCAGGCTCATGTCTATCAGCTCCATTTTGTGCTTGAAGGGCAACATGGAGGGGTAGTTGCAGTGATTGTGCCAGCACCTATATTTTTAAAATTTCATATAAATCAGTAAGCTATATTTTTACGATTTTTTGGCTTTCGTGCAATTTGCATGAATGGCCATCGTGCATCCTGCATTTTGCGAGATCGTCGACAACTGGATGGAACCAATCGCAACGGCGGAGTTCCGCTTTGCGAAGGCATCGGTCGCGGATACAAAACATTGCAAAAACCGCGTGTACAGCTCAAGAAGCCCTGACGTATTTTCGGCCTCAATCAACGCCACCCGACAATAAAAAGATCGAACGGGAGCAACCATGAGCCGCACGCTGCACGACACGATTACCTGGGGCATGATGCTCCGCAAGCTGCCTTCCATTGCCAGAGCCATCCCCCGCGTGGTGAAGGGCATGAAAGTCGCCAACGTCAAGGATCCGACCCAACCGTGTGGTCTCGGCTGGAGTTTCGAGCAGGCGACGTTGCGCAATCCCGATGGCCCGGCATTGCTGCAGGGCGACGTGATGCTCACTTATGCACAGGCCAATCAGTGGGCCAATCGCATCGCCCATCACCTGATTGCCCAAGGCATCGGCAAGGGCGATGTGGTCGCGGTGTTTATCGAGAACCGTGTGGAACTGCTGGTGACGATATTGGCGGTGGCCAAGGTCGGTGCGATCAGCGCCTTGCTGAATACCTCCCAGACCCGCGATACCCTGGTTCATAGCCTGAATCTGGTGGCGCCTGTAGGGATTGTGGTCGGAGAAGAGCTGGTTCCGGCCTTCAATGCGGTCCGCGAGCGGGTGGCCATCGATGTGGCGCGCACCTGGTTTGTCGCCGATCAAGATACTGACCGTGATCCGGGCAAAACGCCCGATGGCTTCATTAACCTGATGGCGGCCAGCTGCGACGCGCCCAGTGACAATCCCGTCAGCAGCCGGCAGGTTTTTTTCGATGACCCTTGTTTCTATATCTACACCTCGGGCACTACCGGGTTGCCCAAGGCCGGGGTGTTCAAACACGGCCGCTGGATGCGCAGCTCCGCCAGCTTCGGGCTGATCGCCCTGGACATGCAGCCGCAGGACGTCGTCTATTGCACCTTGCCGCTGTACCACGCCACCGGGCTTTGCGTGTGCTGGGGCTCGGCGATCAGCGGGGCGTCGGGGTTTGCCATCCGCCGCAAGTTCAGCGCCAGCCAGTTCTGGAGCGACGTGCGCAAATACCGGGCGACCACCCTCGGGTACGTTGGCGAATTGTGTCGCTACCTGGTGGATCAACCGCGCAGCGTCGACGACAGTCGGCACAGCGTGAGGAAGATGATCGGCAATGGTCTGCGCCCCGGCGCGTGGAACGAGTTCAAGACGCGATTTGCCGTCGACCACATCTGCGAGCTGTACGCCGCCAGCGACGGCAATATTGGTTTCACCAACATCCTCAACTTCGACAACACCATTGGCTTTTCCCTGATGTCCTGGGAGCTGGTGGCGTACGACCACGACAGCGGTGCCCCCACGCGGGATGCCAAGGGGTTCATGCGCAAAGTGGCCAAGGGCGAGCAGGGGCTGTTGTTGGCGAGGATCGACGACAAGGCGCCTCTGGACGGCTACACCGATCCACAGAAGACCGCAAAAGTGGTGCTCCACGATGTGTTCGTGAAGGGCGACCGCTACTTCAATACCGGTGACCTGCTGCGCAACATCGGTTTCGGTCATGCGCAATTTGTCGATCGCCTGGGGGACACCTACCGCTGGAAGGGCGAAAACGTCTCCACTACCGAGGTCGAGAACATCCTGTTGCAACACCCGCACATCGCCGAAGCCGTGGCCTATGGCGTGGAAATCCACAACACCAACGGGCGGGCGGGGATGGCGGCCATCACCCCGGCCGAATCCCTGGCGACCCTGGATTTCAGTGAGTTGCTGGCGTTCGCCAGGCAACAAATGCCGGCCTATGCGGTGCCACTGTTCCTGCGGGTGAAAGTGAAAATGGAAACCACCGGGACCTTCAAGTACCAGAAGACCCGGCTCAAGGACGAAGCCTTCGATCCGAGCAAAACCGGCGATGACCCGATTTATGCCTGGCTGCCGGGCACCGAAACCTACGTGCGAGTCACCGAGCAGGTGCTGGCGGATATTTACGGAGGCAGGCATCGCTATTGAAAGGGTCGCTATTGAATATCGCTATGACTGTCCATGAGAAAAAACAAGTGACAGGTTCCGGGCTGCTCGGGAAACTATCGGCTTTCCGATTGACCGAATGTGGAGTCCCCAATGTCAGACAAAAGCCGCCAGATGACCCCCGAAGAGGCTGCTGAATTTGCCGAACAGGTGTTCAACAAAGCGCGCGAGGGCGATGCGGCCATGATGGCTGCGCTGCTGACCAAGGGCCTGCCGCCGAACCTGCGCAACCACAAGGGCGACACTTTACTGATGCTCGCCGCGTACCACGGCCATGTCGACACCGTAAAAGTTTTGCTCGAACACAAGGCCGATCCCGAGATTCGCAACGACAACGGCCAGAGCCCGATTGCCGGCGCGGCATTCAAGGGTGATCTGGCAGTGGTCAAGGCGTTGGTCGAGGGGGGCGCTGAAGTGGAAGGTTCGTCCTTCGACGGACGCACTGCGTTGATGATGGCGGCGATGTTCAACCGCGTCGAAATCATCGACTACCTGATCAGCAAAGGCGCCGATCCGAAAGCCAAGGACGCCAATGGCGTGTCTGCGCTGGACGCGGCCAAGACCATGGGCGCGGCGGATACCACGGCTCAGCTGCAAAAACTCCTGGCCTGATTCGGGCTTTTGTGGCGAGGGAGCTTGCTCCCGCTGGGCTGCGAAGCAGCCCCAAAATCAGCGATCGCGGTCATTCAGATAGACCACATTCACCGGATTTACGACTGCTTCGCAGCCGAACGGGGGCAAGCCCCCTCGCCACAGGTTCCTGCCAGGTCCCGCAATCCGTTTCCGAATGCGTTATCCTTCGCGCCCTCAAAATTCCCTCGCTACAGGATCCACCTCATGAAAGCCGCACTCGTCGAACTCATCAGCAAAATCAGCTCCGGGTGCATGGGCGAGGACGAAATCCTGAAAATCGCTGACGAAGCGGCTCAGGCCTACGCCGATCCCGAGGCTTTTCTGGCGGCCAATCCAGATATCAACTACGACGACACCTTTCCGATCCCGTTGGGCGAGTGGGTTGTCGTCGGCAGTCTGCCGGAAACCGTGTTGTTCCAGGCCGACACCTACATGGACCTGTTCGCGCAGATCGTCGCCTCGTTCGGCCCCGGCGTTGAGTTCAACATCAAGCCCAAGCAACTGGCCAAAACCGAAGCCCTGACGGCACTCAATCGCATTCAGGTGCAGATGAGCAGCCTGAACAAGGAAAACGGTGGCTACACCTTGATGAATTTCAGCCAGTTGCTCGACGACGAACTGCAAGTGGTGCTGGTCTATGGCAACGACGTGCCACGGGTGCTGGAGTTGTGCGCCGAAGTCGGCATCGCCGCTGCGCCCTCCCTGGAAGCCCTGAAAGTGGCCATCCACGTCTGAAGCCGTCTACAACGGTAATAAAACGGAACCCTCGCCAGGCCCGACTATCCTAAGAGTGCCTACCATTTTTTTGGAGCGACACCATGGGTTCCACGTTCAACACCCTGATCGGCCTGATTATTTTTGCCCTGGATATCTGGGCCATCATCAACGTGCTTAAAAGTGGCGCCGAAACCGGGATGAAAGTCCTTTGGGTGCTGTTGATCCTGCTGCTGCCGGTGCTGGGCCTGATCATCTGGGCCATCGCCGGGCCAAGAGGCGATGTGCGGATCTGACCGGTTTTGCACAAGCAACACCGGACTTGTGGGAGCGTGGCTTGCCCACGACACAGGCGCTAAGGTCTGTCAGCTACACCGCGGTGATCCTGTCGCGGGCAGCCTGCTCTCACAGGGATTGGGTCGAGTCATCACGTGAGGTTCGACCTGTCATGTTCCGCGACGTAGAATGCGCGCCTTTCCCGGTCAATCGAGGCGATCGATTGGCCATCATGGGCGGGTAACCGTCCGTTGCCACCCGCATTCATCGGAGCACTTCCCATGAGCAATACCCCAACCAGCGAGTACCTGGAAACCCTCTACGAAGGCTATGGCCAGCGTTTTCGCATGGAAAAACTGCTGCACGAAGTGCGCACCGAACACCAGCACCTGGTGATCTTCGAAAACCCCCGCATGGGCCGGGTGATGGCGCTGGATGGCGTAATCCAGACCACCGAAGCCGACGAATTCATCTACCACGAAATGCTCACCCACGTGCCGATCCTCGCCCATGGCACCGCCAAGCGCGTGCTGATCATCGGTGGTGGCGACGGCGGCATGCTGCGTGAAGTGGCCAAGCACCGCAGCGTCGAACACATCACCATGGTCGAAATCGACGGCACCGTGGTCGACATGTGCAAGGAATTCCTGCCGAACCACTCCAAGGGTGCGTTCGATGATCCACGCCTGAACCTGGTGATCGACGACGGCATGCGTTTCGTCGCCACCACCACCGAAAAGTTCGACGTGATCATTTCCGACTCCACCGACCCGATCGGTCCGGGCGAAGTGCTGTTCTCCGAAAACTTCTACCAGGCTTGCCACCGCTGCCTGAACGAAGGCGGCATTCTGGTGACCCAGAACGGCACCCCGTTCATGCAAATCGAAGAAGTCAAAACCACCGCCGGTCGCCTGCGCAGCCTGTTCCCGGACTGGCACTTCTATCAGGCGGCTGTGCCGACCTACATCGGCGGCGCAATGACCTTCGCCTGGGGCGCGACCGATACCGCTTATCGCAAATTGTCCCGCGAAATCCTGCAACAGCGCTTCGCCGGCAGCGGCATCATCACCCGCTACTACAACCCGGAAATCCATATTGGTGCCTTCGCGTTGCCGCAGTACGTGCTGCAAGCGGTGAACAAACCTAGCAACGACTGATGCTTCGTCGATAAGAAAGGCCGTCGCCGGTGTGTGAACACGCGGGTGACGGCCTTTTTTCATGTCTCGCTTTTGGGATCCCTTGGAACGATCGGCCAATGCACGAGTCGAGATAGATGTAAGCCCATCCATGGGTTTTACCGAGGAGGCACCGATGCAAAAGTGGAAAATCACTTTCGTGGATGAACACGGTGAATCAGTCGACGAACTCTTCGAGTGCGAGGAGTGCCCGAGCAACGAGCAAGCCGCCCAACTCATTCGCGACCGGCGACTGCCGGTGGCTGCGAAACTGGACCTCAATGATCTGGAGGGTCGTACCGATGATCCGACCGTCAAAAGTCTGAAATCCCAGCACAGCATTGAAATCCTCAGTATTACTCCGATTTGATACACCTCCTGTCACATTCACCACCAGGTCTTGGCAGCGGCTCTATCTTGAGGCTACTCTGCAACCGAGATCAGCGAGTGACTCGCTAAGGTCTGGTCTTGTCAGCTACATGCTTGTTTCCCGGCGGCAACCTCTGTTGCCGCATCGAAAGTGCAGGGAATACGGAAAGTCTATCCATCAGTCTGAGGGGGACGTTTCATGAGCACAGCCTATCAAGAAGACATCAGCAGCAGCGTGCTGCGCCGCATGAAAGAAGGCGGTTTCGATTTTTCACGATTCCATCCCATCGAGTTCTACGCCATTTTCCCGGACGAGGAGCGGGCACGCAGGGCGGCAGGTCATTTTTGTGGTGAATCCTTGAATGCCCAGATCAGCGCGCGTGACGACGGCGCGTGGTCGCTGGAACTGAGCAAAGTGATGTACGCCACCTACGACGGGATCGGCGACTTCGAGCAGGACTTCGAGGCGGTGGTCGAGCCTCTGGGTGGCATCATCGAGGGATGGGGCGTCAAACAGGAGATACGAGGGCTACTCGCATAAGCTTATGAACAGTGACACTTAGTAACGGCTGACCTTTGGGTTGGCCGTTTTTGTTTCAATCTTTTTATTTCGCCACATTTCAAACGGACAAAAAAAAGCCACCTGAACAGGCGGCTAAAGGGAAGAGCGATCAGTTTTCCAGCGAATGTACGGATTATCCGCATCTCCCTCCCGAGCAGTGAAATCAACTCTGACTATGCTGCTGATAGGCGACAGCATTGCTTCGCCATGAAGCGGGGGCGATCAGGGTGGGGCAATTACCGCACAGGATTGGTGCGGGGCGCGCAGCGACATTATCCAACTGATTGATATCAAAGCGTTTCTGCCTATGGCACGGGCCTTGCGAAGGCCTGGATGTCCGTGTGACAAGGAGTACGGCATGATCCGCACCTTTTTTGATGAGATGTACGATGCCGGCGGCCAGGTCCGTCCGCATTATCGGGAGTTTGCCCGTTGGCTGGCCGAAACGCCTGACGAGCTTTTGGCACAACGGCGACGCGAGGCCGATCTGTTATTTCATCGTGCCGGGATTACCTTCACGCTCTATGGTGATGAGCAGGGGACAGAGCGCCTGATTCCCTTCGACACCATTCCCCGCAGCATCCCCGCCAGTGAATGGCGGGTCGTCGAACGCGGCTGCATTCAGCGGGTCAAGGCATTGAACATGTTCCTTGCCGACCTCTATCACGAGCAGCGCATCATCAAGGCCGGCATCATCCCGGCCGAACAAGTGCTGGCCAACGAGCAATACCAGTTGGCGATGCAAGGGCTGGATCTGCACCGCGATATCTATTCGCACATTTCCGGTGTCGACCTGGTGCGCGATGGCGACGGCACCTACTACGTGCTCGAAGACAACCTGCGTACCCCCAGCGGCGTGAGCTACATGCTCGAAGACCGCAAGATGATGATGCGCCTGTTCCCCGAGTTGTTCGCGGCCCAGCGCATCGCACCGATCGACCACTACCCGAACCTGCTGCTCGACACTCTGAAAAGCTCCAGCCCGATCGACAACCCGAGCGTGGTGGTGCTGACGCCGGGGCGTTTCAACAGTGCGTTTTTCGAGCATGCGTTCCTCGCTCGGGAAATGGGCGTTGAACTGGTGGAAGGCGCCGACCTGTTCGTGCGCGACGACAAGGTGTTCATGCGCACCACGGACGGGCCGAAAGCGGTCGACGTGATCTACCGTCGCCTCGACGATGCTTTCCTCGATCCGCTGGCGTTCAACCCCGATTCGATGCTTGGCGTTCCAGGGCTGCTGTCGTCCTACCGCTCCGGCAATGTGGTGCTGGCGAATGCCATCGGCACCGGGGTCGCGGACGACAAGTCGGTGTATCCCTTCGTCACGGACATGATTCGTTTCTACCTCGATGAAGAGCCGATCCTGAAGAACGTGCCGACGTGGCAGTGTCGTAATCCTTCTGAACTGTCCCACGTGCTGGCCAACCTTCCGGAGCTGGTGGTCAAGGAAACCCAAGGCTCCGGCGGTTACGGAATGCTGGTGGGGCCGGCGGCGACGGCAGCGGAGATCGAGTCTTTCCGTGAACGGATCAAAGCCAAGCCCCACGCGTACATCGCGCAACCGACGTTGTCGTTGTCGACCTGTCCGACCTTTGTCGAAAACGGCATCGCACCGCGCCACATCGACCTGCGTCCGTTTGTATTGTCTGGCCGCGAAACCCGGGTTGTGCCCGGCGGTTTGACCCGAGTCGCCTTGCGTGAAGGTTCCCTGGTGGTGAACTCGTCCCAGGGCGGCGGAACCAAGGACACCTGGGTGGTCGAGGATTGAAGGAAGCCTGCCATGTTAAGTAGAACTGCCTCGGATCTGTACTGGATGTCGCGTTACCTGGAGCGGGCGGAAAACCTCGCGCGGATGCTCGACATCAGTTATTCGCTGTCGCTGATGCCCCAGGACGGTCGTGGCGACGGCTTGCACGAACTGGCCATGCCGTTGCTGATCACCGGCACCCTGGACGATTACCTGGCGCGCCACGGCGATCTGCATGCCGAACGGCTGCTGCATTTTTTCGCCTTGGACGCGGCCAACCCGGCGAGCATCTACAGCTGCCTCGGTGCCGCGCGAGCCAGCGCCCATGCGGTGCGTGGGCGAATCACCGCCGACATGTGGGAAAACATCAACGCCACCTGGCTGGAAATTCGCGGGATCGCCGAGCAGGGCTTGAGTCGCTACGGCATGAGCCGTTTCTGTGAGTGGATCAAGGAACGTTCCCACCTGTTCCGCGGCGCTTGCTACGGCACGATCATGCGTAACGACGCGTTCCGCTTCATTCGTCTGGGCACCTTTATCGAAAGGGCCGACAACACCTTGCGCCTGCTTGATGCCCGTTACGAAATGGCCGGCGATCAAGCCGAAGCAGTCAGTGACGGTACGGCCCACGCCTACTACCAATGGAGCGCCTTGTTGCGGGCCTTGTCATCGTTCGAGGCCTACACCGAAATCTACCGCGACGCCCCCGGCGCCCGGCATGTGGCCGAGCTGTTATTGCTGCGCGCCGATGTGCCGCGATCCCTGCGAGCCTGCACCGAAGAGGTCGATCAGATTCTCGCTCAACTACCGGGGGCCAACGGCCGTCCCGCACAACGCCTGGCGGCGGAAATGGACGCGCGCCTGCGCTACACCGGTATCAACGAAATCCTCGACGAAGGCCTGCACACCTGGCTGACCGAGTTCATCCCGCTGGTGCGCCAGTTGGGCAATGCCATACACAGTTCCTATCTGGAGGCTGCATGAGACTTTCCATTAGCCACGAGACCGCCTATCACTACGAAGATCAGGTGCGGGCGAGCATCCAGTACCTGCGACTGACACCCCACGACAGCGAGCGCCAGCACGTGCTGAGCTGGCAACTCGACCTGCCGCGCCCGGTGCGCGCGCAACTCGATCCGTTCGGCAACATCCTGCATGTGTTGACCCTGGATGAGCCGCATGAGGCGATCATCATCGGCGCCCGTGGCCAGGTCGACATCGACGAGCTGCGCGAAGCCGAGCACGAGAGTCAGTCGGCGCTGCCGTTCCTGCGTTTCACCCGGCTGACCGAAGCCGACGAAGCCCTGCGCGCGTTTGCCGAGAAGGCGTGCAAGCAACGGCGGGATCGCACGGCGCTGATCGATTTGATGCATGGCCTGAACCAGCACATGACCTACACGCCAGGTGCCACTGAAGTGGAGACCAGCGCCGCGCAAGCTTTCGCCGGGCGTTCCGGGGTCTGCCAGGACCATACCCATGCGTTTCTCGCCTGCGCCCGCAGCCTGGGCATCCCCTCGCGTTATGTGTCGGGGTATTTGTACAGCGAGAACAGTGAACACCTGGCCAGTCACGCCTGGGCGGAAGCCTGGCTGGATGACGCCTGGTATAGCTTCGATGTGACCAACGAACTGGCCCGGCCTGAACGTCACTTGAAACTGGCCGTGGGCCTGGACTACCTCGACGCCTGCCCGGTGCGCGGTATGCGCCGTGGCGGTGGGTATGAGCAGATGCATGCCAAGGTGTTGGTCGCGCCGACGCCTGCGCCGGTGATCTCCGTCCAACAGCAGTAGCAGTCATTCATTGTGGCGAGGGAGCTTGCTCCCGCTCGGCTGCGCAGCAGTCGCAAACCCGGCGAATGCGGTTTGCCTGACGGATCGCGTCGCCTGATTTGAGGGCCGCTTCGCGCCCCAGCGGGAGCGAGCTCCCTCGCCACAGGTGGATGTTTACTTGGCCGAAGACACCTTGCGTCCCGCCATGTGTTTCAAATACCCCACCAACAACTCCAGATCCCCCTCCGGCAACACCGTCGGTGAGAACCCGGGCATCTTCGCCTGCGGCCACTGGCGCAAGCTCTGCGGGTCACGGATGTAACGCTTGAGGAAGTCTGCGCCGAAATACTCGGTCGGGTTGAACGGAATATTCAGGTCCGGCCCGAACTGCGCGTCCCCCGCGCCATTGAGTCGATGACAGGCCAGGCAGTTCTTCTGAAACAGCGCAAAGCCCTTGTTCACCGGATGGTCCGCCTTCAGCGCAGGATCGGGTAACAGGGCAGGGAAGCGCTCAGCCACCGGGGCCATGCGCTTGATGCTCGCCACTTCGAACGGCCATTGCTCGGGACTGATATTGCCCGCCTGTGGATCGGTCCAGACCAGATAGAACGGCCCGGCACTGGGCTTGCCCTCGGACAGCGGCGGCCACGGCTTGGCCGGGTCTTCAATCGCCAGCCAGGCCCGCGCGCCCTGGGTATTGAGCAACGGCGCGGCGGCCAGTTCGGCGGCAAAACCGTCCAGGGCCACGGCTTGCAAGTGGTCGTCAGGCTTGATGCCCGTCAACAACGCCGCCAACGGCACGGCGCGATAGCTCATGTCCCGTTTGTAGGAAACGTCGTTAGTGATCGTGATGGTCTGAGCCTGAGGATGCTTGAGCAATTCCTCGGTCTGCCACGTGCGAGGGCTCGCGCCCAGCTCAAGATTCAGCTGCGCGGCAGACAGAGGCGTGCTGAGCAGCAAGGCCCCAAACAGAATGAGCGCTTTCAAGTGATCGTCGTCCATGTCGTGGCTGTGCCGCAAAGGTTGGCACAGCCACGCCGGCCCGGATAGCGAGCCAGTCACATTTTTATCAGGCGAAATGAAAACCCCCGCTGCTCGATCAGCCAAGCACCTTGGTCAGGTTCGGCAAAATCAACAACAGCGTAGTAGCAAATAGAATGAGCCCGGCTTGACGTACTTTCGAATGTTTGAACATGGCTTGACCGCCTTTTTTGTTATTTCCTGGTTGCCTGCCTGCATATCTCCATGACGGCAGAGCGCTGCACTTCCTGTAGGACGAGAGCCTCGGCAAAACCCGACGACAACTTCGTACAGGTTTACATTAGGGCCCGCGTCACGCTTGGCTTAGATCCATTTCGTATGGACTTAGCGCTGACCACTGCCAAAAAGACATGAGGCCTATGGCCATCTTCTTGGGCGCCCGTTGGCTAGACAGCTTGGTGACACGAATCGATTAATCCGATAGCTGACTACCGTTCGTCTGAGCGTGACCGTCAACGCCAATGAGCGCTGTGGTCATTGAATCCACGGCTGCTCGGCATAAGGTGAGGGTATAGAGATCACCCTCAGGTTCGAGAACGCCATGACCCAAGCTTTGATATTTGACGCGTTACGCACGCCCCGTGGCAAAGGCAAGGCCAATGGCGCCTTGCACAGCGTCAAGCCAGTGAACCTGGTGGCCGGGCTGCTGACGGCGTTGCAGCAGCGCACCTCCCTGGACACCAGTCAGGTCGACGACGTGGTGCTTGGCTGCGTGACGCCTATCGGTGATCAGGGCGCCGACATTGCCAAGACCGCCACACAAGTGGCCGATTGGGACGTCAGCGTGGCAGGTGTGCAACTCAATCGCTTCTGCGCGTCGGGGCTGGAAGCAGTGAACCTGGGCGCGATGAAAGTGCGTTCCGGCTTCGAAGATCTGGTGGTGGTCGGTGGCGTCGAGTCGATGTCCCGCGTGGCCATGGGCAGCGACGGCGGGGCCTGGGCGCTGGACCCGGAAACCAACTTGCACAGCCATTTCACACCCCAGGGCGTGGGTGCTGACCTGATCGCGACAATCGAAGGTTTCAGTCGTCAGGACGTCGATGCCTTCGCGTTGCACTCGCAGCAGAAAGCGGCGCGGGCGCGGGCGAATGGTTCCTTCAACAAGTCGCTGGTGCCGGTGCAGGACCAGAACGGCATCATCCTGCTTGATCACGATGAGTTCATTCGCGCCGATTCGACGATGGAAGGCCTGGGCAAGCTCAAGCCGAGTTTCGAAATGATCGGGCAAATGGGCTTCGACGCCACGGCATTGCGGGTGTACAGCCAGGTCGAGCGGATCAACCACGTTCACACGCCGGGCAACAGCTCCGGGATCGTCGATGGCGCGGCGCTGATGCTGATCGGCTCCGAAGCGAAGGGCCGGGCGCTGGGCTTGCAACCACGGGCGCGGGTCGTCGCCACGGCGGTCACCAGCACCGACCCGACCATCATGCTCACCGGCCCGGCGCCGGCCACCCGCAAGGCACTGGCCAAGGCCGGGCTGCGGGTCGAAGACATCGACCTGTTCGAAGTCAATGAAGCGTTCGCCTCGGTCGTGTTGAAGTTCATCAAGGACATGGCCATCGACCCGGACAAGGTCAACGTCAACGGCGGCTCCATCGCCATGGGCCATCCGCTCGGCGCCACCGGTTGCGCGATTCTCGGCACGCTGCTCGATGAACTGGAAACCCGGCGCCTGCGCTATGGCCTGGCGACATTGTGTGTCGGCGGCGGCATGGGCATTGCCACCATCATCGAACGCCTCTGAGCCTGCCTTTAAGAAAATCCGACTCAAGGAAAATTGCCATGACCCAAGCCATTCGTTACGAAAAGGGCCAGGACCGGATAGTCGTCCTGACCATCGATATGCCGGGCCAGAGCGCCAACACCATGAACGCGGTCTACCGCGAGGCCATGGCCACCTGTGTCGAGCGCCTGGTCGCCGACAAGGATGCGATTGCCGGCGTGATCATCACCTCGGCCAAGAAAACCTTCTTCGCCGGTGGCGACCTCAATGAACTGATCAAGGTCGGCAAGCCCGAAGCCAAAGCCTTTTACGACATGGTGCTGAACCTCAAGGGCCAGTTGCGCACCCTGGAAACCCTCGGTAAACCGGTGGTCGCCGCCATTAACGGCGCGGCGCTCGGCGGCGGTTGGGAAATCTGCCTGGCGTGCCATCACCGTGTAGCGCTCGACAACCCGTCGGTGCTGCTTGGCCTGCCGGAAGTCACCCTCGGCTTGTTGCCGGGCGGCGGCGGGGTGGTGCGCATGGTGCGCATGCTGGGCATCGAAAAAGCTCTGCCGTATCTGCTGGAAGGCAAGAAAATCCGCCCGCAACAGGCGCTGCAAGCGAGGTTGATCGATGAGTTGGCTGTCGATCACGATGAGCTGATGGCCAAGGCGCGGGCGTGGATTGCTGCTCATCCGGTTGCTGTGCAGCGTTGGGATGTGAAGGGTTATCAGATCCCTGGCGGTACGCCGTCGGATCCGAAAGTCATGCAGATGCTGGCCATCACGCCGTCGATCCTACGTAGTAAAACCCAGGGGTGCCTGCCCGCGCCGGAGAAAATCCTCTGCGCCGCGGTGGAGGGCGCTCAGGTGGATTTCGACACCGCGCACCTGATCGAAACCCGCTATTTCACCGAACTGACTACGGGCCAGGTGTCGAAAAACCTCATCGGCACCTTTTGGTTCCAGCTCAATGAGATCAATGCCGGCGGTTCGCGACCTCAGGGCATAGCGCCTTACGTGACGAAGAAAGTCGGTGTGCTCGGCGCCGGGATGATGGGCGCGGGCATCGCGTTTGTCAGCGCCTCGGCCGGTATCGATGTGGTGCTCAAAGACATCAACCTCGCCGCGGCAGAGAAGGGCAAGGCTCACTCGGCGGCGCTGCTGGACAAGAAGGTTGCTCGGGGTCAGTTGAGCCGGGAGCAGCGCGAGGCGATTCTGACGCGAATCGATACCACTCAAGACGATGCGGATCTGGCCGGTTGTGATTTGATTATCGAAGCGGTGTTTGAAGATCGCGAGCTTAAAGCCAGGGTCTCATCGGCAGCGCAAACCGTCGTCGGCCCGGACGCAGTGATCGCCTCCAATACCTCGACGTTGCCGATCAGTGGCCTGGCCACCGCCGTGCCAGACCAGAGCAAATTCATCGGCCTGCATTTCTTCAGTCCCGTGGAGAAAATGCCGTTGGTGGAAATCATCAAAGGCGTCCATACCAGCGACGAAACCCTGGCTCGCGGTTTCGATTTCGTCCTGCAAATCAAGAAAACTCCGATTGTGGTGAACGACAGTCGTGGCTTTTTCACGTCGCGTGTGTTCGGCACTTTCACCAACGAAGGCATCGCCATGCTCGGCGAAGGGGTGAGCGCGCCGATGATCGAGACCGAAGCGCGCAAGGCCGGCATGCCCGTCGGGCCGCTGGCGATTTCCGACGAAGTTTCCCTCAGCCTCATGAGCCATATCCGCCAGCAAACCGCCAAAGACCTGCAAGCGGAAGGGAAACCGCTGATTGAGCACCCGGCGTTTGCCGTGATTGACTTGTTGCTCAAGGAATTCAAGCGTCCGGGCAAGGCCGCTGGAGGTGGTTTCTACGATTACCCGGCCGCCGGGCAGAAACATTTGTGGCCGGAGCTGAAAACCCGTTTCGAGAAAGCTGACGGGCAGATTTCGCCGAAGGATGTGCGTGATCGACTGCTGTTCATCCAAGCCATCGAAACCGTGCGGTGTGTGGAGGAGGGCGTGCTGACCTCGACGGCGGATGCCAACGTCGGCTCGATCTTCGGCATCGGCTTCGCAGCCTGGACCGGCGGTGCGCTGCAATTCATCAACCAGTACGGTGTGAAAGACTTTGTTGCCCGCGCCCAGTACCTGGCCGAGCAATATGGCGAACGCTTCACGCCGCCTGCGCTGTTGCTGGAGAAAGCCGCCAAGGACGCGCTGTTCTAAGGGGACGTTCCAAGGGACCGATGACGCCTTCCGGGGCTTGCCTTGCCACCGTGTTTCAAGGCAGGCTCTGGGGTGTGCATTATTCCCACCATGTGTCAGGTATTTTTTATGTCGTTACGCATCTGCATTCTGGAAACCGACATCCTGCGTCCGGAACTGGTCGATCAATATCAGGGTTACGGGCAGATGTTCCAGCGTCTGTTTTCGCAGCAACCCATCGCGGCCGAATTCAGCGTGTACAACGTGATGCAGGGCGAATATCCCAGCGATGATCAGACCTTCGATGCGTATCTGGTCACCGGCAGCAAGGCCGATTCCTTCGGCACCGACCCGTGGATTCAAACCCTCAAGACGTATCTGCTCAAGCGCTACGAACGTGGCGACAAACTGTTGGGCGTGTGCTTCGGTCATCAACTGTTGGCGCTGCTGTTGGGCGGCAAGAGCGAGCGGGCGACCCAGGGCTGGGGCGTCGGCACCCACAAATACAAACTCGCGGCCAAGGCGCCGTGGATGAGCCCGGTGAGGGAAGAGCTGACGTTGCTGATCAGTCACCAGGATCAGGTCACCGCGCTGCCGGAAAACGCTACAGTGATTGCCTCGAGCGACTTCTGTCCGTTCGCCGCGTACCACATCAACGATCAGGTGCTGTGCTTCCAGGGGCATCCGGAGTTCATTCACGATTACTCACGGGCGCTGCTGGATATCCGCCAGGAGGCGTTGGGCGAGCAGATTTATTCGCAAGGTATGGCGAGTCTTGAACACGAGCATCACGGCACTACCGTTGCAGAGTGGATGATGCGGTTTGTGGCGCACAAGCCTGAGACTGACTCGGTTAAGCCTTAAAAGCTTCGTGGACAAGCCTCGCTCCGGATAACCCTGTAGGAGCGAGGCTGTCCGCGAATTTTGCAGACGCCTCGGTTCCGACTACAACCACCCAGACTTTTTGAAGCTCGCCCACAAACCGACGCATCCAACGGTGATAAACCCCAGCACCGCGAAATACCCGTAATGCCAAGTCAACTCTGGCATGTCCTGGAAGTTCATCCCGTAAATCCCCGCTATCGCCGTCGGAAACGCCAGAATCGCCGCCCACGCCGCAAATTTGCGCTGCACCACGCTCTGGCGCGACGCCTCCAGCAACACCCCGACCTCGATGGTCTGGCTGGCAATGTCCGCCAGGGTCGTCAGGTCTTCCATCTGCCGCGTGACATGAATCTGCACATCGCGGAAATACGGGCGCATGTTTTTGTCGATAAATGGAAAACTCAGCTTTTGCAGTTCCTCACCGATCTCCACCATCGGCGCCGCAAACCGGCGCAAGCGCAATACATCACGACGCAGGCCGTGGAGTTTCTGGATATCGCGCTCGTTCAGCGAACCGCAGAGGACATTGCTTTCCAGCTCATCGATCTCGGCATGAATCGCTTCGCCCATCGGCTGGTAGTTTTCGATCACGAAATCGAGGATGGCATAGAGTACGAAATCTTCCCCATGCTCCAGCAACAGCGGACGTGCCTCACAGCGTTGTCGGACATGGGCGTAGGACGCCGAGTGACCATTGCGCGCGGTAATGATGTAACCCTTGCCGGCGAAGATATGCGTCTCGATGAACTGCAATTTGCCTTCATGGCGGATCGGTGAATACGTGACGATGAACAGCGCATCGCCGAAGGTTTCCAGCTTCGGTCGACTGTGTTTTTCCAGGGCGTCTTCGATGGCCAGTTCGTGCAGGTTGAACTGGCGTTGCAGGTTGAACAGCTCCTGCGCATTGGGCTCTTCGAGGCCGATCCACACAAAGTGGCCAGGCTTGGCAGCCCAGGCCGCACCTTCGTCAAGCGTGATATTGGTGACTTTCTTACCAGCGCTGTAAACCGCAGCAGCAACGACTCTACCCATGATGATTCACACTTCTTATCGGTCGCTTTCTATTGGTAAAGACTGGCGGTGCCAGGCAGGTTTCAGCTTAACCTTGTCTACTGCTTGAGAGTCAGCAAAATCGGTAGAGTTCGCAGGCAAAAGAAAACCCGCACAGGGCGGGTTTCATTCAGGCGGCTTGCAGTTGCCGATCCATCGAGTCGATGCACTCACGCATCTGTTCGCGGCACTGGGCGATCAACATCGGCATGTCATCCAGACTCAATCCAGCCGTAGGAATTGCCGGTAACGAACGGATCAGAATCTTCCCACTGCGCCAGCGGTTCAATCGCATGTGTTTGACGTAACTGCTGACACACACCGGCACGATTGGCACGCCGGCGGCAATCGCCATCTGGAACGCGCCTTTCTTGAACGGCAGCAGCTCTTCGCCCAAGTTGCGGGTGCCCTCGGGGAAGACCCAGATCGAGGTGTCTTCATTTTGCAAGGTGTGCGTGGTGGTCAGCATCGACTGGCGTGCCTTGTGCGCATTGCCGCGATCGATCAACACATTGCCCGCCAGCCAGAACAACTGCCCGAACAGCGGCACCCACTTCAGGCTCTTCTTGCCGATGCACACGGTGCGGCGGGGCACCACGTTGCCGAACACAAACAGATCGTAGTTGGACTGGTGGTTGGCGATGATCACACAGCTGTCGGGTTTATCCATCAGCGGCCCGACATCGGCCTTGACCCGTAAACGCAAAATACACATTGCCGGCCACGCATACAGACGGGCGCACAAACGGCTGTTGTCCGGATTGAACGGACGGCACAGCCCGAGAATCACTCCAAGCGCACCGGCCAGAATAAAGTGCAGGCCCATCAATAACATACGAAACACAAACAGCATTTAAAGGCCCACCGGGACAAAAGGTGGCGCAGTGTACGGATGTGCACTGTTTTCGGCAATTGCCGCTATAAAAGTGGGAGATAGCCGATTTTTAGTGCATGTTTCCGACTTGTGGGTCAGATGCGGCCTAGAGCGGTTGTAAGGTTTTAAACCAGACACCCAAGAAAAAGCCCGACACGACGGTCGGGCTTTTCGGTGCAACGCGTTCGGGCTTAGCCCATGTGCTCCTGATCCAGGATGATCGCGTTGTCCAGCGTCTCCAGCAGCGCCTTGCGCGTTTTCAACTTGGTGTTCTTGTGGGCGATCATGTTGAGCTTCTTCAACTGACGAGCCGCCGCCAGCGCCGCGTCTTGCAGCTCTTCGGCCGACACCACCTTATCGAGGAAGCCGGCGTCCACGGCGTTTTGTGGGTTGAACATCTCGGCGTTGATCACCGCGCGATGGAACGCCGACTTGCGCAGACGATCACGGGCCAGTTCGATACCGGCATGGTGCATGGTCATGCCGATCTGCACTTCGTTCAGGCCAATGCTGAACGGGCCATCGACACCGATGCGGTAGTCAGCCGACAACAGAAGAAACGCACCCTTGGCCACCGCATGCCCAGGACATGCCACGACCACCGGGAACGGATGCGACAACAGGCGACGAGCCAGGGTCGAACCCGCAGCCACCAGCGCCATGGCCTCGTTAGGGCCGGCCGTCATCACCTTCAAATCATAACCACCCGACAAAATCCCCGGCTGACCGGTAATGATCACCACCGCCCGATCCGCTACCGCCCGATCCAGCGCAGCGTTAAACGCGACAATCACGTCCGGAGAGATAGCATTGACCTTGCCATTGCTCAAGGTCAGGGTCGCGATACCGTCTTCGAGATGGTAGGAAATCAACTCACTCATGACGCCAATCCTTCTAATAAAGTAGGGCAGACGTTACCCACCGCTGTAGGCCAGGTAAAGCGCCGTGACTGACCCGCCAGTCACCCTTTTCCAGCCCTCCAGGCATTGTCCGCCCCGCCCATCGCGCATTGGCTTCTATATAGAAGGGGAGGCGAAGCCGGAGATTGGCAGGTTTGCCATGCCCTTGAACGCCCCCAAAGCGCTAATCGCGTTAAGCGCATGAAAATTCTGAAAAAAATGTTTGCCATCAGAAAAGCTTTCGACTACATTAGCGCGCCTCGACAGACTGAATAAGTTTGACGAGATACGGTGAAGTGTCCGAGTGGCTTAAGGAGCACGCCTGGAAAGTGTGTATACAGGAAACTGTATCGAGAGTTCGAATCTCTCCTTCACCGCCACATTTAGTAAACACAAACCCCTGATTTTCCTAAAGAAAGTCGGGGGTTTGTGGTTTTTGGCGTCTGGAAAATGCCCATATGGGACTGATATGGGACTGGAGCGTCTTTTTCTGGCTTAAAGATGCGAGCCGCATCTCGTTGATCGCTGTGCCTAAAATCAGCGTTTAATACACTCAATCCACGGAACCGACGACTGCCGCCGGCCAATTGAAAGGAATACCCCATGACTTGGTTCGGCTTCGTCGGCAATTTGCTCGCCGTCGCGCTTATTGAGTACGTAGCGTTTGGCTCCTATGGCGAATTTAACGTGCTGCGCTGGTCGCTTATCATCATCTGGCTCTGTTATGCCGCCACGCTCGCCATGTTTGTGGCATACCTGCTACCTGAAGTTCTGGAAGCCCGGCGCAAGGCCCGGGCGCGTGATGTATAACGGCCATTGATCGGACCGGGAAAACTCTACCTCTAACCGGACAAACTTTCCCCTGAACGGAACCCCGGATTTATCGGGGGCAAATCATCAAAGGTAAGGCCAAGACGGGATTGGGGGCCGGCGGGGCTGGTGGAACGGGGCCGTACAGCGTGACGATAATGGTAACGACCAGGAGTAAATTGTTTAGGGTTTGGTTTAAAGACATCGGTAAATTCTCTCGTATGTCTTTTATTTAGCTTGGCGAGATTCTGAATCAGCCGGAAAACGCTACCGTTCGTCGGGCGGCCTAAAAATAGTTCGGGGCGGCCGCCGGCGAGTGACCGCCGCGTTACGAATAACGGCGTTTTCGTTTAATCGCCCCCCACAAAAAGGCCCACCTCGGTGGGCTTTTTTGTGCCGACTGGACGCCAGAGAGGCGGGATCTGGCCTACCATTCCAACAGTGAGGGGTTTTACGCGTATTCAGCCCCTGTCCTTCCTGCCCAGAGGCCTGCTTTGGAATGTCCGTGCCCTATCTCCCGCTGGAAGCCTGGAACAAACACTGGCAACTCGACGGCCCGCAGGTGTGCTGTCGGCTGTGTAACCACGTCCAGGACCTAACGCAGGCCGGCGCTTTTACCCATGCACCGTACTGCAAAGCTCGCACCGTCGAACCCCAATACCCCAGCCGTGAACTGGCTGTGCTGCTGCAGCAAAAAATCCAAGCGGGGTTGTTTTGATGCGCGCCGGGATTACCGTCGAGATACTGGGATAGGTCCCGGCAAGTCCAATTCTCTAGCGACTTTCGACCGAATGACCAATGCGGCGTCTTTCGGTGTCGTCGATTTCGGTGGCTCTTACGTAGCAGGCACCTGAGGCCTTCTGTCCTTGAACTCTCTGGAGCATTAACATTTTTTCCATGCCTTGCTTGCAGTGCGCCTCTGAATCGCTTGGGAAGGCCTCTACGTCCTTCCCGTCGATCATCAGGATGAAAACCCACATTTTTAGCATGACGCCTCCTTGGCTTTGGGAGCGAAGCGGGTGGGGGTGGTGTTACACCCCCACTTCAGTACGGTATAGCTGAACCTCTATAGCTCCAGTGCTAATTGCAACATCCCGACGACATCCGGCCCATCGGGATAAGAGCATGAGTGAAGTGATAGCCGAATTAGATGAGCGGAAAAGGAAAAGTCGCTTTCGGGAACCTTCTCTGGGTGAAGTCAAATAAGCTTCCAATAAAGAACACAAAGGAACCCTAACCATGAGCGAGCCGAACAATCCTGCCACGGTGGGCCGTGCCCGGGAGCAGATTGCCAAGATCGCCGGCGCTGAGTCGCATACCGCTGTTGGTCTGCTTAATCTCTGGGCGCGAGGGTATGTGGAAGCGTTGTACGCTGAAGGGCTGATCGACTGGGCCGAGTACTGTCTCCTGAACGATGCGGTCGACCAGCAGCGCGACCAGCGCAAGGCCGAATTGAAGGCGGCCGGGAAGGACTGAGCGTTACGAATAACGGCGTTTATCGTGAAAGGAACCCACGGCGGCCGACTACACTACCCGGGGCAACCCATCAAAGGAGCGACACCTATGCAAATGAGTGAAGCGGCAGAAGTGGTGCAAGTCGCCGGCGCGACCAGTGCCAACAAGAAACTGGCCGAGGGCTGGACGCTGCTGGCCGTAGTGCCCAATGCGAATAACTCCGGCTTGGCGCATGTGGCCTATGTGCTGGGCAAGTCCGAGCGGAGCCCGGAAAAGGAAGATGTTCCGGCGACGAAGGGATTTTTCACGTAAGCCCCGCGCGTTACGAGTAACGCCACTTATGTAAAAAGGCCCCACACTTTGACTAGGTGCGGGGCCTTTTTGTTTCTACAGCTTCAGCGCCATCTGCAAAATCCCTATGACATCCGGCCCATCCTCATTGATCCACGTCCCATAGTGCTGACGGATCATGTTCCCATTGGTATGTCCCATCTGCTCGGCGATCCAATCGACCGAAGCTACCCCCGTAGTCAACAACTGGCTGGCGTAGGTATGCCGGCACTGGCCAGGCCCACGATAACGAACCCCGGCCGTGTTCAAGTGAGCCTTGAAGAACCGATCTCGCACAACGAAGTCGCTGACATGCGGTAAACCGCTCTTCGTGTTCAGGAATACGAAGTGCAGCTTGTGTTGCCGCACGGTCTTGTTGTCCCGTTCAACGATATCGACCGTCTGCGCTTTTTTGGTCGGGTTCATTGCATCAATCTTGCGTAGCGCATCCCACGCTGGCTCCAACAGCCGAACCTTCCGAGTCGAGCGCCGGGTTTTCGTCACCCGGTAAGCCCCGCGCACCTTGGATCGACGAAACGTCACCGTCCCTTGCTGCAGATCGACATCCTCCCAAGCCAGGGCGATGGTTTCTGATACCCGTGGTCCCGCCCAAATCATGAACTGGATCATCAGCAGCTCTTGCGTGCGATGGGTCGGTGTTTCGAGGATCTGTTTGATTTCCGCCCTGGTGAACGGGTCCGGTGCTTCAGGATCGGGCAAGCGGACGAACAGCCCTTCAGTCGGATCATGAGCGACTTTCTTGCGGGTACGGTAAAGCCGGAAGACTTGTCGCACGTTGCTGATAATGTCGCGGATGGTCTTGTTCTTCAGCCGCTTCGACAGCGTGTCCTGCACCCATTCCTGCAAATCCAGGTGATCGATCTGATCGATCTGAACCTTGCCCCAGCGCGGCCGGACATGCACCTCAGCCTTGTTGGCATAACCCCGATAGGAGGTTGCGGCAACGCTATTGCTTTTGATCTTCAGCCACAGATCAAGGTAATGACCGAAGGTGTTCTCGACTAGATTGGCTGAGTCAGGAAAATGCCGGCTGTAGTTGAAGGTGCCGGCCTGTATCTCGTATTCGATGATGTTTACCAGGCGCTCTGCTTGCTCTCGGTTGGCCGCAGTGTTGCCGCCGGGGATGAGCTCCCGGTACCGCTTGCCGTTGAAACGAAAATAGACCCGCACCGAATTGCCACGGGCCTCTACGCCATGTGCCATATACGTCCCTACACGATGAACTGAACAACTGATCAGCAGGCTGAGAGCAGAAAGGCCCGTTATCGGGCCTTTCTGTGTCGCGTTGCCTTGGATTTGAGTGTTGCTGATCAGTCCTGGCGAAGTAACCAGAACAAGCTGGCGCTTTTTCTAGGTCGGGGGGCAGCCCCGGATCTGGCTTCCTCAGCCCGCCGTTGCGCGTTGAGCGCCTGGCGCGCTTTGCTGCATTTCTGGTGATTGCCATGGGCGCGGGATTTGCCGCATTGGTCGCAGATGCCTGTGAGGTCCAGATTCCAGGGGAAGGATTTGCCGTTCTCGGCCATGGTTTCGCTCCTAGTCACATGCGCAACTACTGATTGGAAAACCTCGGTGCCGCCAGCTGCGCCGGCCCCTGTTCATGTCGGCCCTGGACTTCGCAAATGAAGTAATGAAGCTTCCGGTTTTTGGCGGTCAATGCGGCCGTCAACTGCGGGACGGTCGCAATGCACTGTTCATATGCATCAGGTTTGATCCAGCGTTGAACTGGGATCACCTGGCAGTCAGTGTGGGACGCGTCGACGCACAGGTACATCAGAAGGAGGGCGGTCATGACCATTGCCCTCCAGTCAGCAGGCGTGTCAGCGCGTTCGGTTGGCCTTCCTGCGTCAGCTTGTCGAGCGGTTGGGTGATGTGTCGGCCATTGCCAACACGCACTGTTGCAACCTGGCCATCTATCTCGGTAATCACTCCTTTGCGAGCGCTGAATCGGTAGCCACGACCTACTGCCGTGATTTGGACGTAGCTGACACGATCACCGATAGCGAGCGGGTTCGTGGTAGCCTCTTCAATACCGCCTTTGGGTTGATTCACTTGCATGGTGCTTCTCCTTTTGTGTGGTCGGTGCCGAGGGGTTGCAGCCCCTCGGCACCAGTTCTTTTCCGGTTTTGCCGAGATCAGTGCAGGCGGATTTTCTTGCCGTCCTGCATCACGTAAAGATTCACATCGGCTATCCGGTACTGGCCGCCGATTCCTCCCTTGACCACGTAACCACCAAAGTCCTCGACGATGCAGACCTTGAACGGGTAGCCGTACTGGCTATTACGGCAAAGGTCCACCTGACAGGCGTACTTGCTCGACTTCTTGATTTCCGCGTAAAGCTGCTGACTGGCAGCGGGCACCTCGTGCGAACCATGGGCTGCGTAAAAGCCGCGCCATGCGTCGAAGGTGCTTGAATTGTTGTAGGCGGACTCACCTTCACAGATCGTCAGGTCTAGGCCTTCGGCTGCTGCCCAGTCCTCAAAGGCGAGTCGCAGATTCAGGTGCTTGAGGTTGTCTTGCATGGTGCTTCTCCTTTTATGTAGCCCAGGCGTTGCAGCGCCTGATGAGTAAATTTTGAAGGCCGATCAGTACGGAATAGACGCCAAACCAACGTTGTGTTCGACTTGATTAAGGGCACTGCGGCGTTGCTCTTCGGTGAGGTTGAGCAGGAGACTGAGCACGTCCACCAAGGCCATTAGCAATCCGCCGTTTTTTGCGACTCGCGAACTCGGTTGAGCTGGGTGCTTTTCATAAAGAGTTGCTGAGTAGGCTGGAGCCAGCCTGTTAACCGAGCTGACCGTTTGATCTGCCCGCTGATCCAGGGCACGACCAAATGCCCCGGCCTGCTCAGACGTGAGTTGATACAACGCTTGTGCGTGGTGGCGGCTTTCGGTTGTATGGGGCGTCGTCAGCATTACGCGGACCATCCGGCTTTCAAGTGCGTCGCTGCATTCGATGGGCGGATTCGCGCTGATCACCAACGTTCCCTTGAAGGTGGCCTGAGTCTGTTCACTTGGCGAATGGACTGAGAGGGTGCCCCCGTTGTAGAGCGAGGCAATTTGTTCCCAATCAAATTTGGATTCGTGTTCGAAGTCGTTACTGCTCTCAAGAATCACGGGTGAATCACCGGCGTTGGCGATGATGCGGGCAAGTCCTCTTGGTGTTGCATGCCATGGGGAATAGGACGTCAATGAGTCCAGGCCGTTGAGTGCCCACAGGTAACTCAGCAAGGACGTTTTCCCGCTACCCGTGCTGCCGGTGATGTACAGGAAGGGAAAGCCGTGCTGTTCCGCACGGATCTGCTCCGCGTGTTTTGCGCCAAGCCACCAGGCCATTGCGACAACACCCTGCGCGCCAAACACGGCATGGAAGTCGTCAAAGCGGATGGCGGATTTCAGTTCGTTTTGCATTGTGTTGCTCCTTCGGTTACAGCGGTTTACGCGCTCTGGAAAATCCAGCAACGCACGGTGGTGGGTTTGTTGAACATCGAGTTGCCGGCGGCTTGCGAGGCACGCACCGCGCTGTAAACCGCCTTGTTGGTTTCCAGCCATTTACGGCTACGGCTATTCACCAGCAGCCCGCGTAAAGTCTTGAGGTCGGCCAGGTTCTGCCGATGCTCGCTGGCCTTTTCGGCGAACTCGTTGAGATTGATGGCGATGAGTTTCGGGTCGGTGCTGTGGTTGACCTGCGGGCCTTCGCCCAGGCTTTCGAGGTATTCGAAGACTTCCCAGAATTCAGCCACCAGTGGGTGATCTGCGCTGATTGCGGACTGCCGCTCCAGGGCCATGACCGTGAGTGCCTGTTGCGTGGTCACCACCTGGTTTTCATCCAGCGGGCAGACCAGACGCAGGCAGTCGACCAGGGCCATTAACTGGCTGTGGTTCTTGATGATCCGTTCAACGCGGATTTCTTTGAGGGTGCGCAGCTGCCGTTCGTGAACGAGCACGCGCTCGGCAAACTTCGCCATCACCTGCGCTTCTGCGCGCACGGCCAGCAGCAGGAAGTGGCTCAGCTGTTCAACCGGGATCAGGTTTAGGTTGTCAGCGGCTGCGCGGCTTTCCGTGGTGACTTCCGGGCGTGCAAAGTGCGATTTGATAATCCGGGTCAGGATCGCCTCGGAGGCGCTGACATCAGCGTTCTGGCTGATGGCAATGGCGCCACGAAACGGCGGTTCGTAGGTCTCGTTGCCGCTGGTTTTCATGCCCTTGGTGCCGAGCGTACCGCCGCCGTAAAAGTCCTTCAGCTCATCCCAGTCGAAGCCTTTGGCGTGGGCCTTGTCCGGCTCGTTACGGTCGCCTTCGATCAGCACCACCGGCATGTTGGAGACTTGGCCCATGGCGCGCTGTCGGCCGGCACGGGTCGATTTCGATGGGTCAAAACCTTCATGCTCCCGGCCCAGCAGTTTCCACAGGAAGGTCAGCAGCGTGGTTTTGCCGGCGCCGGCTTCGCCCGTGACTTCAAGGAACGGGAAGGATTTGTACTGTGCGCGGATCTGTTCGGCGAACAGCGAGCCAAACCAGAACGCCAGGGCGACAATTCCCTTGGCGCCGAAGCACAGCCACAGCATCGGCAACCAGTCGGTGCGGTACTGCTTGCTGTCGCGCTGGATGTGCATGGCGATCGACTTTTGCAGCGTCTTGAGCCGCAGCTTGCCGAACTCGAAAAAGTCTTCTTTGTTCACCACGCTGACGATGCCGCCGCGCACGGCAAGGTCGCCGAATACATAGCAGCTGTGGAGTTTGCTGTAGCCGATGAAGTCGATGGTCTCAACGGTTTTCAGGCCAAACAGCTGATCCTTCATGATCTTGTCGAGCTGCTGTCCGCTGCCGGTGAACACCGCGCCGGCTGCCATGCTGAGCAGGCGCTTTTTGAACTCGCTTGCGGCGGCGACCTGGCCACCGGTGAAGGTGTTCTTGACGCTGCCGCTGTCGTGCGGGAAATCGACGCGGAAGTAATACCAGGATTCGTCGGTGACTTCGTTGCGTTGGAAATACAGCGCCTGCGGATAGCAGTTGGCGATTTCAACGACACCACCGCACTGGCGTAGGGCTTTTTGCCGGCGCTGATCTTCATTGAGTAGCTGGTCTTCGTGGCGGTCAGATGTCTCTAGCGACAACATCGCCTTGCTGAACTTCTCCAGGTCCATCTTGAACCAGTACAGACGGCTGTCGAAGCCGAAGTGAAATTCATGGCGTTCGCGCCAGTCATACATCAACACGCCTTTCTCTGCCGCACTTTCAGCGATCAGCAGTGAGCCGTGGTAGCGGGCCGTGGCGAGGTCTTTTTCGACCTGCTCAGCGCGCTCGCTTTCGCCATCGATGAACGCCCAGCGCTGATGCAGATCGTTCCAGTCGACCTTGCGGCTGTCCGGTTGTGGGATCTGAGCCGCTTCACATTCGTAGCCCAAGGCGCGAGCCTGACGCACCCAGCGCTTGGTGTACTTATGCGCGCCTGGCTCGTTGTCCAGTGCCCAAACCAGTTTGGGCAACTTGCCGCCGCGCAGCCGTGCCAGTTCTTTCAGCGACTCTTCAGGATAGGCACCGGACGACATCGCCGACACCGCTGCAATGCCGTTGTGCACCAGGGCGATGGCGTCGAATATGCCCTCAACAATCCACAGCTCTTTGACGTCCAGCAGATCGACACAGGGCGGACACCACCAGAAACCACGTGGACTATCACCAGGCTTGAACCGCGCTTTCATCTTGCCGAACCGGTGCGGCCGGTCGATCAGGCGTTCCCAGTAGCCACCCTTTTCCAGAGCGAAACGCACCGTAGCGCTACCGGCATTCAACTCACCAGAGAAGTACGTTTCCTGAGTAAACCAGCCCTGAATCAGATCGAGGCGAAAGCCGCGGGCAAATTCCAGATAGGCGCGGGCCGTGGCATTGGGATGTTGCTCAGACGCCGGGGCGCGCTTGCTCCAGTCATTGAACAAGTCTTCGTAGATTTCTTTGACGTGCCAGGTGTGACCGCACTTGCCCCGGCCGCAACGGATCATCCACGGGTCATCATGGAAGGCATACAGCTCTTTTTTCTTGCACGATGGGCAAACCCCTTCGCGCATGTATTTGCCTGCCTTGTGCTTCAGGCCGTAGTCAGCCTGAAGCTTCTCCAGAATTTCGGCGCGTAGATCGTGTTTCATATTCATCGGGGCTTACTTCACTTCGCCGAGACTGTGTTTAAGGGCGCCAATCAGGCGTTTCTGCGCGGCCATCACAGGGAAGGCCGCAAGCAACGAGCCGTGCCGTAAACCCTCAGGAATCAGCCGAAATCGATCGTCGTACCAGTACTCGTTGAACTGCATCGAGTACTGGTTGCGCAGTGCCTGGAGCAGGGCTTCGGCCTGGTCGCGGGGCAGTTTTGCGGTGATGGCGACGTCGATTTCCATGGTCCACCTCGGATTTCGGGCAAAGCTCACCCAAACCCACGGGAAGCGGGGCAGGGTGGGGTGTTTAAAAAGGGATTACTGAGGGTGGTGCTTGTGCGCGGAGTCGCGCTGGGCCAGCAGGGTCTGAGGCAGCAGCCTTGCCGGTACCGGGTAGCGCAGACCTTCCCGGGCGTCGATCAAGTGGACGACGGTACAATCGGGACTGTTGCCCCAATCGACACCGATCCACTTGCGCTGGTTGACCACCTGCAATTCCGTCCAGGCGTTGTGCACCAGTCGCTCAGCCATGAACACCGGCACCTCCAGCGAGGTAGTCAGGTGCCGAACGCAGTTTTCGTAGAGCAGATCGGAATCCACCAGGTAATGCGCTTCGTGTCGTTGCAGGTACGAGAACGCCGCCTGTTGCATGCTGCTGCGGTAGTCGTGGGTCAACTGATCATGGTTCATTGCGCACACTCCATTTCCATTTGGTCGAGCAGGTCGGGTTGATCGTTGGCGGTCTTCATCGAGGCGCGACGCAAAGCAATGTCGGCGATGGGCAGACGCACGGACGGGTTGGCCATGCCGCTGGGGCTCATCTCGTGGGTCATCTCGAACTGAGCGCGTACCGACCAGCCGCAAGCCTCGTTGGTGCATTGCAGGTAGGCCACACGCAGGAAAATGTGTGTGCCTTCACTGGTGCGGATGCGCATGCGGCCGAGGCAGTGGGGACAGACAAGTTTGTAAGTGCTCACCCAACAATCCCCCGAGCGTGTAGTTGGATGGTTGCCAGTACCTCGGCGTAGCGAGCGGACATGTAATTCATCAGGGCTGTGATTATTGCCTGTGCCTCCCCGGGATTAATCACGCCGTCGTCCAAGGCCTCCGCAATGATCTGATCAACCCTGCCGCGCTTGGCTGCGGCGTGGACTGACCGGCTGTACAACTCGACGTTGTCCAGATCTGCCGACGCTGTCATGGGGACAAACATGCCGCCGTATTTGGCCGCGATGTAGTCCGGTAGGAAGGCAGTGCCCGCAATCTGCTCTAGACGGTGAACGTGGTCGTCACTCAGCGGCCGGCAGCCGGCGCTTTCATAGGCCTGGTTGTCGAATTTCTTGATCGGCATACCGAGTTCGGCGGCGGCATATAGGCGACCGCCCGGATAAGCGCAGATGACTGCGCTGACAACATCTTTCCTGTTGGCTAGAACTGGACGTTTCATCTTCTGGTTTCTCCCTGGCGTTATTACCCCTACAGTCGTTTCATACGGCCTTGAGTTCTGAGGGTTGCTCGTTTGAGTCTGCCAAGATGCCAGGCAGCACCTCTTTGCCAATCACCTTGGAGAGATCACGCAGAATGCGGAACGACAAACGACCTCGTGGCAGCGTGTCATGCCCGGCCCAGCGCTGAACCACTTGAGTCACCGTGCGCGGTTCGTAGCCGTGGCTGATCGCGAATTGGCGGAAATTGCTGCCGTTCTCGATCAACCGCGCCTGGATCTGGCGCTTTTCCATGGCTTGGCTCATGGTTGATGTGTTCCTAGTTGGTTAAGATGTACCTGTTTGTTCGCAGTATACGCACTCAAATGGGTGCGTCAACCGGATCATATGAAAAAATGAGTATAGCCACGCGTCTTCGCGATGTTCTCGACGTCAAAGGTCTGTCCATAAAGCAGGCAGCAGAGATCGTCGGCATCCCATATAGAACGCTTCAGAACTATCTTCTGGATGAGCGAGAGCCCAATGCGAAGGCAATGAGTGCGATACGCACTCATTTGGGTATTAGCGTGGATTGGTTGCTCACGGGTGAAGGCTCAATGTTTCCTGGTGTGTCGGCCGAGGGTGTGAGCACCGTCACCGCAGACATGCAGGAAAAGGCCATGCTTGAGCTGTTTCGCTCCTTGGGCGATGCGGGCAAGCGGGAGATACAAAGCGCTGCTGAGGAAAAGAAACGCTTAATGGATGTCGAGCAGCGCCTCAAGGATTTGACTGAAGCCCTTGCCGATACCAAACGGCCAGCATAATCTGTACCCATTAAGAACGGATCAGTCAGACAGGGACGCCGATGATCCACTCGCCAAAGCCCGGGCATAGGGCTGGTGAGGCTGCCAACCGGCGCTACCTCAAACTGACATAGGGACGTGATCCACATGCTCGAAGCACAGCCTAATGCTTTTGTTCTGTTCTGCGTTTGGTGGAAGGGGGCAATTGACATGGACGGAGGCAACGACAAGATAAAAAATCCTCGATTAAGGGCCAGAACTAAGCGCTCAGATTGAAGGATTTCTGTTCCTGAGTTTTTAAAAGAACCGTTGTGGGTGGGGATGATTTATGGCTGGGCTTGAAGAGTTTTTAGCTGGATTGGAAGGTCGACTTAATATTCACACTGTCCAGCAAATTCTGCGAGTCAATAATTTATTGTCAGCAAGGAGTTGGTCTGAGCTTCATATGATAATTAAGGGGGCGGTAGCGAAAAGCCCACTTATATTGGAGAAGCTTAAAGAAGCATTGCAAATGCAGCAAATATGCGATTTGAAAGCAGTGTCGTACTTTGTTGTTGGGCCGGAACACGCAGATGATATTCATCGGAATATTCGCGATCTTAAACCGCAATCTTCTCCAATGGAAAAGGCTTTTCCGTTATCTGTCGGAGAGGATGAACTCGCCAAGGATAATGGAGAGCTAAAAATAATTAAAGTGTTTAGCGATGATACGGGGACAGGTTTAATACTGTCCCGGAAGCGTCGGTTTACTCTTAGTAATGATATTCTGCGCGATAATTTTTCTCAAGAGTTGCGAGATCAGTTTCCTGAGGCTGAAAAGCTGATTGAGGTTAAGGCCTATGATAGGCAAACCTTCGATATTATTTATTTTAATCGAGTTAAGTCGATCATTGAGTTGCGCGCCGATATGACGCGTGATACAGGTATGCCCCAAACCGCTGGTCAGTTGAAAAAATCAATCGACGATTTGAAATTCTTTTCTCGTAGGCTATTGGCGACGTATGCGAAGAATTTCACTTTAGGAACACCTTTTAATTTACTTCCTCTCGCCAAGGGTGTCTATGCGGACATGTCTGGAGCGATCAAGCGCATTGGATTTGCGACGGAGACCGAATCCGTAAAGCGTGAGACAATGAAAGCAGGAGTTGATCTTAGGAGCGAACTGTTCCATAAAACTGGCGCTAAGGCTATTGATCATAAGATGTCTATCTTTGAGGTGGCTATGCAATGGCATCGGATGGATATAGACAAAGTCGATAGCAAACCGGAACTTCATATTCCTGGAAGTTATAGAGATTATGTACAGATAGGTGCTAGAACCGACTACGCTTTCGTGAAAGGTATGCGTACCTACGACGATTCTAACTTTGTGCTTGATAAGATAATTTCCTATATACCATGATTTCTAAAACTCTACTATTTCAAAAAATCGAATCTGAGGTGTCGCACCTTCGGATCGATTATTGCTGTAAAGAAATAGTAGAGTTAATCCTCTCCTCATCAGAACGTAAGCCGGTTTTCAGTTATTCGGATTTTATGAGTGTTGTAGATGGAGAATGTTCAATAGAGCAAGTACAGCTTTGTTTGAATTTTCTTAAGTCTGCCTCCGTTAAGCTTATTGAGCAGCAGTATAGGTACGTCGATGAAGATGTGATCTATGATGTGTCTGTGGAAGACTTGCAAGCTGCATTTATGAACGGATCATTGAGTATTGAGGATAGGGGGTATCCAGACCGAGATTATCAGTCGAAGGTATATATCGTCTTCGTAGCAGATAAGGCGGTGATTGAGGAATGAATCCGTCTATTGCTGATATCATGAACCTTCCAGACAATAATCCAGTCAAGGTGGCCCTGTTGAATGCGGGTATTGGTAATCTATATGATGATTACTGTGCTCGTGTTGAGACAGCTATTTTAGAAGGGATTTTTCACTTCGAGAATAATAAGCCTCAGTTCGGATCGCTTGGTGAAGACGCTCTTACAGCCATTCTTGTGTTCGGCCTGTCAATGAAAGGGTTTACCGCAGATCACGATAATTATAGGAATGGGCATTGTGATCTTGTGGTGAAAGAGGGGCTCTATGAATGGCATGGAGAAGCTAAATTAGATACCGGTCCTGGATATGTAATGGAGGGGTTTCGCCAGTTATGCGACAGATATTCCCCTGGTGGACCAACTAGCAATCGTGGCGGCTTGATTATCTACACGAAGAAGCGTGATAAGTTAAAGATTTTGAAAGTTTGGGCTGCTCGTATTGTTAAGGATTACGAGGTTGCCGTCACCATCTTGGATGTTTGTAAGAGAACTTTGACTGCAAGCACAACTCACAAACATGCAGCAAGCGGGCTGGACTACAAAATTAAGCATCTTCCGATAAGTTTTTATCATAAGCCCACGGATAAGAGTGCAAGGAATAGAAAGAAGTGAAAAGTCAGCTTGGTTAATAATACGGCTTCAGTCACGCTTGAGTTTCTTCCATTCTCGATCCACCGCGCGTTTAGCGGTTCTCTCACTTGCATACAACCATCTCAGCCGCCTGGGTTTGCTCTGATCCCCGGCCGTAATGGTTTTTTCCTTCCCAGTTTTCTTGTCGCGGTAGTAAGCGATGATCCCGGTGTAATCCCCCGTATTTTCTTCCGCCAGATCTTCGACAGTGTCTTCGGGTAGTTTGCTCTCCAACTCCAGGTTCACGGTGTAGCCACTGTCAGCACTGAGGGTGTGCTGCACATTCCCACCGTACCAGATGATTTCGTCGATTTCCTGTTTCACGCCCTGGAGCGTGTAGGTCAATTCCGGGATCAGATCCGGCCGGCCCATGGCCAGGGTATAGCTGAGGGTCGCGCTGCCGCGTTGCAGACGATTGAACTCGGCACGGGCAGCACGCAGGGCGGACTGGCGGTCGCTGTAGGTGTGACGCAAGTCCTTGAGATTTTCCCCTCCACCGGCAATGGCTTCCTGTTTCTTGGCGCTGTTCACGTCGTAGAAGTACGCCCGCACGCCGTCGTAGCTGTCGCGGTCGGCTTGCAAATAGCGGTGCTGGTCACCGTCAGCGCGGGTGAGGGTGATGTGCGGCAGGTCCATTCCGCTGGCGGTTTTACCGCCGCCGGCGGGAATACACAGCAGGCAGCCAGCCTTGACGGTGATCACTGCATCGAACTCTTCCCCCACACGACTGATCAGATTGGCGTCGGATTCGTTGGCCTGATCGAGTTGCAGGATGGGCAACCCATCCAGGGCGCCGGCAATGGTCGCGGTCAGGCCGTTGCCTTGGGCGATGTCCCCCAGGACATCTCCTAACGTGGTGTTGCTCCAGTTGCGCTCGCGTTTGGTTTTTAAGCCTTTGCGCAGATCTGCAGACCGAGCGCGAATACTCAGCACATCCGGTGCGCCGCTGTGTTCAGTTTCGTCGACCGTGTAGGTGCCCTTATCGACCAGACCAGTATCGCTCCAGCCAAGCCAAAGGTGGATCACCGCGCCCTTAGGTGGGATGGCCAGCAGCCCGTCATGATCGCTGAGGGTGAGGCTGAGTTGGTCCGCCTCGATCCCCCGGTTGTCGGTCAGGTCCAGGCTCATTAGCCGCGGACTGATCAGTTTGGCTATGTCGTTGCCGTCGACGGTAATTCGAAACGCTGGCACCGGGTACCCGGCCTCGCGACGGTAACGTTCCACGGCGTCATCCAGAAAGCCTGTGACCCTGGAGAGGGCGGCATCGATCACAGCAACGATCTCATGATGCTGACACCTGCGTTGGTACCGGCACCGAGCAGGTCTATCCGATCATCGTCGATGCGTTTGAGGCTGATGGAAAATTCGATACGGCGTGGTGTGCCGTCGCGGAAGAAGATGGTTTTGGTCTCGCTCAGGCTCTCAATGACCCACAAGCCGTAAATCCGACCGCTGCCTTCAACCACGGGCCATGCCTTGCCGGTATTGGCCATCAGGCGCACGGCGTCAAGGCTGAGAGCACTACCAGCCAACTCGGGGAGGATGACGCCGGGGAGGGTAATCGAGTCATCACCGCGCCCGACAAACTGCCGTGCTGGTGCTGCGCCGAAGCGATTATTGCTGACGTGGCGCCATTCGGTTTGACGTTGCAGCTCCTGGTAGGCGGCAGTGGAGAGGCTGAACACGAACATGCCCAAGGCAAGCATCACGGTATTTACTCCAGGTCAGAGAGTTTGCTGCGCTTGCGAGCGCCTTTTTCGTTTTCGATGCGGGCGAGCTCTGCGCGCACGGCACGGGCGATTGCTTGCGGGTCCATTCCAGGCGTTGCCGGGATGTGGATTTCGTAGGTGTCGTGGCTGTCATAAACAGAGCTGCCAGCGTTGCTGATGGGGGCACGGGTATCGACCGTTAACCCAGGCATTGAGGCTGTGCCCAGCGTCATGGCGCCGGCAGTGGTGAGTTGTTTGCTCATATCAGCCATTGCACCCAACGGGCCGTTCTGACCACCTTCCAAGCCTTGGGTGAGGCCGGCCATGGTGAAGCCACCCAATTCCGCAAACACGCGCGACGGGCTGTGGATGCCAAGCTTTTCCTTGAACCAGCCGATGGTCGAATCGCCGATCGAGGTGATGGCGCCTTTGATTTGGCCCATACCGGCAAACAGGCCGTTGACCAGACCGTTCACGATCATGTTGCCGAATTCGGTAAAGCGGTTTGGCAAATCCACCCCTAGGTAACTCAGCACGCCGGCGAACGCCTGGTAGATCAGGCCGACCGGGCTGAAGTTGGCCAAGGTGTTGAGGATGTTGCCGATGCCACCGCTGAAGCCGGCCTTGATCTCGGTCCAGGCATTGGTGAAATAGAGCTTCACCGCGTCCCAATTCTTGTAGACCAGGTAAGCCGCACCGGCGAGCGTTGCGACAACCGCAGCGATGGCGAGCACCACCGGGTTCGTGGCGAGTCCCCAAAGCGCGATGCTCACAGTGCGCAAGGCGGTCAGCAGAACGCCGCCCAAGGTACTGGCCACCGTCCGAATCCCCTGCGCAAGCATGGGGAAAGCGTTGCGCGCCAGGCCGGTCAGGGTGGGGGCCAGCTTCTGCATGATCCTCAGCGTGCCGCCACTCTGTATACCGAACATGGCCATGCCGTAGCGAACCACAGCGAAGGGACCGAGCAGGCTCGCCAAGGTCAGTGCCAGACCACCGAACACAATCGACAGACCGGCCACCAACGCCACGACTTTGACCAAGCCGCCGGCCAATTGCGGATTCTCCCGAGCCCAGGCGCCGACCTTGTTGGCGATTTCGCCCAGGGTGTTGATCAGCTCTTTCAGATCTGGCGCAACGGCGGCGCCGAATTCGGCCATGGCATTGGTGAAGCTACCTTCGGCGGCTTCCATGACATTGGTGAGGGTGCCGAGCTGTTCGTTGACGCGCTTGCGCAGGTCGGCCTGGTTCTGAAGCTTCTGCTGAATCTCCCTGTATCCTGCCAGCCCCTTGTTCATCATGGTGTTCAGGGTGGTAATCGTTTCAGAGTCATCGCCGAACAGCGATTTCATGGTCGCGGTCCGGTCTTCATCGTTCAGCGTATTAAGCTTTTCGACCTGGGCAAACAGGTTTTCCAGGCCGGCGAAGTTGCCCTTGTCGTCGGTGAACTTGAAGCGGATTTTTTTGCCTTCGATCTCCAGGATTTTGTTGACGTCCTTTACACCATCCTTATCCAACCCAGCCTGGAAGATTTTCCGGAAGGCGTTGCCGGCGGCGCCGCCTTCCATACTTGTTTGATCCATCATGACCAGCAGCGGTGCCAGCTCGTTGGCCGCATCGATGCCCGATTTTTTTATGGTGTCCAATACCGGCGAAATTTTGCTGAAGCCCTGGAGCATGTTGGTCGGGTCAACGCCCGAGTAAAAGCCGCGCTGGATGGTATCCATCAACGCCATCATGTCCTTCTCGGAAGTGCGGGTGGCATCTTGCATTTTGGCCGCGAATTCGGCGGCTTCGGCCACTGGCATTTGCAGTTGAACGCCCAGGTACGCCGCTGCTTCACCGGTACCGCCGAGAATGCTCTGCGCGCTGAGACCTTGGCGCCGGAGCATCGTCATCATTTCCTGAAAGTCGGCCGTGGTACCGGGCAATCGGTCGCCCAGTTTGGTGGCGAGGTCAGTGATTTTCTGAAAGTCCTCAGCGACCTTTCCCGTGCCGTCCATCATCGACACTTTCAGTTGTGTAGCTGAGTCTTCGTTCGGAGCAAATGCACCAATGGCTTTGGCAATCGGACGGCTTGCCGCATAACCCGAACCCAGCCCTGCGGCGCCGTTCATGGCCATATTGCCGGCCAGGCTCTGGGTCTTCTCCATCTTGCTGCGTTCGATCGCCAGGCGTTTTTGTTGCGCGTTCAAGGCGACCAGACGCTTGCCCTGTTCGCTGATGCTGGCGTTGGTGGCGCCGATCTGTTCGCGCAGTTGGCGCTCGTGGCTACTGAGGTCCTTGGTGCTGATGCCGGCGCCGTACAGCTTAGTGCGCAGCGTCTGGAGCTGTTCACTCTGCTGCTGGTGCTGTTCTTTGAGCTTCTGTGCTTCACGCACGGCGGTGCGGAAATCTTTGGCCATGGCCTTGGTCGGCACACCGGTGGCAGCGAATTGCTGGCTGAGTGCCCGAACCTTGTCGCGGGCGGCGCCGAGAGCTTGCTCGGTTTGTTCGGCCGCAGCGCGCTGGGTACGCCAGGCGCTGACATCCTTCTGCTGTGCGTTGAGCTCCTTGAGGCGGTCACGAGCATCCTTGAGGGCGCGTGCGGCGCCGATGCTGCCGTTGTTGATGGCCTTCAGTGGACCGCTCGCCCGGTCGATGGCGTTGAGCAATACCTGAAGTTTTAGATCATTCGCCATCGGTGGAGCTCCGCACCCTGGCGCGCTCGCGCCAGTCCATCAGTTCTTGTAGGCCCAACTGATCCATGTCCGCTGGCGCCCAGTGAAAAACCACAGCCAGGTCGGCCATGGCGTCCTCTACGCAACGAGGGATGCGTCCGTCTTCACCGACCTCTGCAACAAAAAACCGGAAATCTTGCTGCCACAGGCGAGCAGGTCGGCCGGGTCCATTCCGGCTGCTTCCGGGGCGGTAATGCCTGGGCTGGTGATACGTGGCAGGATCTTGATCAGGGTGGCCACGTCCATGTTCAACAGTTCAACCAGTTGGACGCCGCGCAGCTCGCCTGACGCTGGTTTGCGTAGGGTGAGGGTGTCGATGATGGTTTTGCCGCGTTTGATCGGCGTATCGAGGGTGACGGTGTTGTCGTCGACAGGTGGTAATGCTTCTACGGTGTCTTCAGGGTTCATGGAAGGCTCCAGATTTCAGGGTGGGCCGTCCTCGATCGAGCACGGCATGGTGGATCAAAGGCCGATGGCGGCGCGCTGTTTTTCCAGCATGTCGACGCCGTTGACCTTCTCGATGAAATTGAGCAAATCGATCTCGATGATTTCTTCGTTATCGACGATCAATTTGTAGTAGGTGCAGGTGGTAGTGATGCTGTGTTCGGTGTCTTCACCGGGCTGGGCATCGCCCATTTCGATGGTTTCGTGGCGGCCGCGTACGACAATCTCCACGGCGCTGATTTCACCGGTGTCGTCCTGCTGAAACGAACCGGCGAATCGCAGCTGCACACCCGAAGCGTTCACGGTGCCGAACTGACGAAGCGCGATCAGGTCCAGGCCGCCGGTCTTCCATTCGAATTGAATGCCGTCATCGGAGAAACCCAGATCCGCCTTGACCGGGCCGTTCATGCCGCCGCCGCGATAGGCTTCCATCTTGCGACCGAGCGGGGGCGGGGTGACGCTTTTGGCAACGCCCTGGTAGCTGTTGCCGTCGTTGAACAGGTTCATGTTTTTGAGTTTGCGAGGCATGGCCATGGCGGTGTTCTCCGGTGTACTGACTCGGGTTGACTCCCCTCACGGGGAGCCCCGATTTAGCTGTTAACTTTGTTGGCGAACTGGATCAGATAGCGGTCGGTAATGCGCTGCCGAAGGGTCAGATCTTCCAATGGCGGCACCGGTGTGTAGTCGTAATCGAGAACAAGCTTCCCAGCCTTCAGGCTGTCCTTGTCGTTGATGTCATCCGGGTACCAGCAGCTCCCGCCAATCAGGTAGCCCGCAGTGACCAGTTCTCGGAACTTGGCATTGATGCTCTCGATCACGTCGCGCACCAGGGAGGCATGCATGGGCCTGTCCACAGCCCACATCTGCGCCTCGGCCATGGTGTCGGCGAGGATCTGCGCGGTACGGGTGTAGTTCTCGAAAGCGAACAACGGATCGTCGCTGCACGTCCGACTGCCCCAGAAGCGAAAGCCGCCCTCGTTGATCAGGGTGGTGACCTCGTTGCTGTTGAGGTAGTTGGCATCGGTGGCGGGGTTTTGCAGGTCCCAGAACACGTCGGCGCTGATGCCGGTCACACCGTTGACCGCAACGTTGGACAACGTTTTGTGCCAGCCCACTTCCTGGTCAATCTTGGCGCGCAGGCCCAAGGCGCGAGCCACGGAGCAAGCCTTCGTGGTTGCATTGGTGGTGGTGTTCCAGTTCTGGAAGTCCGGCCAGATGACCATGACTTCTCGGGCGCCGAAGTTTTCGCGGTAGGCGACGGCTTCTTCTTTGGTCTTGCAGTTCCAGGCGCTGACATAGTTGAAGGCGCGCAACTGCTGACCGATAGCGACCAGGGCGCTGGCCACCGGTTGGCTGTCCAAACCAGGCACCCCGAGAATGCGTGGCACCAGGCCGACCTTGGCCTTGGCGGCAAGCAGAGCTTTCATGCCGGTGTATTTGCCGTCTGCGGTGGTGGTACCGATCAGGGCGCTGGTGGTTGCTGCTTCGGTTGCCCCTTCCTTGACACGCACCACGATCACGTAGGGTTTGGTCTGGTCGGCGATGGCTTGGAGAGAGGCTGCCAGGGTGCCCTTGGTACCGGCCTTGGCAATAGCGGATTGCACATTGGTCAGCAGAACCGGTGTGTCCAGTGGGAAGGCGGTGGCATCAGCGTCTTCGGCCGTGCAAACCATGCCGATAACAGCGGTGGGGATGGTGCGAATGGGGCGGGTGCCGTCGTTGAGTTCGATGACCCGCACGCCGTGGAGATAATCGGCCATGGGTTTGCCTGCGCAGTGAATGGGATGACAGTGCGCAGGCTGCCGCGTGCGCGCCTGATCGGCGAGCACTGGAGATTGTGAGAGCGGGGATTACAGGGAGAAGTGCTGATATTGTCTCCTGGACCGCTTTTACGGCCCAGGGTTTGGAGCAAGGGCAGGGGTTAAATCGCGTCCAGCTCGGCGGTAACCAATTCGCCAGCGGCGACCACCGCTTCGACGGTGGTCAGCTCTGCCAAAGACGCCTTGCCGCCGATGCGGGCTGCCTCGATGCGAGCCGCCACCGCCAGCCAGGCATCACGGGCTTCAATCACCCGATTTGCCTGCGCTTGTGGGGTGATCTGCAATGCCTCGGCTTCTGCCTTGAGCAACACATAGTCGCTGGCATCCGCTGGCGAGCCGGCCGTGATGTAGCGCTCGGCTTCGTTCGCCTTGAGCAAATACATTGCATCCTGACCATCGATGCGCGTGGCATTGCGTGCGCGAGCCTGTGCCACAGCCGCATCAATCCCTTTCTGAACCTGCTCAGCCGCAGCCCCCGCCAGCACCAACACCGGGACGCCTACCGTCAACGCATCCTCGACGGTAAACGCCGAATAAAACTGCCCTTCATATGTGAAATTAAGCCGCATTTTCAGTCACCGATCTAAACAAGGTTTACGTTAGTAACGACACTTCTGGTCGCGCCATTGGAGTCAAAAACAACCCCAGTCAAATAGTCGCCCGACCATTTCGCGCCAGCCGGCAAGGTATTGGATTGCGCCGCAAAAATAATCGGACTACCGGCCGTTTCGATTAATGGCGTGTTCTTAACCACCGGACCCACGCGGCTGATCTTGTTCAAGTACAGCGAGACAATGCCGGTTTGCCCGTTGATCGTGTGACGAGTCAGCGCGGTATCGCCCAGCTCGATCTCACACCCGGTCACATGAACCATGCCCATCGGGCGGTCATAGCGACGGAAGAAACCCGTGTAGACGTTGTTGGTCGTTGACTCGGGCTTCGAATAATTGGCCGTGCGAATGCGGATGCTCCCCAAAACAACGGTGGAACTGTCCAGCATAAAACCGGTGGTCGAGTTGTCCTGATTCCCCGCGCCGTCAGCCCCGTTTGCCTGCACGCAAATGTTGCGCAGGGTGGGCATCACCGTCTCACCCTCGGCGACAGTAATTGTCAGGTTCTTGGATGCGACGAAAATCAAACTCTCGATCACATGTTCATGACCAGACAACCGGACGTAACCACCACCGCCGTAAGGAATGGTGTTCACGGCCTTCGCCACCGTTTTAAAAGGTTTGAGTTTGTCGCCCGTGCCGGCGGCATCATCGCCAGTAATAGCGTTCACGTAGTAAGTCTTGTTCATCGCCGGGACCGCACTTATCGCAGCGGCCACGGCGTCTTTAATGCTTTTCTCTTTGTCCTGAAACATTGCAACAAGGCGAGTAGCCTCAGCCAGCAGTGCCGACATGCCCATAATGATTCCCCTGCTTTATTTCTGTTTAAGTTGCAAAACTTCGTTTTTAAGCACCTGGATCGACTCACCCATTTCCGCGATCGAGTCTTTTTGCGTCATGTAGCCGCGCATCAAATTCACCAAGCTGGTGGTGCAGTCGCCCGCCAGGGCATCGACCGCTGCTGCCGCCCAGCCCCCTTCGTGGTACATCGGATAAACGGGGTAGCGCAGGTACAACCCGCCGGCACCCTCGATTTTCGGTAGCACCGCATAGATGCCCGAGGCACGTACAAGCCGAGGCGTTCCGGCGCTATCCAATACCCAACGTGGGCTCGCCCCTGTATCCGCCGGATCGGGATCTAGCACCGTGTCAGAGAACATCTCGGCCGGCGTGAGGTAGTGCCGAGAGCTATCGCTGCGTCCAGTCCAGGCGGTTTGTGCAGTGGCACCATCGCCGACCGCGGCATTTACCGTGGCGATGCCGTAAGGGTTCCAGCCCTCCAGCGGGGTACGCAAAATCAGCTCCAACGGAATCGCGTAGCTGTTGCGGTAGGTTTGGCCATCGGCCACAAAGGACGCCACCTCAGGGCGGGTGTTGGACGCAACGAACAATGTCGGGTCGTTGTAACTACGCAGGCCCTTGGTGCGGCCGCTGGCGTTACGCTCGTGCCCATACCGGCGGTTGTAGTAAGCCGCGTTCAGCAGCTCGGCGCTGTCCCACTTGGTCAGCTTGGTCACCACGCCGCTGTCGGTGTACTGCTCGACTAAGTTCGCCCCGGCGCCGTTCAGCCCTGGAACCTTGGCCATCAGTTCATCGAGAAGGTCGATGGTTGGGGATTCGTTGTACGCGCCCCAGGTTGGATCGGCCGACAGCTCACGGTTGATACGCCACCGCTGACGGCGGCTTGTCGCCACCTGAGGCCCCGTCAGGTTTGCGTGCCAACGCTGTAACGGCAGATCGAGCGGGGTGACGAGTTTTTCAACGGGGTAATCCCCCACGCTGCCCACGTCTGCGACCGATATGCGGTAGCGCCAGGCCACGTACTGCGGCCGCCCGGTCTTGGAAACTTGCCGTACTGAGCCGGGGATGAACGATCCGTTTTCATTTCGGCCGCTATAGCCGGTGGCGCCCATCAACAGGGTGCGCGACAACAGGTCGCGATAGCCGTTGATTTCCTCCAGATGGCGGAAGCTTTCAAAGGTGTCGTTCACCTCGTCGGTCAACAGCTCCGGCCAGATTTCCAGCACCGAAAGGTTCCAGCGAAAATGTGGTCGGTAGTCGCGAATCCCGGTATCCCGCGCAGCGAAAGCGCGGAAGTATTCGCGCATTTCTGCGACCTTCGCCGGAACGTCAGCCGCCGCATTCACCGACGCGGGGGCCGCTGGTGGGGCAATGTCCACCATTGCCAGGTAGTTACCCGGAGCAGCGCTGCGCAGGCGGTAGTCGTTGTGCCGAGTCCTGACCATGTGGCCGTTGATCATGGCCGCGATTTCACCCAGTCCCGGAGTAGCCAGTAGGTTGGGATGGTTGTGCAGGTTGATGGCCGAATAGGCGCCGTCGAATGTGCGGTTGAATGACTCGGTCCCGGCAGAGCCGTATTGGCGACTGCCCAAAACCCCCGACTGGCCAAAGGTCCGGAAAATTTCCGCCAGGTATTCCGACTGGCTCGACTCGGCGACCCAGTCTGTTTCGATTAAATTGGTCAGCGGGTAGTTATGGGTTTTGCCTTCCGCATGTTCGGCCGACAGGTCCTTTTTGATGCTAGCCAATTCGACTTCGACAAACTCTTTCACCCAGGCACGGGTCGCCTGAATGACCGAACCGTCGAGCATCAACGTTACGTTGTCGGCATTGCTGGTGGTGAAGATGGTGCGAATGTTGATTTCGCGGCCGGCACCCGTGGCAATGAGCGGCTTGAATGACTCAGGGTATTTGCCGATGGCGTACAGAATGCCGGTGTCCGTCCAGACGGCAACCTCACGAATCCAGAAGCCACCGACGTTCTGAGGGATGATCGCTTCGACCACCAGCCAGGCTGTGTTCGTTTTGTCTTGATACAGGTTACTGAAGCTGCCTTCCCAGACCTTACGCTTCAAGGCGACTTGCGTATCGACTGGGTTGTAGGAGGCGCCGTTCCCGTCACCGACGCTCATCTTCACCAGCTTGATCGGCTTACCGGTGGCCTTGCACTCGGCTTCATATTGAATGCCGGCCTTGGTCAAAATCGTATAGAACTCTTGCGCTGCCATCACGCCTCCAACGGGTAGATAGTGGTCAATTCACCCGCGTCCACGGCGATGGACTGATAGGCCGGATCGGCCTGTTGTTCCAGCGCGGTGACGTGCAGGGGGTGGATAGTCGTTTGCTCGCCAGAATCACCGCCGACCGCCTCCCGGGAGGGATAGGCATGCTGTTCCAGCAAAGTGGGTTGAAGCGGGTAAAGCGTGGTCATTTCGCTGGTTAACGCGACGCTCGCCGCGTCCCGAGCCGTGCAGGTGAGCTCCAGCAACGTGACGTGCAACGGGTAGATCGTGGTGACCTCGCCCTCGACAACGCAGGCACCGAACCAGAGGGCGGCGGTGGTTTCCAAACCAAAGGCGAGGCGAGTCATGTGCCGACTGACCGGCTTGGCGTCATCAATGAGCCGGGTCAGCTCCTGGTACATTTCTTCGGTGATGCCGGTATCCAGAACCTCGACCTTCAGCGCGAAGGTGCCTGGCTCGCGCTCGGGCACGGTCTGCCACCATTCCTCCACGTCGATCAGGTAGCCCAGAGGCTCGACCACACGGCGCAGAGCACCGAGGGTGCCTTTGCGCACATGGATGTAGAACGACGCGCGGATGGCGGTGCGCTTGGCTGCCTCGGACCATCGAGGGTCCCAGCGGTCGACCGAGAAGGCCCATGCCAGGTAGGGCAGTAGGTGCTGCGGGCATAGGTCCGGGTTGTACAGCTGGCGCAAAGGAATTGGCACGCGCTGAATATCCGCCAAGGCTTGGGCGGCCTGGCGTTCAAGCGCGGTGACGTTCCGTGGGAGTAGAGCTTGGGCGGTCATCACTCAATCCCCAGGGATAAATCGATGTCGGTGCAGAAGGGGGCTTGGTAGGGAGTGGCAACGATGTCCTGCCAATCCTGCAGGACGACTTTGCGTACGCCTTCAACGTGAAGCGAGGCGTGCACGATAGATTCGGACACTTCGAGCCCGAGGCGACGACGTTGGCTTACGAACTTGAGCAAACTGGTCTTCGCCGCGGCAAGGGCAAGCTCGCCCTCGGGACCATTGCTCAGCATGTAGAGCTTGGCTTTCACCTGGTAGTTAATGATGTCGGCGCCCCGAACGGTCAGCCGATCGGCTAACGGGCGGCGATCCTCGTCACTCAGGTGCGTTTTGACCCTGGCCAGCAGCGCAGACGAGGCAGTACCGTCGCCGAGCAGCGATTGCACGATCACCACTACTGCGGCAGGTGCAGGGCTTTCAGCGGTTGCGTCAGCCACTTGGCCATCTGCCGAGCGAGCATGAAAGATGTAGCTGTTGCGCGAGCCTGCGGTGCTGAGTCCTTCCCAGGCCATTTGTGCACGCTCGCGAAGGCTGTCGTCACTCTCCATTACCCGAGGGATTGGCGGTATCGCGGTTGGTTTGGCTTCCTGAACGACCAAGCGTGCGACGTTGTAATTCGCCGCGATGTTTTCGAGGTCGGTGCCTTTGGCGAGGGCCAGCATGTTGGCAACGGACGCTTCATTCACACGCTGACGCCAGACAGTCTCGCGATAGGCGTTCTCCTGAAGCAGCTTGGTCAGCGGCTCCGACTCCAGCGCAAGGCGTGCAGCGATTTCGGCCTGTTCTTCGACTGGCCAGAGGCTGATAGCGTAGGCCTTGCGCTCGGCAAGGATCTGTTCGAAATCGATCTGTTCGACGATCTGCGGGGCCGGCAGCTGAGCCAGGTCGATGGCGGCAAAGGTACTCATACGCTGGCCCCCAGCTGCAACGGAACGCTAAGACTCAACGGCTCGTTGGTGTCGACACGGCTGCATTCGATGTCCATTACCGTTTGGCCTTGCAAAGTGGCTCCTAGGAACTGCACGCGGCTGAGGGTAATCCGGGGTTCCCAGCGCATCAGGGCCATGACGGTGGCGGCATAGACGCGCAGTCGGGTGACGTCATTGAACGGATGGTCGACCAGCTCCGGCAGAAAGCTGCCGTACTCCCGGCGCATCACGCGGGTGCCGATGCGAGTGGTCAGGATGTCGGTGGTCGACTGGACGATATGCTCGACGGTGTTGATCGCGGCGCCGGTTTCTCGATTCATTCCGGTTTCCCCGTCTTGGCGCTGCCTGTCATCACACCGCCATGCGGGTGGTTGACCAGGCTGATGTCGGCTGCCACAACGTCATCCGTCACGGTGACTTTTCCAGAGATGGCTTGATTGCCTTCCTGGGTGTAATTACCGGTCTGCGTGTAGTCGCCCTCGTGGGTGATCGGCCCGACGATGTGAATACCGCCGGTGCTAATCAAGTCTGTGGTACCGCCTTCCACCAGCACGGCGCTGAGGTGGTGAGCAACACTGTCGTACTCGATAACGGAGCCGTCGTGATAGGTACGACGATGCAGACCAGGGCGATCGCCATTGGCCGGATTGAGGTCGCTGAAGATGCCTGCCAGGGCAATGCCGTTACCCAGTTGCCCCGATGGGCTGAACAGAATGACTTGCTCGTCGACTGTAGGTGGGTCCCATTCTTTGTCGGCACCGGCGCGCAAAGTGATCCACGGTAGCCAGGCAGTGGTCAGCGTTCCGGTATTTACACGCACACGCGGGGGCTTCATCTGGACTTCGGCGATGGTGCCGAAGCGGATTAGGTTTTCGATCAGGCGGGCGAGGGTGGCTAAGTTGTTCATGGCGCCGATGGTGGCGTCATGCGTGCGAGGATGCAGTCTTGAGGGCTTGTACGGCGTGTTAATACAAAAGACGCTGGTCTACTATTATGCTGTTAGGCTATGAGAGAAGTTAATTTATGTTCGCTTGAGAGGTAACTAATGAAAGAATTGACTGTTGGGCAACTTCATCAGCTGAGATTGCAGATCTTCGATAATGCTGAGTCATTGCACAAGGAGGCAAAGCTATTACTTGATCATGGGTATTATGCGCGCGCGTATTTATTGGCGTACTTTTCCTGTGAGGAGCTTGGAAAGCTTCCGATTATCGTAGGTGCTGTTGGTTGTCTTGAAAGTGGAGCGACTGTTGATTGGAAGAAAGTTATGAGGCGGTTTCGGGATCATAAAGCAAAAGTTGATTCGGATGATATGCATCAATATATGTTTGGGGTTGATCTCGATCTGGTGAGTAATTCCGATCTTGAATGGTTGGTCGATGCTCGAAAAAAGTCGGCTGGGCGTGTAGCCTTGAAAAATAAATCTACCTACGTCGATGTTCAGGATGGAAGGATGGTTTTGCCACTGAATGAAATTGACGTTAATCATGCAACTAAGATGTTGGAGCGAGCTTTTGAATCGTTGCGTGCGCATTGGAAAGCGGAGACTTTGGTCAACCCAGTTTTGTTTTCTGTGTTGGATGAATTGGAAGGTCGTTGATGGTTGTTTAGGTAATGACATAGGGGATATGTTAAAGGAAGTCATGGTTTTACGCAGGAAGTCATTACTTTACAGTCGCATAGGTTATGTCTCTATGTGCTTTAGTTGTCGTGCCGCAGGCGGGGGGAGTTAAGCATGCCAGGCACATGTAAACCAATGAATGCCAAAAATGAAAAAGCCTTGAAGCTATTCAATTCAGTTCCATAATTTGAAACCTCTCCGTGCATCACCTGATGTCGGTTCAATGCATCAAATATTTTGCCTTTCTCTCTGCTTTCCTTATCTCTCTGACCTTTGCTCTTCAGTATGTCCATCGTGTGAAGGTTGAGTAATTGATACAGCAAGTCTTTCACCTCTTCGTTGTCACCTATTATATTTTGCACCCATGCGCTACCTTTAATTACATCGCTATTTCTAACTTTATCCATTGCGCTAGTTATGCCGGTTATCTCTGAAAATATTCCATCTGCCTGGGCTAGGAATACTGGAATGCTTATATAATAACCCTCTGTTCCGTAGTTTTTGTGCGCGTTAACTGCTGCGGCAATTGCCTGTTTTCGATCCGGGTACGCATTGGCTAGTTGGATTACATACCAGTCCATATCCTTGGTGTAGTGGGTTTTAAGGATCTCGTCTACCTCATCAGTATTGGCGGTCTGTAAGCTTTCAATAAGATTTAATACTTCCTCCAAGGAGTTTTCCCAGTTAAAAAACCAACCTTGAGCGGAGGCACGACTCATTACTTCGCGGGAACGAGCAGGCATGCTTTCTAAACGAGCCTGAACAGCTTTCCAATCAGTTTGTGCAATTTTAAGTAGTAGCGGTGCTAGATCTGTTTTAACTTTTTCAAGCCACTGTCCGAACTTTACTAAACCTATTTGGATTGCGGGGATGTGAGGCTCCAACATCTCGGTGAGCACTTTTGTAAATGCTTCATTGCGCTCTTGTGTTTTTTTATCTAAATCTTCCATCACGCACGCACCCTCAAAAGTAGACTTTATAGGTCCTCTCTATCTTGTAGCACTGATCACGGATCAATTCACTATTCAACGAGGTAGGCGAGTAGGTGGTCGCGGATCTGATCGATGTCCACATCGGTGAAACCGAGAACTTCCCTTCGTTCGTACTGCACATCTGGAGCGCCGCGTTCTGCTCGATCCTTCAAACCGTACTGGTGTACTCGAGCGATCCGTGCAATACGACTGGTAAATCCAACGCTTATTGTGTTGCCGTCACCCTGAACTTTCAGAAAGCTGGCCGTGCGCATCTTCTGGAACATCTGGATCTTCCGCTTCACCCTGCCCTGTTTTCCGCGCAAGTTGCGCTGTTTGCGCGGCGCGTACTTGCTGCCGTCCGGGTTTTGCTGGGCAATGATTCGTTGTTGCTGACTGCGTCGTAACGCTTGGCCGAGGCTGCGGGCCAGCTTGTTGCGCGATGTCGGCTCAAGCTGCCCGAGCAATCCCGCCGCCCAGTCCTCCAGCGCTTCCAGGCGGTTGCTCATTTCGGCAGCACCCATTCGCTACCGGTGCCCTGGTTGCCGGGGATCCAGTTCGGATCAAGGAAGTCAGCGGCCCGTTGTGGTTCGCCAGGATGGCGGATGGTGGTGTTGCCCTGGTCGTCCTTGCCCACCACCACCCGTTCGGTCAACGGCAAGGTCAGGCTCAGATCGACTTTGCTGTTGTCGAGGATGTCGGCCTCGAACTGGATGCCGGCGGCGGACTTGTTCAGGTTTTCCAGCAGCTCGGCTTGATGGACGCTCAGCCAGCCGAGTAGGGGCAGCATGACGCTGTCGGGGTGGCCGGAAAAGTCGGTGAGGATGACTTGCAGGTCGAAGCTGTATTCGAATGAGAGGCTGGCTGCAGCGGTGCAACGAACTTTTCCGTTATCGATAAAGATCAGCAGCCGCTCGGGGTTGTGTTTGAGTTCGGCAACGGTGGCCAACAGATGAGCCCGCAGGCTTTCGGGTTTGTTCATGGATGGGCCTGTTGATGTTGGTAAACCATGTCGACCTGACCCGCGCATTCCGCCCAGGCAGCCTCTACGCGATCCTGATCGGTGAGTTGATCGCCGTTACTGTGTGGGCTGGTTGCCGGCAGAGTGCAGGGCACCACGGCCGGACAACCACTGACGATAAGCGTCGGCGCCGGTGAGGGTGGGGCGCTCGCGCAGCCGGCGAGCAGCATCAGGCAAAGGCTGACCAGCCCAGTCGCGTAGTTCGGCATTTTCACGTTTCAGAGCCTCAAGGGTGAGTTCGCGTTTTGCCAGGTCTTGGCGCAGCTGATGCTGCTGTGTGCGCAGGCGGGCCTGGGCATCACGTTCCTGTTGGAGGGTGGTGCGGAGGATATTGGCGGTGGACAGGTTGCGGCCGGATTCTTCACGGGCGGCGTCCGCATCCTTGGTTGCCAGCTCTGTGTTCTTGTCGGCGACGGTGATGCGCAGTTCCTGACCCCAGATCAGCAACGCCAGGGCACCGAGCAGGGCGATGCCGTACAGTGCCTGGCGCAGGGTGCTCATGCGCGGTACCAGCCCAGCTTGTTCATGGCACTGACATCCATTTTCTCCAGTGGGCCGCGAACGATGATGACTTTGCAGCCTGGCGTCAGAAAGTGCAGAGCCTCGGCCAGTTGCTCCATACCTACCTGTTCGGTGTTTTCCGGCACCACCAGCAGTTCGCCGTCCTGCACGTTCAACCGTTGTACTGCGTCGAGATCAATCATGCCGCCACCGCCTGGCCACAGCCGCAGCCGGCGTGCCGTTCGTAGGCGCGCTGAAGCTTGATGTCGTAAAGGTTTCGCTGGTAGTCGGGGCCGTTATAGAGCTTGGCGAATTCAGCCCATTTGCGAGCCTTCAGGGCCTTGTACAGAGTTGGGTCGGTTTCGATGAAGCGCACGAAGGCATCGAATTGTTGTGATTCGCTCGCGCTCATGGTCGTGACAAAGTCCTGCACGCTGGCATAGCCGAGGCGCTGCCAGTGAAATCCCATGATCTGGAACGCGCCCCAGGAAGCAGACTCCAGTGCGGCGGTTTCATCGATCAGGCGAGCGGTGACCAGGCGTTGATGTTCGGCGGTACCGCCGGCATAACCACCGGCTTTCGGGTTGACGATGGCCGGGTTGGTAGCGGCGAGATGATCAGCGTGATGCTTGAGTTCGGCGAGGTCATCGCCTTCGTGTCGAACCTGCGACAGCTGGCGGTACATGATGTGCCGTTCGAACAGAATCACCGGCTTGCCGTTGTCGAGGAAGCCTTTGCCCTTCGATTCGACCTCGTTGACTGCATAGACGCTGGCCAGCGGCACATCGAGACGTTGCGCGGCGTTGACCAGGTCGGCGTTCTTCAGCAACTGCTGGCAATCATTGCCGGCAAGCGCAGCCTGAGTCTTGTTACCGGCGATGCCATCAGCGACCAGGCCGACTTTCAGCTGGTAGGCGCGCACGGCGGCCTCGGTGACGTCACCGTAATCGCCATCGATGGTCAGCTTGGCGCCATGATTGATCAAATTCTTTTGCAGGTTGCGCACCGCTTGCGAGCGGTCGCCGTGGCGAAGTGTGGTCATAGTTGCTCTACCTTGCGGGTGAAAAACTTCCTTGCCGCAGCGCGGGTACCTTCGACGCCCAGCAAGCCGATGACACCGCCGAAAAAGGGCGCGGTCGATGCCGGAATACCCAGCAACGACAAGCCGTGACTGGCGGCGAGTGCCAAGGCACCGCACAGCGGGGCCTCGATCGCCATACGCCGCAACGTGCCACCGCCGTACATGATCCGAAGGGCGGCAATGATCAGGGCCAGGATGCCGGCGTACAGCGTTGGCCAGTTCTGTTCGAGCCAGGCGGCGAGCCAGGCCCAGGTATCGGGACGGTCAGGCATGCATTTCATTCCATGGTCCAGAGTGAGTGGTTTCAAGGACGCGGTGTGGGTGGGTCAGTCCCATAGGTTCACCATCTGCCGTTGAGGGGCGGCCGTTTGGGCTTCGGGCATCTGCACGGCCAGGCCTTGGGGCAATATCGGACCGTGATCAGCTAGACCAGGGTTGGCCTCAAGCACCGCTTCGGTCACACCTGCCGTGCGGCCGTAATGCCGCCAGCACAGCGCATCGACGGTGTCGTTTTGATGGGTGCGGACAATGACGGCCATCAGATCAACTCCACGGTGGTGCGACCGAGGCCGAGGAAGTCACGCACTGCCCAGCGCTGATCGCGGCGCAGCTCGTCGATGCTCGGTGTGAGTTCGTCGGCGTTCTGGTTGCCGCTGTTGGTGCTGTCGTAGGAGCGGTAGCGCTCGCAGATTTCCGCACCGGTCGCCGCGTAAATGGCTCGCTGGTACAGGTGGATGTATTGCGACACGTCTTTGACTTTGTCGGCCGGGACATCGGCGAGGGTGATGTATCCGGCGGCCTGCTTGGCCAGGCGCCAGTTGTTGAACTCCCGGTTGATGCTGATGGCGGCGGCGATGGTCGCGGTTTCCAGTCTGATCGGGGTGACGCTGGCATCGAGACGCAGGGTGCCTCGCACATTGTCCAGGTCGATTGATGGCCAGAAAGGATCGGTGTTGATGTGTTCGGTCGGCGCAGTGCCGCCCGCTACGAATCCGCTCATGGAACTGCGCTCTGCAATTAGTCGCCGGTGGTCGGGGCTTCACGTTCAGGAGGAGCGGCCTGGCCGATCCGCCCCGAGCCGGCGGGGTGCGTGGGGACGCTCGGTTAGCTGCCGGGGGCAGCGAGTTTGTTGAGGAGGCGTTCGGCGCGCTCCAGATCCTTTTTGCCACCGCAGGCGTCGTGCAGGTCGATGGCTTTTTTCAGCAATTCGATACCGGCTTGTACCTGTCCGGGTTGCCCTGGCAGCTCTTCGCTGATGCCTTCCAGGGTGGCGCGACCAGTGGCGAGGAACAGCTTGGCGCGGGCCTGGTCGGGCATGTCTTCGGCTTCGGTCAGTTCTGCAGTACGGTGCAGAATTGCCAGGTCGAACGGCTCGTTGATCTTTTGGGCCTTGAACGCTGCCGTCGCGACTTCTTCCGCGACCAGGCAACCCAAAGTGCGGGCGAAACGGTCGGGCATGACCATCTTGTGTTTCAGCACGTATTCAGCGATGTCCAGGCCACCGGTGAAGTCGCCGGCATCGATGCGCCACACCATCACTGTGGTCAGCACTTCATCCTGCGCACCTTGGCCGGCCTCCAGCACGCCCTGCACATAGGGCACATAGTCGGGCAGCAACTGACGTTTGAGTTCGGCCTTGCCTTGGTTCGACTGGACCTGTTTCAGGCGCAGGCGATCTTGCAGCAACTGGTTCAGTTGGTGCTCGTAGGCGGTAGCTCCGGCCATGGTTTGGGTCGGCTCGGTCGCTGCCGCCTCAATGGCGGCAGTGACGCGCTGGAAGTGACGACGGCATGGGTTGGTCATGGTCGTCTGCCTTACGATGCGATTTCGATGTTTTCAGCGAGGGACGCACATTCCAGGTCCTCGATGACGTAAGCGTCGTTGACCGATTCGTAGTTCTCGACGCGATCGCGTTTGGCGTTGTCGAGGACGGTGCGGCGACGGCTGCCTTCCTGCCAATAAATCGACAGATTTTCGAGCTTGGTGACCAGCAAGCCGCGGGCCGGGAAGTACGGCACGCGCACCGCCGGCAGGTTGCCCAGGCGCTTCTGGCTGGTGACGATATCGGCGGCCAGCATTTCCGTCGGCGCGTTGTCCTTGTTGATGATTGGGAAATACTTGTCGGCCAGCAGCTGACGACCACAGATCACCACCAGATCCGGGTCTTCCTGGTACCACGGCGCGATGAATTCCTCGACCATGCTGAAAACCAGAGCGTCGAGATTGGCGAAGTTCTTGCCGGCGCCGATGGTGATCTTGCCGGAACCTTCGATCACTTCATCCATGACCCGCGCGGCGTTTTCGGTTCGCATTTTTTGCAGCCAGCCGACGTTGACGTCCTGGCGCAGTGGATTGGTTGCCGGGTTGGAGGTGGCAGCGCGACTGGTACCGTTCCAGCCGATCAGGATGCGGTCCAACGCCTGGCGTTTCAGGATTGCGTCACGAATACGTGCCTGGAAGTCGGGAAACTTGGCCCAGGCATCCAGCTTGCTGTAGCGCAGGTGGGTGTCAAAGTTGGTCTGCGAGCAGAAGTAGCCGCGATCATCCAGGGTGGTGATGTCGGTCGTTTCGCGATCTTTCTGGGTGGTATCGGTGGTCCCGGCATTCGGTCCGCCGATGCCCATGCCAATTTTTTCGCCCATCTGCTCGGTGACACCGTAGATGTTGATCGCGCTGAGGAACTGACTGGATTCCTGCATGCGGGTTTCCAGCGTCTGGGTGACGCTCGGCGCGGTGGCAAATTTGGTGGTGACGTCGGGCACGCCGTGCAGCTTGGCCAACTGGCCCAGGTAAGCGTTGAAGAGGTTACGGGTATCGTTACGCATGGTGATTGTCCTTCGTTATTCGGGGGCTGTGGTAGGGCTGACTGTCAGCAGTCGGTCACGACCTGGTTATCGCCGCCGGATACCGGAGGGCGCGTCTTCTGGTTATGGTCCTGGGTGTTTGAGAGGTTGGTTTTCAGCTCTTTCAGTTCAGTGCTGACCTGGTCGAGCTGAGTCTTCAGTCCCGCTGAAAATTGTTTCTCGGCGGCCAACTGGTCGGGCAGGTCTTTAACGTGTTCGGCAATGGTCTGGACCGCTTCGCCGATCTGGGAAAACTCGGCGTCATCCTTGGTCTGCTTTCCGGTCAGCAGGCTTTTCACCGTGCTGAGCAATTGGGCGCCGATGCCAGGCTTTTCCTCGAACTCTTCGAACTTCAGTTCGGTCTCGACGGCCTCGGTGAACATTGAGGTTGCGGAGTAGTGGCGATCCTTGAACGGGCTGACGTCCGGCTTCTGCGCCGAGAAAGCCAGTACGTCGGTGCCCAGGCTGGCCGGCGAGTCGGTCACGGCCAAGCCGACGATGTAGGCCTCTCCGGTATCCGCGAAACTGTCGTCGATTTCGATCGAGGTGTAGATCTTCTGTTTCGCCTTGTTCATGGCGATCAGTTCTGCGGTGGGCTCGACCTGGGCGAATAGCGCGAGCTTTTTCTGACCGTTGATATCGATCTCTTCGGTCTTCACCGCCAGCACATCGCCGTAGGCCTTGAACGGACTGTCCGGCAGCAGACTGCGGAAGTGCTCCAGCCAGATGCGGGCGCCGTAGGTGGACGGATTAAAGTTTTTGGCAGCCTGTTCCAGCCAGGCACGTTTGATGGTTCGCTTATCCGAGGTAGCGCCCTCGACGGCGACGCGGAACCAGTTACTGCGGAATTTCTTCATGCCGGGAATCCTCAATGCGTTGGGCGCTAAGTGCGTTGCAATGAGGGGCATGGTCGTGACGCGCGCGAGTTGCGGCAACGAGGCGGGACTGTAGCGGAGGAGGGTACAAGGGGCGGTGCTATTGAGTCGCAGACATGGGCGGCAGCATCGCGGCCATGACTACGACCGAACTGCTGCCCATCGATCCCCGACGCCAATCTAAGTTTCTCTACTGGATGGGTTGGCGCATCTGCGAGATTGCTGAGGCTACGGGCGAAAAGGAAAAAACGCTACACAGCTGGAAGGCCCGCGACGAGTGGGATCGGGCCGACAACGTCGAGCGCATCGGCGGGGCGCTGGAAGCGCGCTTGGTGCAGCTGATCCTCAAGGAAAACAAGAGCGGCGGCGACTTCAAGGAGATTGACCTGCTGCACCGCCAGCTGGAGCGGCAGGCACGCATTCAGCGCTTCCAGGGCGGCGGTACTGAAACCGAACTCAACCCGAATCTCGCCAAGCGCAACGAAGGGCCGAAGAAGAAAACCCCGAAAAACGATATCAGCGAAGAACAGGTCGAGCTGCTGCGCGAGGCGTTTATCGATGGCTGCTTCGACTACCAGAAGGACTGGTACCGGGCCGGCAATCAGCGGACTCGTGTCATCCTCAAGAGCCGGCAGATCGGCGCCACTTACTACTTCGCCCGCGAGGCATTTATTGATGCCCTGGACACCGGACGCAATCAGATTTTTCTGTCGGCATCGAAGAACCAGGCGTACCTGTTTCGCGGATACATTCAGGCCTTCGCCCGCGAGGTGATCGGCGTCGAGCTGACCGGAGATCCCATTGTGTTGCCCAACGGCGCCGAGCTTTTTTTCCTCGGCACCAACGCCCGTACTGCCCAGGGCTACCACGGCAATTTCTACTTCGACGAATTCTTCTGGACGTTCAAGTTTGAAGAGCTGAACAAGGTCGCCTCGGGCATGGCGATGCACAAGAAGTGGCGCAAAACTTACTTCTCGACGCCATCGAGCATGGCACACGAGGCCTACACCTTCTGGACGGGCGAGCGCTTCAACAAGGGCAAGCCCGCCGCGCAGCACACGAAGGTCGACGTGTCCCACGGCGCACTCCAGCAAGGACGGTTCTGCGAGGACCGGTTGTGGCGGCAGATCGTCACAATCCTCGACGCGGAGCAGGGCGGTTGTGATCTGTTCGACATCGAAGAGCTGCGCCGCGAGTACAGTCCTGAGGCGTTCGCCAACTTGCTGATGTGCGAATTCGTGGATGACGGTGCAAGCATCTTCCCACTGACCGTATTGCAGCCGTGCATGGTGGACAGCTGGGTCGAATGGGCTGAGGACTACAAGCCCTTTGCTATGCGGCCGTTCGGAGACCGTCAGGTGTGGGTCGGTTATGACCCGGCAGAAACGGGGGACTGTTCCGGCTTGGTGGTGTGCGCGCCGCCGTTGGTACCTGGCGGCAAATTCCGTGTGCTCGAGCGCCACCAATTCCGTGGTATGGACTTCGCCGCCCAGGCTGCCGCGATCAAAGGCGTCTGCGATCGTTACTGGGTGACTTACATCGGCATCGACGTCACCGGTCTGGGTAGTGGCGTGGCCCAGCTGGTGCGCCAATTCTTCCCTGCGGTCACCACCTTCAGCTATTCGCCCGAGGTCAAAACGCGGCTGGTGCTCAAAGCATATGACGTTATCCACAAGGGACGGCTGGAGTTCGACGCCGGCTGGACCGACATGGCCCAGTCGCTGATGGCCATCCGCAAAACCATCACCGCCGGCGGTCGCCAGTTCACCTACACCGCCGGCCGCAACGACAACACCGGCCATGCCGACCTGGCTTGGGCGCTCTTTCACGCATTGCACAACGAACCGCTTGAGGGGCAGACCGCTGCCAACACCGGGCGCATGGAGATTTACTGATGACCGAACAACTCACCAGCCAGGCACTGTTGCCCGGAATCAAGCCCGCCGCCGGGACTCAGGTCTTCAGCTTTGGCGAGCCGTCGCCGGTTTTGGGCGGCAGGGAGGTATTCGACTATCTGGAGTGCTGGTTTAATGGCCGTTGGTACGAGCCGCCGCTGTCCCTCGATGGCCTAGCCCGGTCGGTGGGGGCGAGCGTGCATTTGCATTCGGGCTTGATGTTTAAGCGCAATCTGTTGAGTAAGACCTTTATCCCGCATCCGCTGTTTTCTCGGGCCGCGTTCGAACAATTCGCCCTGGACTTTTTGTGCTTGGGCAATGGTTATCTTGAAGCTCGGCGCTCAGTACTTGGCAACACCCGGCAACTGGCGCCGCCGCTCACGAAATACATGCGGGCTGGACCCGATGGGCAGTACTACCAAGTGCGCGGTTGGAAAGATGAGCATGCGTTCGAACCGGGCAGCATTTTTCATCTGCGCGAGGCGGATCTGCATCAGGAGATTTATGGGTTGCCAGAATGGATCAGCGCGTTGCAATCAGCTTTGCTCAATGAGTCAGCCACCCTGTTCCGACGCAAGTATTACGAGAACGGCAGTCATGCCGGATTCATCCTATACATGACCGACGCCGCGCAGACCGAGGCTGACATTGATGCGCTTCGCAAGGCGCTCAAGGAGTCGAAGGGACCAGGGAATTTTCGGAACCTGTTTGTGTACTCGCCGACCGGGAAGAAGGACGGGATTCAGTTGATCCCGGTGAGTGAGGTGGCGGCGAAGGATGAGTTCAACTCGATCAAGAATCAGACGAGGGATGATGTGCTGGCGAGTCTGCGTATTCCGCCGCAACTGATGGGCATTGTTCCACAAAACGCTGGGGGATTTGGATCGATCAGAGAGGCGGCGCAGATCTATGCGGCCAATGAGCTGGAGCCGATTCAGACACGGATGACACAGTTGAATGACTGGCTAGGTGAAGAGGTGATGAGGTTCAAATCCTACGAAGTAGGCGAGGAACGGTGAACTAGCGAGTGAGTTACTTTACTTTAAAGCATGAATTCGCTGGCTTGAGAGGCGTTATAGGCATTAATGTCAAAAAGATTTACTGACTTGATTTCACAGTGCGGGAATACGATTTCGAATTTGCTGGGGTCTAAGTGATCGAGTTCTTTCCCCTCTGTGCAAAGATCATATAAAGATATGTAGGATGTTGTGAAGGTTATTTTGAAGTCGTCACTTTTGCGATAGCCGCTGACAAGTGGCAGGATGCGTAGCATATCCCTTTTGTCACCTGGGTCAATTGAGCCGGTAATAAGTCCAACATAGACCTTGCCATGCCCTAGAGTTACACATACAGGCATGTTTTCTTCCATAGCTCTTAACAGAATCAACTCGAGATCAGCATTCATGACGTGAATTGCATTTTTTATTGATGCTCTTCTTGCGTGCCCATAAACTTCTGAAAGTACAGGTTTTTCTCCGCCTATGAGTCGGTTCATGACGAGGCTGAGTAGCTTTTTTTTGGGGGTGGCTATTACTGCAGCAATCCAGTTGAGGAAATAACCACCAAAAATCCCGAGAAGCAATGTCGTAGTGAGGGTGGATATCCAAAAGACGGCATCTATTTTTTCGTTTTTTGGTTCAAATGGCACGCTTTCCATCAGGAATCTGAAAAATCCTAACTCTAGCTGAATGGAGTCTTTGATGCAGTAGGTCAGTACGAAAGCCAGAAGGAATATCCACAATCCCCAGAAGGCTGCACGAATATAGAGTTTTTGTGAGTCTTCACGTTTTATTAGATATTTTGTGGCGAGCCAGGTACTTATAAAAACATATCCCGCCATAAGCGGAATAAGTGCGAAGGCAGCTTTAAGCATTTAAACTCTTCCTGAGGAAATTGTTAAAGCGCCTATTTGGTTGTTTCTAACTTCTCTTTTTTCTGTGTTTTTTTGATGTCGTTATCCAAAGAGGCGAAAGCAGTAAGCTGTCTCTGTACCACTTGTGCATGGATCAGCTCGTTCGCATCAGCAAATAACGCGCCAGTGCTGGTCACATAGAAAGGCGCAGTCTCTTGGGCTTCGCTTTCCGATGAACGGCAATAGGCTTTGAGCCGATCCATCAGCTTTGCATGTTTATGGTGCTTGCTCATACGAATCCCTCGCAATGCGGCCTTTCGTTATGTAGATGCTTTTGACGCCAGTCCGACGGGGCGGTTCCCGATGTAGACACTCTCCGGTAACCAATTTCGCTGACAGTCACATTAGACCTACTTTTGAAACAGCGCGAAGCGTATAGCCGCGTTCACCCTACGGCAAGTACCGTTCAACTCCTCATACAGCTATAGCCCACGTAGCGGATTTCGCCATCCTTTCTGTAATAGGGTTCAACACCCAAGCGTGCGTGTGCCTGGCTGAAGGGGTAGGACGCGGGGTAGCAGCTGGCGCGCGCCGTCGTCCCCCCACCTCGCCTCCGCTCTAAATGGAGCTTTTTTTCCGCAGTCCTGCACAAGGCTGAACGCAGCCACGGCTGGGCGTTGTCATGATGATTGTGTGGGGCAAAAAACCTGCGAATCCCTGCGAGAGATAAGGCTGCGCAATTGCATGGACTTGACCGCCCATTTGCATCGCCACTGACCAATCAATTGCATCCGTGCTGACCAGCCGTTTGCATTCGACTTGACCAGCACACCCCATAGTGACGACCGGCAGAGAACGACTGTGGATTCAACCGGTCGATGCAACACAACTAAATTCTGTGTAAGCAGAAGGAGTGTTGCAGATGAAGCAGAGACCTCGGATCTATTACACCGAAAGCCAGAAAAAACTGATGTGGGATCACTGGCAAAAAGGCGACTCTCTCCAGCACATCGCCCAACTATTTGATCGAAACCACTCATCGATACAGCACATCCTGGCGGAAACAGGCGGTATCAGACCCGCTCTACGTCGCAGGTCCAGATTGGCGCTGACGTTGGCTGAACGCGAAGAGATTTCGCGTGCAGTGGTGGCAGGTAACTCGATCCGTTCCATAGCCGCGCTGCTAGGGCGAGCAGCCTCTACGATCAGTCGTGAGATCAGACGCAACGGTGGCCAAGGAGGCTACCGGGCTAATCGAGCTGATCAGGCTGCCTGGGATCGCGCCCATCGACCCAAGATCTGCAAGCTTGTTGAGAACCGAGCGGTGGCGCAAATTGTTGCAGACAAGCTTCAAGTGCAGTGGTCACCGGAACAAATTGCCGGCTGGCTGAAGCGCACCTACCCGGACGATACGAGCTATCAGGTGTCACACGAGACGATCTATCGCACCCTCTTCATACAGGCTCGCGGGGCTCTGAAGAAGGAGTTGCTTGAGCATTTACGGCGAACGCGAGCCATGCGTCGTTCGCGCCATCACACGCAGAAGAAAGAAAATCACGGTCGAATCACAGGCGCGGTATCGATCCGCGAACGCCCGGCCGCGGCTCAGGATCGGGCGGTGCCTGGTCACTGGGAAGGTGACCTGCTGTGCGGTAGCAGGAACAGCCAGATTGCCACTCTTGTGGAGCGTCATACCCGTTACGTAATGCTGGTGAAGTTGGCCGGTAAGGATACCGAGACGGTCATCAGCGCCCTGATCGAAAACGCCCGCGAACTCCCCGAGGAACTCTACCAATCGCTGACGTGGGATCGCGGCAAAGAGATGGCGGACCATAAGCGTTTTACGGTGGCTACCGACATCAAGGTCTACTTCTGCGACCCTCATCGTCCCTGGCAACGGGGATCGAATGAGAACACCAACGGGTTGTTAAGGCAGTACTTCCCGAAAGGAACCGACCTGGCGGAGCACTCGCAAGCCACACTCAATGAAGTAGCAAGGCAGCTAAATAGCCGCCCTCGAAAAACACTAAACTACGAAACGCCCGCAGAACGATTTAGCCAATCTGTTGCATCGACCGATTGAATCCACAGCCGATTTCTGCCAGTCGCCACCGGCAACAATGTGCAGCTCTCTGTCGATCATGGTTACTAAGCGTGCTGGTCAAGAACCGCCGCAATCGGTGGGCAGATCGAATGCAAACGCTTGGTCAAGTGCAATGCAAACGGGTGGTCAGTGCCTATGCAATCAGGTGGTCAAGTGGAGTGCGATTTCGCAAGGGCACCTGATGCGCCTCCTCAGGCAGGGTTGTTCGCCTGGCGTGAATCACCATTCGGCGCCGATTTTCAGGAACGCAGTCGGAAAAAAGTAATGTAGTAATTCGGAGTTTTTCACACCGCTGAAAGCCCCGTATTCATTGACTTTTCTGGATTACCTCAGAAAGTAATTTTGAGTAATGAGAAAGGTAATTTACTCGTAAGTGGCTGATTTATAAGGGATGTAGAAAAAGAAAAATTACTTCCTTAAAAGGTAATTACCTTACCTCTACATTACTTAAAAATTACCTTACGCCAATCTTGTGCAAGCCAGTGAAATCAAGCCTCTCAGGCAGGTCACAGGATCGAATTACCAAAATTACTTATTTCCGATGCCGTTCCCGAAAAAACGCATTACCCCCTATAGCCCGGATCGCGTTCGACTGCCGCACAAACTCATGGGACCGCCATGGGAACGCTTGCGCGCTAACTATCGCCCTGAAACCCTTATAAACCGGGGCCTCACTCTGCGAAAAACGCAATCGGGTGGTTTCGAATCTCTCCTTCACCGCCAAATTCGATATACACAAAACCCCTGATTTCGAGAGAAGTCAGGGGTTTTGTGGTTTCTGGCGTCTGGATTTCATGCATTAGACTGCAAACTCCTCGAGCGGAATTCAGCCATCGTGTCAGTTACCGTCGTTTCACTTCATTGATGACAGCTCTGAACAAGGACATCTCATGATCACCACCACAACCCACACCATCGAAGGTCGGCAAATCACCGCCTACCTGGACATCGTCAGTGCCGAGTCGGTGCAGGGCGTTAACGTGATTCGCGACATGTTCGCCGGGATGCGGGATTTTTTCGGTGGGCGTTCTCAGACGTTGGAGCGGGCATTGAAGGAGGCGCGGATTCAGGCGACCGATGAGATCAAGGAGCGGGCGCGGGTGCTTCAGGCGGATGCGGTGGTGGGGCTCGATTATGAGATCAGCATGCCTGCCGGCAAGGGTGGGATGGTGGTGGTGTTTGTGACCGGGACGGCGGTCAAGCTGAGGTAGGTTGCTCGGTACTGGCCATTCGTCGGGCATGTAACGATCTGAATCACAAGTCTGGGAATGACCGGCTAGTCTCAAAAACCAGGGTGGTCGATATTTTTCAGGCAAAAAGGGCTTGCCGGTATCGACCCGTTTTGAGAGGAGCGGAAGATATGGCTGAGCCGTATATCGAAGACGACGGTGCAGAGTTTCCAATCAATGATTGCGTGCAGTGTGGTCAGACGGACTATGTGCCGAGCTTCGGCGAAGACCGTATCAAAATCAACAAAATCAAATCTGCAGTGCCTCGGACCCGAGGGCCGAAATCGAAATTTATGCCCAAGCTGGGGGCGCCCTCCAGGAAGTAAACCGATCACAGCACGAACCCCGCCATTGAGCGGGGTTTCTTGTTTCTGAAGGGCGGGAAACGTGGCTCGGTGGCAATGCTGAGAAATGTCCTACAACTTTGCGAGCACTGGTATTTTTTTCACAAACTTTTCACACCGGCCTCCGTAGGCTCAGCTCATCCGTTAGAAAGCAGTACCCTGGCCCGTCTCCCCAGCGGGCTTTTTTTTGCCTGTCATAAAACCTTTTGCATAAACGCTGTCCAACCGTCGCCATTGGCGAGGTTGTTCTGGTTTTGTGTCTGGACTTTCCCTCCGCTAAAGCATTCAATCTCCGGCCTTTCGGTTCCCCTTTTTTTGAGGTTCTTGTTATGCGTTTGACACTGCCTGCTCTGGTTCTGGGCCTTTTGGTTGCTCAAGGTGCGATGGCTGCCGGCGACGGCACGGCCGCGCTCGGTGGTGGTCTGGGTGGTGCGTTGGGTAACGTGGTTGGCCAAAAAATGGGCGGCAGCACTGGCGCAGCGATTGGTGCTGGCGTAGCGGGTGCAGCCGGCAGCGCTGTTGCCGCACGTAAAGGCAGCCGCACCAAAGCGGCCATCGGCGGCGGTGTTGGCGCGGCGGGCGGTTCGATAATCGGTAACAGCCTGGGCGGCAAGAACGGCTCCACCATCGGCGCAGGCCTGGGTGGCGCATTGGGCGGCGGCGTAGGCAGCAACCTGTCCAAAAAGCGTCATTGATCCTGAAGGTCAGCTGAAAAAGCCCGGCTTAATGCCGGGCTTTTTCGTTTTGGAACGTTTCTGCATCATGTGGCTCAAATCTCATACAGTCGGTATTGGTTTTCTGTATAACAGACCCAGATGCAGGCTGATGCCTATCCGCGGCACGTTCTTCCCCCCAATGCGGAAATTAGAGGTGCATATCATGCGTTTCATGCGTTTGACATTGTCCACGGTGTTTTTGGGGCTTTTGGTCGCTCAGGGCGCAATGGCGGGCGGCAACGGTGACGCCGCAGTCGGCGGTGGTCTTGGCGGTGTGTTGGGCAACGTAGTCGGCGGGCAGTTGGGCGGCAGCACCGGGGCCGCGGTGGGCGCTGGCGTCGGCGGTGCGGCAGGCAGTGCGGTCGGTGCGCGCAAGGGCAGTCGCACAGAAGCGGCCGTCGGCGGTGGTCTCGGCGCGGCGGGTGGTTCGGTGATCGGCAACAGCCTGGGTGGCTCCACGGGTTCGGCCATTGGCGCAGGCCTGGGCGGCGCAGCCGGTGGCGCGGTGGGCAGCAACATGGGTGATGACCGCGGCAGTTCGCATTCCGGTGGCGGCTACTACAAACACAAGCATAAAAATAAGTACAAGAATCACTAACTCGATATCGAGTTAAAGTAAAACCCGGCCGAGTGCCGGGTTTTTCGTTTCTATCGATAGGACGCTGGAACGATTTGCCGTAGGACCTCTCGAACTTTATATAACTCTGAACGTTGTGAGGCATGCCCATGAGTCCGGAAACCGAAGACAAGGAAGAAGAAGGCCCGATCAACGATCCTGGCAACGAAGATCCGGGGTCTCTGATGGACGACGCCACGGTACCGCTCAACGATGCCGATGACGCAGGCGATGTGGGCAACCTGGAGAATGATGAGTATGACGAGGAAGACGACGAGTGATTTAGCGGTCGGCCCGACCGATTAATCCCTCTGATCGAACCGTGTCTGTCGTGTTGGCCTCGAAAGGCAAGGATCTGCTTTTCAGGTCCATTGAGAGGTGCGTTATGAACGCTGATCCGAAAGACTCCGATATCGACGATACCCCTGAATATCCGCTGTCTTCGCCCACCAATTCGCTGCGCCGCGACCAGCGCCCGCCCGACGATGACGACACCGCGGTGGAACAGGTGCCCGCCGATGATGTGAGGCGCGGTAATGTGGAAGCCGACCCGGAAGACCCGGACATCGCCGGCGATGACGCTTCGGGGGAACCGAGCTGAAACCTGTGTGGTGGTGCATCGCAGATTGTCGATTGAGCGACACCTTTTAAAAGCGATCACCGCCAGAGATCAGGTAAAGCACTCTTAAAAGGAGATGCACCATGATCAGATCAAAATGGATGGCGCTTACGATGGTCGGCTTTTTGTCGATCAGTTCATTGACGGCGTTTGCTGAATCTACCGGTCGCGATGCGCCGGTCGACAAGGGCGGGATGCCGCCTTATTCGGAAATGAATGCGGGTACCTCGGATGGGAAGGCGCTGCCGCCGGACACCATTGGTGGTGGCAAAGGTGGTGATGCCAACGGGAGTAGCATCGACCCGGGGAAGGGCAGCGGGTCGGTGAGTGGTGGAAGTTCGATGGGGAGTGGTTCTGGAAGTGGGTCTGGAGGATCAGGTGGTTCTGAGGGCGGTGCAGATAAAACCGGTAATTCGGGTGGCTGAAGTCAGATTCTTTACCATTGCACTGAGCCCAGCATCGAACTGGGTTTGGTGTTTGTACAGGAGTTAAAAGTCTCTTGGCCTCTTTTTTCAACCGCTACTCCTCTTCAATATCTGATTCAAACCAGCGCATAAAGAAGTCTCGCTGAACCTCTGGATCGTTGGTAAGATTATTTTCTTCGTAGTCAAAAATATTTACCAGGTCATTCCTTGTTGCATATTTGCCTAGTGCAAGTTCATATGCTTTTACTCCAAGCGACATCTGTGAGGACATGCTGGAAGGGTGTACGTTTATTTTTGCTCCTTTGCACAGGAAAACTACATCGCAGTGCTCTTTTCTGATATTGCCAAGGCACTCGTAAAAATCTCCCCCTGCATAAGTTTTGCTATATCCATCCTCCGTCACAAAATTAATAGTCAGTGCTTCCGAGTCGCAGAAAAGCTTCGCGATCTGGCGTATACCGTGTTTGATTATCACAATTTCTACGCTGTCCACTTTCTATTTCCTGTTCGGATTTAAGGTGGTGTAACTAGTGGGGCGACCATCAGCACCAATAGGCGTAACGCCAAGAATATCTTCTCTTTTGACTCCACCTTGGATTGCTACCTCCCTTTCATTACTAAATTTGTATTTTTTTCCAAGTTCCTTGACTAGATCTCTACCTGGAATCATTCGTATAGTGTACAAAAAACCATTTCTCATATTGAACTTTGTTGCGAAATTAATTCCTACATCTCTTTTTGGAGAAGTGCTAACAAAATTGCTCGGTGGTTTATTACTGTCAAGTGAGTGAAGTAGCAAATCATTGCTGTCACCCTTGGTTTTAAAACCCTGGTAAAAAATTTCATCTGGATGGCGGCTATCTCCACGATATAAATATTTTTCCTCCGTATATAAGGGAAGTTGAGCATCCCCCTCATCAACCCCCGCCTTACCCGCCGGATCCTCATCCCCAAACGACGGCTTCTTACACCCATCCCCCCCAGGGCACTCACTCAACCCCAACGGATCAACCCAACCCGCCGGATTGCGCGTGTACTGATAGCCGTTTAATCCGCCCGCCAACTTGCTCGGGTCCGGCGTCAGGTACCGGCCGATATCCGGATTGTAGTAGCGAT
>Ga0207655_1000370_pt1 | contig 63426 bp, 58 predicted proteins | sample KBSM44metaG_FD_184398 | JGI IMG/M metagenome (GOLD analysis project Ga0207655, IMG submission 184398) | Miscanthus rhizosphere microbial communities from Kellogg Biological Station, Michigan, USA - KBS M4-4 metaG (SPAdes) (version 2) | ecosystem: Host-associated > Plants > Roots > Rhizosphere >...
GATAAAATCAAGACGTTGCATAGGTCGGGTCTCAGTCCAGGGCATAGCGAGTCTCCTCTTCTATGCCAGTTATAACTGTTACCCATGTATCCGGTCTAAAGTGTTACCCATGTTCCCGGTTTGTACCTGCGCTTAGCCGGGCTACGCAAATCGGGTTCCCAAGGGAACCCGAAGACATATTACTCGACGCCTTTGGTGCGCAGGTAATCTTCGTAGTTACCGGTGAAGTCCACCACGCGCTCAGGCGTAATTTCAATCACACGGGTCGCCAGTGAGCTGACGAATTCACGGTCGTGAGAAACGAAGATCAGGGTGCCCTGATACATTTCCAGCGCCATGTTCAGTGATTCAATGGATTCCATGTCCAGGTGGTTGGTTGGTTCATCCATCACCAGAATGTTCGGTTTTTGCATCATCAGCTTACCGAACAGCATGCGACCCTTTTCACCACCGGAGAGTACTTTCGCCGGCTTTTTGATATCGTCCTGGCTGAACAGCAGACGACCCAGGAAGCCACGAACGACCTGCTCGTCATCGCCTTCCTGTTTCCACTGACTCATCCAGTCGAACACGGTCAGATCGTTATCGAAATCTTCCGCATGATCCTGCGCGTAATAACCAATTTGCGCATTCTCAGACCATTTCACGGTACCGTGATCCGCAGTCAGTTCGCCGACCAGCGTCTTCAGCATGGTGGTTTTACCCACGCCGTTGGCACCCAGAATGGCAAGCTTCTCGCCCACTTCCAGCAGCAGATTGATGTCTTTAAACAGCGGGCCGTTATCGAAGCCTTTCGCAAGTTCTTCAACTGCCAGCGCGTTACGGAACAGTTTCTTATCCTGCTCGAAACGAATGAACGGGTTCTGACGGCTGGAGGCTTTCACTTCGTCAAGTTTGATTTTATCAATCTGACGAGCGCGAGACGTTGCCTGACGAGATTTGGAGGCGTTGGCGCTAAAGCGGCTAACGAAGGATTGCAGGTCGGCAATCTGCGCTTTTTTCTTAGCGTTATCGGACAGCAGACGTTCACGCGCCTGGGTCGCAGCGGTCATGTACTCATCGTAGTTACCCGCGTATACGCGCAACTCGCCGTAGTCGAGATCGGCCATGTGGGTACAGACCATGTTCAGGAAGTGACGGTCGTGCGAAATGATGATCATGGTGCTGTCGCGATCGTTAAGCGTCTGCTCCAGCCAGCGGATGGTATCGATGTCCAGGTTGTTCGTTGGTTCGTCGAGCAGCAGGATGTCAGGGTTTGAGAACAGCGCCTGTGCTAACAGAACACGCAGTTTCCAGCCTGGCGCAACTTCGCTCATCAGGCCCCAATGCTGTTCAACCGGAATACCGACGCCCAACAGCAGTTCGCCCGCGCGGGATTCCGCAGAGTAACCGTCCATCTCGCCGTAAAGCACTTCAAGATCGGCCACTTTATAGCCATCTTCTTCGCTCATTTCAGCCAGACCATAGATACGGTCGCGCTCTTGTTTCACTTCCCACAGTTCAGCATGCCCCATGATCACCGTGTCCAGCACTGTGAACTCTTCAAAAGCAAACTGATCCTGGCGCAGCTTACCGATGCGCTCGTTCGGATCGAGGGAAACGTTACCCAGCGACGGTTCTAAATCGTTGCCGAGAATTTTCATAAAGGTGGATTTGCCGCTCCCGTTTGCGCCAATCAGGCCGTAACGGTTGCCGCCGCCAAATTTGACGGAGATGTTTTCGAACAGCGGCTTACTGCCAAACTGCATGGTGACGTTGCTGGTAACTAACACGGGAGTATCCTGAAGAATGTGAAGAATGTGACAAACCGCCTATTGTGCCACAATTAGGAATAAAAAGCGCCCGCCTTCGCCAGAGACTAAAATGTAACCCAAGTGAAAAAAATGTGATTTCGTACACATCCGAATTCCCTGCGACAAGGAATGCACATATAATGCGCTCCTACCAACAGTCTGAATTCCCAAACAACGGCCGTAAGGGCACTGATACCTCGCACAACATGAACATTAAATTAACAACGCTTTTCGCTGCGGCGCTTGCTGTCGTAGGCTTCTGTAATTCGGCATCTGCGGTCACGTACCCGCTGCCGACCAACGGCAGCCGCATTGTCGGTCAGAACCAGGTTATCACCATTCCGGATGACAATAAGCAACCGCTGGAATACTTCGCTGCCCAGTATCAAATGGGCTTGTCCAACATGCTGGAAGCTAACCCCGGCGTGGATACTTTCTTGCCAAAAGGCGGCACCGTGCTGAACATTCCTCAGCAAGTGATTCTGCCTGATACCGTGCACGAAGGTATTGTGATTAACAGCGCAGAAATGCGTCTGTACTACTATCCGAAAGGCACTAACACCGTTATCGTGCTGCCAATCGGTATTGGCCAGTTGGGCAAAGATACACCTATCAACTGGACAACCAAGGTAGAACGTAAGAAAGCGGGTCCAACCTGGACACCAACGGCGAAAATGCACGCAGAATATAAAGCCGCAGGCGAGCCGCTGCCAGCCGTCGTTCCAGCAGGTCCAGACAACCCTATGGGCCTTTACGCGCTGTATATTGGTCGCCTGTACGCTATCCACGGGACTAACGCCAACTTTGGTGTTGGCCTGCGCGTCAGCCATGGCTGTGTACGTCTGCGTAACGAAGACATCAAATTCCTGTTCCAGAACGTGCCGGTTGGTACGCGTGTACAGTTTATTGATGAGCCTGTGAAGGCAACGACTGAGCCAGATGGTAGCCGCTTCATTGAAGTTCACAACCCGCTGTCTACTACTGAAGCACAGTTTGAAGAAGGTGAAGTCGTTCCGATTTCCCTGACTAAAGCGGTGCAGGCTGTCACCAGCCAGTCTGACGTTGATCAGAGCATTGTTGAACAGGCGGTGAAAAACCGTTCTGGGATGCCGGTTCGTCTGAACTGATAGGGCATCCGATGTGGATTGCCGGATGGCGGCTAAAGCCTTATCCGGCCTACATTCTGTAGCCGGGAACACACCAGAAATGGTGACAAAAAAATGGCGGGTTAATCACCCGCCATTTTTCTATCCATTATTGACGATAACAATCCCGCCGTGATCGTAACGATAGTGACAGTGCGCATACTCAAGCGGCGTGCCATCATCCAGATAGATAACCTGCTCCACTTCCAGAATCGGGTCGCCCGCTTCGCAGTTAAGGTGCTCTTTATCTAGCTCCGTCGGCTTTAATGCCCGTACGACACGGTACGACCCCATCATTTTCAACCCCAGATTTTCCTGCAGGTACTGAAAAACTGAATTTTCCAGATGCTCTTTATTTAGCCCCGGCACCAGCGAGACGGGCATAACGGTAATATCCAATGAGAGTGGCTCACCGTTCAGCAGTCGTAAACGCACAAAATCGTAGATGGGCGCATCGGCATCAATCAGCAGAGAGCTCTGCTCCTTCTGTGTTGGGAAGCGCAACTCGAAGCGAATCACCTGACTTTCCACTTTGCCCAGATGCCCCCAGGTTTCCGTCGCACCAGAATAATCGCTGCCATGAATGTCCCACTGCGAAAGCTGGAGGAAGTTTTTACGAACAAACGTTCCCAGCCCTTTGCGGGTGTAGATTAACCCTTCAACAATCAGCTGCCGCATCGCCTGCTGAATCGTCATGCGGCTGGTGCCAAATTCTGCAGCCAGCGCAAATTGGTCGGGTAATGGCTCAGAAGCGGGATATTGCCGACTTATGATCCGTTTTTTGATTTCCCGCGCTATCGCGATGTACTTCGCTGCCATCACCCGCTCCTGTGGTTACATCTCTTCGCCGTTACTGTGTATGGCTTTTTTCAGCCATGCATAACTTTTCTTCGGTACACGGCACAAATCTTTCAAATCGTGGTTTTCGCGGTTGACGTAAACCACGCCATAACGTTTACGCATGTCACCCTGCGAGCTAAGAATATCAATCAGCCCCCAGCCCAGATAGCCAATGACCTGCGCGCCATCTTCGAAAATGGCCTCTTTCATGGCATTAATATGGTCGCGATGGTAGGCAATGCGGTAATCATCGGCAATCTGGTTTTCACCGTCCCACGATTCAATCACGCCAATGCCGTTCTCAATCGGGAACACCGGTAAACGCCAGTCATTGTAATAGCGGGTAATGATACTGCGAAAACCGAGCGGGTCTATCTGCCAGTTCCATTCGGTCGCTTTCAGGTGTGGATTCGGCTTGTCGCCAAACAACATGTAGTTGTTGACCGGTGTATCTTGCGGGATGGGGTCGCTATCGAGCGTTCGGCTGGCGTAGTAACTGAATGCCATATAGTCATTCTTCATGGTTGCCAGCACCGCCAGGTCTTCGTCAGGATAAATATCACGCAGGCCCGCTTTATCGACAAAATGCATCACTTCCGGGCTGTAGCCCTCGCCTGCAAATGCACGTAACAGGTTCTGGTTAAAGAACTCATCAAGCTGCCGGGCACAAAAAACATCACGCGGTTTGCAGGTCGCCGGATAGACCTGGGCGTGCGCCAGCATACCGCCCATCAGTTTGCCCGGTTTGGTTTCGTGCAGATAATTCGTCAGGTGGGCGTGCGCCATCATTACGTGATGCTGAATCTGATACAGCTCGCGCAACGTTTTATCGCCGCGCATATAGCCAGAAATCAGGAAAGCTTCTGGCATATGGTAAAGGTTTTGTTCGTTGAAGGTCAGCCACCAGGTCACGCGGTCGCCGAAGCAGTCGATCATTTTTTTACCGTAGCGGACAAAAGCCTCTAACACCCGGCGGTCGGTGAAACCGTTATATTTTTCGGCGAGCGCCAGCGGCATGTCGAAGTGGTAGAGACAGATCATCGGCTCAATGCCACGTTCAATAAGCCCGGTAATGAAGCGTTCGTAGAACGCAATGCCCTCTTCATTGAATTCACCGTCACCGGTTGGGCAAACACGGCTCCAGGCAATCTGGAAACGGTAGCAGTTCATGCCCAGATCTTTCATTAAATCAAAATCTTCTTCAAAGCGATGATAGGAGTCGGTTGCTACCTTCCAGTCAGACGCAAATTCCTTTGGTTCACGGATATCGTAGACCGACATGCCTTTGCCACCTTCATTCCAGGCGCCTTCTGTTTGCATGCTGGAGACAGAGTTACCCCACAAGAAATTGGCGGGCAGTGATGGTTTCATAGTACGGCTCCTATATGACTAGTCATTTAAATTTAATGACTAGTCATATAGCCGGAAGGTGCAAAGATCCGCAAGCAGGAGGTGCGATTTTTGTGAGTCGGTGAGGGTTTTCCCGGAGTCACAGACGCTCGTCCGGGGTACTTTGTAGGCGTGATAAGCTGCGCGCCATTAGGCGCAACGGTGCAGATTGCCGGATGGCGGCGTTGCCTTATCCGGCCTACAACAACCGGTAGCCCGGACGAGCGTCAACGACTCCGGGTAGGTCAGCGCAAAAGTAGCAGCAACCCATACCCTACTGCCGCAGCCCATAGCAGCATCGGAATCGAATAAAGATGGAAGCGCCACCAGATACGCCGGTCAGCGGCCATGCGCAGTGCAATCAGATTCGCCAGCGAGCCTGGTAGCAGGCCAAAACCACCAACGTTTACCGCCCATGCCAGCAGCATTGACGGCGGGACATAGTTGAGCAGTAAGATGGTCGACGGCACGTTGCTTATGACCTGCGACAGCCCAATCGCCGTCAGCCAAAGCTGACCTTCGGACAAGCTGCTTACCCCCGCCAGTGACTGTTGTAACACCGGGAGTTCCGTTAGCAAGTAGACATCAATAAACATCGCTATAAAGACCAGTAGCAGCGTCCAATCAACGCTTAGCACCACTCGTCGAGCCAGCAGCAAGAATCCGACGGCGATGATAACAAGCCCCCACAGCTCCTTCTGCATCTCCAGCGCGGCGAGGAAAATCAGATAGAACGCCAGACAACTCCACACCAGCAAAGGCTGCCATGAAGGTGTGCGGTCACTACTTTGAAACGCGAGTTTTTTGGCCGGGAAACAAAACCAACATAGCACCAGCAGGGTTGCCATCATGGCCAACGCCAGCGGGAGCATCTGCCCGGTAAAGGCCGGGAACGTCAAACCAGAACGCCCCCACAACAAGATATTTTGCGGATTGCCGATAGGCGTTAGCAGCGAACCAGCATTGACCGCCAGCGCCTCGAAGATAATCATCCGGTTAATGGGCAGCGCACACCATTTTTTTAGCGTCAGGGTCAGCGGCACAACGATGAACAGTGCCACATCGTTGGTCAGAAACGTCGACAGTAGCGCCGCAGCCAACACCATAAACAGCGCCAGCTGGCGTTCAGTGGCAAAGCGGCGCGCCATTTTACGTCCCAGGACATCAAAATAGCCGCTCTGCTCAACGCCCTTGGTCAGCAGCATCAGGCCGCTCAGAGTAACAATGGTGTGCCAGTCAATGACCGCGGGCCAATGTGCTGGCGTAAAGGGCACAAAAAAACTCAGCAAAATGCCGATGATAATCAGCAGATGCAGGAAACGGTCGCGCATCAGCGACCGAATAAAAGGGAGATTCATTCAGCGTAATGCCCGTGCTTCTCGGTAAACTGGCGGAACATGTCCAGCGTTTCCTCGCTAACATGATGTTCAATACCTTCCGCATCGCGGCGGGCGGTCTCGGCGCTGATACCCAGCACCAGCAGGAAGTTCTCCACCACCTGATGACGCTCACGGCTTTCTTGCGCCAGCTTTTCCCCTTCCGGGGTGAGGAAAACGCCGCGCCATGGAATCTGTTCAATCAAGCCGACTCCCGCCAGCCGTTTGAGCATTTTCGCGACCGTCGGCTGCGATACCCCAAGACGTGCGGCCATATCAACCTGACGCGCTTCTCCCACCTCACGGATCAGATCAGAAATCAGCTCAACATAGTCGTCAATCAGCTCCCGACGGTGCGCTTCACGAACCTGACGAAACCCTTCAACGTGCTCTTCGACATTCACCAGTTGCGTCACTTTTTTTGTTATTGGCGTACCTGCGCGACGGCCCATAGAACTTCCTCATCTGTGTGACGCCTTAACGCGTCATATCAAGTGAGCCCATTGTAATGGATTGTGACCCGAGCACAAAAATTTAACGTTTTAGCCATAGCTATAAAATATAGCCTATGCTATATCTGTATGTAATACGAACGCTCATCACGGAATGACGAGCCGGAAGCAGGAGGAACCATGAACGAATTCAAGAGGTGTATCAGCGTGTTTAGCCACTCTCCATTTAAAGTCCGTTTGATGTTGATCGAAATGTTGTGCGACCTGTTCAACAACAAGCCACAGCAGGACAAACCGTCCCGCTAAGCGGCGTCGCGACGCCGCTTCATCACTCTGTCACATTCCGCTGGCAACCTACCCGTTTGAGCTAAAAACCCCGCTTATTTTCTGGTTTTGTAAGCGCCATCCCAAAACAATTCGTTATCAGTAGTTGACCCCGTTATAAGCTGGCTTTATCTTCTTGCAGCCCTGTACTTTGCATCCCCCTTTTCACGCATCGTCTGGTCACTAAAGAACCCTTGACGCCAGGGGACGCACATGGCGTTTTTATAGTTGCGATTTATGAACCTAACCCTGAAAGAATCCCTCACCGCACGTGTGCTTGCCGTTAGCCCGTGGCCAGGACTTTATTTTTTACAATCACTGCTGATTAACCTGTCGCTGGGCTACTCTTTCACGCAGCTATCTGGCTATGGCTGGGATCTGATGTATGCCGCGGCATTTACCTGCGTCTTACATCTGCTATGGCGTACAGCGCCCAGAGTTCAAAAGGTCATTCTGGGGGTATACTCGCTTGTCGCCGCGCTCTACTTCCCTTTCAGCCAGGCTTACGGCGCTCCCAATTTCAATACCCTGTTGGCGATGCACTCCACCAACATGGAAGAATCGACGGAAATCTTCACCATTTTCCCGTGGTACAGCTATCTGGTGGGTCTCTTTATCTTTGCGCTCGGCGTCATCGCCGTCAGACGTAAGGTGGGAAATAAGCCACGCTGGCGCCTTGTAGAGACGCTGTGTCTTCTGTTTAGCATTGGCGTATTCTTTGTTCAGCCTATCCAAAACCAGCTCTATGGCGGTGTCTTCAAGCTAAAAGATACCGGCTACCCGGCTTTTCGCTTTGTGAAAGACATTATCGTCAATAATCATGAAGTGCTTGATGAACAGCAGCGAATGGCCGCGCTTTCCGGGGTGAAAGATACCTGGAATGTGGTCGCCGTGAAGCCGAAATACCATACCTATGTGGTGGTGATCGGCGAAAGTGCACGCCGTGATGCGTTAGGCGCTTTTGGTGGACACTGGGACAACACGCCGTTTGCCAGTTCGGTTAACGGTAATCTGTTCACCAATTACGTTGCCGCCAGCGGTTCAACGCAAAAATCATTGGGCCTGACTTTAAACCGGGTAGTGGACGGCAAGCCGCTGTATCAGGATAACTTTGTTACCCTCGCCAACCGTGCAGGCTTTCAGACCTGGTGGTTCTCAAACCAGGGCCAGATTGGTGAGTACGACACCGCCATCGCCAGTATTGCGAAACGCGCCGATGAGGTGCAGTTCCTGAAAAGTGGGGATTTTGAAGCGGATAAAAATACCCGCGATGAGGCGCTGCTAAAAATGACCGCTCAGGTGCTCGCCACCCAGCGTAGCCAGCCGCAGCTGATTGTTCTGCACCTGATGGGTTCGCACCCACAGGCCTGCGATCGCACTCAGGGCAAGTATGAACACTTTGTTCAGTCAAAAGAGACGTCATGCTATCTCTATACCATGACGCAAACCGACAACCTGCTGAGCCAGCTCTACACTCAATTGCGCAGCAATACCGATAGCTTCTCATTAGTCTATTTCTCCGACCACGGTCTGGCCTTTAAAGAGCGCGGTAAGGCGGTGCAGTACCTGGCGCACGATGATAAGTATCAGCAGAACTTCCAGGTGCCGTTTATGGTGCTCTCAAGCGATGATAAAACGCACAACATCATCAAAGCCCGCCGCTCGGCCAACGATTTCCTGAGCTTCTTCTCACAGTGGACAGGCATTCAAACCAAAGAGATCGTGCCGAAATATCGTTTTATCTCGAAGCAAAAAGCCGGCAAGGTCTTTATTACCAATTTCCGCTTACAAAAAGTGGATTACGATACGCTGAAAACGGATCTCTTTGATCCAAAGAGTTAAACCTTCCGCGATCTCTTGCGCTATCCGTTACATCTTGTTCAGGTTAACGGATAGCACATTTTCTTAACATTGCATTACTATACTGTCCTCACGCCCGCTTCTTATAGGTCAAACGATGACAGTGCAACGCCTCACTTCTGACTGGCGAATCCCGGGTGCGGGATTGGCGACTCTCCTGCTACTGGCTGTCGCCTTCAGTTTGCACGCGCACTGGAGTGTTTTTATTCAGTGGTGTCTGGCGACACAAATTACCCTGCATCGCTATCTGGTGATGTATCTGCTTGAGATACATAATCACCAATACAGCGGTGGACTGTGGCTGCTTGGCGGCGCATTTTTGTATGGCGTACTGCATGCTATCGGGCCCGGCCACGGTAAATTTATCGTCACCACCTACCTCAGCACCAATAAAGAAAGTCTGTTTGCCGCCCGCGCGGTACCGTTTATTGGCAGCCTCATGCAAGGCGTAAGCGCGATTGCGTTTGTGTTTATTCTGGCCATTGGACTCAATCTGGCGTCCGGCGATCTCAGCATCAGCCGCTGGTTTGTCGAAAAAATCAGTGCTGTCATGATTGGCTTATTCGGCGCATTTATTATTTATCAGGCATGCCAGAACCTGCGTCCGCGCAGACCCATCATCTCGTCCCTCAAACCGCTTCATACGCATGATGAACACTGCGGCTGCGGGCATCATGGCGTGGGAATGACGCTAGCTGAGAGCGACTGGAAGACGCGTCTGGGCGTCATTCTGGCTATTGGTGCACGCCCGTGTAGTGGCGCGATTATGATTCTCATGTTCGCCAATGCGCTCGGCATGGTGACATGGGGGATGGCAGCGGTTATGACCATGGCGCTGGGGACGGGATTGTCGATTCTGGGGCTATCGCTAGCCGTACGTTACGCACGTGAGCGTACCGTCGCCATTTTTGGCGATGCACCGCGTCATCATTGGCTGATGCCGGCAGTCAAAATCGTGGGGGGCGTGATGCTTGTTCTCTTCGCCACCGTGCTGTTCGTGACGGTGATTCCGATAAGCGCTAACGGCGACTACATTGCAGCGGGTTGTTGAATACGGCGGGAAATTGGTTTACAACAGACATTAAAAAAGGGGTCATAAAGACCCCTTTTATCATCACCGAAGTGATTAGAAGCGGTAACCTGCACCAACAATCCAGGTACCCACGTCAACGCTACGAATGCGAGACTGCTCGTAAGAGAAGTCCAGAGCAACGTTTTCGATTGGGTTGAACTGCAGGCCAGCGCCGTAGGAGAAGCCGTAGTCGCTGGTGCTGTTGTTGTCAGGGAAGTTGTTACCCTGTGCTTTACCGTAGCCGACACCGACTACACCGTAGATGCTTGCCCAGTCGTTCAGACGGTAAGCAGGACCCGCAGTGATGCCGTAGTACTGACCTTTAGTGTACAGGCCGTTCTGGGTGTCACTTTTTTCGGTGTAGGTGAAAGAGCTGATCACACCCAGTGGGCTGTTGTCAGCTTCGTAGCGATATTTCAGGTTGAAGCCGCCAGCTTTGTTAGCGACGCCCTGCATATCACTCTGAGCGTAACCACCGGTAACGGTGGAGGTTGCAGCTACTGCAGTACCTGCGGAAACAGCCAGAACTGCGGCCAGTGCTGAAAGACATGCAATTTTTTTCATAACCACCTCAAATGTGCTTCTAATAAGTCCTAAGATTCAAATATATCAAAAATTGTTAAGAAACTCTTTGGGATGAGTGATGTCTAAGGGTACCGACGTTGTAACAATTATTTTCCATTCGTCGCTATCCCATTCATTACACTCATCTTTTTACCTTAATTATTGTTACTAAAACGGTAAAAAATAAATTTAAATTTCCAGACAATTCCTAATTTTAAAGACGAAAAAATCATCGACTGAGGAAATTCTACTCGTTCCCCACCATTTTTTTTTCAACAAACCCTCAACCGTAGTGCACTATTTCAATTACACTGCCGGTTTTACCTCCTTTGACAAAAATTGACAGGAATACAATGCCCGGCACGTCTCGCAAGCTACCGTCATGGTTACCCATACTCGTCATCTTAATTTCTATGATCTCCATTCAGAGCGGCGCATCGCTCGCTAAGTCACTGTTCCCACTGATAGGTGCGCCCGGCGTCACCGCGCTGCGTCTGGCACTGGGCACGTTGATTCTGGTGGTGGTATTTAAGCCGTGGCGCCTGCGTTTTGCCAAAGAGCAACGTCTTCCTTTGCTATTTTACGGGTTGTCTCTTGGCGCCATGAACTACCTGTTCTATCTCTCGCTGCAACGCATTCCGTTAGGGATTGCGGTCGCGCTTGAATTTACCGGCCCGCTGGCCGTGGCGCTGTTTTCCTCGCGCCGTCCGGTTGACTTCATCTGGGTGATTCTGGCGATTACCGGCCTATGGTTCCTGCTACCGCTGGGTCAAGATGTCGCGCATGTTGATCTCACCGGTGCACTTCTGGCGCTGGGTGCAGGTGCGGGTTGGGCCGTCTATATCCTAAGCGGACGCCGCGCGGGTGAGGAACATGGGCCAGCCACGGTCGCCATGGGTTCGCTTATTGCCGCCATCGTGTTTGTCCCTCTCGGAGCCTTCCAGGCCACCGACGCGCTGTGGCACTGGTCGCTGCTTCCGATAGGACTCGCCATTGCTATTCTTTCTACCGCTCTCCCCTACTCGCTGGAGATGATTGCCTTAACGCGGTTGCCAACGCGAACCTTCGGTACGCTGATGAGTATGGAGCCAGCGCTGGCGGCGCTATCCGGGATGGTTTTCCTTGGCGAAATGCTGACGTTTAGCCAAACCCTTGCGCTAGGTGCCATCATTATGGCGTCCATGGGATCAACACTAACCATGCGGCAGGAAACCAAAATCGAGAAAGTCGATATAAGTTAATCTACGTTATTATGCATAGTGCGTACCACTATGCATAATAACAATAAAAAAATGCATGGTTATTTAATCCATATCAATTAATATATTTTCAAAAATAGTTCATCGCGCCAAAAAAAACCAATAAGTAACTGTTTAAAAACGAATTCCATACTCCCATTTGTCGTTACTATCAGATCCATAGGCAGAATCAGAAAATACCGTTCCGCTGTGGTGCTATACTTGTTTTCGTTAATTCATGAGGACGCAGATACACTTGCTTTTATATGTGTATCAGATCAAGAGGAAATATGATTATGAGTACTGCAAAACTGGTTAAAACCAAAAACGCCCAACTTCTCTATACGCGTAACGATGTTCCGGAAAGCGAAAAACAGGCTACCGTTGCATTGCTCAACCGTCAGGTTCTTCAGTTTATCGATCTGTCACTGATTACCAAACAGGCTCACTGGAACATGCGCGGCGCAAACTTTATTGCCGTTCATGAAATGCTGGACGGATTCCGTACCGCATTAACCGATCACCTGGATACGATGGCCGAGCGTGCCGTACAGCTTGGTGGTATCGCGCTTGGGACAACTCAGGTCATCAACGCCCAGACCCCGCTGAAAAGCTATCCACTGGATATCACCAGCGTGCAGGATCACCTGAAAGCGCTGGCGGAGCGTTACGCAATTGTGGCGAATGATGTTCGTAAAGCAATTTCTGAAGCCAAAGACGAAGACACCGCTGATATCTTCACCGCAGCATCACGCGATCTGGATAAATTCCTGTGGTTCATTGAAGCCAATATCGAATAACCATAAGTAAACGTGATGACCGCCCGGCAGCTCTGCCGGGCCTCTTTGCACTATTAAAGTGCAGCCAGATGACAACAAACCCCACCAAAGTAAACAACTTGTAATAGTCACTTCACACAATCGTTAATAAAAGATTGTTTTGTCCCCTGCGTTTGCGCTAAAAAACACCATACTTAACAACACATTTTTTCTGCACCAATTTGGCGCCCCAATATGGTGCGTTAAAACATTTATCTGACCGATATTGTGCATTAAGAAAAGTATTATCTGTTAAGAAACAATGCATTGTGGAGTTGGCACGATTTTTTCATAAGCCGATTGTTCTCGCAGGGGATCGCCCCGTGGATATAAAAGGAAATGCTATGAAGTCAATGTTTAAAGTTTCACTGGCTGCACTCACCCTGGCTTTTGCCGTTTCTTCTCAAGCCGCAGAGAAACAACTGGTTGTCGCAACGGATACCGCATTCGTTCCGTTTGAATTCAAACAGGGTAATCAATATGTCGGCTTTGATGTTGATCTGTGGGCGGCAATTGCGAAAGAACTGAAACTGGATTACACCCTGAAGCCAATGGACTTCAGCGGCATTATCCCAGCGTTGCAGACTAAAAATATCGATCTGGCGCTGGCTGGTATTACCATCACCGAAGAACGTAAAAAAGCGATCGATTTCTCTGATGGCTACTACAAAAGCGGCCTGCTGGTGATGGTGAAAGCCAACAACAACGACATCAAGAGCGTTAAAGATCTCGATGGCAAAGTGGTTGCGGTTAAAGGCGGCACCGGTTCCGTTGATTACGCGAAAGCCAATATCAAAACCAAAGACCTGCGTCAGTTCCCGAACATCGACAACGCCTATATGGAACTCGGCACTAACCGCGCTGACGCGGTTCTGCACGATACGCCAAACATTCTGTACTTCATCAAAACCGCCGGTAATGGTCAGTTCAAAGCCGTTGGTGAGTCTCTGGAAGCACAGCAGTACGGTATTGCGTTCTCTAAAGGCAACGACGAACTGCGTGAAAAAGTTAACGGCGCGCTGAAAACGCTTCGTGAGAACGGCACCTACAACGAAATTTACAAAAAATGGTTCGGTACTGAGCCAAAATAATAAGTCAGACCTGCCAGCGTGCCGCCAGCGGAGTAACCCAAGGCGGCACGCTGGCGATTCCCCAGCCCTGGCTGGGGATTTGTTTTTTCACCACGGTAACAGGAACGTATTATGCAGTTTGACTGGAGTGCCATCTGGCCCGCCATTCCGCTTCTGATCGAAGGCGCCAAGATGACTTTGTTGATCTCGGTCCTCGGTCTGTTCGGCGGTTTGATTATCGGCCTGGTCGCGGGTTTCGCCCGCTCTTTCGGTGGTTGGGTAGCCAACCATATCGCACTGGTGTTTATCGAAGTCATTCGCGGAACACCCATCGTCGTGCAGGTGATGTTTATCTACTTCGCCCTGCCTATGGCATTTAACGATCTGCGCATCGACCCATTCTCAGCCGCCGTGGTCACCATTATGATCAACTCCGGCGCCTATATTGCGGAAATCACCCGCGGTGCGGTGCTGTCGATTCATAAGGGTTTCCGTGAAGCGGGCCTGGCGCTGGGCCTGTCCCGTCGCGAAACTATTCTCCACGTGATCCTGCCGCTGGCGCTGCGTCGTATGCTGCCGCCGTTAGGTAACCAGTGGATCATCAGTATTAAAGATACGTCGCTGTTTATTGTTATCGGTGTCGCCGAATTGACGCGCCAGGGCCAGGAAATCATCGCGGGTAACTTCCGCGCACTGGAAATCTGGAGCGCCGTTGCCGTCTTCTACCTGATCATTACGCTCGTTCTGAGCTTTATTCTGCGTCGTCTTGAAAGAAGGATGAAAATCCTGTGATTGAATTTAAAAACGTCTCTAAGCATTTTGGTCAAACCCAGGTGCTGCATAACATCGATCTTGATATTAAACAGGGTGAAGTGGTGGTGATCATCGGGCCGTCAGGCTCCGGTAAATCCACTCTGCTACGCTGCATCAACAAGCTCGAAGACATCACCAGCGGTGACCTTTTCGTGGATGGTCTGAAGGTTAACGATCCGAAAGTTGACGAGCGCCTTATTCGTCAGGAAGCCGGGATGGTATTCCAGCAGTTTTACCTGTTCCCGCATCTGACGGCGCTGGAAAACGTGATGTTTGGCCCGACCCGCGTCCGTGGTCTGAAAAAAGATGCGGCGGAGAAGCTGGCAAAAGATCTGCTCGCGAAAGTCGGTCTGGCTGAGCGCTCGCATCACTATCCGTCTGAACTGTCTGGCGGTCAGCAGCAGCGTGTGGCTATTGCCCGTGCGCTGGCGGTTAAGCCGAAAATGATGCTGTTTGATGAACCAACCTCTGCGCTGGATCCGGAACTGCGTCATGAAGTGTTAAAAGTGATGCAGGATCTGGCGGAAGAAGGCATGACGATGGTCATCGTCACCCACGAAATCGGCTTTGCTGAGAAAGTGGCTTCTCGCCTGATCTTTATTGATAAAGGGCGTATTGCTGAGGATGGTAATCCACAGGAGCTGGTGAAGAATCCACCGAGCCAGCGTCTGCAAGAGTTCTTACAGCACGTTTCGTAATAGCACGCCGTTTATTCCTCTCGGGATAAACGGCGTTTTTCGTTTAGCGTTTACGCGCCAGGAAGCGGCGACGCTTTTCGTCATCCATAAAGGACCACGCAATAAAACGGCTCTGCTTCTGCCCTTGTGCCATCTCTTTCTTCACCACCTTCACCGCGCCCACGTCAGTTAACGCACGATACAGCGGCGGCAGGTTTTCACCTTTCGATACCAGTGAAGTGAACCACATCACCTGATGGCCAAAATCTTTACTCTCGGCAATCATCTGCTTGATAAAGGCCACTTCGCCGCCTTCGCACCACAATTCCTGCTGCTGGCCACCGAAGTTCAGCGCACCATCACGTTCTTGTCCCAGATTGCGACGCTTACGCTCACCACCCGCACGCGCCGCGGCGGCTGAGTCGTGGAACGGCGGGTTACACAAGGTAGCGTCAAACTGCTCGTTTTTATGAATAACGCCGTTAAACATCGCGGTAAGATCTTTCTGGCGACGCAGACGGATCATGCGATTAAGCGCTGGGTTAGCACCGAGAATCGCCTGCGCGCTGGAGAACGCCTGCGAATGCGTTTCGCTGCCGGTAAAGCGCCAGCCGTACTCATGCGCGCCAATCAGCGGGTAGATGCAGTTCGCGCCAACGCCGATGTCCAGAATGCTGGCACCTTTAACCACGTTACCGCTTTCATCACTGAGCAGATCGCCAAGATGATGGATATAGTCGGCGCGTCCCGGCACCGGCGGGCACAGAAATCCTTCGGGGATGTCCCAGTCTTTTACGGCGTAAAAATGTGCCAGCAGGGCTTTATTCAGCGTCTTCACCGCCTGTGGGTCAGCGAAATTAATCGTCTGCTCCCCAACCGGGTTGAGGGTAATAAAATCGCTCAATGCCGGGCAGGCTTCGCACAGCGCGGTCAGATCGTAGCGATTATGATGGCGGTTGCGCGGATGCAACCCCGACTTTTGGGTAGTCATGACTTTCTCCTGTCGTATTGCCGCGTAAGATACCCGTTGACGGCGGTGCGGTAAATAAGGGAGTCTGGTTTCCTGCGATTAAATGACAGGTGCGCTATGTATTTTTATCAGCCTTCACAGGGGCACGGACTGCCGCACGACCCGCTCAATGCGATTGTCGGGCCACGACCTATCGGTTGGATTGCCTCCGTTGATCTCCAGGGGCGGCCAAATCTTGCACCCTACAGTTTTTTTAACTGCTTTAACTATCGCCCACCGATCATCGGTTTCGCCAGCAGCGGCTGGAAAGATAGCGTGCAGAATATTGTCGACACCAAAGAGTTTGTCTGGAACCTGACCACCCGTGATTTAGCGGTGGCAATGAATGAAACCTCCGCCACGTTGCCTCACGGCGATGATGAGTTTGTCCGTGCAGGGTTGACTGCTGCTCCGAGCCGTCTGGTAAAGGCTCCGCGCGTTGCACAAAGCCCGGTTAACTTTGAGTGCCGGTTGTCGCAGTGCATTCAGTTAACCCGTGCGGACGGCGACGCCGTCGATACCTGGCTGGTACTGGGCGAAGTGGTGGGGATCCATATTGATGAATCGCTGCTGGAGAACGGTATCTACCAAACCGCCCGCGCACAACCGGTTCTGCGCGCCGGCGGCCCTTCGGCGTATTACACAATCGATGAGAGCCACCGTTTTGATTTGATTCGGCCTGACGCACGTTAGGTTGTCAGGAATCCCGGGGGGGCGCAGCGCCGCCGGGAAAATTCAGCGCCGTTCTCCCCTATCTATTCCCCCCCCCAATCATCAGGATACAGCCCACACCTCACATCCCGATGAAACGATGAAACGATGAAACGATGAAAACGGCCATTCATTTACCGATTTTACCCAGCCATGTTTCACCGGATTGAAATAGCAATAATCTACATGCCGTCGATAATCGACCTCATCACGAATGGTGTGCTCCCAGAACCGGGGTTGCCAGATATCCTGCATCTTCAGCGCCTTCGTAAAACTCTTTTTTATCATTCTCCAGCGCTGCGAGAAATCACCATCGCCCGACGGCAACGTCCAGATACAGTGCATATGTTCGGGGAGCACAACCCAGGCATCAATGGTAAACGACTGGGTACGCTGGGCGTCGGATATGGCTCTCTTTAAGGCGGTGATGTGGCTCGTCAGCAGGTAACTGCGTCGGTTGCGCAAGTTGACGGTGAAAAACCAGGTGCCTCCGGGCAGGTGGTGGCGACGGTAGTGGACCATTAGCGTTATTTCCTGCATTAAAAACTCATGCCGATAACGTAGTTCCCGGGTAAATCCTACGCAATTCATCAGTTTCTCTTCTGGAAAGCGCTACGTAAACTTTTCCACCGAGCATCCCCGGGGTCGGCATAAATGCCTCGCCCGGGCTACCACCAGCCTCGGGGCGGCGTGAACGCTTCGCCTGGGCTACAAACATGCACGAATGTAGCCCGGCCAAGCGCAGCGCCGCCGGGAATCCCCTGCTAAACATGTAACCTTTATGTATAAAAAATGAAGAAACTGTAAAGCTATGTATTTATTTTTTCCCAAATGAGTGTTAAAAAGTTACGCGTTTTGATAATGATTCTCACAATCATTATCAACATCATTTAATAAAAATTAAGCAACCTGCAGTGGCAAAGGGGACATGACGTACCCGGTTGTCATCATTAACATCGTTAGTAATAATTATAAGACGCTCATTGATATGGAAAAAAATCGCACTACCCCGTTCAGTAGCTTTAGCTCTCTGACCATTTTCACCGGTCTATGCATTGGCTTAACCCCCGCCGCTCAGGCAGCTGAAAGCAAAGAAAAGAGCGCCGGTGATACGCTGGTTGTTGAAGCACAGGCCCCTTCTTTGTACGCGCCCACGAAATCGGCCGATCCAAAATTCAGCCGCCCGATCGCTGATACCACCCGTACCGTCACCGTGATTTCCGAACAGGTGATTAAAGATCAAGGGGCAACAAACCTGACTGACGCACTGAAAAACGTGCCGGGCGTGGGAGCATTCTTCGCAGGGGAAAATGGTAACTCATCAACCGGTGATGCCATTTACATGCGCGGTGCGGATACCTCCAACAGTATCTATGTTGACGGCGTTCGCGATATCGGTAGCGTGACCCGCGACACCTTCAACACTGAACAGGTAGAAGTGATCAAAGGGCCATCAGGATCCGACTATGGCCGCAGCGCACCGACCGGCTCAATCAACATGATCAGCAAACAGCCGCGTCTGGACTCAGGTATCGATGCTTCAGCAAGCGTCGGCAGTGCGTGGTATCGCCGCGGCACGCTGGATGTTAACGAAGCCATCGGCGACACCACCGCCGTACGTTTAAACGTAATGGGCGAGAAGACGCATGATGCGGGTCGCGATAACGTCAAAAATGAGCGCTATGGCATCGCCCCTTCCATCGCCTTCGGCCTTGGCACCCAAAACCGCCTGTACCTTAACTATCTGCACGTTAAGCAGAACAACACCCCGGATGGCGGCATCCCTACCGTAGGCCTGCCGGGCTACTCTGCCCCTAACGCGGCAACCTCAGCGCTGAACTCATCCGGCAAAGTAGACACGCATAATTTCTACGGCACCAACTCCGATTACGATGACTCGACCACCGATACGGCGACGATGCGTTTCGAGCACGATTTCAACGACACCACTACGATTCGTAACACCACCCGCTGGTCGCAGATTAAGCAGGACTACATGATGACGGCGGTGATGGGCGGCGCAAGCAATATTGGCCAACCGAATCCTAATGACGTCAATAGCTGGACCTGGTCACGTCTCACCAACACCAAAGATGTCAGCAATAAGATCCTCACCAACCAAACCAACCTGACGTCGAAGTTCTACACTGGCTCTATCGGCCACGATATCAGCACCGGCGTGGAATTTACCCACGAGCAACAGACCAACTACGGTGTTTATCCGTTTACCCCACCACCGGTAAATCTGTATAACCCAAATAGCAATATTTCCCTGGGTGGCCTGCAACGTAGCGGCGCTAATGCTAACGGTCAGACCGATACGTTCGGTATCTACGCCTTTGATACGCTGCAAATTACTCAGGATTTCGAGCTTAACGGCGGTATTCGTCTTGATAGCTATCACACCGAGTATGACAGCGCCTCTCTGTGCGGCGGCACCGGCCGTGGCGCAGTAGCCTGTCCGGCAGGCGTGGCGAAAAACTCTCCGGTGACTACCGTTGATGCAACCAAGTCAGGCAATCTGGTGAACTGGAAAGCAGGTGCGCTGTATCATCTGACGAAAAACGGCAACGTTTACGTCAACTACGCCATCTCCCAGCAGCCTCCGGGCGGCAGCAACTTTGCGCTGGCAGCGGGCGGTAGCGGCAGCAGCGCCAACCGTACCGACTTTAAACCGCAGAAAGCCAAAACCAGTGAAGTGGGCACCAAGTGGGAGGTGCTCGATAAGCGCCTGTTGCTGTCGGCAGCCGTCTTCCGTACCGATATTGAAAATGATGTTGAAGCTAACGACGATGGCACCTACTCGCAATACGGGACGAAACGCGTAGAGGGTTATGAACTGTCGGTTGCCGGGAATATCACCCCAGCCTGGCAGGTAATTGGTGGCTTCACTCAACAGCACGCAACTATCCGTGAGGGCGTAAATGCCGCCCAGGACGGCTCGTCATCACTGCCATACACCCCAGAGCATGCCTTTACGCTGTGGAGCCAATATCAGGCCACTGACGCCATCTCCATGGGCGCAGGCGCACGTTACATCGGTAGCATGCACCGTGGTAAAGATGGCGCCGTCGGGACACCGTCCTCAAGCGAAAGCTACTGGGTTGCCGACGCTAAACTGGGTTACCGCGTCAACAGTACGCTCGACCTGCAGTTGAACGTTTACAACCTGTTTGATACCAACTACGTTTCCTCCATTAACAAAAGTGGTTATCGCTACCACCCGGGCGAGCCACGCACCTTTGCGTTAACGGCTAACGTTCACTTCTAAGTTTTACCGTGGGGCGCAAGCCCCACTTTTTTAAGGAGAGTTCCCATGATGTACCGCATTCCCGGCGTGCTTAATGCGCAGGAGGTTCGTCATCTCATCGATGAACTTAATCAGGCTGATTGGGTAGACGGCAGAGCAACCGTCGGTGCGCAGGGTGCGCAAGTGAAAAACAATCAACAGGTGGACACCCGCAGTGAGCGCTACGCAACGCTGCAAGCGCACGTGCTGGCAGCGGTCAATCGTCACTCACTATTCTTTGCCGCCGCGCTACCAAAAACGATTTCAACGCCGCTGTTTAACCGCTACCAGCAGCAAGAGACTTATGGTTTCCACGTCGATGGCGCTGTGCGTCAGCATCCGCAAAGCGGCTGGATGCGTACCGATCTTTCCGCGACGCTGTTTTTATCCGACCCGGAAAGCTATGACGGCGGAGAGTTAACTATCAATGATACTTACGGCCAGCACTCGGTGAAGCTTCCTGCGGGCGATTTGGTGCTTTACCCTTCGAGCAGCCTACATTGCGTCACACCGGTGACACGAGGCGTGCGGGTGGCATCATTTATGTGGATCCAATCGATGATCCGCGATGATAAGCGACGTGCAATGCTGTTTGAGCTTGACGGTAATATTCAGTCTTTAAAAAACCGTCACGGTGAATCGGAAGAGGCGCTGTCATTGCTTAATCTCTACCACAATCTGCTACGGGAATGGTCAGAGATCTAAACACAGCGAATATAACTCAAATTATATGAAGAAGATGGGCAACTTGAGATAAGCGAAGCGGGTGTCCATTCTTCTACTCTCATTTGATAGACAGAAGGGAGATAAAAGTTTACGGTAGCAGACCTAACAAGAATATAGTCCTGTCATTTGCCCTTAAAACCAGCTTTGATGACAAATCCATACCGTTACATACAGAGTAATCGGTTATCTTTACGAGCATGCTTTTTGATAAATAAAGTGGCAAATTGTGCCCTCGATAGCCTTCACCTTCCCCGATTTCCGACAAAACCATTCATGTCGTGAATAATTTATTAATAATCAATAAATTAATAATCATTCAAATTATTTGATTATGGTAATCAATTCTCTTCGATTTATTCCATCGAATAAAAACGTGATACTTATCACATCGACAGAACATCGTCCCCTGAACAGAATCACCTGCGAGAGATAAGATTATGAAAAACATTAAATATGCTGTTGCTGCTATCGCCCTGTCTACTCTGTCCTTTGGTGCTTTCGCAGCCCAACCGGTCACGTCGACTCAGGCACAAACAATGAATGAAGTGGGTACCGTATCTGTTGTGGGTGCTAGCACTCTGGATGGTATGGAAGCTCAGCTGGCGCAGAAAGCTGCCGCAGCAGGCGCGACCGGTTACACCATCACTTCTGCTAACACCTATAACAAAGTTAGCGGTACTGCGGTTATCTACAAATAATCGCCCAACCCTGTTATATCCCGTAGGCCTGACCTCTTACGGATGCTCCAACCCTCATTGGAAATGTTAATACCCTTTTTTGCCTGGCCGCCACGCCGGGCTTTTTTTTGCGTGGAATTTGAGGTAGGGAGCGCCGCCGGGTCAGAGCACTTAATATCTCTGCGCGATACGCGTTAAACCATCTTCAAGCGAACCGACTTCACCTGTTGCCAGCAAACAACAGGCCATCTGCGTTTTCAGCGACTGCGGCACGGGCTCTAAGCCTGCCACACAACGTTCAATCCAACGCGCCGTCGTTTGCGGATCTTTTGCCGACGGTAACACCGCCGCCTCGTCAGACTGTTCGCTTTGCCGTTCGTGAACCACTCGCGCGCCCTGCGCATCAATCAAGGTAATCTGTGGGCAACGCTGCGGATTGGCATACACCTCCCCTTCCGTCCCGTGCATCAACAGGCTACGACCGCCGATATCGCTAAAGAACTGAGCAACCTTGGTGACATACTCCGGGTGCGACACGCTCGACAGGCGCAGCGCGGCGTCTTCGGCAAACGGTGTGGCGAGTTTAGCCAGCGAGTGGGCGCTGTTACGCACGCCCAACTGCCAGCGCATCGCCAGCTGTTTTTCTATCGGCGGGCACAACGCATTAACTGGAATATAGACCGGTTGATGACCGTCGAGCTTCGCTTGCGCTTGCCCGGCGTGAAGCGTTGGTTCAATGCCCATCAGCTCAAAAATGGTTTCCGTTAGCACGCGCGTCGGATCTTCGCTGACGCCATGTACTACGACCGGAAAACCCAGCTTATGCAGCAGGATCGCTAGTAACGGCGTGAGGTTGGCCTGTTTACGCGCACCGTTGTAGCTCGGGATAACAATTGGCATCGGCTTGCCTGCCGGCGGCGTCAGGCGAAGGGTTTGTTGCTGCATCGCGTCATAGAAGCCCAGCATCTCCGCTTCGCCTTCGCCCTTAATACGCATGGAAAGCAGGATGGCCCCCATTTCCAGATCCGGAACGTCTCCTGAAAGCATTCGGGTATATAAGCCGCACGCGGTGTCCCGGTCCAGGTCGCGAGCGTGATTTTTGCCTCGCCCGATCTCTTTAATGATTTTGCGGTAATCCATGTGCGACTCCTTTTGAATACTCATTCGACAGCGGCATTTTCGCGAAAAAACCAGGTCGCCTGATGGCGGCTTTGCCTTATCAGGCCTACTGGGCGACGCTCGACCAGGCTACCGTTTTTTACGGCGCGGCGTTTTGGCTTTTGGTTTTAATGCTTTTACTTCCGGCACTTCCGGCCGTTCAATCGGGAAAACCGGTAATGCATTCAGTAAACGCTGACCGTAGTTTTTGGTCAACAACCGTTTATCGTAGATGATCACTTCGCCCCAGCAGCTGTGGCTACGAATAAGACGACCTACCTGTTGAATCAGGTTAAACGAGGCGCTGGGTAAACTCTGCACCTCGAAAGGATAGCGGTTAAGGCTTTTCAACCACTCGCCTTCGGTAATCACCACCGGGCTGTCGATGGGCGGGAAGGCAATTTTATGAATATGCACCTGGCTTAGCAGCTCACCTTTTAGATCAAGCCCCTCAGCAAAAGATTGTAGCCCAACCAGCACGCTGTACTCGCCACTCTCCACCCGCTTACGGTGCAGCTCTACCAGCCGGTAGCGCGGCTGATCGCCTTGTACCAGTAACATCAGGCGCAAGTCGAGAACATGCTCCAGGAAGCGCTGCATCGCGCGTCCGCTGGCAAAGAGCACCAGCATGCCATGATGCTTTTTACTCTCAACCTGCTGACGGAAATAGGCCGCCATCTCAGCAATATGCTGCTCTTCGTTATCGATAAGCGGTTCATACTGCATCTGCGGAATAATGATTTTACCCTGTTCAACATGATTGAACGGAGAGTCCAGCGCCACAAAGCGGTCGCCCGCTTTCTCTTTCAAGCCGCTCATTTCCTGCAAACGTGAGAAACTGTTGAGTGAACGTAGGGTCGCTGAGGTCACGACGATATGCGGTACGCTGCGCCACAGTAGACGTTCAAGCTGATCGCTGACGCGAATCCCCACACAGTGGAACCAGACGTGCATCTGACCATCGCGCATATCACGGGTGGCCCATTTGGTGACCGGCGCCCCCGAAGCCTGGGCCAGTGACGCCAGCCGCCACAGCTTGCTCTGGGATTCAAACATCCCCAACGCGCGGTTCATCTGCAAAATAATTCGGTGCAGACGCACCACATCGTGGCTGCCGGTTTTTTCGCTAAGATCGTTTAAAAACAGCTCCGCCAGCCCGCGCAGCATTTCGGTAAGCTTTGCCAGACGCTGGCAGATTTCCATCACCTCAGTAGGCAACTCCCCCATTGGGAAGCGATGCTCAGCTTCCTGGGTGGCTGGAAGATACAGGTTGAGAATGTTATTTAGCGAGGCAATAAGTTCGTACAGTTCTTCACTATGGGCGGTCAGCCGTTCCGGCAATGCCAACGGCGGCGTGGTTTTCGGGCGGAACTGCTCCATGCAGGTTGCCACCAGCTTGCCAAAAAGATCGAGCTGAAGTCGATACCACGGGGCGGTAATTTCTGCGCTCATCTCCAGCGCATCGCGGGCGACATCCGGCAGATGATGCCCTTCATCGAGCACCAGCAGCAGGTTTTTCGGTTCTGGCAGTACCGCTTCACTCTCCATCGCCGCCATCACCAGCGCATGGTTAGCCACCACCACTTCCGCCTCCTGAATCTCACGGCGGGCAACAAAGAACGGGCATTCGCGATAGTAATGACAGTTACGGTTCAGGCAGCTGGCTTTATCCGTGCTCAGGCGTCGCCACAGGTCGTCATCAATCGCGATATCGGTGTGATCGCGCAGGCCGTCCCACTTGTAGCTGTCCAGATCGCCTTTTAACTTCGCGCAGCGCTTCTGCTCTTCCTGATTATTCGCTGTCAGTTCATCTTCTAAGAATGCGAGCAGGTCTTGCTGGTTCGGCTCTGTGCTGGCAAGTGCCGACAGGTTGCGCGTACATACGTAGCGGCCGCGACCAAAGGCTGCGGTAAAGCGTAAATCGGGGATGATTTTTCGCAGCAGCGGCAGGTCTTTGCTGAAAATCTGATCCTGCAATGCGACGTTGGCGGTGCTCACCACCAGCGTTTTCTGTTCTTCCCGGGCGATAGCGATGCCGGGAATCAGGTAGGACAAGGTTTTCCCGACACCGGTCGGAGCCTCGATAGCCAGATGCCGCCCCTCTTCCCCGGTCAGCGTTTTCGCGACGTCCGCAATCATCTGTCGCTGCGGCGCACGGGGGATAAAGTCGGGGATCTGTTCCTGGAGCGCCTTGTACCAGGCGGCGATTTGCGCTTTTAGCGCAGCGGTCAAAGCCATGAGAAAACCTGAGATACTGTATAAACAGCCACTATTGTGACATCTTCTGGCGGTTGCCGCAAAAAAGAAAGCCCGGCTTTCGGCCGGGCTCGCAATTTACTGTGCTGGGGTAATTCTACGCGGGCGACGCGGTGGACGCGGTTTGTCGCTAGCCGGTTTGCCGTCCGCACTGCGCGGCTTGGCTTTCGGTGCCGCGCCGTCGGTGCGACGCGGTGACTGCTGACCACGACCGGCGCCTTGACCTTGACCCTGGCCCTGACGACCACGACCGCCGCCGTTGCCGCCATTACCACCGCCACGCTGCTGGCGGCCGTTCTGAATCGGCTCAGCCTTGATAGACGGATCCGGCTCATAACCTTCCAGCGCAATGCGCGGGATCTCTTTTTTCAGCAGACGTTCGATATCACGCAGCAGTTTAATTTCATCCACGCACACCAGAGACAGCGCTTCACCGGTTGCCGCCGCACGACCCGTACGACCTATACGGTGAACGTAATCTTCCGGCACGTTTGGCAGCTCGAAGTTCACCACGTGTGGCAGTTCTTCGATATCCAGACCACGAGCGGCGATATCGGTCGCTACCAGCACACGGATGTCACCGGATTTAAAATCAGCCAGCGCGCGAGTACGAGCACCCTGAGATTTGTTGCCGTGGATAGCGGCGCTGCGGATACCGTCTTTATTCAGCTGTTCAGCCAGGTGGTTAGCACCGTGTTTGGTACGGGTGAACACCAGCACCTGCTGCCAGTTACCTTCGCCAATCATCTGTGACAGCAGTTCGCGTTTACGCTTTTTGTCGACCATATGAACGTGCTGCGTCACCTGCTCGGAAGCGGTATTACGGCGCGCGACTTCAATTTCCAGCGGGTTGGTCAGCAGTTTTTCAGCCAGACCTTTAATGTCGTCGGAGAAGGTCGCAGAGAACAGCAGGTTCTGACGCTTAGCAGGCAGTTTGGTCAACACGCGACGGATGTCGTGGATGAAGCCCATATCCAGCATGCGGTCTGCTTCATCCAGTACCAGAATCTCAACCTGATCGAGTTTCACGGCATTTTGATGTTCCAGATCCAGCAGACGGCCCGGCGTTGCCACCAGCACGTCAACGCCGCTGCGCAGCTTCATCATCTGTGGGTTAATGCTCACACCACCGAAAACCACCAGCGAACGAATGTTCAGATAGCGGCTGTATTCGCGAACGTTCTCGCCAATCTGTGCGGCCAACTCACGCGTTGGGGTGAGGATCAGCGCGCGTACCGGGCGACGGCCTTTTACGTGTGGCTCACGAGAGACCAGCGTTTGCAGTAGCGGCAGGGTAAAGCCTGCCGTTTTACCGGTACCGGTCTGGGCGCTTGCCATCAAGTCACGGCCCTGCAGTACAGCAGGGATCGCCTGCTTCTGAATGGGGGTGGGTTCCTGGTAACCTTGCTCAGCAACGGCACGCAGAATTTCGGGGTTTAGTCCGAGGGAATCAAAAGACATACATACTCCACACCCACCCCGACCGCACGCGGTGTAGTTTTCGAGGGGATAAAAAACGAGGGAATGACAAAAACCACAATGTCATGAAGGGGCGGAGTGTAGCAGTTTTTGTGATACACCGCATAAATTATCCCCTTAACGCTGGAAAACAAGATTATTCACCGGACTGGACAAGATTAAAAACCCAGCATAATCTTAATCAATCGATTGATTAATTATTGGTGACGGGATGAATGTAACACCGATAACCAGCAAAGGTGAGCAAGCTAAAAGCCAGCTTATTGCTGCCGGGCTCGCCCAATTTGGTGAGTATGGCCTGCACGCCACCACGCGTGATATTGCCGCTGAAGCCGGGCAGAACATTGCCGCCATCACCTACTATTTTGGCTCAAAAGAGGATTTATACCAGGCCTGCGCGCAGTGGATTGCCGACTTTATCGGTGAGAATTTCCGTCCACACGCCGAAGCAGCCGAACAACTCTTCGCGCAAGTCGAGCCTGACCGGGAAGCGATGCGTGCATTAATCCTTCGCGCCTGCCAGAACATGATTTTATTGCTGACCCAGGATGACACGCTCAACCTCAGCAAGTTTATCTCCCGAGAACAGCTGTCGCCGACTGCCGCCTATCAACGTATCCACGACCAGGTGATTGCCCCGCTGCACGCGCACCTCACCCGGCTAATAGCCGCCTATACTGGCTGTGATGCCAACAGTACGCAGATGATCCTCCACACCCACGCGCTGCTGGGTGAAGTACTGGCCTTCCGCCTCGGACGGGAAACCATTTTAATGCGCACCGGCTGGTCACAGTTTGATGCCGACAAAGCCGAGCAGATTTTCCAGGTCGTGACCTGTCATATCGATTTTATTTTGCAAGGATTAACCCAAAGGAGCCTGAAGTGATGAAAAAACCGGTTGCCCTTATTCTGGCCGTTGCCGTTCTTGTCGCGCTGATTGGCGGCGGGACGTGGTGGTATCAGAGCTTGCAAAATAACGGTCTGACGCTGTACGGCAATGTCGACATTCGCACCGTTAATATGAGCTTCCGCGTCGGCGGGCGCCTGCAATCTCTGAACGTCGATGAAGGCGATGCGATAAAACGTGGGCAAACGCTGGGGCAACTCGACAAAGCCCCCTATGAAAACGCGTTAATGCAGGCCAAAGCCAACGTTGCCACCGCGCAGGCACAGTACGACCTGATGATGGCGGGCTACCGGGCGGAAGAGATCGCTCAGGCCTCCGCCGCCGTGAAACAAGCGCAAGCCGCGTATGATTACGCACAAAGCTTCTTGCAGCGCCAGCAAGGGCTGTGGAATAGCCGCACCGTTTCGGCAAACGATCTGGCCAACGCTCGCTCCTCACGTGACCAGGCCTTCGCCACGCTGAAATCTGCGCAGGATAAATTAAGTCAGTACCGCGCCGGTAATCGTCCGCAGGAAATTGCCCAGGCCAAAGCCAACCTGGAACAGGCACAGGCGCAATTGGCCCAGTCCACGCTGGATCTACACGATACGGTGTTAACCGCCCCGTCTGACGGCACATTATTAACCCGCGCCGTTGAGCCGGGCAGTATGCTCAGCGCGGGCAGTACTGTCATGACGCTCTCCCTGACACACCCGGTTTGGGTGCGCGCCTATGTTGATGAGAAGAACCTGAACCAGGCACAGCCGGGACGTGAAATTCTGCTGTATACCGACGGTCGCCCGGATAAGCCGTATCACGGCAAGATTGGTTTCGTCTCGCCAACCGCCGAGTTCACGCCGAAAACGGTCGAAACGCCGGACTTGCGCACTGACCTCGTCTACCGTCTGCGCATTATCGTCACCGATGCCGACGACAGCCTGCGTCAAGGGATGCCGGTCACGCTGAGTTTTAGCGACGAGCCGCGTCATGAGTGAACATCTAATCCAGCTACACGGGCTGGTTAAACAGTTCGCCGGGATGAAAAAACCGGCGGTCGCTCGGCTGGATTGCACCATTCAATCGGGTTACGTCACCGGTCTTGTCGGGCCGGACGGCGCGGGGAAAACCACGCTAATGCGCATGCTGGCGGGGCTGCTCAAGCCCGATGAAGGCAGCGCCACGGTGCTGGGGCTTGATCCCATTAATGACGATAGCGCCCTGCACGCGGTGATGGGCTATATGCCGCAGAAATTCGGTCTGTACGAAGATCTGACGGTGATGGAGAACCTCAATCTCTACGCCGACCTGCGCAGCGTGACCGGTGAAACCCGCGAGAAAACCTTCGCCCGGCTGCTGGAGTTTACCTCGCTCGGCCCGTTTACCTCGCGGCTGGCAGGCAAGTTATCTGGCGGTATGAAGCAGAAACTGGGGCTGGCCTGTACGCTGCTTGGCGAGCCGAAGGTGCTGCTGCTGGACGAACCCGGTGTCGGCGTTGACCCTATCTCACGTCGTGAACTGTGGCAGATGGTGCACGAACTAGCGGGCGACGGAATGCTGATTCTGTGGAGCACCTCCTATCTCGACGAAGCCGAGCAGTGCCAGGACGTGCTGCTAATGAACGAAGGTGAGCTGTTGTATCAGGGCGAGCCCACCGCCCTCACCCGCACCATGGCGGGTCGCAGCTTCCTGATGCACAGCCCGGCGGAAAATAACCGCAAGCTGCTGCAACGTGCATTAAAGCAGGAAATGGTGAGCGACGGCATGATTCAGGGACGTTCGGTGCGCGCGATCCTCAAAAAATCGGCCACCGCAGAGGATCTGAAACGCGCACCCGGTATGCCTGAGCTGGAAATCGAAGAGACCACGCCACGCTTTGAAGATGCGTTTATCGATCTACTCGGCGGCGCGGGTACCTCAGAATCTCCACTGGGCGCGATTCTGCATACCGTAGAGGGGACGCCTGACGAAACGGTGATTGAAGCCAAACAGTTAACCAAAAAGTTTGGCGATTTTGCCGCCACCGATCACGTCAATTTTGCCGTTAAACGCGGGGAAATTTTTGGCCTGCTGGGGCCAAACGGCGCGGGAAAATCAACCACCTTTAAGATGATGTGCGGTCTGCTGGTGCCCACCTCCGGCAATGCGCTGGTGCTGGGGATGGATCTGAAAACCGGTTCGGGCAAAGCGCGTCAGCACTTAGGTTATATGGCGCAGAAATTCTCGCTTTACGGCAACCTGACCGTTGAACAAAACCTGCGTTTTTTCTCCGGCGTGTATGGCCTACGTGGTCGTGCGCAGAATGAGAAAATCCGCCGTATGAGCGAGGCCTTTGGCCTTGATGAAATTGCCCGGCATACCACCGACGCGCTGCCGCTGGGCTTTAAGCAGCGTCTGGCGCTGGCCTGTTCATTGATGCACGAGCCGGATATCCTGTTTCTCGATGAGCCGACTTCCGGCGTTGACCCCCTCACCCGACGTGAATTCTGGCTGCACATCAACAGCATGGTAGAGAAAGGCGTCACCGTGATGGTGACCACCCACTTTATGGACGAGGCGGAGTATTGCGATCGTATTGGCCTGGTTTATCGCGGCAAATTAATCGCCAGCGGTACGCCGGACGATTTAAAGGCACAGGCGGCGGACGAGCAGCAATCAGACCCCACGATGGAGCAGGCATTTATCACACTCATCAATGACTGGGATAAGGAGCATGCCGATGAGCGCTAAAGGGCTATCATGGCGGCGCGTGCGGGCGCTGTGCGTGAAAGAGACGCGACAGATTATCCGCGACCCCAGCAGTTGGCTGATAGCGGTGGTGATCCCGCTGCTGCTGCTGTTTATCTTTGGCTACGGGATTAACCTCGACTCCAGCAAACTGCGCGTCGGCGTGCTGCTGGAGCAGCAAAGTAAAGAGGCGCTGGATTTTACCCACACGCTTACCGGTTCCCCCTATATTGACGCCACCATCAGCGATAATCGTGCTGAACTGGTAGAGATGATGCAGGCCGGGCGTATTCGTGGGCTGGTGGTTTTGCCGGTTGATTTCGATAAGAAGATGGCGCGCGTCGGCGACGATGCGCCGATTCAGGTGATAACCGACGGTAGCGAACCGAATACCGCCAACTTTGTACAAGGCTACGTCGAGGGCATCTGGCAAATCTGGCAGCAACAGCGTGCGGAGGATAACGGCCAGACCTTCGAGCCACTTATCGACGTGCAGACGCGCTACTGGTTTAACCCGGCGGCCATCAGCCAGCACTTTATTATCCCCGGGGCTATCACCATCATTATGACGGTGATTGGCGCAATCCTCACCTCGCTGGTGATTGCCCGCGAGTGGGAGCGCGGCACCATGGAGGCGCTGCTCTCTACCGAAGTGACTCGCGTGGAATTGCTGCTGTGTAAGCTTATCCCCTACTATTTCCTCGGTATGCTGGCAATGCTGCTGTGTATGCTGGTATCGGTGTTTATTCTCGGCGTGCCGTATCGCGGGTCGCTGATTATTTTGTTTTTCATCACCAGCCTGTTTTTACTCAGCACGCTGGGGATGGGGCTTTTGATTTCGACGGTTACCCGCAACCAGTTTAACGCCGCCCAGGTGGCGCTGAACGCCGCATTTTTACCGTCGATTATGCTGTCCGGATTTATTTTCCAGATAGACAGTATGCCCGCGGCGATTCGCGTGGTGACTTATATTATTCCGGCGCGTTACTTCGTCAGTACCCTGCAAAGTCTGTTTCTGGCGGGCAATATTCCGGTGGTGCTGATTATCAACACGCTGTTTTTAATCGCCTCGGCGGTGATGTTTATTGGCCTGACGTGGATGAAAACCAAACGTCGGTTGGATTGATACCCGTCCCGGCGGCGCTGCGCTTGGCCGGGCTACATTTGAGCACATTTGTACCGGGGATGATGGAGAACTCGCATGTTTTACCGTTTATGGACGCTTATTCGCAAAGAACTGCAATCGCTGCTTCGCGAACCGCAGACCCGTGCGATTTTGATCGCGCCGGTATTAATTCAGGTGCTGCTGTTCCCGTTTGCCGCCACCCTTGAGGTAACCAATGCCACTATCGCCGTTTATAACGAAGACAACGGCAAGCACGCCGTCGAGCTGACCCAACGCTTTGCTCGCGCCAAAGCCTTTACCCACGTGTTGCTGCTAAAAAGTCCGCAGGAAATTCAACCGACCATCGACACGCAAAAAGCGCTGCTGCTGGTGCGCTTCCCGGCCGATTTCTCGCGTAACCTCGATACCTTCCAGACCGCGCCCATGCAGCTTTTACTCGACGGACGTAATTCCAACAGCGCCCAGATCGCCGCGAATTATCTGCAACAGATCGTCAAAAACTATCAGCAGGAGTTGATGGAAGGCAAAGCGAAACCGAACAACAGCGAACTGGTTGTTCGCAACTGGTATAACCCGAATCTTGACTACAAATGGTTCGTTGTGCCGTCGCTTATCGCCATGATCACCACCATCGGCGTCATGATCGTCACGTCGTTATCGGTCGCGCGTGAACGCGAACAGGGTACGCTCGATCAACTGCTGGTGTCACCGCTCGCCACCTGGCAGATTTTCGTTGGCAAGGCGGTTCCGGCACTGATTGTCGCCACCGCACAGGCCAGTATCGTACTCGGGGTTGGGATCTGGGCGTATCAAATTCCCTTCGCCGGGTCGCTGGCGCTGTTCTACTTCACGATGGTGATTTATGGGTTGTCGCTGGTGGGGTTTGGCTTGCTGATCTCGTCGCTGTGTTCAACTCAGCAGCAGGCGTTTATCGGCGTCTTTGTCTTTATGATGCCGGCCATTTTGCTGTCGGGGTATGTGTCGCCGGTGGAAAATATGCCGATGTGGCTCCAGCATCTGACGTGGATAAACCCTATCCGCCATTTCACGGATATCACCAAGCAGATCTATTTGAAGGATGCGAGTCTGTCGATTATCTGGGGAAGCTTGTGGCCGCTAATGTTCATAGCGGCCACGACGGGATCAGTGGCGTACGCGATGTTTCGCCGCAAGATCGCCTGAGGTTTTCTCTTTAACCAGCAGCGAGAATACGGCGGGGCCTGCAAGGATTGCCAGCCCGGCCAGCGCCAGCAGGTAGTTGTTGTGCAGAACGCGGGACAACAGCCAAAGGGCAATCATCGCTGCGCCAAAGTACCAGGTGGTGGTCAGTTCTTCAAACACATCGGCGACGTCTCGCCAACGTTTATCATGGTGGCGCTGCAGCGCCAGCATCAGTAATACGCTTACGGCGTACAGCACGCACAGGCCTAATCCAACGCGCACCAGCGCGCCGCTCATCCAGCCCATAACCAACACGGCGACGACCAGTAAATGCAACATAATCTGCCAGCAACCTAGCCCAGTTGCGACACGAATTCTTTGTTGCCACTTCATGGCTTCTCTCCTGAAGAATTTTATTTGCTTATTCAGAGTACTCAAGTCTACGGAAAATTCCGTAAAGACGCCTCTTTTTGTGACAGCAGTGTCACATTTTCGTTCATATTGTGGAAAAACGTGATTAAACCTTCGCCAAACGAGGGGGTAAAACGGAGGTGAACTCCCGGCACAAGGGTGATCAGCCGGGATAATAATCATCCGGTATGCCTGATAAGCGTAGCGCCATCAGGCATACCCACACAGGTTGCCGGATGGCAGCATCGCCTTATCCGGCCTACAGATTTAGCGGCGGTTACCGAAAATACGCAGCAGCATCAGGAACAGGTTAATGAAGTCGAGATACAGCGTCAGCGCGCCGAGGATAGCGTACTTGCGCAGATTTGATGAATCACGGACATCAATTTGTTCACCGATATTTTTCAGTTTCTGGGTGTCGTAGGCTGTTAGACCAACAAACACGATGACCCCAATGTAGGTAATCGCCCACATCAGCGCATCACTTTTCAGCCAGAAGTTGACCAATGATGCCAGCACGATACCAATTAATGCCATAAACAGCATATTGCCGAAGCCGCTGAGATCACGCTTGGTGGTGTAGCCGTACAGGCTCATGATGCCAAACATACCACCGGTCACCACGAAAGTGCTGGCGATGGACGAGTAGGTATAGACAATAAAAATACTGGAAAGCGTCAGCCCGGTGAGCGCCGAATAAAGCATAAACAGCGTTGTCGCCATGCCCGCACTCAAACGCTGTACCATGCCTGAGAGCACGAAAACCAGCGCCAGTTGGGCGATAATCAGCCCAAAGAAGGTAATTTTGCTAGAGAAGACAAACATCATCACCGCGGGGGTATTTGCCACATACCACGCAATAAACGCGGTCAGCAAAAGCCCGCAGGTCATCCAGCCGTAAACCTGCGCCATATACGTTTGCAGACCTGAACGGGCCTGCACAATTGAATCAGAGCGAGGGAATCGTTCCATGACGTTCTCCTGAAGTTAAAAGAGTCTGAAGTAAGTGTACTCTACCAGCGTTCGGCTGCTTGCTTATCGCTGTCGCGCGCGTCTACCCAGCGTTCCCCTTCCGGCGTAGCTTCACGTTTCCAGAACGGTGCGCGGGTCTTTAGATAGTCCATGATAAATTCGCCCGCGTCAAAGGCGCTGCTGCGATGCGCGCTGGTCACACCAACAAATACAATCTCATCACCCGGCCACATCTCGCCAATTCGGTGAATCACGGTCACGCGACCCAGCGGCCAACGTTCGCGCGCGGCCTCGACAATCTCAGCCAATGCTTTTTCGGTCATACCGGGATAGTGCTCAAGAGTCAGCGCTTTAACGCTGTCGCCGAGGTTATGGTTACGCACTTTGCCGGTGAAGGTGACCACCGCGCCGTCTTCATCACGGGCAGCAAGCCAGGGATATTCATCCCCGACGCTAAACGGCTCATGGCCGACGACAATACGCGTTTCGCTCATCTTAGCCTCCCGTGACCGGTGGGAAGAAGGCCACTTCGTCACCGTCGACAACCGGATGTTCAAAGCTCACCAGCGTCTGGTTTACCGCCGCCAGCAGCTTGCCCTCTTCCAGCGCCAGCGCCCAGCGTCCTTCTTGCGCCACTAAATGCTGGCGCACGGCTTCTACGGTGGCAAACTCAGATGTCAGCGCCAGCGAATCAGTGCCGACAAGCTCACGAACCTGGGCAAAAAACAGCACATTAATCATGAGCATCCACCTTGAAATCCCCTGATTTTCCGCCGCTTTTCGCCAACAGGCGAACCGGGCCGATCACCATATCTTTTTGTACCGCCTTGCACATGTCATAAATGGTCAGCGCGGCAACTGAGGCAGCGGTCAGCGCTTCCATCTCCACGCCGGTTTTGCCGGTCAGGCGGCATAATGATTCAATGCGCACGCGGTTATGTTCTGGCTGCGCTTGCAGGTTGACTTCAACCTTGCTCAGCATCAATGGATGACACAGTGGGATCAAATCCCAGGTGCGTTTCGCGGCCTGAATGCCGGCGATACGCGCGGTAGCGAACACATCGCCTTTGTGGTGACTGCCTTCAATAATCATCGAGAGAGTTTCTGGCAGCATGGTGACAAACGCTTCAGCGCGCGCTTCACGAACGGTTTCCGCTTTGGCAGAGACATCCACCATATGGGCTTCACCCGCCGCGTTAATATGGGTCAGTTGCGACATCGTTTTATTTCTTCAGATGAGGGTGGAAGTTACACGGAGCCGTACGGGCATCCAGCTGTGGAGCAATTATGTTGTCCCACGCGGTACGACAGGCTTTGGTGGAGCCCGGCATGGCGAAAATCAGCGTGCGGTTAGCCATCCCTGCGACCGCGCGCGATTGCAGCGTAGCGGTGCCAATCTCTTCAAAAGAAAGCATGCGGAACACTTCACCGAAACCTTCAATTTCGCGGTCAAACAGCGGCAGTAGTGCTTCAGGAGCCTGATCGCCATCGGTCAGGCCGGTGCCGCCGGTAATCAATACAACCTGCACGTCGTCACGGGCAATCCACGCGGAGACCTGGGCACGAATCTGGTAACGGTTTTCTTTAACGATCGCCTTGTCGACGACCTGATGCCCGGCTTCGAGGGCAGAATCACGCAGGAAATGGCCAGAGGTATCATCCTCTTCGCCGCGACGGTTAGAAACGGTAAGAATAGCAACGCGTGTCGGGATAAATTCAGCGCTCACCTGACTCATTTAATAGCTCCTTGATGACGAATCATCCACCGATATAGGATAAATTCTGGGTAATTCCGGTATTGCCCTGGTGTAAGAAGTGGGTCTGTTTTTTATGCGTTAAAGCTTCAGCAATGCGGTCTTCCAGCGCCTGCTGCTGAGCGTCTTGCGCCAGCAGTTCACGCAGATCCACGCCGCCGTCGCCAAACAGGCACAGATGCAGCTTCCCAACGGACGATACGCGCAGACGGTTACAGCTGGCGCAGAAGTCTTTTTCATACGGCATAATTAAGCCGATTTCCCCTTCATAATCGGGATGGCAAAAGACCTGCGCCGGGCCGTCGCTGCGCTGACGGATTTGATGGATCCAGCCGCGCTGGAGCAACTGATCGCGCAATACCATGCCTGAGATATGGTGTTTGCGGAACAGGTCGCTGCTGTCGCCGGTTTCCATCAGTTCAATAAAGCGGAGTTGAATGCGGCGCGGTTTGATCCACGCCAGAAAGGTGTCGAGCTGGTGATGGTTCACGTCGCGCATCAGCACGGTGTTAACCTTCACTTTGTCAAATCCGGCAGTAAAGGCGGCATCGATGCCGTCCATCACCTGGCGGAATTTATCCTGACCGGTAATCGCGTGAAACTGACGCGCGTCCAGACTGTCCAGACTGACGTTTAACGCCGTCAGACCGGCATCACGCCAGGCTGCGACATCTCGCGCCATCCGGTAACCGTTGGTGGTCACGGCAATCTGACGGATAGAAGCGTTCTCTTTCACCGCCGCAATAACATCGGTAAAGTCACGACGTAAAGTCGGCTCGCCGCCGGTCAACCGGACTTTTTCCGTACCCAACGCAGAAAAGGCGCGCGTCACCCGACGAATTTCGTCCAGCGACAGAAATCCTTTGTTGGTGACCCCATTGGGCTGGTAGCCATCAGGTAGGCAGTAGGTGCAGCGGAAATTGCATACGTCGGTAATCGACAGGCGCAAATAGAAAAATTTGCGCGCAAACGCATCAGTGAGTTGTGAAGCCATAGACACCTTTCCAAATACGGGAGGCGAGATCATTTCTTCCTTCGCCCTGGCGACAGAGTCTGTCGCGGCCAAAACGCCGTATTTTTCAACTTAGGCGCAGAGGCTAGAGTGTGTTGTTTAGTCTAAAAAACTAAACCAGGTTATGCGGAATAGTAGCGCGAGAATAACAGTTTCGCCATTTTCGCTTTCGCTGTATAAAGTCATATATAGCGAACCTATCCTGCATTTTCCGTACAGAATACGCAAAAATCCCCTTTTTGCATTGATATACGTCATTTTGACTGGGATGGAGCATCGTCTTTTAGAGGTAGTTAGGCTAATGTAAGCACGTTTTTCACTATAAGGAAGTTGTATGCGCAATCGCACTTTTGCCGATCTGGACCGCGTCGTCGCACTGGGCGGCGGACATGGACTTGGACGCGTAATGTCATCCCTATCATCGCTTGGCTCACGTCTGACCGGCATCGTTACCACCACCGATAATGGCGGTTCTACCGGGCGTATTCGTCGTTCGGAAGGCGGTATTGCCTGGGGTGATATGCGCAACTGCCTTAATCAATTAATTACCGAACCCAGCGTTGCGTCGACAATGTTTGAGTATCGTTTTAGCGGTAATGGCGAACTTTCCGGGCATAACCTCGGAAATCTGATGTTAAAGGCGCTGGATAACCTGAGCATAAGGCCTTTAGAAGCTATCAATTTAATTAAAAACCTGCTCAAAGTGGAAGCTTCGCTGATCCCAATGTCCGAACAGCCGGTGGATTTAATGGCAATCGATAGCGAGGGTCATGAAATCTACGGTGAAGTGAATATTGACCAACTCAAACTGCCGCCGCAGACGCTGATGCTCACCCCACAGGTCTCAGCAACGCGTGAAGCGGTAGAGGCCATTGCCGAGGCAGATTTAATACTTATCGGCCCGGGCAGTTTCTACACCAGCCTGCTGCCGATTTTACTCCTGCCCGATGTAGCTCAGGCGATGCGCCGCACGCCAGCGCCAATGGTTTACATTGATAATCTTGGCCGCGAGCATAGCCCGGCCGGCGACCTGAGTATTGAGACCCGAATTGGGCTGCTAGAGCACTATATTGGCAAAGCGGTCATTGACGCGGTGGTCGTTGGGCCAAAAGTCGACGTTAGCCGCGTTCAGTGCAAAGTGGTTGTTCAACAGCCGCTGGAAGCCGACGATATTCCTTACCGTCACGACCGCGCTCTGTTGCGTGCCGCGCTTGAGGAGGCCCTTCAGGCCTTTAATTAATATCTTAAGGTTGTCTTAAAAAACGTCAGGCAGCATAGCAAGCATCATTATTGCCGGGTCTATCGCTATGCTTCGCCTGTTACGCTTCCGTCCTACCGTTAGCCGCTTAACCTATATTATTCTGTTCTCGCTTTATATTGCCCTGGCGCTGAATATCGTTTTTTATCGCCAGGCCTATGCCCTCCTGCCGGTCAATAGCCTGCATAACGTGCTGGTTTTTTTGTCGATGCCGGTCGTAGCGTTTGCCGTGATGGCGATATTTCTGACGCTGGCCTCGATTATTCGTCTGGAAAAACTGGCTACTACGCTGTTTATTTTACTCAGCGCCTGCGCACAATATTTCATGATGAACTTCGGCATCATTGTCGACCGCTCGATGGTCACTAATATTCTCGGCACTACCTCAGCGGAAAGTTACGCCCTGCTCTCCGGACAAATGATTGTCGTGCTTGGATTTACCGCACTGCTGTTTATCGCATTGGCGTGGTGGATCAAAATCAAACCGGCAGCAAATTTGTGGCGCGGAACGTTAACGCGAACGGTAACGTTGGTTGTTTCAGCAGTATTAATCCTGCTGGTGGCCGCGCTGTTCTATAAAGATTACGCCTCGCTGTTTCGCAATAATAAAGAGCTGGTGAAATCCCTTAATCCGTCCAACAGTATTGTGGCGATGAACTCCTGGTATTTTCACCATCAGATGGACAATTTACCGCTGGTCAAAATTGGCGAAGACGCGAAGCAAAAAGCGGTCATGAAAAAAGGCCCACGCAAGAATCTGACCATTTTAATCGTCGGTGAAACATCCCGTGCAGCCAATTTCTCGCTGGGTGGCTACGACCGCGAAACCAACCCATTACTCGCCAAAGATAACGTGGTCTATTTTCCGAAAACCAGTTCCTGCGGCACTGCCACTGCTGTTTCTGTCCCCTGCATGTTCTCCAATATGCCGCGTACCGGTTACGATGAATCACTGGCGCACCACCAGGAAGGGTTATTGGATATTATCCAGCGCGCAGGCATTCAGGTGCTGTGGAATGATAATGATGGCGGCTGTAAGGGAGCCTGTGATCGCGTGCCGCATCAAGATGTCACCGACTTGAAGCTGCCTGGCGAGTGTATTGACGGCGAATGCTACGACGACGTGCTGTTCCACGGTCTGGAGCAGACGATTGATAATATGCGCGGTGACGGCGTGATTGTCCTGCATACGATTGGTAGCCACGGCCCAACCTATTACAACCGTTATCCGCCAGCATTCCGTCGCTATACACCGACCTGCGATACCAGCGAAATACAATCCTGTTCTCAGGAACAACTTAAAAATAGCTACGACAATACGATTTTGTATGTCGACTATATTGTCGATAAAGCGATTAAGTTGCTGCAATCAAAACAAGACAAATTCACCACCAGTCTGGTTTATCTTTCTGACCACGGGGAGTCATTGGGTGAGAACGGCGTTTATCTGCACGGGTTGCCGTATACCATTGCGCCAGAGACTCAGAAACACGTGCCGATGCTGGTATGGTTATCCGATGATTATCAAAAACGCTATGGCATAAATTACAGTTGCTTGCAAAAACAGGCCAAAGAAAATGACTACTCGCAGGATAATCTGTTCTCTACAATGCTCGGTATGACCGGCGTAGAAACGCAGGAATATCGCGCCGCAGACGATATCTTAGCCACGTGTAAACAGGGGCAAAACGGATGAAAATATTAGTCGTTGAAGATGATGCACTGTTATTACAGGGTCTGATTCTGGCAATGCAGAGCGAAGGGTATGCGTGTGATGGCGTTACCACGGCGCAACAGGCTGCGCTGAGTCTGGCGAACGGGCACTACAGCCTGGTGGTGCTTGATTTGGGTTTGCCGGATGAAGACGGGCTGCATTTTCTAAGCCGTATGCGCCAGGAAAAACTGAACATTCCGGTGCTCATCCTCACCGCCCGCGACACTCTGGAGGATCGCATCAGCGGTCTGGATACCGGTGCCGATGATTATCTGGTGAAGCCGTTTGCGCTGGAGGAACTTAATGCCCGTATTCGTGCGCTGCTGCGACGCAATCTAAATCAGGGCGATAACGAAGTGACCGTGGAAAATCTGCGTCTCAACGTCACCCGCCGTCAGGTGTGGCTGGATGGCGAGATTCTGGAGCTGACGCCAAAAGAGTACGCTCTGCTGTCGCGTCTCATGTTAAAGGCGGGCAGCCCGGTACACCGTGAAATTCTCTACAACGATATCTACAACTGGGATAACGAACCGGCGACCAATACGCTGGAGGTGCATATTCACAACCTGCGCGATAAGGTGGGGAAAGCCCGTATCCGTACGGTACGCGGCTTTGGCTATCAGTTGGTTAACTCCAGTAAGGCAGAATAAGGAATGGCATTTTTTTCCGTTCGCAAATGGCCGATGCGCCATCAACTGCTGCTTGCCATTGGGGTGATTCTGGTGGTCTTCCAGCTAATCAGCGTGTTCTGGCTGTGGCATGAGAGCAAAGAACAGATTGAGCTGGAAGTGGCGATGCTGATTAACAATCACAATAATGCAAAGCATATTCGCCACGAAGTGCGCGAGGCGATTGCCAGCCTGCTATTGCCGAGCCTTGTGATTATCAGCCTCGCATTGTACTTGTGTTTACAGGCGGTCAAACGTATTACCCGCCCGCTGGCCAATCTGCAAAAAGAACTTGATGCGCGAACCCCGGGAAATTTGCAGCCAATCTATCTGCAGCAGACCACGGTTGAGGTGGAGGCGGTCACCAACGCCATCAATCAACTGGTGCAAAATCTGACGCAGACGCTTGATCGCGAGCGCTTGTTTACCGCCGATGTTGCCCATGAACTGCGAACGCCGCTGGCAGGGTTAAAACTGCATCTGGAACTGCTGGAAAAGACGCAGAACCTGAATCTTGCGCCGCTGGTACAGCGTTTGGATCAGATGACTGAGAGCGTGGCGCAACTGCTGCTTTTAGCGCGGGTGGGCCAATCCTTTTCGGCAGGCAGTTACCAGCGGGTGGATCTGCTAAGTGATGTGATTGAGCCGATACACAGTGAGCTGGAAACCATGCTGGCGGCTCGGGCACAAAAGCTGGTTATTGACCATCCCCCATCGTCAGTGACCGTTTCCGGTGACGCGACCTTATTGAGGTTGCTGGTGCGTAATTTACTGGAGAATGCACATCGATATAGTCCGGAAGCGTCAACGATTACCCTGTCGCTGGTCTCCACAACACGTCCGACGTTAGTGGTTGAGGATGAGGGGCCGGGGATTGATGAGTCGAAAGTCGGGGAGTTAAGTCAGGCATTTGTGCGAATGGACAGCCGTTATGGCGGAATTGGTCTTGGACTCAGCATCGTTACGCGCATCGCCCAGCTTCATGAAGCGGCATTCTTCTTGCAAAACCGCGAGACCGGCAACGGAACGCGAGCATGGGTAGAGTTTCAGCCGCCGAAGAATTAACGCGCGTCAGAAGGTCATTATCCACTGACAGGCAAAACCGGCGACAATGGCAACGGAGATCATTACGGTAAACAGCTGCTGGGAATTCAGAGGAAACATGGCGCTATCCTTATTGATTTTACGGATAGTATGAGCGGAGATTATTAAGTGAACATTAAGGTTTGCGTCCGCGAGCGTGATGTTGCCCATATTTGGCACCGAGCCTTCCCGGGGGCGGCTAGCGCCTTGCCCGGGCTACAAATGACGTAGCCCGGCTGAACGAAGTGACGCCGGGGTTGGTACCGGCCGACTATCAGGATGTGGCGATAAACAATTCGCGTAGCTTGTGCAGGCGGTCGCGGGCTTCTGCTGCTTCTTCGAACTCGAGGTTCTGCGCATGTTTCATCATTTGCGCTTCCACGGCCTGGATTTGCTGCTGCAGCGCTTTCGGCGTCAGCACCGGTGCATCTGCCTCAACAACCGACGATGCGCCTCGTGACTTACCGCGGCCTTTGGCTTTGGTCTTCGCCAGCCCCTCACCCATCGACAGAATATCAACCACGTCTTTGACAAGACCCTGCGGCACGATGCCGTGTTCGACGTTGTACTGATGCTGTTTCTCACGACGACGTTCGGTCTCACTAATAGCTTTCGCCATCGACGCGGTGATTTTATCGCCGTAGAGAATTGCCTTACCGTTAATATTACGCGCCGCACGACCAATGGTCTGAATCAACGAACGTTCGGAACGCAGGAACCCTTCTTTGTCGGCGTCAAGGATAGCCACCAGCGAGACTTCCGGCATATCCAGCCCTTCTCGCAGCAAGTTGATACCCACCAGCACGTCGAATTCACCCAAGCGCAGATCGCGGATGATCTCCATACGCTCGACGGTGTCGATATCAGAGTGCAGATAACGCACCCGCTCTCCATGTTCTTCGAGATAATCCGTCAGATCTTCCGCCATACGTTTGGTGAGCGTGGTGACCAGCACACGTTCGTTAATCACCGCACGTTTACGGATTTCTGATAACAGATCGTCAACCTGCGTGCCCACCGGACGTACTTCAATAATCGGGTCAAGCAGCCCGGTTGGGCGCACCACCTGATCAATGACGTCGCCACCGGATTTCTCCAGCTCATAGTTGCCCGGCGTCGCGGAAACATAGATGGTTTGCGGTGCCAGCGCTTCAAACTCTTCAAATTTTAACGGACGGTTATCGAGCGCAGACGGCAGGCGGAAACCATACTCGACCAGCGTCTCTTTACGCGCTCGGTCGCCTCGGTACATGCCGCCAATTTGCGGGATCGTGACGTGGGATTCATCTACCACCAGCAGACCGTCAGCCGGCAGGTAGTCAAACAGCGTCGGAGGTGGCTCGCCCGGCCCGCGCCCGGAGAGATAGCGCGAGTAGTTTTCAATGCCTGAGCAATAGCCCAACTCATTCATCATTTCGAGGTCAAACTGAGTTCGCTGGCTGATGCGTTGCTCTTCCAGCAGCTTGTTGTTTGCCAACAACACCTGACGTCGGTCAGCCAGTTCGACTTTGATTTCTTCCATCGCCTGCACGATACGCTCGCGTGGGGTGACGTAGTGGCTTTTCGGGTAAACCGTATAACGCTGGAGCGTTGACTCCACGTGCCCGGTCAGCGGGTCGAACAGCGACAGTCGCTCAACCTCTTCATCAAACAACTCGACACGTAGCGCAAGATCATCCGATTCAGCCGGGAAGATATCGATAACCTCGCCGCGCACGCGGAAAGTACCGCGCTGGAACGCCTGATCGTTGCGGGTGTACTGCAAATCCGCCAGTCGACGCAGAATGGAACGCTGATCGATAATGGTGCCCACCGTCAGATGCAGCATCATTTTCAGATACAGGTCGGGATCGCCCAGACCGTAGATGGCCGATACCGAAGCCACCACGATAACATCGCGACGCTCGAGCAGCGCCTTGGTGGCGGACAAACGCATCTGGTCGATGTGTTCATTCACCGCGGAATCTTTTTCGATAAAGGTATCGGAGCTGGGAACGTAGGCTTCCGGCTGGTAGTAATCGTAGTAGGAGACAAAGTACTCCACCGCGTTTTCCGGGAAGAACGCTTTCATTTCACCGTACAACTGCGCCGCCAGGGTTTTATTCGGTGCCAGTACCATGGTTGGACGCTGGAGGTCTGCAATGACGTTAGCCACGGTAAAGGTCTTCCCTGAACCGGTCACGCCGAGCAGCGTCTGGTGCGCCAGGCCGTCTTCTAGCCCCTCTTTCAGACGTGAAATGGCCACCGGCTGATCGCCGGAAGGACTAAACGGGGAATGCAACTTAAAGGGTTTACTCATGGGCAACGCTACCTGATAACTGATGGCCGGGCTGGAGATTAATTCTACTCGCCGCTTGCACAATTGCCAATAAAAAATACTGGATATAAAACCAGTGATACATTATCGTATTTTGCATAATTGGGATGATGACCCGCAAGAATGGATGAAATTTATCCGCTGACCAGATAAAACACCAGCCGGATCAGGTTATCCCCAGAACATTTTCTCTTTTAACATTTGTCAATATAGGTCATGAAAGTTTTATGGCAACCACCGGCACTTTTTATGACACCATTGCTTTTATTTATCTTATTGATAATAAAGTAAAACTCACAAAAGACGCGTTTCACACCAATTCGGGCGAAAGCCGCATGCTCTCTCGTTCACCGCGAGTTTTCTAACCCTAATACACAGGGTTATCCACAGGAATAGTGGATAACTACCTCTAGCCCGTATCCCCCGCCACCCGGCGATTTGCGCAACATCGTGTCAATGCTGATGCAAAAAAATATTTTACTCTCGATATTGATGTGTATCAGCGAAATGTCACCTCTATTTTTAGGTACAACAGACATGATTCCCTTACGTTTTTTGCGGAGTATCACTTACGAATGAAGATAACCCGCTGAGAATATTCAACGGGTCAAAGGGGGATTTACAGGACGCGGAGATCGAGATACTGGCCGAGCGGTTGGTTAGTAATATCATCGCCTAACCATGGGATTTCACCCATCATCGGAGCCGGGATCATCCGTTGCAGCGTACTGAGGTACTCCGCATGCCGACGGCCCGGCGGGGTGACATCGTTCGCAATCCAGCCCGCCAGTTTTAAACCCGCTTGCTGTACTGCCTGAGCCGTCAACACCGCATGGTTGATACAACCAAGTTTCACGCCGACCACCAGAATGACCGGCAGCTGTTCCATCTTTACCCAGTCTGCTAGCGTCAGCGTCGGTGAGAGTGGCGTAAACCAGCCACCAGCCCCTTCCACCAACACCCAGTCAGCTTGCGCCTCCAGTGCACGTAGTCCCGACGACAAGACGCTGGCCTCAATCGGACGTTGCTCATCAGCGCTGACGATATGCGGTGAGGTAGGTTCAGCGAAAGTATAAGGATTCACCGCGTCGTAGCTTAAGGGCACAACGCTGTTATGTTGCAGCGCCAGGGCGTCGCTGTTGCGCAACCCGTCGGTTGTCATTTCACTGCCGGACGCCACCGGCTTGTAGCCTGCGGTACGTCGTCCCTGTAAACGCGCGGCCTGCAACAATGCGGTACTGGCGACGGTTTTACCCACTTCCGTATCGGTTCCGGTAACATAGTAGCGTTCAATCACGAACGATCACTCCTGTAAAAAGATGGTAAGTCAAAGGACATTCGCCCCCCTGCGACGGCCATGCCAGCTGCAATTGTTGCAGTCTTCCGCGCGTCAGCGTCTGGTTACTGCGCCCCTGGTGAAGGTGCGTCGCCCCTATTCCCTTCAACGAGCGCATCGCGCTTAAGGCATCGGGGAAGTCCAATGTGTGCGTTGTGACCGTAGCGTGGTGACGATAATGCCCTACGGCGTCACGCAGCGTTTTTTCCGCCAGAAAACGGTTGGCGTGCGGATGGTTGTCGATTGCCTGCCAGGCCTGGTTCAGTTCCGGTAACGACCCGGCGGTGAGGGTCGTAAACGCCAATACTCCGCCGGGGCTAAGCTGCCGATACAGACTGTCGAGAGCCACGCGGATATCGCTACACCACTGCACGGCCAGATTGCTCCACACCAGTTCAAAATCGTTTTCCAGTGGGGGAATATCTTCAATATCTGCCTGCAAATAGCGGTCTGCTGATTGTTGCGCACGCGCGTGTTGCAGCATCTCATCGGAGAGATCCAGCGCCGTGACGTGGCTTCCCTTATCACGCCAGTAACGGCTGTAGCTGCCCGGCCCACATCCCGCATCCAGCACCCGAGCAAACGCCTGGGATGGAAGTTGCGTCAGAAGATGCGCCGCACTCAAGCGTTGCAGCTCATCATGCTGATGATAGTGGGCCGCCGCGCGACCAAATGCGGCGGCGACGGCCTGTTTATCAACGCTCGCCATGTAACACCTCCAGCAGATGGGCAATATCTTCTGGTTTGTGCGCCGCAGTTAGCGTCAGACGCAGACGCGCGGTACCTGCGGGAACGGTCGGCGGGCGGATGGCCGTCACCCAGCAACCCTGTTCGCGTAGCTGTTCCGCCAGTTGTAGGGTGTGCTGATTATCCCCCACAATCAGCGGCTGGATAGCGCTCTGCGAGTCGGTCAGGGGATATGCCAGACCACCAGCGCCGTGGCGAAAATCCGCCACATGCTGTGCCAGCGTTTCACGTCGTTGCTGTCCGTCATCGCTCTGAATAACCGCGAGCGCCGCCTGTAATGCCAGCGCCTGGGCGGGCGGCATGGCGGTGCTGTAAATCAGATGACGGGCGAATTGCAGGAAGTAGTCGGCAACATCGTGGCTGCACAGTACCGCCGCACCGCTCAGGCCAAAGGCTTTGCCAAAGGTGACAATCAGCAGTTCAGGATGAACGCCCTGCTGCTGACAGCTACCGCGCCCATTTTCGCCGTCAACGCCAATACCGTGGGCATCGTCAACCATCAACCAGCCATTCGCTTCCCGCGTGGCGCGGGTGATATCAGCCAGCGGGGCACGGTCGCCGTCCATGCTAAACACCCCTTCTGTCACCACCAGTTGCTGCCCAGCAACGGGCGCGGCAAGCAGACGGGCAAGATGTTGGCTGTCGTTGTGCTGAAAACGACGGAGCTGGGCCGGGCTCTGCGCTGCGGCTTCCAGCAGCGACGCATGGCTCAGACGATCGGCAACAATCCGGTCCTCTCGCCCCGCCAGCGCGGCAATCACCGCCTGGTTGGCGGCAAAACCGGAGATAAACAGCAGTGCGCGTTCATAACCCAGCCAGTCGGCAAGCTGTTCTTCCAGGTGTTGATGCACCTGGTGGTAGCCGGTGACGTGACCAGAACCGCCCGATCCCACGCCGTACAAATCAGCCCCCTGCTGCCAGGCGCGCACCACCTGCGGATGCTGACTCAGCCCCAGATAGTCGTTGCTGGAAAAGTTACGGTAGCGGCGGTCACCGCGTACCAGCCAACGCCCCGCGCCCTGCGCCAGTGGCTGACGCTGGCGAAACGCCTGTGCCTCACGACGCTCTGCTACAGCAAGCTCAATTCGGCTTTGCCAACTCATACCGCCGCCGCGTTGTAATATTCCTCGGTATCTGGCGTCTTCAGTACCTGCTCCAGACGCTGCTGCTGCTCGTTGTCGCCGACGCTCACCATCGTCTGCTGTGGGTTAAGCCCCAGCTTGCGGAACAGTTGCAGGTCTTTGTCCTCTTCCGGGTTCGGGGTGGTCAGCAGTTTGCAGCCGTAGAATACCGAGTTGGCTCCGGCCATAAAGCACATCGCCTGAGTCTGTTCGTTCATCTGTTCGCGACCGGCGGAGAGACGCACGTGCGAGGTCGGCATCATGATGCGCGCTACCGCAATAGTACGAATAAAATCAAAGGCATCGACATCGTCGTTATCTGCAAGCGGCGTGCCTTTCACCTTCACCAGCATGTTGATCGGCACGCTTTCCGGCGGCGTTGGCAGGTTAGCTAATTGCAACAACAGACCAGCGCGGTCAGTGACGGTTTCACCCAGCCCGACAATACCGCCAGAGCAGACTTTGATCCCGGCATCACGCACTTTGCCCAGCGTATCCAGGCGCTCCTGATAGCTACGGGTGGTGATGATATTGCCGTAGAATTCCGGCGAGGTATCGAGGTTGTGGTTGTAGTAATCCAGCCCCGCTGAAGCCAGACGTTCCGCCTGGGTGTCAGACAGCGTGCCCAGCGTCATACAGGCTTCCAGCCCCATTTCCTTCACGCCCTGTACCATCTGCTCAAGATAGGGCATATCGCGTTCGTGCGGGTTTTTCCACGCCGCCCCCATACAGAATCGGGTTGAACCTGCAAGCTTAGCCTTTCGCGCAGAGTCCAGCACCTGCTCCACTTCCATCAAGCGTTCGCTTTCCAGACCGGTTTTGTAGCGCGAGCTTTGCGGGCAGTATTTGCAGTCTTCCGGGCAGGCGCCGGTTTTAATCGACAGCAGCGTGCTCACTTGCACTTGCTGTGGGTCGAAATGTTGACGGTGAACCTGCTGCGCTTCAAACAGTAAGTCCAGCAGCGGTTTTTCGAAAAGAGCGGTAACTTGCGACATTGTCCAGCGTAAAGGGTGAGCCATTGGCTTCTCCGGGGGTTTTGTTAATTTTCGGATCGGTTTATACTCGTAAACCTAAAACTTTTCAAAATGGTTTACAAGTCGATTATGACAACGGACGATCTCGCCTTCGATCAGCGCCACATATGGCACCCCTACACTTCCATGACCGCTCCGCTACCGGTGTATCCGGTGGTCTCCGCCGAGGGTTGCGAACTTCAGCTTGCCAATGGCGACCGGCTGGTTGATGGCATGTCATCATGGTGGGCGACGATTCACGGCTACAATCACCCGCGTCTGAATGCGGCCATGAAAGCGCAAATTGACCAGATGTCGCACGTGATGTTTGGCGGTATTACCCATCCTTCCGCCGTGGCCCTGTGCCGTAAACTGGTGGCGATGACGCCTGAGCCGCTGGAGTGTGTGTTCCTCGCCGACTCGGGTTCCGTGGCGGTAGAAGTGGCAATGAAGATGGCGTTGCAGTACTGGCAGGCCAAAGGCGAGTCGCGTCAGCGTTTCCTGACCTTCCGCAACGGCTACCACGGCGATACCTTCGGCGCGATGTCGGTTTGCGATCCAGACAACTCGATGCACAGCCTGTGGAAAGGCTATTTGCCTGAGAACCTGTTTGCGCCGGCCCCGCACAGCCGCTTTGATGGCGAGTTTGACGAGTACGACATGGTGACGTTTGCGCGGCTGATGGCAGCGCATCGCGGGGAAATTGCCGCGGTGATCCTTGAACCTATCGTGCAGGGTGCAGGCGGAATGCGCATGTACCATCCAGAGTGGTTAAAACGCATCCGTAAGATGTGTGACCGTGAAGGCATTCTGTTGATTGCCGATGAAATCGCCACCGGCTTTGGTCGTACCGGGAAGCTGTTCGCCTGCGAGCACGCGGGGATCAGCGCCGATATTCTGTGTTTAGGTAAAGCCCTGACCGGCGGCACCATGACGCTCTCAGCGACCATCACCACCCGTGAGGTGGCGGAAACGATCAGCAACGGCGAAGCGGGCTGCTTTATGCACGGGCCGACGTTTATGGGCAATCCGCTGGCCTGCGCCGTCGCCACCGAAAGCCTCGCCATTCTGGAAACCGGCGAGTGGCAAACCCAGGTCGCCGCCATTGAACATCAGCTCAAACGCGAGCTGGCACCTATCGGTGATTCGCCACTGGTTGCCGACGTCCGTGTGCTGGGCGCGATTGGCGTTGTCGAGACGCGTTACCCGGTGAACATGGCTCTGTTACAGCGTTTCTTCGTCGAACAAGGCGTATGGGTGCGTCCATTTGGTCGCCTGATTTACCTGATGCCGCCTTATCTCATCAGCAAAGCGCAACTCACCCGTTTGACCCGCGCCGTTTGTTTAGCTGTCGAACAGGAAACATTTTTTATCCAATAAGCAGCAGCCATATAGGATGATTAACGCTACACTCCTTTGTTAATCAGTAGATTAACAAAGGAGGCAGTCGATGAAATTAGTCAGCCACGACCTGCGTGACGGCGAAAAACTTCCACAGCAGCAGGTATTCAACGGGATGGGTTATGAGGGCGATAATATTTCTCCCCATCTGGCATGGGACGACGTGCCTGCCGGAACCAAAAGCTTTGTGGTGACCTGCTACGATCCGGATGCGCCAACCGGCTCCGGCTGGTGGCACTGGATTGTCGCCAATCTTCCCGCTGACACTCGCGAACTGCCCACTGGTAGCGGCTCGGGAATGGTGAGTTTACCTGCTGGTGCACTGCAAACCCGCACCGATTTCGGTAAAGCCGGTTACGGTGGCGCGGCTCCGCCAAAAGGCGAAACCCACCGCTATATCTTTACCGTGCATGCGCTGGATATCGATAAAATCGACGTTGACGAAGGTGCCAGCGGAGCGATGGTCGGGTTCAACGTTCACTTCCACAGTCTGGCGAGTGCAACGATTACCGCGCTTTTTAGCTAATCACATTCACATCTTTAAGCCCTGCAAGGGAAACTTTGCGGGGCTTTTTTACATCTGTCGTGCAGCGAGTTGTAATTTTATGACGTAAACAGTGCCAGGAACGGGGAAAACGATGAGAAGTACGACGAGGAGAAAAACATCTTGTGAATACGATCACAATTCAAATACAAAGACGCAAAAAATAAAGGTGATATTAATCACAAAAAATCCGTCAACAGCGGCGATTTTTTAACTTTGTAGGCGAATTACAAGCCTTTATGTGATCAATGTCACTCAAAATGAGCTTTGACAGGGGGGCGCATAGTGATCTTAATCACAAATCCCCCTCGAGTACGCGAGATGAAAACGGCGTGATAGAGTCGATTTTGCATACAGAACGACTGGATGGTTTTTGGCGAAACCACCACAACTATGACGACGCGTAACGTCTTTACGCGCACCACGAGGGGTGTTTTATGTTATCACCAGATATCAAGGTCAAGGTACAGAATTTTGGCCGTTTTCTCAGCAATATGGTGATGCCCAATATTGGCGCATTCATTGCCTGGGGTTTGATTACCGCATTATTTATTCCAACAGGCTGGCTGCCTAATGAAACGTTAGCCAAGCTGGTTGGCCCAATGATCACCTATTTGCTGCCGCTGTTAATCGGCTATACCGGTGGTCGTCTTATCGGCGGCGAGCGCGGCGGCGTGGTCGGTGCTATCACCACCATGGGCGTTATCGTCGGCGCAGATATGCCGATGTTTATGGGCGCGATGATTGCCGGCCCGCTCGGCGGCTGGGCGATTAAGCGCTTCGACCGCTGGGTTGACGGTAAAATCAAAAGCGGCTTCGAGATGCTGGTGAACAACTTCTCTGCCGGTATTATCGGCATGCTGCTGGCGATGCTCGCCTTTATGGCGATTGGCCCAATGGTTGAAGTACTGTCGAAAGTGCTGGCATCGGGCGTTAACGTGATGGTGCAAAATAATCTGCTGCCGCTGACCTCCGTGTTTGTTGAACCGGCAAAAATTCTGTTCCTCAATAATGCGATTAACCACGGTATCTTCTCACCATTAGGTATCCAGCAGGCGACGGAAACCGGCAAGTCTATCTTCTTCCTGATTGAAGCCAACCCGGGCCCGGGTCTGGGCGTCCTGTTAGCGTATATGTTTGTTGGCAAGGGCAGCGCGAAGCAGTCTGCGGGCGGTGCGGCCATTATTCACTTCTTCGGCGGAATTCACGAAATCTACTTCCCGTACGTGCTGATGAACCCTCGCTTAATTCTGGCGGTGATTCTGGGCGGCATGACCGGCGTGTTCACGCTGACTTTATTCAACGCAGGTCTGGTCTCCCCTGCTTCGCCGGGCTCCATCTTTGCGGTGTTGTTGATGACGCCAAAAGCCTCATTGATTGGCGTAGCGCTGTCTATTTTGGCCTCAACGCTGGTTTCCTTCCTCACCGCTTCCATGTTGCTTAAACGCGTTCGTGTGGGTGATGAAGAGAGTAACGGTCTGTCTGAAGCCACTCGCCGCATGCAGGCCTTGAAGCAGCAGTCTAAATCCGGCGGCAAACCAACTGGTGAGCAGCCGCAGCCGGCACCGGCTCTTGATTTATCTAAAGATTTGCAGCATGTGCGTAAGATCATTGTGGCCTGTGATGCGGGTATGGGATCGAGCGCCCTCGGTGCAGGCGTGCTGCGCAAAAAGGTGAAAGATGCAGGTCTGACCCATATTTCAGTCACCAACTGCGCGATCAACAGCCTGCCTGAAGATGTCGATCTGGTGATAACCCATCAGGATTTAACCGAACGCGCCATGCGCCATGCACCGCACGCCATGCATATTTCGCTGAGCAACTTCCTGGATAGCGGGCTGTACACCGATTTAACCACTCGCCTGATGGTGGCAAAACTGCCTCCTGCAGCGAACGATAATCGACTGATTAACCAAACAATCATCGCCGCCAATGACGAGGCATTTGATGCCAGTGAGCGCGATGAGAATCTGTTCAAACTGAGCGCTGACAACATCTTCCTCAACTTAACCGCCGACAATAAAGCGCAGGCCATTCGCTTTGCCGGTGAAATGCTGGTCGCTGGCGGCTACGTTGAGCCGGACTACATTGATGCCATGCTGGCGCGGGAAGCATTAACCACCACCTACCTGGGAGAGTCTATCGCCGTCCCACACGGCACCGTAGAGGCCAAAGACCGCGTGCTTCATACCGGGATTGTCATTTGCCAATACCCACAAGGCGTTCGATTCGGCGACGAGCCCGACGATATTGCCCGACTGGTTATCGGCATTGCCGCCCGCAATAACGAGCACGTTCAGGTTATCGCCCGCCTTGCCAACGCGCTGGATGATAAAGACGTTATCGAGCGTCTGACGCAGACCACCAGCGTCCAGGAAATCTTGCAGATCCTGTCAGGCGAGCAAGCAGCATAAGGTTGTGGGGGCCACCCGCCCCCGCTACGGATAGTCTTTTTTTGGAGTCCTATTTATGAAAGCAATTCATTTTGGTGCAGGGAATATTGGTCGCGGCTTTATTGGCAAACTGCTGGCAGATGCGCAGGCAGAAGTCACCTTTGCCGATGTTAACCAGCCGTTAGTCGATCAGTTAGCCCATCAGCAGCACTATCAGGTCAACGTCGTAGGCGAAAACGCCCGCATTGAGCAGGTTAGTCATATTCGGGCCATCAACAGCAACAGCCCGGACGCCATTCAACAAGTTGCCCAGGCCGATATGATAACCACCGCCGTCGGCCCACAGGTTCTGAGCAAAATTGCCAATACCCTGGCGCTTGGACTCATCGCACGTCACGCCAGCGGCAACGATCGACCGATGAATATCATTGCCTGCGAAAACATGGTGCGCGGCACCAGCCAGCTTAAAACGCATGTGCTGGAGGCCATTCCCGCAGAGCTTCATGCCTGGGTGGAGGAGCACGTTGGTTTTGTGGATTCTGCCGTCGATCGCATTGTTCCTCCCAGCCTTGCGGCGAACGACGATCCACTGGAGGTGACGGTGGAGACTTTCAGCGAGTGGATTGTCGACAGTACCCAGTTCAAAGGTCAGTTGCCGGACATTGCAGGAATGGAACCCACGTCCAATCTGATGGCCTACATTGAGCGTAAACTTTTTACGCTTAACACCGGTCATGCGATTACCGCTTATCTTGGGCAGTTGGCGGGACATAAAACCATTCGCGATGCCATTCTCGACCCGGCTATTCGTCAGGTAGTGCAACGCGCAATGACAGAAAGTGGCGACGTGCTGATAAAGCGCTATGGCTTCGATCCGGCGCAGCATGCGGCCTATATCGATAAAATACTGACCCGTTTTGAGAACCCGTATTTGCACGATGATGTCGAACGCGTGGGCCGTCAGCCGCTGCGCAAATTAAGCGAGGGCGATCGTTTAATTAAGCCACTGCGTGGGACGCTGGAGTATGGCCTCCCCCACGAAAACCTGCTGACAGGCATTGCGGCGGCATTAAGCTATCGCAGCGAGAATGACCCGCAGGCGCAAGAAATGACAACTTTATTACGCGAGAATGGCGTCGCCGATACCGTTGTTCAGGTTTGTGGCCTGAACGACCAGCCAAAACTTGTCGCACAGATAGCGAATGTGTATAACGCCATGCAACGCAAGGCATGATGCCACCCATGTGGTTGGCGCTGCCGGTATTCGGCAGCGCCAGATAGGAAGGGTTAGATGAAACACAATCGCCTGCGCTTAGCCGCGCAAACAGAGATAAAAGAGCATCATCCGAAAGCTCCCGCACCAGGCAAGCCGCGGGCACCGGAATATGAAACCACGATGATGACCCCAATGGACGAATCTGATCTATATAAAAATCAGGCTGTTGAAAACCGAATTTTAGAGCGGTTAAACGCGCGCCAGACGCTCACCGGCTTTATTCAGACCGCCGTGGGGTTGCTCGCGGAAGCGGTGGATTTACTGATTCTGCAAGCCTTTCGCAAAGATGACTACGCCGTGAAATATGCGGTGGAGCCGCTACTGGAAGGCAGCGGGCCGCTGGCGAATCTGTCGGTGAGGCTCAAGCTTATTTATGCGCTGGGCGTCATCAGCCGCGATGAATACGAAGACGTTGAGCTTTTAGTCGCGCTGAACGGTGAATTGCTCAATGAGAACAAGATCTACAGCTTTACCGATGATGAAATTCTGGGGCCAATCAGCATGCTGCACTGCATGACGGCGCTACCACCGCAGCCGACGCTGCATCTGCCAGAAGATGTTGTGGATGATTCACTCATCACCATGCAAGAGCAACGCTATCAACAAATGGTGCGTTCTACGCTGGTGCTGAGCATCACCGATTTAGTCACCAGCTTAACGCATAAGAAAGCATTTTAATGGGCAACAGGATGGCGTAATGCAGTCCGGGGACAGACTGATTCTGCCGTTAAGATGACGCTATTCTTTGTCAGAAGTCACCTTGTCGTTTTCCGCACACCTAAGTCGCCAAAAAAACAGGCGATTTTTGTCAGTTTATCTTCCCGTTTCGCCCAACTTAGTATAAAAAGGCTGCTTTTACAGGATTCCCATTCACTTAATTAGCCTGGAGCAACATGAACATTTTATCGGTTTCTCGTCTGGCGCTGGCATTGGCTTTTGGCGTGACACTGACGGCGTGCAGCTCAACGCCTGCGGATCAGCGTCCATCTGACCAGTCCGCACCTGGAACGTCTTCCCGTCCGGTACTGTCAGCAGATGAAGCGCAGAATTTTACTGCCGCACGTTATTTCTCTTCGCTTGATCCTAAGGCTGCAGCCTGGTCTCCATCCTCGATCTCCATTCCGGCAAAGGCTGACTTCGTTGTTGGGCCTGCGGGAACGCAGGGTGTGACGCATACCACCCTTCAGGCTGCGGTTGATGCCGCCATCACTCGCCACAGCAGCGCACGTCAGTACATTGAAGTTCTGCCGGGTGAATATCCGGGTACCGTGTATATTCCGGCAGCCCCTGGCAGCATTACCATTTACGGCACTGGCGAGAAAGCGTCTGACGTGAAAATCGGCCTGGCCATTGACTCTGAAATGGACGCAACGACCTGGCGTCGTCTGGTGAACCCAGGCGGTAAATACATGCCAGGCAAACCGGCGTGGTACATGTTCGATAACTGCCAGAGCAAGCGTAGCGCCACCATCGGCGTGATGTGCTCCGCAGTCGTCTGGTCACAAAACAGCGGTCTGCAGATGCAGAACCTGACCATTGAAAACAACCTGGGTGACAGCGTAGATGCGGGTACGCACCAGGCCGTTGCGCTGCGTACCGATGGCGACAAAACTCAGTTGAACAAGGTCAATATTCTGGGTCGTCAGAATACCTTCTTCGTCACCAACAGCGGCGTTGATAACCGTCTGCAGAATAACCGCCAGACCCGTACGCTGGTCAGCAACAGCTACATTGAAGGCGATGTGGATATCGTTTCCGGTCGCGGCGCAGTAGTGTTTGATAACACCGACTTCCGCGTGGTGAATTCCCGCACTCAGCAGGAAGGTTACGTGTTCGCCCCGGCTACGCAGTCCAACATCTTCTACGGCTTCCTGGCCACCAACAGCCGCTTTACCGCAGCCGGTGACGGCGTGGCGCAGCTGGGACGTTCTCTGGACGTCGACAGCAATACCAACGGTCAGGTTGTGATTCGCAATAGCGTGATTAACGAAGGCTTTAACGGTGCAAAACCGTGGGCTGACGCCGCCATGTCAAAACGTCCATTCAGCGGCAATACCGGCGCGAAGGATGAGAAAGGCGAGATGAAACGCGATCTGAACGACCGTAACTTCAACCGCATGTGGGAGTACAACAACCGCGGCGTGGGAAGTCATGTGATGGCGGAAGCTAAGCAGTAATTTAGCGTCATTGATTAAGGGCTCATGGTTATCATGAGCCCTTTTTTTTGGCCTGCGAAAATTGCCGAACAACACCGTCGCGTAGGCCTGATAAGCGTTGCGCCATCAGGTATTGCCAAATGGCGGGGTGTGCCTTATCCGGCCTACCTTATCAATGTGCGTTAATCACGACCCACATTGGGCCCTGACCTACCGCATAACGCCCTTTCTCCTGCAACAGTCCCTGCTCGCCGATGATTTCATACACCGCGATATGGTGCGATTTCTGCCCAGCAGCCACCAGATATTTTCCGCTGTTGTCGATGTTAAAGCCGCGCGGCTGAGTTTCGGTTGGCTGGAAACCTTCTAATGACAGCACGCTACCATCAACTGATACGCTAAATACGGTAATCAGGCTAGAAGTACGGTCACAGGCGTACAGGTGACGACCATCCGGGGTAATATGGATATCCGCCGCCCAGCGCGTATCAGAGAAGTCGGCTGGCATCATATCCAGCGTTTGTACGCACTCAATTTTGCCGTGCGGATCTTTCAACTCCCAGACGTTAACGGTGCCGTTCAGTTCGTTTACGCAATAGGCGTACTGCTCATTCGGGTGGAACACCAGGTGGCGAGGGCCTGCACCTTCCACGGTGGTCACTTCCGCAGGAGTTTGCGCAGATAAGAAGCCATCGTCGCTTAAGGTAAACAGGCAAATACGATCTTGCTTCAACGCGGGAACCCACAGAGTACGGTTATCCGGGGAGATGTTCGCTGAGTGGCAACCATCGAGACCTTCCTGCACCGTTACGGTATCGCGCGGCAGACCGTCTTCCAGACGGATCACGCTCACGTTGGCCTGGTTATATGAGGCACTAAAGACGAAGTTGCCTTTGCGATCGGTGGAGATATGCGTCGGGCTGCCCGGCAGCGGGGCTTCGGCGGCAAAGGTCAGCGCACCATCGTCCGGGGCAATACGGTAAGCCAGTACGCGAAATTCCGGGCGCACGCCAACATACAAGAAACGTTTATCAGGGCTTACGACCATCGGCTGTACCTGGCCTGGAACATCCACCACCTGAACCAGCTTAAGGCTACCGTCATGGTTCAGCGTCCAGACGTGGATCTGCTGACTTTCCGGGCTGGCGGTATAAACGGTCTGTTTCATGACTACTCCTTTTAGGAAAACGTAGAATTGCGGCGAAGTTTCGCAGCCTGCTTCACATCATTTTGCCGCACAGGTATCTCGGTGTACCATCCTGAACAGCGAATTTTCTCTTTAACTCGAGACATAACTATGACTGCACGTGTAATTGCCCTGGATCTAGACGGAACGCTCCTGACACCAAAGAAAACCCTGCTGCCTTCTTCTGTGGAAGCGCTGAATCGCGCCCGCGCCGCAGGGTATCAATTAATGATTGTGACCGGTCGTCACCACGTTGCTATTCATCCTTTTTATCAGGCACTGGCGTTAGATACACCTGCAATTTGTTGTAATGGCACTTATTTGTATGATTACCAAGCGAAAAAAGTACTGGATGCCGATCCGATGCCGGTAGAAAAAGCCCAGCAACTGATTACATTGCTGGATGAACACCAGGTTCACGGCCTGATGTATGTCGACGATACCATGATGTACCAGCATCCTACCGGCCACGTTATCCGCACCAGCAACTGGGCACAGACGCTGCCGGAAGATCAGCGTCCATCATTTACTCAGGTGGATTCTCTGGCTCAGGCCGCGCACGACGTCAAAAACGTGTGGAAATTCGCCCTCACCGATGAAGATGGCGAAAAATTGCAGAACTTTGCTAAACACGTTGAGCAGACGCTGCAACTGGAGTGCGAATGGTCATGGCACGATCAGGTGGATATTGCCCGCCAGGGTAACAGCAAGGGCAAACGCCTGACCCAGTTTGTCACGTCACAGGGCTGGTCCATGCAGGACGTGATTGCTTTTGGCGATAACTTTAACGATATCAGTATGCTGGAAGCTGCCGGAACCGGCGTGGCGATGGGTAATGCCGATGACGCAGTAAAAGCCCGTGCCAACGTGGTGATCGGCGAAAACACCACGGATGCTATCGCCGACTTTATCTATAAAAATCTGCTGTAATCAGGCGGTGATCGACACGCTTTTGACCTGTGCATAGAGCCACTGGCCTGGTTTCACCGCCAGGTCATCTCTGGCCCACGGGCTGATGCGTGCCCACAGCGTACGCCCACTGACATCGAGCTGAACTTCCACCTGACCGTTATTATCAAAGCACTGCATCACTTTGGCATGCAGTACGTTACGAATACTGGTGTGCTGAGAGGGCTGGAGTACCAGCGACACATCGGTAGCCTGAATGCGCACGCGCACGGCGCTTTGCAGCGGCTTATCGAGTTTATTCACCCAAATATGCTGGTCACCCAATGCCAGCGCGGTCATCGCGTAGTGCGGATGATGCTCCAGCACCGTGACGCGAAGAATACTGCTTTGCTGATCCTGCGGCAGCCAGGGATGCATCACGCTGCTGCCCCACACATCTTCCAGATTACCAAAGGCTTTGACCTGTCCGCCTTCCAGCACCAGCACTTTATCGGCCAGATGCAGGATTTCGTCCAGCGAGTGGCTGACGTAAAGCATCGGGATATTAATCTCCCGCGCCAGCCGTTGCAGATAAGGCAGCAGCTCGCGTTTACGCGGAATATCGAGCGATGCCAGCGGTTCATCAAGCAACAGCAGTTCCGGCGCGGTCAATAACGCCCGACCAATCGCCACACGTTGCTTCTCACCGCCGGAAAGGCTACCGGGCAGACGGTCGAGCAACGACTCAATGCCGAGCAGTGCCACCAGCTTATCGAACTGTTCAGCCATGCTTTTCGCCATGCCATAGCGCAAATTGCCGCGTACTTTATAGTGCGGGAAGAGTCGCGCATCCTGAAAAACATAGCCGATACGCCGCTTCTCAGGGGCCAGACACACGCCCTGCTCGACATCATTCAGTACACGGTCGTTGAGAACAATGCGCCCCTTCTGCGGCTGGGTCAGCCCGCTAATCGCATTGATAAGCGAAGTTTTACCCGCCCCAGAAACGCCGAACACGGCAGTAATACCGGATGCAGGCAGAGATTCGTTAATTTGCAGGCAGTGCGTGCCCAACGTCTGGCTAAAGTTCAGTTCCAGCATCGGTTACGCTCCTATCCGTTGACGGCTAAGACGCGCGAGCCATTCAGAAATCATCAGGGAAATCAGTGCCAGAACAATAGAAATCAGACACAGACGCGCCGCTGCGCTTTCGCCACCGGGGGTCTGAATCAACGTATACATGGCAGAAGGAATGGTGCGGGTTTCGCCGGGAATATTGGACACAAAGGTAATCGTCGCTCCGAACTCGCCCAGCGAGCGGGCAAAGGCCAGCACCGTACCGACGATAATACCGGGCAGCATCAGCGGCAGCGTAATGGTACAAAACACTCGCCAGCGTCCGGCACCCAGCGTGCGTGCGGCCTGTTCAAGCTTGACGTCAACGCCTTCCAGCGCGAGGCGAATCGCTCTGACCATCAGCGGGAACGACATCACCGCCGCCGCCATCACCGCACCGCGCCAGCTAAAGGCGAAGGTGAGACCAAACCAGTCATACAACCAGCTACCGATAAAACCGCGTCGCCCCATCGCTATCAGCAACAGGTAACCCACCACCACCGGTGGCAGCACCAGCGGTAGATGGATAAGGCCGTCGAGCAACGCCTTTCCGGGGAAGTTGCGGCGCACCAACAGCCAGGCAAAGAAGATCCCAAACGGCAGGCTAAAAACCACGGCCAGGGATGACACTTTCAGGCTCAGCAGAACCGCTTGCCATTCAGGATCGGACAATATCATTAGCGAGTTGTGAATCCGTAACGTTTAAAGATTTCAGACGCCTGCGGCCCTTTCAGGTAGTCATAGAACGCCGAGACGGTTGCATTTTTATGGCCATCGGTAATGGCAATAGGGTATTCGACCTTCTTATGTGAATCTTCCGGGAAGGTGCCGACAACTTTAACACCTTTGCTGGCCACTGCGTCAGAGCCGTAAACGATACCCAGCGGTGCTTCATTACGTTCCACCAGCGCCAGTGCGCCACGCACGTCTTCAGCCGGTGCCAGTTTTGGTGACAGGGTTTCCCATGCGCCCAGTTTTTGCAGCGCTTCTTTAGCGTAAATGCCCGCTGGGACATGTTCCGGGTCACCGACCGCCAGACGGCCACCTTTCAGCAGGCTGGTCCAGTTGGTTTTCGCATCGATGGTAATATCACTCTGCGCGCTGGCTTTTGGCGCAACGACTACCAGGCTGTTGCCCAGTAAAGTTTCGCGTGTGGCGGTATCAATCGCCTTTTTATCCACCGCGTAGTCCATCCATTTCTGGTCAGCGGAGATAAACAGGTCAGCCGGCGCACCCGCTTCAATCTGGCGGGCCAGCGTCGAAGAAGACGCAAAAGAAGAAACCACGTCGACGTTCTTCTCTTTTTTGTACTCTTTAGCAATATCCTGCATCGCGTTTGTTAACGACGCAGCGGCAAATACGGTAATTTTAGCGTCATCCGCCAGCGCCTGACCCGCAACACAAACCGTTAATGTCGCCCCAGCAAATAAGCGTAACCATGAACCTGTCATTTGAAACTCCTGTGAATACCGTTGTATACAAAAAAATACAGCGCTGAGTATAGGGGTTTTCTGACATTAATGCATTACAGATACATGAATGATGAGATTTATTACAGGAAGTTATCGGCAGAAGAAGGGAATGCTTAATAGCAAAACGCCCGACAAATGCGGGCGTTTTGGGGGAAATCAGTGAGTTTTCTGGTCGCGATCTTTGTGACCGACGCCGGAGAAGATGTTAAACACTTCACCCAGACCGTAAATCAACCCCAGGATGATAGCCATCACTACGGGCACCATGATTACGGCAAATACCAGACTTTTCAACAGCTCTAACATGGTTAACTCCAGACATTGTGATGCGGCTATTGTAACCGGATAACTCAGAAATACACTCCCTTTTGTGCGGTGTGCTTTGCGTGAGCGCCCATTTGGGTCAGAATACCCTTTTTCTTGCCAGGATACTCTTATGCAAGCCGAAATCCTTCTTACCCTCAAGCTCCAGCAGCGCCTGTTTGCCGATCCGCGCCGCATCTCGCTACTCAAACAAATAGCACAGACCGGCTCTATCAGCCAGGGGGCTAAAAATGCGGGAATCAGCTATAAGAGCGCCTGGGATGCGATTAATGAGATGAATCAACTCAGCGAGCAGTCGCTGGTTGACCGCGCCACCGGAGGCAAAGGCGGTGGCGGCGCGGTGTTGACCCGCTACGGCCAGCGCCTGATCCAGCTTTACGATCTGCTGGCGCAGATTCAACAAAAAGCGTTCGATGTTTTAAGCGATGATGATGCTCTGCCGCTGGACAGCCTGCTGGCCGCCATCTCCCGCTTCTCCCTGCAAACCAGCGCCCGCAACCAATGGTTCGGTACGGTCACTCAACGCGACCACCAGCAGGTACAGCAGCACGTCGAAGTTCTATTGGCTGACGGTACGACCCGTCTGAAAGTCGCCATTACCGCCCAGAGCGGCGAGCGCCTGGGGCTGGATGAGGGTAAAGAAGTCCTGGTGCTACTGAAAGCACCGTGGGTCAACGTCACGCGTAACCCGACCGTTGCCGCCGAAGCCGACAACCAACTCGCCTGCCGAATCAGCCATATTCAGCGTGGTGAAGGCCAGTGTGAAGTCCTGATGGCGCTGCCAGATGGGCAAACCCTGTGCGCCACCCTGCCGCTCACCGAGGCCCAAACGCTGGAAGAAGGTGCTGACGTAATAGCATTCTTTAACGCCGATCGTATCATTGTTGCCACGTTATGCTGATGGCATTGACATTGTGAGCCTGAAGACGTATCCCTGATGTATAACGCTGCAAAAAACGGGATACATCATGTCATCATTGCAAATTTCGCAAGGCACGTTTCGTCTTAGCGACACAAAAACATTAAAAATTGAGCATCTGACGCTGCGTGCCGGAGAAAGCTGGGCATTTGTTGGCAGTAACGGCAGTGGAAAATCTGCGCTCGCCCGCGCGCTGGCGGGCGAACTGCCACTGCTTTCCGGTAGCTGCGAAGGCCAATTTACCCGCATCACCCGCCTTTCCTTCGAACAGTTGCAAAAACTGGTCAGCGATGAGTGGCAACGCAACAATACCGACATGCTGAGCCCTGATGAAGACGATACCGGGCGCACGACTGCGCAGATTATTCAGGACGAAGTGAAAGACCCGGCACTGTGTGCCGCGCTCGCTGGGCAGTTTGGCATCAGTCATCTGCTTGAGCGCCGCTTCAAGTATCTTTCTACCGGCGAAACGCGCAAAACCCTGCTGTGTCAGGCACTGATGGCGCAGCCGGATCTGCTGATCCTCGATGAACCGTTTGATGGGCTGGACGTTGCGTCTCGCCGCCAGCTTGCTGATCACCTGGCAACGCTGCACGAGGCGGGCTACACGCTGGTACTGGTGCTTAACCGCTTTGATGATATCCCTGACTTTGTGCCCTTTGCTGGGGTACTGGCAGATTGTACGTTGACGGAAACGGGTGAAAAAAAGGCGCTACTGGCGCAAACGCTTATCGCCCAACTGGCACACAGTGAAAAACTCTCTGGCATGGCATTACCCGAGCCGGATTCCCCATCAGCCCGGCTTTCTCTGCCCGACGACCAGCCGCTTATCGTGCTCAATGATGGCGTAATTTCCTATAACGACAGGCCCATCATCAACCATCTGAGCTGGACGGTCGCCCCTGGCGAGCACTGGCAGATTGTCGGGCCAAACGGCGCAGGAAAATCAACGCTGTTAAGTCTGGTGACCGGCGATCATCCGCAGGGTTATAGCAACGATCTGACGCTGTTTGGCCGCCGTCGCGGCAGCGGTGAAACTATCTGGGACATCAAAAAACACATCGGCTATGTTAGCAGTAGCCTGCATCTGGATTACCGCGTGAGTACCAACGTGCGTAACGTCATCCTCTCCGGCTATTTCGACTCCATCGGGATTTATCAGGCCGTTTCCGACAAGCAGCGCAAGCTGGTTGATGAATGGCTGCATATCCTTGGCATGGACGCTCGCACCGCAGATGCCCCATTCCATAGCCTCTCCTGGGGACAACAACGCCTGGCGCTGATTGTTCGCGCTTTGGTAAAGCACCCGACGTTATTAATTCTTGATGAACCGCTGCAAGGGTTGGACCCACTCAATCGTCAAGTTGTACGCCGCTTTATTGATGTGCTGATTGGTGAGGGGAAAACGCAGCTGCTGTTTGTCTCGCACCATGCGGAAGACGCGCCAGAATGTATTACACATCGGTTGGAGTTTGTGGCCAACGCAGAGGGATATCGCTATGCGCTAGGCCCGATATAAGCGCTATCGAAGCCTGATGGCACTGCGCTTATCAGGGCTACTCCAGGAGTAGCCCGGCCAAGCGAAGGTACAAACCGGGAACATGGGTAACACTTTAGACCGGATACATGGGTAACAGTTATAACTGGCATAGAAGAGGAGACTCGCTATGCCCTGGACTGAGACCCGACCTATGCAACGTCTTGATTTTATC
>Ga0207655_1000371_pt1 | contig 63107 bp, 58 predicted proteins | sample KBSM44metaG_FD_184398 | JGI IMG/M metagenome (GOLD analysis project Ga0207655, IMG submission 184398) | Miscanthus rhizosphere microbial communities from Kellogg Biological Station, Michigan, USA - KBS M4-4 metaG (SPAdes) (version 2) | ecosystem: Host-associated > Plants > Roots > Rhizosphere >...
AACTGCGAGCGTGGCGAATCCACGGAGTAATTTCATGAGGTTTCCTTAGGGTGGTTGTGAGGGCTTCCGCGGTAGCCACGATCCGCGCGCCACATGAACCTGAGATGAACCAGACGGAAAATCCAGGTGAAAACACGGGAACGTTCCCGGTCAAAATACGGGAACGTTCCCGTAGTTTGAGACTACTAAAAGGCGTTCTTGGCTGCTTGGAATGCCGCTTATGGATCTCTGAAAGCTGACGTCGAAAGGTCGGCAGCCCAGGGATTGCTTCTCGACGTGCGGTACGAAATCGTTCCGTATAGGATGCTCGACTTACGCATCGATTCCTCATGGTAGGGGCAGCGGCGTCCTCGTCAAGAAAGGGGTTGTCGAACAGCCCCAGCTGGAACTTGACCAACAGCAGCCGGGGCGCGGACCCATTGCGGCGTTCCTCGCTGACCAGGCCGTCGCGGACTCAACCCAACCGGGCAAGTGTTCCAGGCGATGCTGGAGTTTAACGAAGGCGTCCCAGACAGGGGAAACCCGATATAAAAGGCCCCATCGAATAAACAAACCTGGAACCGCGGAACCAGGTTCAACGGTTGGGCCGGTGCCGGCACGTCTCACCCGAGGACGGGCCGCCGCGCCGCTGCTGATGTTCCTGGATCGCAGCTACAAGCCGGGCTGGACTAGTGTTCGCGCTCTGTATTGTGTTCTACACCGTGCCGGTTAGCCTTGGAGCTGATGCCTGTGACTACGCCCCCACGCGTTCATGGGGCCGGGCGTGAACAGGTTTTCCGCGCTTCGCTAACAGAGGGATTCTGCGTGTCGCGGCACGTGAAGGGAGCGGAGTCGCGGCGGCTGCAGGCGCGCCGGACTGGGCGACGCTGTGCGGTGAAATACGATTAGGTAATGGTAACCAGCGTTGATGTGGCCCGGCATCTGGGATTGTCGCAGTCGACGGTTTCACGTGCTTTGCGGGGGGATCCGGCTGTCGCACCTTCAACCAAGGAGCGGGTTTTGACTGGGGCCCGGGAACTTGGCTACGTACCGGACGCGGCGGCACGCATGATGGTGACCCGGCGGACGCATGCGGTGGGCATTGTGGTGGCGGATCTGACGAGCCCGATTTACCCGGTCATTGTGGAGTCGTTGCAGAATCGGCTGCTGGAGCGTGGGTACCGGATGGTGTTGATCCGGGATCCGGATATTTCGCCGGATCCTGAGGCTGTTGATGTGCTCGATCGTGCGACGGTTGACGGGATGATCTTCGTGTCGGCGAGGGAGGGATCTGCCGCGGTCCGGCGGGTCCTTGACCGCGGCACGCCGGTGGTGCTGTTGAGCCGTGATGATGTCAGCGTCGATGTCGAGGCGGTCCTGGCAGATGACAGGGGCGCCGGCGAGATCGTCGTGACGCACCTTCAAGGGCTGGGCCATAAACGCATCGGAGTGCTGACCACGCTGCGGGACCGTTCCAACGGACGTGACCGTGAGGACGGCGTCCGCGCGGCTATGGAACGTTATGGCCTGGATGTGCGTGAGGAGTGGATTCGACACGTTCGGCTGACGCACGAGGAAGGGGTACGAGCAGCTTTGGAGATGCTTGATAGCCAGGACAGGCCTACGGCACTGTTTTGCGTGACGGATGCTTTTGCGTTTGCTGCCATGGACGCCGCAGCCCAACTGGGGATCAGCGTCCCAAATGAGCTGTCGATCGTTGGTTTTGATGATTCCGGCCCGTCCCGCTGGGCTTTTGTGAACCTGACCACCGTGCACCAGCCCATTGCGAATATGTCGTACGAGGCCGTCGACCGCCTGGCAGGGAGAATCGAGGGCGAGCCTCCCAGCCAGACACGGAAGCCCGTATTTCCGGTCAGGCTGGAAATACGGGGGACGACGGCGGCGCCTCCTCAGGCGGTATTGCGGCCGCCGCTCAGGTCGAGCGTCTGACCGGTCATATAACTCGCCTCTACGGAGAGCAACCATGTTGCCAGGGCGGAGAATTCCTCGGGCAGTCCGACCCTGCCCATGGGTACCTTGGCGAGCAGTTGGGCGTTCCGTTCCGGGCTGAGGTCTTCAAGGAGCCGGGTCTTCATCATGGACGGTGCGATGGAGTTGACCGTGACGCCGTAGGGTGCGACTTCCTTCGCTGCCGTTTTGACCAGCGCTACGAGTCCGGCCTTGGAGGCTGAGTAGGCGGCCTGGTGCGGGTTCCCTTCACGGGCGGAAATTGATGACAGTATGGCCACCCGGCCGTATCCCTGCTGTGTGAGGACCGGGAGGATGCTCGCCAGGCCGTGCAGGCAGCCGTCCAGGTTTACGCTGAGGGTCCTGGCCCATCCGTCGGCGGGCATTTCGGTTACCGGGACCTCGGGGCCCTGGATTCCGTGGGCGAACAGCGCCCCGTCGATCCGGCCGTACCGCTGCAGTATTGTCTGGACGGTGCTGTCCCAATCGGCCCTTCTGGTGACGTTCAGGGCCATGCAGTGTGCGGGACTGCTTCCGTCGCCCAGCCCGCCGTTGGCGACGTCGGTGCAGACGACCGTGGCGCCTTCGCGTGCGAGCCGGTCCGCGGTGTCGGATCCGAGGCCGCCGGCGGCGCCGGTGACCAGGATGACCTGATCCCGGAAACGGCCGGGCCAATAGATCTCTGCGCTGGCTGTTCGGGGCCCCCGGGGGCTGCCTGCGGCTGCCACCGGTGTTGTCACTTCAGTTAGTTCGCTCATGACGTTGATTCCATTTCAGTGTTGAGGAGTGAGCCGATTAGACGTTCAGCTGTGGTGTGGAGATGTTTGAGATGGGCGTCTGTGCCGAGGGCCTCGACGGCCCAGACGTCAGGGACTTCGATGCTGATTGGGGCATCAGGGAGCGCCGCCAGGATTTCCCGGAGAGGGAAGACGCCCTCCCCGGGGGCCAGCCTTTTCGCCCGGGATTCGATCTGCCGGGCGGATCCGTTCACGTCCTGTCCCAGCGGCATGCGGTGCGGGACCGGCAGCGCTGGGGTCCCGGCCGGGCCGTCACAGAGCTGGATGACCGTGACCGCCCCTGCCGGCAGGGCTATCAGCTCTCCAATGAGGCCACCGGCGCGGACGAAATGGAGCGTGTCCAGCATGATTCCGCAGCCCGTCTGTTCGACCAGCAGGCCGGCGGCCGGGATGGAGTCAAGGGGCTGATACGAGATCGGTTCAATGGACGGTCGGATGCCGTACTTCCGGGCATCCTCAACCAGCGCCGCAAGGCTGTCAGTCAACCGGGCGCGGTCAGGATCACCGCCGATCACGTTGAGAACGCTCGCGCCGAGGGCGGCGCCGGCCTCCAGGACCGGTTCCCAGTCCTTGCGTCCGCGGTGTCCGTCCAGGGTAAAAACCTCAACGTCGCGTACGACGAGTCCTGTGGCTGCCAGGCGTTCAATGGTCTGTACCGACATGAACGACCCTGCAGCCATCGGGTACGGGGTTTCACCCCGGGTGGCCGGGTGAACCCGGATCCCGACAGAGGTAAAGCCCGCAGCTGCCGCCGCGTCCACCAGCTCCGGCGGACTCAAGTGCAGCGCCGACAAGTGCGCCAGCCCGATCGTTCTGTTCATAACTTCCATCCTGCTCACTGGTGATTGACTCCCATCACGACATGTGCTTATGATTTAGATCACTAAATGACTACGTAGTCATTAAAGCACTCAATCCGCTCGCCCGCAAAGGTGCAGCCGAGCAAACAGAAAGGTTGCGGTGAACCGCAATGCCTAATCCCCATACTTCCAGCACCGGGGGTGCCGCCTTGGGCGCTCTAACCCACCCTCCCGTCGTCATCAGTGCCAAGGCAGGACGGCGGGCAGCGCTGGCCAGCACTGTCGGCGCCGTCGTGGACTGGTACGACTTCTTCCTCTACGGCACCGCTGCCGCCGTTGTTTTCGGGCCGTTGTTCTTCCCATCGGACAATCAGGTCGCCGGGCTGCTGGCCTCCATGGGTTCGTTCGCCGTCGGCTTCCTGTTCCGCCCGCTCGGCGGGGCGATCTTCGGCCACTTCGGCGATAAGTACGGCCGCCGCACCATGCTCTTCATCACCGTCATCATGATGGGACTGGCCAGCACGGCCATCGGGTTACTCCCCTCCTATGCCGCGATCGGCGTCGCCGCACCGATCCTGCTCGTGACCCTGCGGGCCATCCAGGGCATCGCCGTCGGCGGCGAATGGGGCGGCGCGGCCCTGATGGCAGTGGAAAACGCACCCGCAGGCAAGCGCAACTTCCTCGCCACCGGCGTGCAGATCGGATCGTTCGTCGGACTGCTGCTCGGCACCGCCGCGTTCTCCCTGGTCACCGCGCTGACCACGGCCGAACAGTTCCTCGCCTGGGGCTGGCGGCTGCCGTTCGTGATCAGCATCCTCTTCGCCCTGGTCGGTCTCTGGATCCGGGCCGGCGTGCCCGAGTCAGCAGAGTTCACCGCCGTCAAGGAAGAACACAAGGACGCCCGTGCACCGCTGGCTGAAGCGCTGCGGACCAGCCCCAAGAAGATCCTGGCCGTGATCGGCATGCGGATGGTGGACCAGAGCACCTTCTACATGGGCTTCACGTTCTCCCTGGCCTACGTCAAAAACTTCACCGACACCCCTACCTCCACGGTCCTGACCGCCTCGATGGTCGCCATGGTCCTGGCCATCCCCTTCCTGGCACTCTGGGGACGCCTCGCGGACAAGTACGGCCGGAAATGGTTCTACATCATCGGCCCGCTCGCCGCGGCCCTTGCCGCAGCACCGTTCTTCGCAGCACTGGAAAGAGGTGAACTGATCCCGATGATCCTTGGCTTCTTCGCCCTGATCAACCTCGGACACAACATCTCCACCTGCGTCCAGCAGACCTGGTTCACCGACATGTTCGAGGTCCGGATCCGCTACAGCGGCGCAGGATTCGCCTACGCACTCGCCGGAGCCGTGGGCGGTTTCATCCCCCTGATCGCCACCGCCCTCATGGCCAGCAGCGGCAGCTGGGCCCCTGCCGCGGCGCTCCTCGCCGGGCTGTGCCTGGTAGCCCTGGTCTCCAGCCTGTGGTCCTACAAGTGGGCCAACAAGGAACACCACTAAACCCAAAACGCAGGACGCACCCAAGCAAGCGGTGACGCACAGGCGAATGCGCGGGCAACCGGCGGTCGAAAAGCCCGTTTGCCGCGCATTCGCCTCCCTGCCGCGGTGACCGTATCTCAAGAAACCAACGATGAAGGCCAGACCCCGAGTGAAGACCAGCACATTTGATGAACTGACCACAGCCCCCGACAAGACCCTGGACTGTGATGTCCTGGTCATCGGCTCAGGTGCCGGCGGCCTGTCCGCCGCCGTCACGGCCGCCTATCACGGGCTGAAAGTTGTGGTCGTGGAAAAAGCCGACGTCTGCGGCGGCGCCACGTCCTGGTCCGGCGGCTGGGCCTGGACCCCGGGAAATCCGCTGGCCAAGGCTGCCGGCGTCAACGAGGACCGCGAACTCGTCCGCACCTACCTGCGCCACCGACTCGGCGCGAACTACCGTGAGGACAAGGTCGAGGCGTTCCTTGAGGCCGTCCCGCACATGGTCGGCTTCTTCCAGGACAAGACCAGCCTTCAGTTCGTTCCCGGGGCCAAGATCAAGGACATCTACGGCAGCACACCGGGCGCCGGCACCGGAAACCGCTCCGTGGGACCAAAACCCTTCAACGCCCGCAAAATCAAACCAGAACTGCGCGCCAAGATGCGCCACCAGCTCTACGAAACATCATTCCTGGGCATGGGGATCATGGCCGGCCCGGACCTCGCCAAGTTCCTTTCCGCCTCCCAAGGCAACCTCCAAGGCCTGTTCCACGCAGCCTGGCGGGTCGGCCTCCACATGTGGGACCTGATCATCCACCGCCGGAACATGCAGCTGGTCAACGGCACCGCCCTCACCGGCCGGCTCATGAAATCCGCCGACGATCTCGGCGTCGACATCCGCGTCTCCACCCCCGCAAAGCGGCTGATCACCGACGCCAACGGCACGGTGACCGGCGCCGTCGTGGATGCACCCGCCGGCAGCTACACCATCAACGCTTCCCGCGGCGTCGTGCTCGCCACGGGCGGCTTCCCCAACGACGTGGCCCGCCGCAAGGCGCTTTTCCCCAAGACCCCCACGGGCCGCGAGCACTGGACCCTGGCTCCCAAGGAAACCACCGGGGACGGCATCACCATGGCCCAGGCCATTGGGGCCAGCTTCGATACCGACGTCGAATCGCCTGCCGCCTGGTGCCCGGTCTCCCTAGTTCCCTACCGCAACGGTCGCACGGGAACGTTCCCACACATCATGGACCGGGCCAAACCAGGCAGCATCGGCGTGCGCCGCGACGGCAAACGATTCGTCAACGAAGCCAACGGCTACTACGACTACGTCGAAGGACTGCTAAAAGCAACGCCCGACGGCGAACCTGTCGAAGCCTGGCAAATCGCCGACGCCGCCTATGTCCGCAAGTTCCCCTTGGGAATGGCCAAGCCACTGCCCGTCCCGCTGTTCCCCTACCTCCGGTCGGGCTACCTGAAAAAGGGCGACACGATCGAGGAACTGGCCACCGCATGCGGCATTAATCCAACAGCTTTGGCACAAACCGTGGCGGACTTCAACGAAAACGCCCGCAAAGGCATCGACCCCGAATTCAACCGGGGAACCACCGAATTCAACCGTTACGGCGGCGACCCCAAAGTAGGCCCCAACCCGTCCCTGGCCCCCATTGAGAAGGGCCCATACTATGCGGTCAAGGTAGTGCCGGGGAGCTTTGGTACCTTCGCCGGCCTCAAGGCGGACGGGCGCGCCAGGGTCCTGAATAACGACGGTGAAGCCATCCCGGGCCTGTATGTAGCCGGCAACGACCACGCCTCGGTCATGGGTGGCCTTTATCCGGCAGGCGGTATCAACCTGGGGCCAGCGCTGACCTTCGGCTACATCGCCGGCCGCGATCTGGCCGGGGTCAATGACTACGAAGACGATCGGCCAACCGTTCCCCAATCAGCACACCATAACGATGACGCCCCTGCCCGGCGGTTTTCTACGTCCCGACGTTAACGATGGTGCCCCACACCCTACAAGCCATGAATCCACAGAAAAGAGAGAGTCACCATGCCAACAGCCTCAGGGATCATCCTCAAAGTTGAGGACCCCGAGTCAAGAGACCGGCAACTTGAGCAGACGTGTTCCCTGCTCCGCAGCGAAGCTACGGATTGTGGCATTCTCGTCACCAGGGTCAATCACACGACTTTCGAGGTCGCGCTCAACCCCGGGGTTGCGTTCGGCCTCACCCGCGAACTCGATTTGCTCTGAATGACGGGCTATTGCTCCACAAGTCCATGCCCGACCGCCAAAGATGAGTTGTTGCAAGGCATCGACAGGATTCTGAACAACTCGTGGGTCCGAAGGCGTCCAGCCGTTCGCCGGGATCCGGGTTGCCGGGGGCACGTCAGCCGTCCAGTTGAATCAGCACTCTCCAAGGTAGTCTCCAGCCAGGTGTCATGGCTCCGCCCGCCAGCTCGCCTGTCCCAGCGCAAACGCAACTACCCGGCCCTGCCTTTGGAAGGCTAAGTGGAAGCCCAGGGCCGCACACAATTCCACGAGCAGCGAGCTCAACGCGCACATCGTCCCGATACACACCGTGAGCACGAACCCGGAAACGCCGAGCCAAACCACTAACGCCGGGTCGTGAGGCGGCCTCCGGTTGGGTATCGGGTGGCACCATCCCTGCCACAGGACGACGAAATATCGGTTTATCTGCGTTGAAACCACGGGAGTAGAAGTGGATGCGAGTACTTTTGTCCGCTGCCGAATTGGTCTTTCTAGAGGTCATCTTGGTGAACGTCGCGGCTGGCTGTCGGCCGACCGCGGGTCCGCTTGGCTTGCGTCAAGCGCGGCAACGAGCTGCACGAGATGTACGTCTTGCAGAATTCTCATTTCACGGCCACGGGCTACCCCTTTAAGTGGTTTAGCGTCAATGATAGGTACGTTCGTCAAGTCGGTTTTCTGCAATCATCTGTCGCAGTTCACGTATAAAGGTCCGCTCGGCTCCGTCAAAGCTGCGTTTTGGATTAGTGAGAACATGCACGTCCGTCTCGTGGAGTTCATATTCAGGAAAGACCGGCCACATCAGTCCACGCTCGACGTCTTCCCGCGCTACGTGCTCGGGCAAGGCCCCGATACCGAGGCCAGCAATGATCATGCGTCGCACTTCGAGGAGATTCGCAGAGATGGCGCGCGGTTCCGGGGCCAGCTTTGCGCGTTCGCGCAGCTGCCGGACGCGGAATAGAGGACCATTCTCTGCCTCTGTTTGGAAAGACACTGCGCGCTCACCAGTGAGGTCGTCTGGATCTAAGTCGTTCCGTCCAAATAGCCTATGGGACGGGCCACAGTAGAGCGCGAAGCGTTCGCGATACAAGATTTCGCTGTCCAGCCCAGTTTCATCGGAACGCAGGAGGCAGAAACCGAGAGAGGCATTGTTCTGACGAACCCTGCTCACGACCTCGGCGCTGTCAGTGACGGTGACTGTGAACGTTACATCCGGATAGTCCTGGGCAAAACGTGCGAGCATCTGGTCGTAATGCGATGAGACGATATGGCTCGTGGTCGCGATAGTCACATGGCCGGAAACGGCACTGTCAGATGCTGCGACGAGATCCGGAATTCTTGAAATGACACCGAACGCATTTCGGGCATGCTCGAAAAGCGTCGCACCGGCCGCGGTAAGCATGAAGTGACCGGGACGCCGATCAAGGAGTTTCTGCCCAAGTGTGCTTTCTAACCGCTTCAACGCGCTGGAAACGGTGGGCTGACTCACGTTCATGAACTCAGCCGCACGGGTCACTCCGCCCTGTTCGACGACCACCGTAAAGGTTCGAAGCAAGTTCCAGTCGAGATTCCACACGAAGCGTTGCTCATAGGGTCGCACAATAGCCTCCATTGATAATTACAATAACCAACTATGCATAGAACTGATATTCTAGGTCAATGCTCCTCGATCCACAGGGCCGGGTTTTTCACCTCAGAACGGAATTACGGCGATGACGCAAAGAGCCAGACACTCGACCATCGAGGTATCGATCGAGGAGGGTGCAATGGTGATGATCGGGAGCATCCTGAGTGTCGGCCATTCCCTTCGAACTCATGACCGAACTCGTGTGTCAGGGACAGCGAAGTCCCACGACTAGCGAGAACGATGCCAACGAGGCCGGAACGGCTGACCATCTCCTCGTAGATGGTCAGTTCGACCGATAGGCGTCAACCACAGGCATTATGCCTGACCACATATTGAAATTCACGCAACAGAAAGGATCTGATCGCATGTCTCTTACCGTTTTCGCTGCGTCGATCTCCCATGAGAGCCATACCTTCAGCATTGCGCCGACCACTCTGGATGACTTCCGCAACTGCCAGTACCTCGAGGGTGACGCCATAAACGGGGCCATGCGGGGAACGCGCAGTGAATGGGGGGCGGTAATCGATCTTGCCGACGAGTTCGATTGGCATCTCGTGGATCCGCTCGTCGCAATTGCAGAACCCGCGGGCAAGGTCACCGACGAGGCCTTCGAGCACATGATGGGGATCCTCACTCGTGCCCTGGAAAGGGCGATGCCAGTGCATGGCGTACTACTGCCGCTACACGGCGCCATGGTCACCGAAAGTCACGACGACGCCGAGGGAGAGATCCTTCGGCAAATACGGGCCATCGTTGGACACGCAGTGCCCATCGCCGTCACCCTGGACCTGCATGCCAATGCGAGCGAAGAGATGGCGGGCCTGGCCGACATCATCACAACCTACCGCACGACGCCTCATACCGACACCTATGAGACGGCCGAGCGTGCCGGACGGCTACTGCAGCGAACCATGCTTGGCGAGATTCAGCCAACCGTGACGCTGGCTAACCGCCCGGTCTTGACCGGGCTCGACCACGGTCGCACCATTGCCGGACATGGGGCGATGGTCGAGATGCTGGCGCGGGTGCGCGAGGCTGAGGCACAAACGCCGGGCGTGCTCGACATCGGCGTAAACGCCGGCTTCAACTTCGCCGACGTGCCATTCAGCGGGCCCACGGTGTTGGTTACCGGCGATGGTGTGCGACCGGAGTACCGAGAGGTCGCTGAAAGCCTGGCAGACTTCATCTGGGATAGCCGGGGCCGCGAAACAATCCAACTGCTACCCATGGATGAGACCATCAGCATCGCCAGCGAGGCCCGTCCGCCCGGCTCGGGGCCGCTGCTGATCGGCGACTTCACCGACAGTCCCGGAGCCGGGGCACATGGCGATGCCACCAATCTGGTTCGCGCCCTGCTCAGTGCCGGAATCAAGGGCGTCGCGGTCGGCACCATCGCCGATCCGGACTCCGCCGCCGCCGGGATCAAAGCGGGAATTGGCGGGACGGTCACGGTGGACCTCGGAGGCAAAAAGGACCCACGCTTCGGCGGCACGCCGATCCGGCTGACCGGCACGGTAGGCGCCGTTTCCGATGGGATCTATCTCCGCAAGGGCAAGTACATGACTGGCACCAAGGCAAATATGGGCCCGAGCTTCCGCCTCGACCTCGACGGCATGCAGATCATCGTAGCCACCTACGCCACCCAGATCGACGACCGCGAGCAGTTCCGCATTTACGGCATCGAGCCTGAGCGCATGAATATTCTCGCCTGCAAAGCGATGAACCACTTCCGCTCCGACTTCGAACCAATTGCGCGGCGACTCATCTATGTCGATGCCGGCGCCATCTGCTCCCTTGACTTCAAACAGTTTCCCTGGAAAAAGCTCCGGCGCCCGATCTGGCCGCTGGACTTAAGTTGAGACAGCTCAGCCTCTACGGCTGAACTCGCCGTGATTGATGTCGAGCCTGGCTACAGCCGTCTCTCGAGTACGTCACCCTCGGGAATCTTTCTTCTGTTCCTTTTCACAATCCGGGCCTATCGGCCCCGATTTCTCATCCGCTTGACGGCTACCCGCCCAGCCCAAATATAGGAGGCCGAACGTGTTCGAGCCCAGCTTCAAACTAGACGTACCGTTGTCCCGCTTTCCCGCGCAAGGGCAATGTAGCCCTGCGACGCACCAAAAAGGTCGCAGGCCCTTCAAAATGATGGGCATGGCCGCGACAGTGGCCGTAATGCTGGCGCTTTCCGCGTGTAATGGCCAATCAGAGAGCCCCTCCACCAATGCAGACGGGCCTCTTAAAATCGGGGTCCAGTCTGTCCCCACGACCTTCGATCCTGGTCAAAACTTCCTGGCTACGGACTACGCCATAATGAACCTCGTCGGAGGAACCCTCACCGACGTCAGCACAGATGGTAAGTCCGTCACCATGGGGCTCGCGGAAGCTCTGACGCCTGGCGACAAGCAATACGTAGTCAAGCTCAAGCCTGATCTGAAATTCTCCGACGGCACTCCACTTACTGCAACCGACGTCGCGGCTACCTTTGAGTACTACATGGCAGATAAGTCGAATGGCTATGACTACACATTCGCCGCCATCCAAAAAGTGACGGCGGTCGATGACCTGACCGTTACATTTGATCTCAAACAGCCCTACCCCGCGTTGGATATGGCACTTGCGTATCCCTCATCGGCTATCATCCCCGCGAAGTCGATTCAAGAAAAGGGTAAGGATCTTTACAAAGGGGACCCGCTCCCCACAGCAGGTAAGTTCCAGATTCAGTCTTTCGATGCGAACTACATCACTTTGACGGCCAACCCCAACTATGCGGGAGCAAAGCCGTCCACAACATCGCTCACGTTCAACAAGATCACCGATTCGGCTGCGCGCCTCGCTCAAGTGCAGGGCGGCCAGATCGACTTCGCAGAGGATATTTCGCCCAAGCAGATCCCGCAGCTCTCCGGCCCTGTGCAGGCACGAACAACCAAGTCGGTCAATGGGATGCAGTTCTTGGGCATGAACAACCGGGACAACAGCTTGCTCAGTGACGTCCGGATCCGCAAGGCAGTCTCCGCGGCGATCAACCGTGACCAGATCAATGACGTTGCGATGGCGGGCAAGAGCACTGTGGCCTTGGGCTTGTTTGCTAACTCTTCAAAGAACAGCCGCCCCCTTCTTCAGGAAAAGCCCGACCTGGAGGGCGCTAAAGACCTGCTCTCCGGAACCAAATGTTCAAATGGTTGCACCTTGAGATTCATCGCGGACAGTAGCGATGAGGTTGGCGGTGATATTGCGGTTGTGGCACAGCAGAACTTGCGGGAGATCGGCATCCAGGTCAACATCGAAAGGTCTGAGGCTGCGGTGGTGATACAGCAGGCAAATGAAGGTAACTATGACTTCAGATCCACGTACTTCTACGATTCGTTAGATAACCCCGGCCCGTATCTCTCTTACTTACTGGGACCGACGATCAAGGCACTGCGCACAGGATACTCGAATCCTGAAATGAACCAGCTTATAGACACAGTCCAGACAAGTAGTGGCTCCGAGGCGGCGTCCGCAATGGACCAGATCAATGAACTGTTTGAGAAGGATCTACCGATGATCCCAATCACCGACTACATGGTTGTGTCGGCCAGCCGGGTTCCGGAGGAACGGCTGAGCCTTAGCCCAACGCTTTTCTACAATGTCGGCTAAGTATCCCTCCCTGGAATGCGGCTTAAGCCTAAGACACTATCTAAGGAGGTGCTAAGTCCGTGATTACCTTCATCCGCACGTTGGGGGTGCGTGCACTGCAGATCGCCCTCGTCGCGTTCTTCGTAACCGTCGGCACCAACATCCTGGTGCGCCTCGTTCCCGGTGACCCGGCCCAGACCATCCTCGGGGAACGGGCTTCGCCCGCAGCCCTGGCGGCCCTAAGGCAGGAGCTCGGACTGGAAGCGCCGCTTTTGCAACAGATAGCGTCCGCGCTCGGCAAATTGGTTCAGGGCGATCTCGGCACTTCATTCGCCCATCGTGGCCAAGACGTCACGTCGCTGATTGGTCCGGCACTGGCGGTGACGGGCAGCCTCGCAGCCGTAGCCATTCTGTTCTCCATTGTTGGTGGCGTCACCGTCGGTCTTTGGATCGCGCTTGTTCGGGGTCCTGGCGCCGACCTTGCCGGTCGTCTGGTGATAACAGTCTTGCTGGCTTTGCCTTCCTTCATGGCTGGCCTCATCCTCCTTTATGCGCTCTCCCTCCGGCTCGGGCTTGCCCCAGCCGGAGGTTGGGCTGGGACCTGGCCGGCAAATGCGCAGTACATCTGGCTTCCGGCGCTTGCCCTGGCGATGTATCTTGGTTCGCTGATCGCCCGTACGGTGCGTCAGGCCGCTCTCGACACGCTCGGGCAACCGTTCATTGAAGCGGCGCGTACCCGGGGTGTACCTCGCAGCCGCATTGTGTTGTGCCACGTCCTTCCCAATGCAGTCCTGCCCGTTATTCCATTGGTCGGTTTCAATGCCGGGATTCTGGTGGGCGGTGCGGTGACCGTCGAGGCCGTGTTCGCGCTTCCCGGGCTCGGAGCACAGCTGCTCCAGTCAATGAGCACACGGGACCTTCCGGTCGTGCAGGGCATTGCGCTGGTCACCGCTGTCGCGATCGTCGTGTTCAACCTGCTTGCCGACGCCGTTAACATCGCTGCCGATCCACGTCTCAGAAGGAGCCACTGATGGCTGCAGTAGCCGAACTTCCCGGCTCAGTCTCCGTTCGCCCTCAAATCCGTCCCCGGCGACTGGAGCTGCGAGTCGGCATCGGGCTGGTTCTCGCTGTCGTCCTCGCATGCGTCTTGATACCGATCCTGAACTCAACGGATCCGAATGCGTTGGTAGGGAGTCCCCTCCAGCCTCCATCTTCTAAGCATCCATTTGGGACGGATACGGTCGGGCGTGATGTCTTCGTTCGGGTATTTCACGCTGGTCGTCTGGACATAGTACTTGCGGCACTCGGCGTGCTGGTCCCGCTCGTTAGCGGGACCGTCATCGGTACATTGGTGGGTGCGAGCCGCAGCCGGGCAGTTGATGCCATAGCGATGCGGGTCACTGATGCTCTTATCGCGTTCCCCTTTACTATCCTGGTCCTCGTGATCGTGCTCGTCATCGGCGCGGACACCCAGATCCCGCCCTTGCCGGCCGGGGCGCCCTCGATCCTCGCGGCAGTGTGGCTCGTTAACTGGACCATCTACGCGCGTCTGGCACGAGCCCGCACTCATGTCATACGGCAGGAGGACTTCGTGGCCGCCACCCGGCTGCTCGGATTCTCACGGGTTCGGATCCTTACTCGTCACCTGCTGCCGTCTGTCTGGCCCACGACCGCCACCTACGCGGTCTCCGACGCCCTCCTGCTCGTTTCCCTCATCGCTGCCTTGCCCTTCCTTGGCGCCGGCATCCAGCCACCAACGGCAGAGTGGGGCAACATCATGTACGAAGGCCGCGGCGTCCTGTCCCAGGCCTGGTGGATCTCCTTATCGACCGCCGGAGTGGTGCTGGTTTTCGGCACCGGCGTGATGATGGTCGTTGATTCGCTCGTTTCCAATCCGCGAAGGGCCCGGTTGTCATGACCCAGACACTGCTGCATGCTTCAAACCTTGCCATCGAAATTGATGGTCGCGAGCTCGTCTCGAACATCGACCTCACGATCGATAAGGGAAGGGCACTCGGAATCGTCGGAGAGACTGGTTCGGGCAAAAGCCTTACGTGTCGCGCCTTCTCCGGATCGCTGGGGTCCATCGGCGGTCGTATCAGTCGGGGCACCTTGACACTAAGTGGCAAAGATCTTGTACCGCCTGGGGCTCATGCCAAGCTCTACGGGCGCGCTGTTTCGCTGATACCACAGAATTCACTATCTGCCCTCAACCCGCTGATGCGGATCGGTACCCACCTGACAGAAACCATCAAGGCACTCAATGCGGACGATGGTCTGGGCCCGAAAGTGCGCGCCGCCCAACTGCTTGACCGGGTCGGACTTCATGACCCCGAGCGCATTCTGCGGCAGTATCCACACCAGCTCTCCGGGGGAATGCGGCAGCGAATCATGATTGCCCTGGCGATCGCCGGACGGCCCGAGCTGCTCATCGCCGACGAACCGACGACCGCGTTGGACGTATCTGTCCAAAAGGACATCATTGAACTCCTCGGTCGGCTTACCCGCGAGGAAAATATGGCCATGATCCTGGTAAGCCACGACCTTGGTGTGGTTTCCGCAGCAACACAATCCGTCGCGGTCATGTACTCGGGAATGATCGCCGAGCAAGGCCCTACTAACACCGTACTGGCGACGCCCCGGCACCCTTACACCAAGGCGTTGCTCGCAGCTCGTCCAGTGATGGGACACGTCGGCCGCTTAATCGGCATCCCCGGGGCTCCAGCAAGTCCCGACGCCTGGCCTGGGGGATGCCGTTTCGCCCCTCGCTGCCGGTTCGCCCAGAGCGCCTGCAATGATGCAGTACCAGCTCCGGTGACGATCAATGAAGAGCAAAATGTCGCCTGCCGCCGCGTCCATGAGATCGCGGCACTGGATGGAGTGAATGTCAGATGATGGAAGTGAGTCACCAGTCCCGGCATGGTGAAAACCCCACGGGTCATGAAGGCAGTCACGGGACCGAAGCACCATTTCGGGGGGACGCTCTCGTCGCATCCGACGTTACCTTCTCCTACGGTTCTGGGCCATCGGTTGTCAACAACATCAGCCTGACAGTTCCTCAGGGTGCCGCCATTGGCATCGTGGGTGAGAGCGGCTCTGGCAAGACGACCTTGGCAAGTCTGCTCATCGGCATGCTCAAACCTAACAGTGGCACAGTCACAGTCCACGGGCGTCCCTGGGACACCGTTGGTAGGCGCGATCCCCTGAGGCGGGCCGTGCAGATGGTTTTTCAAAACCCCTACACCGCGCTCAACCCTAGGCTGACCGCCCTGGCAACAGTCGCAGAGGTCTATAAACATGTCGGTGGTGCCACCAAGTCCGAATCCACTGAACGCGCTAGGGATCTGCTCGGACGGGTTGGGCTTAGCGGTGTTGCTTTGGAAAAACTACCGGGGAATCTCAGCGGCGGACAGTGCCAGCGCGTTGGGATAGCGCGGGCACTGGCAGTGGAACCGTCAGTGATCGTCGCCGACGAACCAACCTCCGCACTGGATGTCTCAGTGCAGGCCCAGATACTCAACCTTCTAAACGACCTGCGGCAGGAACAGGGCATCGGGCTGATCCTGATCTCACACGACCTCAATGTGGTTAGCTACCTGACCGACACAGCGATAGTCATGGAACGAGGCAACGTCGTGGAGCAAGGTGATACGAACACACTTCTCAAATCGCCGACCCACCCCTACACGCAAAGCCTGATCGATTCCATCCTCTGACTCCCGCCAGGGACGACACCTGAGCAGGCAGTTTAGACAGGAGACCCCGCCAGCCGAACGAATTTTCGATGCCATACCCTTCTCCGAACTGGGTCGCACGGGTCAAGTCGCTCCTCGCGCACTCGTCCAGGCCGCCGCGGAACGCATCGAAGCAGGCAACAGGAGGCTACACGCAGTAATGAACGGCCGGTTGGAGCAGGAGCTTGAGAAGGCCGCCAGCCTGCCCGGCCACCTTGAACGCCTTCTAAACGTGGTGGCCGGGCCGCGAGAAGGTGAGATTGAAGGCCTCTCCTTGCTGGCGGGCTGACCATCTCAAGAGCACCAAGACGTTGAACAACCTCAAGGCCGGATCCACGAAGGAATGAAACTCTTCCGTTTACGCCTGACCACCTGACTGCAACCGTGGCCAGGCAACTAAACCACCCAAAGGTCGAACTAGATGAACGATTCCTCCATACAAAGTACGGGCGTTGACCGCGTGAAGCGGGGCATGGCTGAGATGCTCAAGGGCGGCGTCATCATGGACGTCGTCAACGTTGAACAGGCCCGGATCGCCGAAGATGCCGGTGCTGTCGCTGTCATGGCGCTGGAACGCGTTCCAGCCGATATTCGAGCCCAGGGCGGCGTGTCCCGGATGTCCGAACCGGACATGATCGAGGCGATCATCGATGCCGTGTCCGTGCCGGTCATGGCCAAGGCCCGCATCGGCCACTTCGTCGAGGCCCAGATCCTGCAGTCCCTGGGCGTGGACTACATTGACGAGTCCGAGGTCCTGACCCCGGCCGACTACACCAACCACATCGACAAGTGGAACTTCACCGTTCCCTTCGTCTGCGGTGCCACCAACCTCGGTGAGGCGCTGCGCCGCATCAACGAGGGCGCGGCCATGATCCGCTCCAAGGGCGAGGCCGGCACCGGTGACGTCTCCAACGCCACCACGCACATGCGCCAGATCCGCGCCGAGATCAAGAAGCTCGCCTCGCTGCCCGAGGACGAGCTGTATGTCGCGGCGAAGGAACTGCAGGCCCCGTACGAACTGGTCAGGGAAATCGCGACCACCGGCAAGCTTCCGGTAGTACTGTTCACCGCCGGCGGCATCGCCACCCCGGCCGACGCCGCGATGATGATGCAGCTCGGTGCTGACGGCGTGTTCGTCGGCTCCGGTATCTTCAAGTCCGGCAACCCGGCCCAGCGCGCCGCCGCCGTCGTGAAGGCCACCACCTTCTTCGATGACCCCGACGTCATCGCCAAGGCCTCCCGCGGCCTGGGCGAAGCCATGGTGGGCATCAACGTCGACGAAATCCCCCAGCCGCACCGCCTCGCCGAACGCGGCTGGTAACGGTCACTGAAATGGATTGCGCAAGGTGCTGAACGGGCCCGGCAGTCACCCCGGCCGCCCCCCTCTCAGCCGTGAGGACTGGGTGTTCCTTAACATCAATGACCGGATCTGTGTCCGATGGGAAAACGGCGTCGTCAACTACGGAACGGTCGATGTTGTTGCCCCCGATGCCTCCATCTTCTGGATCTGGCTCGACAGCGGCCGAGGGCGTGTTGCACTTCATGAGGACGACAACGTCAGCGTGTGGTTTGAGGAGGAGCGACCCTGGCTCTGTCCTGAGCCGCTGACGCCGCCATCCAACAATCTGCCGGAATGCCTTTCCGCAGCCCCTGTACGTTTGCCCATGGCCGATTGAGGTACCCACCGGTGCCCTAGATGGTCGTCGAAAAACATATGTGGCGACAGCAACGAAAAGAAATGAATGGAATCGCGCTCTGCGATTTCTGTCTCTCCAGGTAAGGGAATTACACATGAAACTACATGAGTACGCCAGCTACGATGCTACGGGTCTCGCGGACCTTGTTCGCAAGGGCGAGGTCGCCGCAGTGGAACTTGTTCGTTTGGCGCGTGAGGCCCACGACTGTGTCAACCCGACAATCAATGCCGTGGTTGAATTTTACGATGACGCCGAGGCCGTGCCCGGTTCGGATATGGGCCCGTTCACGGGGGTGCCGTTCCTGCGCAAGGACCTGGGGGCGAGCGAGGCCGGTCGCCTTCAGGAATCCGGCAGCCGGCTCTATGCAGGCAACCGTCCAACGGTGGAGAGCTATTTCATGGAGCGTGTCCGCGCCGGCGGCTTGCGGATAGTGGGCCGCACTGCGGTGCCTGAGATGGGGTACTCGGGTCTCACCGAATCTGAGCTGTGCGGGATTACTCGCAACCCGTGGGACCTGGAACGGACGCCAGGTGGCTCTTCCGGGGGTTCCGCGGCGGCGGTGGCTGCCGGTATTGTGCCAATCGCCAGCGCCAGCGACGGCGGAGGCTCCACCCGGGGGCCAGCATCATACTCCGGCCTTGTTGGCTTGAATCCTTCGCGCGGCCGCATCTCCAGCGGCCCGACGGGTCAGGATTCCGGATACGGCCTATCCCGCGCATTCGTGCTTTGCCGCACAGTTCGCGATATGGCGGCGTCCCTTGATGTCTTGCGGGGCCCCGCTCCGGGTGATCCATTCCTGATCCCGACGCCGGAGCGTCCCTACCTTGAAGAGCTTCACCGATCGACTGGCCGCCTGCGGGTGGGTGTCGCCATCTCACCGTGGGGAGGGGCGAGCCTGGAACCGGACGTCCTAGGAGCCCTCGAGGAAACCGCCGAGCACCTTGGGGCCATGGGGCACCACATCGAAGAGTTGAAACCACCCTTTAACCCTGCCGACAACAGAAGGATCATTGCCGGCTTCTATCACATGGGGTTTCTTTCGCTGGACCACAAAGCCCATGCGCTCGGCCGCAAGATCGATGAGCAGACATTGGAGCGCATCAATCTCGAGTTTTACCGCATTGGCAAGAGTTTGCCTCTTACCTACGCGGCAGATTTCTTCGAGGCCCTGCGAAAAATGCGCGCAGACGTGGGTGAAGCGACCAAGGACTACGACATCGTCCTGACCCCGACCATGCCATCCACGGCGCTTCGCCACGGCTCCTACACCACCAGAAACACTGACCTCACACCAGACGAATACATCGACGCCGACACAGCAAACTACGCCTACGGGTATGTTTTCAGCGCCACGGGCCAACCCTCCGTGTCCCTGCCCCTCTTCCATGGTGCGGATGGCCTCCCTATCGGCATCCAGATCGCCAGCCGATTCGGTGATGAGGCTACCCTGGTTCGGGTTGCCCGTGATCTGGAGGAGGCCATCCCATGGGCAGCGCGGCGGGCGCCTGTTTTCGCCGGAAAATCCTGAGGCGTTGCGAAACGAAACGGCGTCGTAAGGACGCTCCAAGGTGCTGAACCCACGCCGCTAGACAGCGCCCACCAACCGGATAGCCGCCGTCGATACACACGTGCTCGATACACACGTGCTCGATGCCGGACAAGGCAGTCCCACTAGTAACCCGACGAGGTACAGCCTTCTCCTTCTGGTCCACCTAGACCAGACGACCCGACTAGTGAAGGGGAGCTTCCCGCCCCCCAGATGCCGTTCGCCGACGCAAAAGGTTCGAACCATTTCCCACTCAAGATTCCACACCAAGCGCTGCCGATAGCGCCGGACAATAGCTGTAATTAATAATTAGAATAATCAACTATGCACAAGGCTGATAATCTAAGTCATGGCTCCTCGATTCCACAGAGCCAGCTTTTTCCAGCGCAGAACGGACTTTGAGGGCGATGACACGAAGAGCCAAACAGTCGACCATCGAGGAATCGATCTCACAAATCGAGGATGGTGCGACGGTGATGATCGGAGGATTCGGAGTGCCTGGCACTCCCTTCGAACTCATCAAAGAACTAGTACGTCAGGGACAGCGGAATCTCACCGTTATCAAGAACGACGCAAATGAGGCCGGAATGGGAGTTGATGATCTCCTCGTAAATGGTCAGGTACAACGCCTGATCGTGACGCACATCGGGTTGAACCCGAACGCCATGCACATGATGCATGAGGGAGGCCTGCAAGTTGAATTCCTCCCGCAGGGGATCCTGGCTGAGCGCGTTCGTTCTGGTGGGGCGGGCCTTCTTGGCATAGTCACCGACGTTGGCATCGGCACGGAGATAAACGAGGCGAAACAGATTGTCGATGTTGGAGGTGTGCGAGGGGTTATTGAGCCTGCCTTGCGTGCCGATTTTGCTCTGATCCATGCGGCCGACGCCGACACATTCGGCAACCTACGCTTCGCTGGAACAGCCCGAAACTTCAATCCGCTCATGGCAATGGCAGCCGGATGCACCATTGTCGAGACGGAGCGAATCAGTGCGCTCGGCACGGTCGCGCCGGAAGACGTTCATTTACCTGGAGTGTTTGTCGATTACATCGTCGAGCTCGGAGACCTTTCGGAGGCCTACGATGTCGTTCAGCGCTAAGGAACGAATGCTGCGCCGCGTCGCGGCCGACTTTGAGGCCGGCATGGTCGTAAACCTCGGCATCGGTCTGCCATCGCAGGTGATTCCGTATGTGCCTCTCGAGGTTGCCGTCTGTTTGCACGCCGAGAACGGGATCGCGGGGGTTGGGCCGGTTGCGAAAAAGGGAAGTGAGAATCGAAGCCTCATCGACTCCGGGGGCGCCTACGTTACCAGCATCCCCGGGACCAGCTTCTTTGATAGCGCCGTGAGTTTTGCAATCGTGCGTTCCGGCCGCCTCGATCTGACTTTGCTTGGTGCCTTTCAAGTGGCAGCGAACGGTGATCTCGCAAACTGGCGAGTACCGGGCAAACTCTCCCCCGGGCCAGGCGGTGCAATCGAGCTCGCACAAAAGAGCCGCCGCGTGGGGGTCGTGACGACACATCTTGACCGAGCAGGGAACCCAAAGATTGTGGATCATTGTTCACTGCCGATAACGGCGCTCGGCCACGTAAATCGAATCTACACCGATCTAGCCATTATCGACGTCACAAGGGATGGCCTTCAGCTGGTTGAACTCGCCCAGGGAACCGAGATCGAGGACGTGATTGCCGGAACCGGCGCGCCGCTCGCGATCCCACCTGGTCGGATCCCCCGCTTCTAGCCCTTCCGGAGAAAGACAGCCACATGGACATAACCACCAGCACGATCCGCAGTGCGGTAGATGCGCTCTTCGATACTGAAATTGCTTTCCTCGACGAACTCGTTCGACACCCTTCGCTTCGCGGGAGAGAAAGCTCCGCGCAGGATTTCATTTCGAGCGAGCTTGAGAGTCGGGGCTTCAGCGTTGACCGCTGGGAAGTGCAGACCAAAGACATTGAAAACCTCCCGGGCTACTCTCCCGTTGAGGAACCGTATTCCGGCGCCCTCAACGTTGTCGGCGCCCTCCGAAGCCGGACATCCACCGGCAGAAGCCTCGTACTCAACGGACATGTCGACGTCGTTCCGACCGGTCCGTCTGAGATGTGGAAACATTCCCCGTTCGAACCGACCATTGAGGGCGACTGGATGACTGGCCGCGGCGTGGGTGATATGAAGGCTGGCCTTGCATCTAGCCTCTTCGCGCTAGAAGCGCTGTCTTCACTCGGATACCGGCCAGCGGCCGACGTTTTCTACCAGTCTGTGGTGGAGGAAGAGTGCACCGGCAACGGCGCACTCGCCTGCCTACAGCGCGGCTATCGCGCGGACGCTGCTCTCATCTCCGAACCATTCAGCGAGCACCTTGTCTCTGCGCAGGTGGGGGTCCTGTGGTTCCAAGTTCATCTCAAAGGTCGCCCAACCCATGTGGCGTACGCCGGAACCGGGTCGAACGCCATCGAAGCAGCTTTTCCACTCATACAGGCGCTGCACGAACTCGAGGCCCAGCGGAATGCCCCTGCGCGAAGGCACAGGGCCTTCGCCGAACAAGAGCACGCTCTGAATCTCAACATTGGCAAGATCGTAGGTGGCGACTGGGCAAGCTCCGTTCCTGCATGGTGTTCCTTCGATGCCCGCATGGGAGTATTCCCAGGCGAAAGCCTGGAAGAACTCCGTGCTGAGATCGAGTCCACCTTGCGGGCAGCAGCAGCCGGGAACCCTTTCCTTGCCGGCCATCCGCCTGAGATCACCTACTTCGGCTTCGCCGCAGAGGGATATTCCTTCGCCGATGACACGCGACCAAGCGCACGGGCTGCCGAAGATGCGCTCAAGAAGGCGCACGAAGAGGTTGCGGGCGCTACCCTCGACCGTGAAGCAATCACAGCCACAACAGACGCTCGCTTCTTTGGCCTCTATGCCGATATGCCGGCCCTAGTTTACGGTCCCAGAGCCGAAGCGATCCATGGTTTCGACGAGCGTGTTGATCTGGAATCAGTGCGGCGGGTAACGCAAACCACTGCACTCTTTGTCGCTGAATGGTGCGGACTGGAGAAGAAGTGATCATGCAGGAAGAAGCAGTTATCGTTTCCACCGCCCGCACGCCAATCGGGAAGGCATTTCGTGGAGCACTAAATATGACACAGACCCCGGTGATGGCTGCACACGCAATGCGCGCCGCCGTTGACAGGGCAGGGGTCGAGTCTTCTGAAATTGGCGACGTCGTGCTCGGATGCGCACTCACGCAAGGAACGAGTTCCATCAACGTGGCGCGCCATGCAGTTTTTGCTGCGGGCTTTCCCGATTCAGTCCCCGCAGCCACCGTCGACCGCCAGTGCGCATCAGGACTCGCAGCGATCAGCATTGCCGCTAACCAGATCCGCGCTGGAGAGACTCACATCGCGGTGGCCGGTGGTGTTGATAGCGTGTCACTAGTGCAAAATGCGCGCTGGAATGACGGCAATTACCGCGTTGCCACTGTGCGCGACGGATATTACCTTTCTATGCTCGAAACAGCCGACCTGCTCGCGCGGCGCTACAAGATCAGTCGAGACGCGCAGGATGAATACTCACTGAGCAGCCAGCAACGCACGACACAGGCCCAACAGGACGGGCGGTTCCTCGCGGAAACCGTTTCCATCCGTACCGTACAGCGTGTCACCGACCGCAGCACTGGTGAGGCACGGGAGGTAGAGGTCACTCTCGACCGCGACGAATGCAACCGGCCTGGAACAACTGCTGAAGCCTTGTCGGGCCTCGCGCCTGTGCTCGGAGGTGATTCATCGATCACCGCAGGCAATGCCTCGCAAATGTCCGACGGCGCCTCGGCCTCAGTACTTATGTCAATGAGTGAAGCCAATCGGCGCGGCATAGAGCCAATGGGCATCCTGCGCGGCATCCGTACGATCGGCTGTGCGCCCGAAGAAATGGGAATCGGTCCAGCACTGGCAATCCCCGCTTTGCTCAAGGACCATGGGCTTGAGGTTGACGAAATTGATCTATGGGAGATCAATGAGGCTTTTGCCTCTCAGCTCGTTTACTGTCGTGACCAACTCGCACTCCCTGCCGAGCGACTCAATGTCAACGGCGGCGCTATCTCAATCGGGCATCCCTATGGGATGAGCGGAGCACGAATGGTAGGCCATGCCCTGATCGAGGGACGACGTCGCCACGCACGCTTCGCGGTCGTGAGCATGTGCATCGGGTGGGGCATGGGCGCTGCCGCGCTCCTGGAGATTCCCGGTTAGAAATCCTGCCGAGACCATCAGGTCAGATGGCGCAGTTCTTTACTTAAACGATGGAGATTACCGTGAAAAATCACAGCCTGGTCGAATCTGTCCTGCAATCCGCACTCTCCGAAGCTCGCCAAGACTATATCGAGCGCAATCCAAAAAGCATGGTCCAACACCGAGAAGCGTGTAAGGCGATGCCGGGTGGAAACACGCGGACAGTACTGCACAACGCGCCGTTTCCGCTCACCGTGGTGCGAGGCGAAGGGTGCCGACTGTATGACGCCGACGGCCACGAGTACATCGACATGCTAGGCGAATACACCGCCGGGATCTATGGCCATTCACACCCCGTCATTCGCGCCGCCATCGACCAAGCACTGGACCAGGGCTGGAACTTTGCCGGTCGCAATGAGTACGAGGTGAAGTTCGCCAAACTGATTACGGAACGAATCCCTTCGATCCAGCAAGTACGGTTCACCAATTCCGGCACTGAGGCCAACCTCATGGCACTGGCCGGCGCGCGCGTGTTCGCCCAGCGCCAAGGCCGTACCAAGGCCACGAAGGTCATGGTATTCGCAGGCGGCTATCACGGGGGTGTGCTGAGTTTCGTCAAGGGTGAGTCTCCTGTGAACGTCCCCTATGAGTACGTCATTGCGCCCTATAACGACATCGACGGAACTCAAGCGTTGTTCGCCGAGCACGGAGAAGAGACCTTTGCCGCCTTGGTCGAGCCCATGCAGGGTTCGCACGGCTGCCTGCCCGGTGACCCAGACTTTCTTGCAGAGTTGCGGAAGGAAACGAAGGCACGCGGCATCACACTGATCTTTGATGAAGTCATGACATCCCGGCTGTCTCCTGGCGGGCTGCAGGAAAAAATGGGCATCCTGCCGGACATGACAACGCTCGGCAAATACATCGGAGGGGGGATGTCGTTCGGCGCCTTCGGAGGTCGTCAGGACATCATGGAGTTGTTCGACCCCACCAAGCCCGATTCGCTCTCACATGCAGGAACGTTCAACAACAACATCCTCACCATGGCGGCCGGCTTGGCAGGCTTCGGCGATATCTACACACCTGAGGCGGCCCGGGTGCTGAACGAGCGCGGCGACCGAATCCGTGAGCGCGTGAACACGATCTGCCGTAACGCCGGCGTCGCCTTTCAATTTTCCGGCATCGGCTCAATAATGACGGCGCAAGCCACAACCCGACCCATCAGGACGGCCGCAGACATCGCCACCAGCAACCAGGACGCCAAGGAACTGTTCTTCTTGGACATGATCTCAGCCGGATTTTGGATTGCAAACCGCGGATTTATTACGCTCAACATTTTCATCGGCGAAAGCGAGGCCGACCAATTCGTTGAAGCGGTTGAAGAATTCGTTTTAACGAGAAAATCGCTCTTGATCCCCAATGGCCATGCGCTTTCCGAAGCATAAGGAAGAGACGAAGTTGATTCAGCTTATCTTCAACAGCATCAGCAGCGCCGTTTACACGACATCGGTCTTAGTTGCCGCCGCCGGTAGATTGGCATGCCCCACGATCCGCCGGTCAGGGTCGACCGCTTATGGAATGGGATAGGGCAGTGGTGACACGAGGTTTCGACTACGAGTTGCGGAGGTTTCCGCCGGCTTCCCGAGGGGAGGAGGGCTACAAGCAGACCCTGAACTGGATCAGGGCCGTGGACGCAGGCTTCTATCAGAAGAAACGTTCAGAGGACTTCCTCGCTAGGGTGGCTGCCGCCTTCGTTGCCGACGGGTGCGAGCTTACGGGCGCTTTTCATGCTGGTCCCGTCAATGTCGGGGCGCTCGGTCCTGAGGTTCCTGCCGCAACGTTCATGACGTACCGGAAGACGCTGAACGTCGGTTACCGGACACTCATTCCTGCCCACCTAATCACTTGGATAACGGTTGGCACGAGTCATCGGAGGCGCGGCCTCCTTCGGCAGCTAATGACCGAGGACTTGGCGCAGGCGAAGTCTGATGGCATTCATATTGCGGCCCTTACGGCGACAGAAGCTTCAATCTACCGACGCTTCGGCTTCGGAGCAGCCACTGCAGAACATTGCATAACGCTCTCGACCGGTCCACATTTCAGGCTTGCTGTACCCACCGACGGTAGAGTTGATGCCGCCGATCCCGCAGTGCTGCTCGAACTTGCGCCGCTGGTGTTCGAGCGCGCCCACCGCGCCACACCTGGATCCATTGATCGCCAGGAGAGCTACCGCCTCAGGGCGGCGGGCACTTGGGAGGACGCCTCCGGGTGGGACGACATTCCACTTCGCGCCGCGTTGCACTTCGACGCCGAAGGGGTTCCGGATGGCTACGTGACCTACATATTCAAGGGCTGGGAAGTTGAACCACTGACAATTGAGATCTGCGACCTCGTGGCGGCCACTCCAGAGGCCTACTTATCGATTTGGGACTTCCTCGGCTCCCTCGACCTCGTGCGCCGGATAGTCTGGAACGAGGCCCCGGTGGACAATCCGCTTGCATGGGCGCTCGAGGACGCGCGTGCTTTACGCACCCAGGCCGCGCAGGACGTGCTGTGGCTACGAATCCTTGACGTGAAAGGCGCTCTTGAGGCGCGGCGCTACGGCGTAGACGGCTCCTTTGTCATCGACGTCGAGGACAGCCTCGAGTTAGCTGCTGGCCGCTTCCTTCTCACAGTTCAGGCAGGTAAGGCGAAGGTCACACACGCGGACGGCGAGCGGCCCGACTTGGTTATCGACGCGGCGGAACTCGCTTCCTTGTACTTGGGTGGCATCCGAGCGACAACTCTTAGAGAGGCGGGTCGCATCAGGGAGATGAATCCCGATACCGCCGTTGTGCTGGAGCGCTTGTTCGCCGTCGAACGTCCGGTCCATTGTCTCACCCACTTCTGAAGGTGCCTTTGCCTTTTAGTGCTGATGTTGAGATTTCAATTTCCATCGAAAACAAGATAGGAAATTATCAGTATTATGTCTGCATCCCCTGAAGATTCAGCGCCGGCCCATGCGGTATTCCCAGTTCTTGGCTACCCCCAGTTCCCGCGCTGCCAAGCAGGCCATGGACGGCTGCGACAACCAACCTATCGCACGGGTGTGCTTCGGGCGATTTCGCCCCGAAGCACACAAGGATGAAGTCTGCTAGTTGCACAGGATCAAGCGTTCGAACCACTCAAAAAGCATTCAAAGCCATATGTAAAAGGCAGCTTCGGATGATGGGTTCACCATCATCCGAAGCTGCAAAAGAAGCACCACAAGGAATAGAGCACCAATGATGAATGCTAAGCGAAGGCCACGACGTCGATGAAAGCCTCGGCGCCGACCCCGGCGTGCAATTCACGCCATTACGACACCCTTCTAGAGTTGCAGCGCCTGGACTGAACGGGTGGTTGCAGGGCCCGGCTTAGAAGCCGCCCGTCGTGCGACGCATGTTGTGCAAATGTCAATAGAAATCGTAGGGAAGTGATGTGATGATGAAAGCCCGTGAAGTTGGTCTAGCAGACTTGCCCAGGTCAGTGAATGAGATAAGAGACACCTGGATTCCGATGCCGGATGGGACACGATTGGCCGCCAGGATATGGCTTCCCGAGGATGCGAGCAGCGACCCCGTCCCAGGTATCGTGGAGTTGTTGCCCTACCGCAAGAGCGACGGAACGGCTATGCGGGACTCAAAACACGGGCCCTGGTTCGCCGGCCATGGCTATGCCGTGGTGCGAGTGGACATGCGCGGCACCGGAAACTCCGAGGGAGTGACTCTCGATGAATACACGCAACAGGAGCTCGACGACGGCGTAGCGTGCATCTCGTGGATCGCCGGGCAGGAATGGTGTACCGGCAAGGTTGGCATCATGGGTATCTCTTGGGGAGGCTTCAACGGACTGCAGATCGCAGCACTCCGACCGCCGGAGCTGCACGCGGTGTTGTCGTTGTGCTCGACCGACGACAGGTACGCCGATGACGTGCACTACCAGGGTGGGGCATTGCTCGCCGACTACCAGCTACCTTGGGCGACCACCATGCTCGCGTGTATGTCGCTTCCGCCCGAGCCTGAGGTGTGGGGGGAGGACTGGCTGGAGGAATGGCGGCGCAGGCTCGACGCAACACCACCGTTCATCAAGGCATGGATGGAACATCAGCGCCGCGATGAGTTTTGGCAGCACGGTTCGGTGTGCGAAGATCCGGCCGCGATTGACTGTCCCGTCTTTCTGGTCGGTGGTTGGGCCGATGCTTACCGCGGGGCCATTTTCAGGCTCCTGGAAGACCTCAAGGTCCCGAAGCGCGGCCTGATAGGGCCCTGGGCGCACGCATTTCCAAACTTGGCCCAACCGGGCCCGCAGGTGGGCTTCCTTCAGGAGGCACTGCGGTGGTGGGACCGCTGGCTCAAGGATGTCGACAACGGAGTCGACGAGGAGCCAATGCTTCGCACCTGGATGCAGGATTCGGTGCCTCCACGGGCGTCCTATGACGAGCGACCAGGGCGCTGGATCATTGAGGACTCGTGGCCGTCCGCCAACATCGAGACGCGCCCCGTTGTCCTAACCGGCAGCACCGCCACGTTTGACGAACCGTCGGGACCTGAGAGAGCTCTAGGGAGGTGGCCTCCTTCCAGTCCCATGGAGCCATGGCAGGGCGCTCCTGCTCCTACGCACAGCCTTATGACCAAGCGGTCGATCAGCGAGCCGATGACGCTCTCTCCGCCACCTTCGACAGCCCACCGCTCACAGCCCGTTTGGAGCTTCTGGGCTAAGCTAGCGCCGAACTTGAGATCAGCTGCGACCAACCGCAAGGATTGGTCGTGGTGCGCCTCTGTGATGTCGCCCCCGACGGCTCGTCCACGCTGATCACCCGCGGGGTGCTCAACCTGACCCACCGAGACAGCCACGAGTACCCGCAGCCGCTGCAACCCGGAACACGCTACCTCGTAGAGTTCCCCCTGATCGCGATCGGATACGCCATACCGGCCGGACACCAGATCAGGGTTGCTGTCGCGCCGGCCTACTGGCCGATCGTATGGCCCTCACCGAAGGCCACCCGCTTGACACTCCACGCCCCCCGATCCCGAGTCCTGCTCCCCGTACGCTCCTGCGGGCAGGATGGACCATTTCCGTTTCCCGACGCCGAATATGTGCAGCCCTTCGAGCACGAACCACCTGGAAGGCTTCTCCCGCGGTACCGTGACCCGGGATCTCGCCACCGGAAGCGTTGTCATCGTGAACGAAGAACGCGGCGGGTATACGTGGAGCGAGTTCGGGAAGCCAACACGCAACTACTCCATGCTGCGCGACACGTTCGAAATCACTGACGACGACCCGACCTCGGCGAAGGTTACGTCCCATCGCCGCACCGACCTGTCACGAGACGGGTGGGAGAACCACGTGATCGCTTCCGGTGAGCTTACTTGCGATGAGGAATCCTTCCACGTGAAGACCCAGATCACGGCCTATCACAAAGAAGAACCAATCTTCGAACGCCACTGGCAATTCGCCTTCCCACGCGATCTGACCTGACCAAGCTCGAGAGGCCAGGCAGGCTGCACGTCTGCCCGACCTCTCTAGCAACGAAAAGACCGGACGCTTTGGTCAACTGCCTACCCCAAAGGGACGGCCCGCGTATGGGCGATTTTTCAGGCCGCCAACAGGCGGACTGGGTTATATCCAGGCCCCATACCGGGAACCCGCCTGCGTTAGAGCTGATGCACTGTCGGGCTGGCGTACATTCCAACCTGACGTCAGCGGGGTCCTACAACTCGACCTGACGTGGAGGCAAAGACCTTCTTCTTACCGTTCGGCACGGCTAATATCACGCATGTTTGACGGCAAGTCGGCCCCGCTCGTTGTCTTCACGCATACATATTTAAGGACATACTCCCGGGGGAGTGCACACCTAAGTATGCATGCGCACTGACCTGCGGTTATGTCCCAAAACGGGCATCCCGGCGTGGGAGTTTTGGAGGCTCAGCTCTCGTCGAACGGCAGGCGGACGACCTCGTCGCCCGGGTCTTCCGGACTTGCTGGCGGAGTCGCGCCCGGGTGGTCCTGGTACAGCGCGTCCGAGGCGCTCTGGTCGTAGGTGTCGGAGAGGCCTGCACCCTTGGTCCCGAGGACCTGCTCCCAGTTGAATCCCATACACACGACTTTATCGGCCGGTATCGAACTCGCGAAGGATCGCCTCGACGCGTGCGGTGAGTTCGTCGGCGCGCTTGAGGATCTGCTCTTCCTCCTCACGCGACATCTGCCGCCGGGGGCTGGCCGGCATCGCAACTGCAGCAGGCACCGGCGCGGGTGCGGGCTCCGGACCGTCGAGCAGCAGGGCCGCGGCACTGATGACCGCCGACAGCGAGGATGGGTGCATGGAGCGGTAGGCATCGATCCATCCCCAGCGGTCCACGGCTGGCAGCATGCCGACGCAGAGGTGCCAGTCCGGATTGGGGTCCGGCAGGAGGTGCCAGTGCTCCGGCCCTTCCTGGTCCCGGCGATGTCCCATGGCCCGGACGGATCCTTGGGACCACCCGGCGTTGGTGCCAAGCACATCAAGCCACGACCAGGTGGCGCACGCAGGACAGGCATGGGGTTCGGGCGCGACGCTGATCTGGTCGCGCAGCTTGCACATTCCCTCGGGCCGCAGTTCCAGCGCACCTGACCTGTCCAGCCCGAGGCCTCCGTGGGAGCGCGGTGCCAGCAGCACAGCAGCGAACAGCATCCGGCGCATCCGCAGCCGGAAAACCCAGTGCGTGCCGGGGTGCTGGATGATCGCCGTCCCACGCCGGATCAGCCGCTGCAGGGAGCCGGTGTCCTCCCTGTGCCCGCGCGGCCACGCGGGGGCCGGTGGATCTTTGGGAGCCAGCCGCCGGAGCAGTGTCATGAGCACAGCCCGGGACGGCTGTACCTGCTGCACAAAGCGAGAGACTGTGGCCTCGTCGATTCTTCCGGCAGGCACGCCCATGACCGAGCACCAGTCGGTCCAGAGGTCGGGAAGCGCCGCCGTCATCCTCCTGATTGTGCCGCTCCTCTGCGGAGGGCCCAGTAAGTTCGGACGGGGCTTGGAGAACCCGGAGCAAGACTGATGGCATTCAGAGCGGGTCATGGTAAGCTGCGCATCGATCAGGGTCTGATCAGATCTTAGAGTTCTCTTCGGTCGTTTCTTCGGCACCTGCCAGTAGCGCCTCAGGAATGACGTCACCATGGTTGCGGCGGAGGTAGTCACGCGCATCATCGAGCGACGGGTCGTGCTGGAGGCTCTTCTGGAAATAGTCGAGCCGACGCCGCGCATCGTCGATAATCTGACCCCAGTCTCGCACCCAGACGCGGACCTTGGCCCCGGGTGCCTCAGGCAGGTCCGGCTCGAACACGAGGCCTCGCTCTCGGCCTCGCTGGTTCGCTTCCTGCCGGACGTCTTCGTCGATCTCACCTGTCACGAGCCAGAAGTCCCACTCGGTCGTGCTGCTCGCGTACCTCGGGTCCTTGGCCATCGCCTTGGCGTATGCCTTGATCTGTGCGAGCTCCTTCGGCCCCGCAACGACCTTCGGGGCCTTAAGTTCAACCACGAGATGCCTGTTGCGGTCGTGCTCGGTGGCGGCGACCGAGAGAAGGAGGTCCAGGCGGCCGGACTTGCCGTCGAGCAGCTTTACGGGCGTCGAGTCGGTGCGCGGTTCGTCCAGGATTTGGCGGTGTCGATCCAGGGCGGCCGTCAGGCCCCGCTCGCTGATCATGAGGTTGTACTGCTCGCCGAACACCCACAGTTCGCTTTCCAGGATGCGGTGTAGATGCGCCCGTTCTCCGATCATCTTGCTGGCCTCCGGGTCGAAGACCATCAGCTCGAGCGCACGCAGAAACTCGAGTCGGTTCGTAACATTGCTCGATGCCTGGATCACCCGCGACAGGCTGGTGCGCCTGAGGAGGTGCTCGAGCTGCTCGCGCTCGTCGTCCGGGAGTCCGACGTACTGATCCAACAGCACGGACACGTCGCTCGGCCGATGCTGGATGGACTCTCGCAGGAGTCCGAGAGTCAGCTTCTTCTGCTGCCTGCCGCTCGGGATGTGCCTGCGGATCGAGGTAGCGACCACGTCGAAAGTCGCGCGCTCGACCTTTTCTTCCTCAGTCGCGGGCTCGCCGTCGTAGGGGTAGACGCTTCCTGCCTTCCATTCCTCCACGAGTTCCCGACGTCGCTGGGCGCGGCGTGACTCGAAATGTTTTTCCAACATTTCGTCTACTTCAGTCAGCAACAGCCCCAGTAACGACGGCGTGGCCTCCAGGTGCGCCAACATCCACTCGTTGTGATGCTCAGGCATCTCATCCCAGAGAACGTACGCGGAGTAACGGAAGTCGGGGGCCGGTGCCTTGTCGAGAGCGTCGACAGGAACACCCGCGCCGTCGCACAGGTGGATCGCCCGTTCGTTGCCAACCTTCCACTCGATGATGCGAAGCTTGGCGTGCCGCGTGACACCCTCGTGCGCCCACTCGAGGTCATACGTAGTATCGAGGTCAATGCTCTCTTCCGGCCGGACCCGCGATCCGTCGTACGTGATCGAGACGTCCGGTCGAGCGATGAGGTAAGGAGCGAATGTCGCCGTGATTCGGTCGCTCGCTTTGTCGCTGCCAAGACGGTCAAGTCCATCGCGTCCTGAGGCCACGAAGCGGGTGCCCGTGCTCTCATCAGTGCTCACCGGATCTGATGTGTCGAAGTCGTTCCTAGCGTCTGCGGAGGCGCGGATTACCGACCTGAGACGTTTGCCATCCAGGCTGTCTGCGACTGTCTCCCAAACGACCTGAGTGCCAAGGGCGAATGCGCGCAGCCGGCCTTGGCCGAGGCGACCATGCAGAGGGCGCTCTTCACCCTTGCTGCGTCCGGCTGCCCACTTCCACGAGTTACCCACCCACCGGAAGGCAGACGACAGTTCTTCGGGGGCCATCCCGTGGCCGTCGTCAGTGACCTCGGCACCGATCACACCGTCTGCATCATTGCGATGAAGTTTCACCACTACGTCGTGGGCGTCGGCGTCCAGACTGTTCCACACGAGCTCGATGACCGCCTTGATCGGGTCGTTCTCGTGTGCGAGCCTCTGGACGAGGTCGTTCCCAGCCTCCAGCTGTATGCGTGCCACGGTCACATTCTGCCAGTGAGCACCGACGTCCGACCGCATTTCCGTGCCCGCTCGTCGTAAACAGCACTCGAGGCGGCCGCCTTCTCCGCGGCAGTTCTCGCGGTTTTCCACATAAGCCAAGACTCCCCTACCGACTGCAGGCGGCTGTTGCTGGACCGGATCCATGCTCTGCTACGAAGACATCATTTTGCTCGGAGAAGAACGGGTCCTGGTCATCCGGAGCACAGGGAAGGCAGCTGCTGGTGCGGCCAGACCTGGGATTGACCGCACTTGCACGCATAGCGCCAGGAAAGAGCCTAGTCCGGTTGGAATCCGGCCGGTGATGCACACCGGATGATGGCCTTCAGCGCTAGTTCAGGAACAGCTCGTATTGCCTCGCCCAAAATATGTTCAATCGCCACTGCGTGGCCGGACCGTGAGATTGACGTCAGCTCCAGCCACTCGTTCGGTTGGTATCTCGCGAGACGAGAGAGGACAAAAAGAATCGCCCACCAAACCATGAACGGGTGCGCGGGTAGGCTCGAGGAGTCGAGACCTGGATATACATAGGGCACGCCGTGGTAATCAACGCTTCTAACCTCTAACCCGGACGGATCCATGTCACCAACGGGCTTGGGGAGAATCAAAGGAAGCACTAGATATTCCCCGGAGTTGTTGAAGCCCCGCTGATATGGGATCGGCTGGCCGGACTGGTTCGTGGACCGCCATCCTGAGAGCGTTGGGTAGCCCGCAAGGAACCGGTCGAGCAGTTCATATTCTTCGGCGATAAGGTCCTCGTCGACTATGTCACGACTGGCCATGGGATCCTTGACGGATGACTGCAGAACTACGGGCAGCGGGTAAAGGCTTCCGCGCACGGTCTTTGGCCCTCGGACGGTATGAGCCGACTCAGGGTCAAGCGTAAGACGCCGCAATTTTCCCCGGTGAGGGAGGGAGAATCGATCAGCGTACGGCAGAAGGTCCCAGAGGTCGCCGAGGCTGACCTCATCCTTCAAGGGAGCGGAGTTCAGGGCTCGGGCAACCGTTGGGAAGGCTCCGGACTCCAGGCCTTGGACCTCAATCTTTGCCAAGCCTTGCTTGGCCGCATCACCCAGCGCCTTGTCCTTGATCCCATGCCCAGTGAGGCGGTACTCGGAATTTCCGACCAGTGTGGATGCCGCCGCGATCGAGCGACCCAGCGTGTGAGCGCCGCTGGCGCGCCGTGGGTTTGGGAAAGTATGCGTCCTGCCCGCCTTGGTCTCTGGTCAAGGCGGAGGTGGCGAGCGATCATGGTTGGTGTCCGTCTCGGTGAACACCGACCCAACTTGGTGCCGCGAGTCCGTGACCCAGCGTGGTGTGGAGGACGCCCACGGGAACCGTGGATTGTTGCTTTGAAGCACGGGTATTAGATTCCTGAATAATCCCTGTCCTCCCCGAGACAGACACTGTCATTATCGGTGCATCGATATTGGAGGGAAGCCGGGAATGGACATCGTTCATGAACGCGCCGCGGGAATGGATATCTCCAAACGCGACGCGAAGGTCTGTGTGCGGGTCCCCGGAACCCGGGCCGGGACCTACACCTCGAAGGTCACGACCTGGGGCGCGACCACGCAGGCGATCCTGGAGCTGCGCGAGTTCCTGGAACGCGAACACATCACCATTGTGGTGATGGAAGCGACCAGCGATTACTGGAAACCGTTCTTCTACCTGCTCGAAGAAACCCTGCCCGTGATGCTGGTCAACGCCAAAGCCGCACGGAACATCCCGGGACGCAAAACCGATGTCTCCGACGCTGCCTGGCTGGCGCAACTGGCCGCGCACGGGCTGTTGCGGGCCTCGTTCGTGCCGCCCGAACCGATCCGCGATCTGCGGGACCTCACCCGGGCCCGCGCCATCGCGGCCAGGGACCGGGCCCGGGAAATCCAAAGGCTGGAGAAGTTCCTGGAGAGCTCCGGGATCAAGCTCTCCTCGGTCGTTTCGGACCTGACCGGGGTCTCCTCCCGGGACATGCTCGAAGCCCTCATCAACGGCGAACGGAACCCGAACGTTCTGGCCGGGATGGCCCGCGGGACGATGCGCTCGAAGATCCCTGCCCTGGTCGATGCCCTGACCGGAAGGTTCAAACCCCATCACGCATTCATGGCAAGACTGCACCTGGACCAGATCGATGCCCACACCAGAACCATCGAAGCCCTCACAGCACGGATCGAGGAGGCGATGGAACCCTTTCGTGAGGCCAGGGAAGCCCTGGCCACCATCCCCGGAGCCTCCCGACGAGTCGCCGAAGTGATCATCGCCGAAACCGGCGCGGACATGACCGTCTTCGAAACCCCGGCCCGGCTCGCGTCCTGGGCCGGGGTCTGCCCCAGCGCCCACGAATCGGCCGGACACATCAAATCAGCTCACATCATGCCCGGCAACAAATACCTCAAAGCAGCACTGGGCACCGCGGCCATGTCCGCAACGCGGTCCAAGAACACCTACCTCGCCGCCCGATACCGGCGCATCACCGCCCGCTCCGGACGCAACAAAGCCCTGGTCGCCGTCGAGCATTCCATCCTGACCGCAGCCTGGCACATGCTCAGCAACGGCGAGTGCTACAACGACCCCGGCACCGACCACTTCAACAGGATCAACCCGTCCCGAGCGAAGAACAACGCCATCAAACAACTCAACAACCTCGGCTACAACGTCACCATCACCCCACTCACCGCAGCCTGACCCGCCTTACTTTCGTATTAGCTGGGAGAGCCCGTAGAAGAGCAAGATCGGTTGCGTGGCAGTGCCGACCATCGCCGCGGCATTGAACAACTGCTCGGCTTGTTCAAGAGCAGCATCAAACGTCGCCCGACGTGAACCCTTTGCCGCCCTGCCGATCTCTTGGGACCGGAGGGACCGCAGCGACTGCCAGGTTTCCCTCAGCGGCGTTGCCTGCAGCTCAGCGTGTGACACCACAGTCAGCTCCATCCCTGGGCCAGTGCCCCGAACTCGTCACGGAAACGCTCCACGTCGTCCTCCAGCTCGCTTTCCGGTCCGTACTGGTAACTAACCATCCGAACGTTCGCCCCCTCAGTGCGGTTGTAGAAGTAGCTCGTGTACTGAGCGTTGCGCGGGGCCGCTCGTAGCTGAACGAACTGGCAAATGCGCAGCGGCGACTGCGATCCGTCTCGCACTAGATACAGCTCGCCGTCGAGCATGGCATCACCCACTCGGAAGTCCTTGGTGACGAACGGTGAACGAGTACCGACCGCAACCTCCGCGGCTTGGACGTACCCGTCGCGCACGCGCTTGGCGCTTCCGGCGCGGACGAGCAGAAGCTGAGCCCAGACGTTACCGAGAAGCCGACGAAGCTCCCGGAGGTCTGAAATGAGAGAATCGACTTGTGTTTTCCGTTCCTCCTCGGACGTGTGGCCCCCGTGGCCTCGCCACCGGTTACGCTTGACGTTCAGCTCTTTGAACTTGTTGACGACGTCCTTCGATATCAGACGCTCGATCGCGGATTCGCTGAGGTCACTGAACGCCGCACGAATGCGCGCAATCTCGTCCGGGTCACCGCTCTCGAGTGTACGGCGAAGGTTCTTGGAGGTCCTCTCAAGGATGACCACCCAGGTCCCGAAGGAAGCCCGTTCGATGCCAATATGTTGATCGTGCAACGCCTGACGGATGGCGGCTTCGACCTCGGAGCTGCTGCTCGGATCACTTCGGCCGGCGGACAACAGTACGGTCGCGTGGAAGGTCACGAGAGCCTCCCAGGCGTGAAGGTACGCCTGCAGCTGGTCGCCAAGTGAAGTCGCGGTTTCAGCAGTCCACAGCGCCGATGCGACAGGGAAGGGAAGTTGCTCAAACCATGCAATGAGCGAGTCGTCGAATGCGTTGGCGATTTTGCTCACCACTTCCTCCGCGTTCTCAGGTGATGCCCAAACACTCTCTCGCTGGCTGTTCAGCTCAGCTTGGAAGGAGGCGAGACGTTCGTCCGCCGAAGCGAGGGCCAGCTGCGCCGCTCTCCCAGGCACGGGGACGATGAGTTCGTCGGCCCAGCGCATCAGCGAACGCGCGTCTGACCTTAGAGCCTTCACATGAGTGCCCGAGCTGCTGGCGTCAATCGCCCTGCGTCGACTCGAGACTCCCTGCTCCGAGTTAAGCCAAGCAGCCAAGAAGCCCGGCTGGATCAGGTCGCTGTCCAGCCGGATAGACAGGACCCGACCACTGGTCTCGCTATCAGGCATCTCGGCCGAGGCCTTGCCGCCTCGAGTAGTGGGGATGAACAGCTGTCCCTCGAGGGCTTCTCCGGCTGAATCCTTGATCGCTTCGGGCTCTGTCGCGAGTAGACAGCTCAAGCGTCGACTTGGCCATCTCTTCGACTGCAGGTCCTTTAGCAGCTCCTCCGGTTCGTTCCCGAAGATGCGGCTGGGGTCCAGGTCGAGGATCTCGCTCGGATCTTCATCGACAGACACGTCTGAACTCGGGCCGTAGCGAGACTCCAGGAACTGGTCGTCCATCGCCGTGTCGTTGTACGTCGTGAGACGCCACGAGAGTCGTTGTCCTTCGCTGGAGCGCCGTGAGAGCCGCGCTTCCCTGCGTGTGAACTGCTGGAGACCGATGGGACGGTTGCGTGGTCCGGGCCTTCCCGTCCTCAGGCCTGACTCGAGTTCCAGAAACGCGGAGTCCGGCATGGTCCGATGCCGATGCTCGGTTGTGAACTGCGTTTGCAGATCGGCGATCATCGCCCTGTCCCGTCCGGCTTCGCCGGCCCTGTTGGTGAAGGTCAAGAGGTACAGGGGGATGGAGGTGTTAGGTGCCAGACCCTCGGGCAGCCGCGTCACCGACTCGAGCAGACCGGCCTTCAAGATGCGCCGCCTCACAGCATCGCTATCGCCACCCGCGCTCAGCGCGCCGGGGTTGACCAGAGCCGCGACTCGCCCGCCACCCTCTGCTGCCGGACGCAGCTTCGCCAACGCCAGAGAGATGAACAGCCACGTGCTGTCTCTCCGGTGCGGGACGCCAAATCCGAATGCGCCCTCGCTTCGTCGGGATTCCACCGCTGGCTCTGAACTCGCCCAGCTCATACCCCAGGGCGGATCGACGATTACCAAATCGGCTACGAAGTCTTCGAAGGCATCGTTCTCCAGCGTGTTTCCAATGGCAAACACGGCACCGGTGACGGCGTCGAAACGACGTCTGCTTGAAGAGACCGCCTCCTCGCTGATGTCCTGGCCTCGAAAGCGAACCTCGACCCCAACCGACTGCAGTGCGTCGGTGAGCATGAACCCCGCAAAGCCCGAACCGACCGTCGGATCCCAGATGTCAACGGATGTCAGGCCTGGGTCCAAGCGGCTGAGACAACCGACGGCAAGCGCACGCGCCAGAGAGAGGCTGGTCGTGTGTTCCTTGCGCGGATCGACGTCGGTCCCTGGCAACTGCGAGGCGTGGAGGAGCACTCGCGCAACCGCTGGATGTTGCGTTTTCATGATGGCTAGTAGTTCTCTCGTACGTACTGATACGTCCGGTCGAAAAGATCGCCCTTGATCGGTAGCCCGTAGTTCTTTAGCACCGCGCGCAACTCCCGTCGAACAGACTTATCGCCCGAATCACTGGAAGTCCACCCGGTATAGGCCACCTCGTGGACGATCGCGTCGATCCGGTCCACAATCTCCGGCACGATCTGATGCAATCCGGGTGGAGTGTTCTCTTCGACAATCTGCGTGAGCACGCCGCGCTTCGGGTCGGCGAGTCGCTCGAGTGTCTCTTCGTCGCCCTCGACCACGGCACGATCAGCGGCGACGACATCCTGTGCGATCTTGAGGGCCTCCTCTAGGAACGCCAAAGAGTCCTCGACGCTTTCGATCGCCTTGGTCCGGAGCTTCTCGATCCGTTCGGCGAGCGACTTGTACACCGGGCTCTCGCTCTCCGTGAGACGGCGGTGGAGTCGTGCCTCGATCGAGTTGAGCACCTGCTGGTAGACGTCGATCTGCTGGTCCCCCGCTGGCTCGGCCGTGGGTAGCCGCAGCTGCTCAGCGATGCGCTTCACCAGCGCGAGCCCCGCTGCGTCAAGGGTCACGGTTCTAGACGCCATCGACTTCACGGCGACCTCGTTCATGTGGCCGTGGATCAACTCAGTGGTCTTCGCGCCTAGACGAGCCCACAGGAAAGCCTTGGACACGTCCTTGGGCCGAATCGACTCGTACACCTTCGCCAGCCACAAGTACTGCTGTTTGAAGGGCAGCAACATCGGGTGCGGATCGAGGAACTCCCACACGGTCTGCAGGGCGACGTAGCCCTCAACGAACTCAGTACGCTGCGCACTGCCATCGGAGATCCGCTCGTGCGCCGTCGCGAGCGACTCGAACGATGCCTCTGTGGTGTCGATGCCCGCGAAAAGGTGAAGGAGCTTCGTGAGGTCCGAGACAAACTTTCCCGCCAACTTGGAGGCATCAACGACATTTAGGTCGTTGTCTTCGTCCACGCCCGGCTTGGCGCCGGCGATCGCAGTGCCGATGGCCTTGGCGAGGCCGATGTAGTCCACCACACGGCCGTAGTCCTTGCGCTGTCCGGTGATCGGGTTCTTCCAGGGTCGGTTGGGTCGCGTAATCGTCTGAAGGAGGTTCGCCTCTTTGGCCGGTTTGTCGAGATAAAGCACCCCTTCGATGGGTGCGTTGAAGCCGGTCATCCATTTGGCGGTGACCACGACAAACGACATCGGGTCGTCCACCTTCTTGAACCGGCGTTTTAGTGCCTCTTCCTGTTCGGGTGTAAGCAGGTACTTCCGATACTCCTTCGGGGTGTCCTTGCTGTCGGCCACGTGCATCACCACACCGACCTCGCGGAGCCGACCGTCGGGCATGACCGCGCCACGGCGTTCGAGTTCCGCCTCGATGGCGCGCGCGTACGCGATGACCAGCTTCTGGTTGTACGCGACGACCTGTGCCTTCTGGCCGAGGGGCGCTACGTAGGCCAGGAAGTGGTCGACGATGTCGGCGCACACGGCGGCGACACGTTCCGGGTTGGAGAGGATCGTCTCGATGTGGGAGGCCTTGCCAGAGAGGTAGACCTTCTCCTCCTCGTCCAGGTCCTCCTCGGCGGCCAACTCGTCGAAGGCCTCGTCGAGCGCCTCTTTGTCGAGACTGAAACCCACCGAGCGACCCTCGACGATGACCGGCTTGGTGAACCCGTCGGCGATGGACTGTTCCGGTGTGTAGCGCGACATGACGAAGTCCGGATCGGACGGATCGCCGAAGAGCTTCAAGGTCGAGCGGTCCTTGTCCTGGATCGCAGTGCCCGTCGCGCCGAAGAACTTTGCGTTCGGGACAGCCGTGCGCCACGCGTCGCCGAGCTTTCCCTCTTGGGATCGGTGCGCCTCATCGACGAGGACGATGATGTTCGACCGGTCATTAAGGTGGCCGGCCTCGGCGAACTTGTGGACCGTCGTGATGATGACGCCAGGTTCACCGCTGCGCAGTAGCGCGTGAAGTTCCTGCCTGTCATGAGGAACCGTCATGCGCGGCATACCGGCGGTCTCGAACATCTCCGCGGTCTGTCGAACGAGGTCTTTGCGGTCCGCGATGACGATTACGGTGGCAGCACCGCCGAACTTCTCGAGGACGGCGTCGTCGCGCAGAAGGCGGGCCGCGGCGAACGCCATCAGTTCCGTCTTGCCGGAGCCCTGGTGGTGCCAGATCAGTCCGCCGGGCCGACCCGCGAGCACCTTGTCGTGGATCGCGAGGGCGGCCTCAAACTGCGGGTACCGCGGGAGGAACTTGATGTCTACCTCGGAGGCATCCCGGGCGTGCCTGAACATCACCAGGTCTTTGAGGATCGGCAGGACCGCTTCCGGCCGCAGTAGCAGCCGCGCCGCGCGCTCGACACGAGCGGGCCCAGTGACAACCTTCGGGTCGTCCTCCGTCGAACCCCACGGAGCCCAAATCTCTGAATCCGGATCAGGCAGAGCCCGGATCGGAGCCATGCGGAACTCGAGGCCCTCGGTGGCGACATTGAAGACGTTGGTCGCGAAAAAGTTGGGGTACTCATCCTCGTAGACGTCGTGGATGTCCTTCGCGGCGTTCACCCACGACACTGTGTGTTTCACCGGTGTCTTCGTCTCCGCGACAACTAGCGGGAACCCGTTGACGTAATAGACCACATCGAACCGACGCGGCTTTACAGCACCGGCGATAGTGACCTCGTCGGAGACGGTGAAGCGGTTGTTGGCGGGGTCGTCGAAGTCGATCAGCCGCCGCGGCACATGCCTACCGTCGATCGTCGGGAATGAATGGTCCCCACGCAGCATCACCGTCAGCCGCTCATTGGCGGCAACCAGGCCGTTATGCGCGTCAAGGACAGCCTGATTGAGCTGGTGAAGCACGAGGTCGGCCGACTCAGGGTCCTCGACAAGCTCAGGATTCAGCGCGAGCAGCGCTTCGCGTGCCCAGTCCTCGATGACGACATCATGCTCATCCCGTGGCAGCTCGTCACCACGGAAGCGTTCCCAGCCGGCTTCTTCGGCCCACTCGATCAAGGATCTTTGGATAGTGCTTGACTCTGTCCACCCCATGTCAGGACACCTCCTCAAGTAGTGACTCGTACGACTCGGGAATCTCGATCTCCCGGGTCAGCAGAGCGCTGAGCAGGGCCGAGCGGAAAGCACGGAGATCGGTGAGTTCTAGATCCAGGCGTTGTGCTGCGAACGCAACAGCATCGCACCGCTCAACATACGCAGACTGCTCCTCGAGCGATGGGATCGGCAGGCGAAGAGAACCCAGCAGGGCCTTGTTGATCTTCCTCATCGACGCGGTCCCACGTGCCGATGATGTGATCATCGAGCGCACCGATGGGGAACACAGCAGATGAGCGAGGAACGTTGACTGGCAGACGTCAGGCCTCGTCCGGATGCGCCATATTAGGTCGGGCATGTATGTCTGAGGCTGTACGTCCCGCGCGATGGTGGCATAACCAACACGGTCGAATGAACCGCTGGCTCGAGTGATAAGTAGATCACCCTCAACCACCAGGTGGGCCTCGGTATGAGCCGTCAGGTCAGCGAGACGCTTCGCCTCGGACGCCACGAACGATCCCAGCTGAATCGCGCTCAGCTTCAGAACAGCAGGCTCTCCGGGCAACGGCCTCTCGTCCGAGGTCTGAACGCTCTTCCCACTATCGATCCCGGCAACGACATGGCTGAGAGCGTGCTCGGGACCTTCCGGATATGCGTCACGCATGACCGCGAGCAGTGAAGTTGTCGTCTGCCTCTCAGCATCCAACTCGTCGATCTGTGCATCCACCGCGATCATGAGGTCGACGATGCGCCCCTGCTCGGCCAAAGGCGGCACGGCAACCGGCATCTTCAGGAAATCTGCTTCCTTCAGGCGCTTCCGCTCTGTCGTACCGACAGCCCGAAGAGAAGCTTCCTTCTGGAACGCAGGGGACTGGAATATAGCACGCACGAACCCAGGGAGCAATCGAGAGGGGTCGGCAACGAATACTGGGAAATCGCTTGATACAAGACAACCAGCAGCGTCCGGGCCAACCACGCCGAAGGCCGCCTTGGTCGCCCACATCCGGTTATATGTAATGTCATCGAGCTGCAACCCATTCAGAGTTTTAGTCTTGACCTTGTCAGCTGGCTCAACGATGCGCGGGTAGATGCCTTCGGCATACCAGCGCGCACCAGCCCATGGCACTGCTACGAGATCGGCTACGGCAACCGTGCGTTTGATCGGCGTGAGTACCTCGCCCAGTGTCGTCAGCCGCCACTCACTCATCAGCCACCTCGAACATGCTCAGATCAATTCCCGCCGCAGCGAGGCGCTCGAACATGGCGTTCTCGGTGGCGACCCGGCGCTGCCGAGCGTCGGCATAGGCCACAAGCGCCGCTCCCAGATTCGCGGTCTCCTCGGCTGCCACCTTGATGTAGCGGCCGATGTTCAGGTCGAATCCGTTCTCCTCGATCTGGTCGAACGGCGCCAGCCGCACGTTCGCGCCACCTTCGCCGTCTGGGTCCTCGCCGGTCCGGTAGGCCTTGACGAGAGCCGCGACATCCCCCTCGGACATGACGTTCTGGTTCTTGCCCTTGTCGAACCGCGCAGAGCCATCGATGAAGAGGACGTGATCCTTGCGATCGGCGGGCTTCTGGTCGCGGAAGATCAACAGGCATGCCGGGATAGAGGTCGAATAGAACAGGTTTGGTGGCAAACCGACCACAGCTTCGAGCAGGTCCTTCTCGATCAGGCATTGCCGGATCTTTGCCTCTGCACCTCCACGGAACAGCACCCCGTGAGGCATGACGACGCCGACACGGCCGGTGCCGGGCTTCATCGACGAGACCATGTGCTGTACGAAGGCTAGGTCGCCGTTCTTCGCCGGCGGCACACCACAGATCGCACGTGGATCGGACGCCCAACGCTCGGCTCCCCAGTTCGACAGCGAGAATGGTGGATTGGCAATCACCGCGTCAAACTGGCGCACTGCACCGTTGGTGTCCTTGAACGCTGGCGCGCGGAGCGTGTCCCCCCGTTTGATGTCGAAGTCCTCAATCTCGTGCAGGAACAGGTTCATCCGGGCGATCGAAGATGTCGTCAGGTTGATCTCCTGGCCATATACCCGCAATGTGCGGTGGTCCATGCCAGCGTCGCGCAGCTGGTTGATCGTCGCCACCAGCATTCCGCCCGAGCCGCAGGTCGGGTCGTAGACTGACTCGCCCGGTTCCGGCTGGAGGATCGCGACCAGCAGGTTCACCACTGCACGGGGCGTGAAGAACTCCCCCGCCTTTTTCCCGGACTCGTCGGCGAAGTTCTTCAGCAGGTACTCGTAGCCCGCGCCGAGCAGGTCGTGGGAGACGGTCGCCGGATCGAGGCGGATCTGGTTGAACGCCTTGATGAGATCCAGCAGTGCCGACTCGGGAATGCGTTCCGTGTTGGCCCACGACGCGTCCCCGAACACCCCTGCGAGTGAGCGCGGGTTGGCCTTCTCGATCCTCTGGAACGTTCGGGCGATTTCGGCACCGAGGTTCTTGACCTTCGTCGTGGTCTCCGACCACAGCGTGCCCTCGGGCATCTCGAACCGATGGAAATCGGCCTCGATCTCGTCGTCAAGGTCGTCCCCATACTCGTCGACGGCGGCGGCGCGCTCGTGCGCCCAGGTGTCCGAGATCCACTTCCAGAAGAGCATCGGGAAGACGTAAGTCTTGAAGTCGGCGGGGTCGACGGGGCCGCGCAGCGCGTTGGCCGCGTCCCACAGCCGGGATTCAAGCTCTTGCTGGGTTATCGTCACAGGGATAAATTTCCTTCGTTGAATGCGGTACCTCAATTATGGACGAGGGCACCATGACGGCCGGGTGTTCGACGCGGTCAGGGACGGAGATTCGCGACCTCAGATCTCGTCGCCCGGCACGGAAGTCTTACCGCCAGCGGTCGTGATTGGTGAGCATGGTGCTGCCGCCCGCCCACCTTGTACCGCACTCCGGGCTGTCGATATACCACTCATCGGAGCCGGGGACCGAATGTCTTGTTCCTTCTGCAAGATCACTCCTCGGTCTCCGAAATATCCATCGGTTCGACATTCCGGTCGATGGTCCGACCGTAACACCGAGTACTGATTCGGCCGGGTGACCGTGCAACAGTCGAGCCAGACATCCGGCAGTACGGCGTCGGACATCGGCTCAGTCACCCTCTGCCAGGTCGGCTATGAGGTCGAATCGAGTGCCGTCATCCCACCACCGCGTCACGCGAAGGCAGTACTTCTCCATGCCCCGATAAGCGCACTTATCAGGGAGCCGACGGCACATGGCACTCCGCCGTCTTGCTCCGGGTCAGATAGTGGGAAGGGCGGTCCCCGCGAGCGGCCCGAGGGCCCACCCAGTCCGCTGGTGTGAGCAGATCAAGCCACTAGCACCCGAGAGGGGACAGGCACGATTTTCAGAAACGTGAACGCGTCAGCGCGTGGCAGTGACCACACTTAGAATTGATCCCATGGAGCGCAAAGAAATAGAGGCTCAGGCTGCTTCCGAGGCCGCTGCCAAAGCTATCGCGTTGCGGCCGATCCCGCTGGAGGCGATTCGCTCAGGGGCCACTGTCGCCGCCGCCATCGCGGTCCGTCGAGACCAAGAGCGTCTAGCCGCTCTCGAGGGCGACCTAGACCGGCACTGATATGAGCTGGCGATTGGACCAAAAGTCATCCTCAGGCAGTTCTTGCCGCGCGGCTGCAAAGGTACCGGTCCCCGCGGGGCCAATCAAACGTCGACTGACGGCGGCCGGTCTCGCCCAGAATCTCGGCGCGTAGGTCGAGCACGTAGTACTTGACATAGACTCGGATCATCATGATCGGCCCGTTGCCGTTAGGCGCGGGCTGATTTTGCTTGTTCAGGACAGGGTAGTGCAGGGCCGACGAGCCCTGCGGCGTGATCTCATCCGACCGATCCACACCAACACGCGGTCCCCTTGAACTTCCTGCCGGTCACCGACTCTGCGACCGGCGCTGACGTGGAAGTCGCAGGCGAGTGACTGCCACGGTGCGGCGGAGCCGGTACTACATATACCGAGTCACTAAGGTTGACTCTGTAGTTCCTCCACCGCGCCTTCGGCAGCGTGCGCAAGCCTGTCGGGTCCAGGAGCCTGCCTTTCTTCAGTTCACACTGAACGCTATTCCGTTGATGGTGTCGATTACCGAGATTCTGGCGAGCGACACGTTCTGGTGACAGGCGTAGGAATCCTTGACGGCGTCATAAAACCGGGAGGTCCTCTTACTGCTTCAAATCAGTGCCCGTGTCATCAATCTGCCGAGATAGTACAACTAGGACTCATCACCCACCTCATAAACCAACAGTCACTCCAGACAATGCAGTGAGATGTGTGCGTACTACGTCGCTTACAGCAAATTGTTCGCCGAAACTCACCTCACGGGATAACCCCACCATGCGAGCCGTCTGTGCACGACGAAGATGAGCCCGGACCCCGGGTCAATGACAACACCACAAACCTCCACAGTCTCGGCCGCCTATGTCCCTAAGAGGTCGAAATAGGCGGTACCCGGATTCCAATCAATTGGATGCAGCAGCGTCCCAGCGGACGGGTTGAGCGCGCTATACATCATGCCGTCGCCAGCATAGATCCCCACATGCCCCCAGTTGTAGGGACCCTGCGGGTTCTGCACGACAAGGTCACCTATCTGAGGGTTATCCGTCATTCGCCCGACCCGCCACTGTTCAACACGAGGCAATTCGATCCCAACTTGGCGGTAGATCCACTGAACAAAACCAGAGCAATCCCAGGCCTTGAAGGCCGTGCCACCCCAGACGTAGGCACCACCAACGCCCATCTGCGTGAAACGCAGAACGTCCTGCCTGATTTGAGACAGTCCTTCTGGAGAGACCGTATCTGTTCGGCCGCTTTCCCCCGCCCGGCACGTCGGGACCGTCGTCACACCCTGAAGCAGGTCAACGATGGCTGTCGCCTGTGGTTCCCATCGGGCGTAGAGCTCTGGAAACGCTGAAACTTGGACTGCTTGGGCTGCTTGCCCTTTGCTCATGGCAGACCATCCTGGCACATCCAGCAAACCTCGAGGGCTACCTTGGTTCGGTCCAGACGGCCCGCCATAGAATGCGCGGGCGTTGTACGTGATATCCATCAACTCTCCAACGGTTCCCCATCCAGCCGCTGGCCGCTGCTGTGCCGAACCTACTGAGTCGTGGTCACTCCCAACCCCGTCATGAGGATACTGAAATGACGCGGGGACATTTGCGTTGGCGAGCATCCGGAGAGTCGACTCCTGCAGAGACATCATTATGGCGATCACCATCGCGTCCCGAGGAACGCCGAGCTGTTTCCCGACTGAAACGTATCCCTGCGCCACAGCTATCTGCCCTGTGGAGAGTCCAACGGCTTGACCATCCGGCCGAGATCCACTGTTCCCGAGGACGCTTTGTGTGACAGCGCCGCTGCCCGACACACATCCGACAGGTGATTCCGGTTTGTCCCCTGCAAGGGCTAGAGCGACGGCACTGACGATAACGCCCAGGGAAAGCACGATGACGAGAACGACGGCGGCCACAGCCCGTACGAGGGTTCGGCGCCTGGCTAGGGCCATCGACAAAGCCGGATGCGGCATCAGTAGACGATCCGGCTAGTAGACGCATAGAAGCCGACCATTTGGCATCGATCAGGCGGCGCGGTAGCTGCCGGCGGGCAATTAGCCATCACGCTGACCGGCGCTGTATATGAATTGCTGCTACTGACTGTCTGGTCGACAACCTTGAGTCGAACCGTGCAGACATGAAGCCCCACCCACGGAGCCGGGCGTTCGCGAACTTTTACCAGTTCGTTGTCGCATGCCATGGATTCAAACGTTGCTACCCTGTAGGCGCCTTGGCCCGCAAGTGAAGCGAAGGACCCTGCGTTTATGCCCGTTGCCTCAAACTCCTGGACTAGGACGGCCAACGGATTTGATCCGTCAGGAAGGACGAACCACCAACCCCGAATTCGAGCGTACACATCCGAATAGGACGAACTTCGGGTGTCCCAGCTGTAGATAGCCACGGCGGCCGCGGAAGCAAGCGCCCGATAATCGGCCGTGACAGGCGGAACGGCCACCGGCACTTTAGAGAGTCGAGCTGACCTCGTTGGCTTCGGCGAAGGCGTCGGGGAAACACTCGGCAGAGTCCGCGGCGTCAAAGATTCAGCCGTAGGGACACTCGTCCCTATCGTAGACGGGGACTCCCGCGGTGCGACCAGTACGAGAACGAGGGCGCCTACGATGGCCGCCAGCGCTAAGCCAAACACCAACCGACGAGTTGTTCGCCTGCGCCAGAGGGATTCCACCATGTTTGCCTCCTAAGCCTGTTCATGGCTCAACATGCCGATAAGCACATGACTCAAACAGCCGAAGTCATGGAACTGCGAATAACGCGCCATGCGGTTTGATAGAGCCGACGGGCAGTGCCGATTTGAACCGCAACATATCGATCAGTGACTTTGAATTCCTCGGCGACCGCGGCAATGGCAGCCCGCCTTTCGACGCCATGATGTTCCGGAAGGACGATTGCTTCGGCCACCCCTCGCAGCAGCGGACTCGGCAGACAACCAACGGCGCACCGGCCCAGACCGGGCATGTCGTGCACAGCTTCCGGATCTACATCTAGCGCTTGGCTGATTGTCTTTGCAGTCTGGCGAACGGCGGTGACTGCATTCCAGCGGCGACGGTCTTGCGGCGACGGAGGGGCGAATCGTCGCGGCTCGGTAAGGCTGCCCACTGCGAGGCGCCAAATGGGAGCTGACACAGCGGCCCGAGTCAGCCCAAGAACCATATGCGCCCATTCTTGATCGACGATCTCCTCGGCATCGCGGTAATCAAGGGACACGACCAATGCCGCTAGCTGCTGGAGAACGTCCGAGCTCTCACAGTTGCCCGGATCTAAAAGCAGCGGCAGGGTCTTGTGCCCAAGTTCCTTACGGACGTGCGCGGCACAGACATTTCCCGCGACACCTTGCACCCAGGCCTCAAATGGAACTCCAGGGATCTGCCGATAGTTTCCGCGTGCCACCCCGTCCCAAACGGCCATTCTGATGTCCTGCATGACATCATCCACATCGCACGAGCGCCCAATCCGAGCCAAGTGCGAGACGACGTAGCGACGTACGCTTTCCACCGCTCCCATCATTTGGTCGACGGGTACTGTCAGGGTCGGCGGCACCGGCTTCAGCAGCGAAATGTCCACTGGGGATGGGTTTGAGTTCTCTATTTCAGCGTTGCCCGCCAGGTGTTCCAGGCTCATGGCTCTCACCGCTTCGACTAACGGATTCGAATATCTCCAGCGCCACCAGATGTGGCGAATCAACGTGGCTAGTAACGATCTGACCACACAACACAAGCTTCTAAAAAATATTGTCAAAGATAATTAAAGTATCGTCAAGACTCCAGTTCTTACTTTTTCCATGTTGTTCAGCAAGAATGGAGGCATGCCACGGATCACGCAGCCTCACGATGACGCCTGGTCGTCTGACGTTGAAGACGCCGTGGCGACCTTCGGGAACCGCTCCCGGAATGAGATTCTGAGATTCCTAACGGCCAATGGTCCTGCGTCCAGAGGGGATATCGTCGCAGCAGTCAGCGCCGGTGAGCCCAGCGTCGCCAAACACCTCATCGCACTTGAACAGGTCGGCGCCATTGAGGTCGACGTGGAAGCCGGACGGCGCCACGGCCGCTCTCCTCGCTACTCCGCAAATCCTGCCCGCATCAAGGAGTTACTGGACGCCCATCTTCGGTATGTCTTGGAGGAGTAGCCGCAGCCCGCTCGCCATTCGGATGCAAGCCGATATCTTTGTTTAGATACTCGGAGATGGCGCGCAGCGTTTCAGGCGAGACGTCACCAAGCGTCCTAACTGCGAACGATTTCACCCGAGCTGCCCTAAGAGACTTCACGAACTCCAACTGCGAATCGATGCGTTCCGGAATGTCACCTTCGACGCCGTTCAGCAAATAGGAGGGATCGACGTCGAACATCTCGCAGATAGCGGCGAGCAGCTGCGGATCACTAACCAGGCGTCCCGTCCCGTCCTTCATGTAGAACCATCTGGCCCTGGAGATCTTGATTCCTCGAGCGCGGAGCCCGGCTTCAATCTCCCGGAAGGTGACGGGAGAACCCGTCTCGGCTACAACGACATCGAGCAGCAGGTTTAGCCTGCGGGCGAGGGTGGCCTGCGGTGACAACGCGCCGTCGCGGCTAAGGTCTTTTGCCGGCATGCTCCACCCTTTCGACTGCCTCGTTCGATGAGAAATGATGCTGCGTTGCCATCAGTATTCCGCGAGCGCCGTGGCTAGACAATCCACTACACATTCAATCTGTTCCACGGCTCGCGTGAGGCGTATCCTGTTGCTGTAGACCCGTCTACAGCGAGTATCCTCCACAATCCTGAGCCGTGGTTTGAATGTCGACATACATCTTGATGAACCGAACACGGAGCCAGATCCTTCGCTTCCTAATCAGAAGCGGGCCATCGTCCCCCTGCGTCCTGGCTTCAGGGCTTCAGGCTTCTCAAGCAACTGTTCGGCATCATCTCTTCATCCTTGAGTCGGCTGGTTACGTTCAGGCTTTGGCTGACCAGCGTTACTCCGCCCACGCTTCAATCGTCGAGGGCCAGCTCATTGACCTGGCGGCCCAGTACTTAGTGCAAATGCCTCCTACAACTGCGCCGCCGCTTGCTCAGGACTAGTGCCGGCCAACGGGAGACGGTGGAACCAGTCCTCGACTGATCGCTCCCACTTTTCGGCATCGACATTCCACTCCAAAGAGTGGCCCTGAGCTTCAAACTCCACCAACTTGATGAGGTCTGGCCTCAGACTGGCAGCTTTCCTTGATGCTTCAAAAGGTGTTGTGTCGTCCTTCGCCCCATGGAGCACGAGGATCGGTTTGTTCAATTCAGATGCGCGCTCCAGCCAATCCAGGGAATCGAGACATATCGGTTCAGCAAGGCCAGTCACCCACCGGAGCGCCTTGGATCGAAGAATGGTGAAGCCCAGTTGCACAAGTGGAAGAGGTAGTCCGGCCGCCTTGGCGTTCGCCGCCAGGGTCGTTCGCCAGTCGAAGACTGGCGCGTCAAGAACCATCCCGACTACTCGCGATGAATTCGGCGACAGGGCCGCTGCTTGAAGGGCGATGGCAGCGCCGAGTGACCAGCCAAAAAGGACAATACGTTCAGCGCCATTGGAAATGGCGTAGTTGATCCCGGCTTCGACGTCGCGCCACTCGCCTTGGCCGAGACTGTACCGGCCATCGTACGACGGCGGGGCGTCGCTGTCGTTGCGGAACGAGACTACCAGCGACGTCAGTCCCAGACGCCTCGCGACTGGTATGCCGCGAAGAGTGCCTGCCCGCTTACCGCCCATGCCGTGGATATGGATAGCCCATGCTCCCGGAGTTGCGATACCAGCGGACGGGTCAAATCTCCACGCTGGGGCGACACCGTTGTCGACTGGAATCTCAACGTCTTGGTACGGCAGGCCAAGTTGCCCAGGTTTCGAGTAGACATACCCGCTCCAGATACCGGCCGTGGCTTGTTTGAGGTCACCAGAGTCCACTCGCTCAACCGCTCGGATTACTGTGTTCCGGTCGCGGTTAGACTCGACGATCCGTCCTATGCACGCGTGACCCGTTCCCTGATCGAACCAAAAGCTGTACCGTCCATGGGCTCGAGTTTGTTCGGTAGCCGGAAGTTCGATTACGAGAGATCCGTCTCCCCTAGTGTGCACTGCACGAAGCTCCAATCCCTCACGCCGGCTGTATTTCGGGACAACAACCTGTCGAGCAAAGTATGTTGCGCCAGCGACGCCGGCAAGCAGAGCCGTGGATGCGGCAAGAAGTCCAATCTTCAAAACCCTATGGCTGGTTGCTCTCGGCATCATTCACCCCTTGGCCTCTCTTCCGTTCGTCAATTACTTGGCGGAGCCTCACCAGGGTATCGGGAGAGATCCCGTCCAACTGACGAGCGGCAAAGTTCCTTACACGAGACTCACGCAGGGTACGGAGAAGTTCCAGCTGGGCGTCCACAAGTTTGGGTATTTCTCCGGCATCATCGAGGAGGTAGTCACGGTCCACGCCAAAGAACTCGGCAAGATTACGGAGCAGCACAGGATCGTTTGCCATCGAGCTATCCCCGCTGCGCATGTAGGCCCAGCGGGAGCGGGAAAGTGGGGTTCCACGTTGACTCATATGCCGATTGATTTCGGGGTAGGTCAAGGTCTCCGATCCCTCGACCTCATAGAGGTCAAGAAGGAGGTTGAGCTTTCGCGCCAATCTGGTCTGAGGGGTTTCGGAGGAACTGGCATCATCCGTCATATCGCCTGTTCCCGCTTCCGTCGACGAACTGTAACTTGGCGCACGAAAGGTCCCGCCAGATAGTTCTCGGCAGCGTTCAACACATTGAGGTCATGGATGTCCAAGGAACTGCCCAAACTGGGCTCGACTAATAGTGCGTCCTGTACTTCAACAAGCATTCTATGGAGCCTTTGAGCCCGGTCCAGTTGATTGATCATTTCGGTGTCTCGAACGAGCCGTACGTCTTGCCGCTTCTTTGTCGTCTTTTCCCAGATCTTTGTAAGGCCGCTGACCAGCTCCTCTTCGGTCACGGAATTCCTGTGGCGGAGAACTCGACGCGCTAAGGGCGGGATCCCCAGACCTACGCACAGGAAGGCCATGGCCGCAACGACTGTCGCGTCATAGATTGGCGAGACGGCACGCATGGCATCCAGGCGCCCCTGCAGATGCAGAATATCCATGACCAGCACGAGCAACACGAGGAGCACGGCAAAGCTACAGCCAACCCCGATGCAGGTGAATGCCGTTCGGAAGTAAGGTCTCAACATGTCGCCGCGAAACCGGAAACACGTAACACCGGTAACGCTAACCACGTAGCCGATGTATCCAAATTGGATGGATGAGTAGAGGGCAGCAGACCACTGGTCACCGTAATCCACCATGAATCGAGTGGAACTGCTCTGGGTGACGATGGCACTGAAGCTGGCTGCAAGGCCCACTATCACCGCGGCCAGGAGAATAATGCCAACGCTGTCTCCCTTCTCGACCGCCTCTTCCGGCGTCGCCGCCCGGATGATTGCCCTCGAGAGAAAGTAGATCCCAACGACCATAGAGACATTGGCCAACAGGTCAATGAAGTTACGGCCGCCCAGAACCGAATCGATGACACCGTAGACCTGATCGATGTTTAACGACAGGGCTACTGAAATCGCGATGGCCGCCGTTAGCACGCTGTGATCGCGCCGTCTCCTCAGGCCAGGCAGGAGGCAAACGACGAGCAGCCAAATCAAGACAGCGGCGACAATCTGAATCATTCGAAAACCCTCTCGAATGATCTTGGCTCCCTCGCACTGTTCCTTATTGCCGCGGCAAACAGATCCGCGAGGGATTCAGCGGAGGCTTCCAAGTCATCAGTGAAACTGCTCCGGGCCAACACACGAGTGACCAGACCCACTGGGAGGTTCGGAAAGAGGACCTCTACGTAATCGGCCGGCACGACAAGTTCGTCATGCCTCAAGACCATGTGCCCTAGCTCGTGAAGGACGAACTGTTGCCGGTGCAGCCCAGACGGGCTGACGGCGTGCAAGATGATTTCGACGTCGTCCGTGGAAAGCCAGAGTCCACAGATAGAGCCACCATTTAGAGCTCCGGCAGCTTCGATCTGTATGGGCCGATGCCGGACACGCTCGACCACCTCAACGAGGCGTTCCAGATTCAGATGAGTCGGGAGCGACAAAGAATCGAAGGCACTCGCTGCGCGGTCCGCAGGCGATTGTCCAAGGCTATATGGGTGTATTTTCATGGGCATCCCCAGTGATGCGTTTCCCCCGGTTCGTGGTGACTAAAGCAAATTGTTGCGCAACGCCGACGCGAACCCTCAACTCAATTGAACGCCTGTGCTCTGGACATGTCCAGAACCTGCGATGAGGCGAGGCTCCGCAGGGCCTGTTCCCTGGGAGCCTTCCAGCCAATCGCACATCCTGCGGCCTCGTAGAACTAAAAAGAGCCAGCCCATGGTGTGGGGCGGCTCCTTGGGTATGCCAGACGCTGACCTCTTATGCTGGCCGAGGTTCTGGATGGCCTGTTCTATCAGTCCGAACAAAGCAGTTGCGAACCCCTTCGCGCCATGCTCAGAGACGATGCCGCCCAATCTCTCAAGACCCTGACGAATCTTTCCTGTCTGTGCGTTGGCTTCTCCCGCTTCCGCCTCGATCCTTGCAACGATGGTCTCAGCTTCCAGGCGCTTTTCCTCCGGAAGTTGGAGGTGCTCGACCATGGTGCGATATGAATCAACAGCATCATTTATGTTCCTCAGCTGCTCTTGGGTCAACGTATTGCACTGATTAACATGTGAACTGTTCTGGGCTGCGTTCACGTTCCGTGACCCGTGGATGTTGATCAGGGAGATGGCCTCACCGAGCACGTTATCGGCAACTGATGGGTCATGGCCCCAGAGAATGACGGGGTTATCCATGTACTCACTGACGTCCCAAGAAGCCTGATCGATTATCTTGCCGTCGCGGTCGGGCTAGTCATGTGAGATTCAGAAGGTAACCTGGCGCTTCTCGGCGTTGATCGACCTCGTATCAAAGTTGAAGAAATTGCTTGCGTTTTCTTTCTTGATTTTGGGAAGGTGATTTCTGTCATAAATGTGTGGTTCTAATTCCTCTGTCCGCAACTTATACAATCGGGCATTGATGTGCAATAGGAACTAGACGCGAACTCTCGCTTAGCGCTAGGCGCCATTGAATGTCAGTGTCGCCCGGCACTCACGATAGAATCCCCTTCGGAAACTGAACACAGGGGGTGGGCCGAGTGGCCGAAGCAGCAGGCAAGACGCCGAGACAGGTCTTGGACCGAGACTCGGACCAAAGCGCAGAAACGCAGCACGACCCAGCAAGGCAACGGAAGCGCACCAACACCGAACGCATCTTCATGCTCGTACTTGCGTTGCTGGCGGCTGGCGTGGCGCTCTTCGGCAGTTCCGCGTATCCCGAGGCATCAGTCGCTTGGATAGTCGCTGGCTGCTTTGCATTCCTTCTGGCTCTCGGTGCCGCCATAAAAGGTCTGCCCGGCCAAGTCATTCGACGTGTTCTAATCGACTTTTTGCTCTTTCCCTCGGCAGCAGCCAGCGTTGATACCATCACCACAACCATCCTGGACAAATGGCAGACTGAGGCGAAGGCCGAGGTAGCGAAGGCCGAAGACAGCGACTCCAAGCTGGATTTCGCAACATTGTGGCGTCTTACCCAGGACCAGATGAATAGCTATCACAAGATCGCAACGAACCAGGCGAATCAGAGCTTCAGGCTCAGTCAGTGGGCAATGATCATTGGGCTGTTGATGATCATTGGGTTTGGCGTTGCCGCGGTCATGCAGAAAGATCCCATTGCAGCTGCGACAGCTGGCGCCATTAGCGTGGTGAGCGGTGCCGTCAGTGCCTACATCAGCGCAACCTTCATGCGGGCATATACCGAGGCCACTGCTCAGATGCGGCAATTCTTCGTGCAGCCAGCAGATTTTACGCGGCTTCTTGGAGCTGAACGGCTGATCGAAACCATCTCCAAAGAGAAGGACGATCACAGGACGGAAGCAGTTAAGATCGTCCTGCAGTCGATGTCGTTTGCGTCGCCGTACACGCTCACGGAGCAGGGCACGGACGCTAAAGAGGCCGCGGCAAAGACCCAGTAGTCGCTACGGGCGCAGTACCGCTGTTAGGGCTCGATCTCGTCCAGGTGGTGCTTGATAGTGACGAGATGTCCAAGCTTCTCGCGGATGGTGTACCGCACCTCTTCGGCGATCTGGCGCATGGCGGCGGGAATGGGCGAGTCATCAGCCTTCGCCTTGCCTTGCAGGTTTGAGAGCGTGATGCCCATGCCGCTTTCCTGGGCGATTCTGCGCCAGCTCCCCGGAAGCTTGTCGACGTGGGCGCCGCCGGCCTTGTTGGCGAGGAACAGCACGATCTGCTTCCTCGACACCGGGTTGAGATCACCGTCAACGATCCTCGGGGTCGTCCACCAGTAGTCGAAAGGCGCCCAGCGCTCACCGAGCTCCTGAACCTCGAAGACGGGCACGTACTTGACCAGGGAATGGTTCTCCAGGAACCCTACGGGCAGCTTGATGGTGGTGAGTAACGACGTCGATGCAATCCTTCCTTCACATTGGTCCTTGATGAGCTCCATGAGCCAGGCATGGACGATGCCGTCTGCCCACGAGATGTTCTCCTTCAGGCCGAGACGCTTGAGCAGGCTGGTGCTTTTCTCAGTGTCGTGCAGCAGCACACGCACAGTCGTCGCCAGCCGCTTCGCTTCGGCTAGTGATCCGCCGTCGAAGAGATCGCATGAGGAGTCTAGGAACTCCAGCTGCTCGACGAGGTGGTCGAGATCCTCACGGTCGAGCTTGTGGCCGCCTTGGACTGTGTCAGCAAGCTCCGTGGGGACCTTGGCATGGAAGAGCTCGCTCATGAAGGGATCGTAACGAGGACATGGTCAGGTAGCGAGTTCGCTAACTCTCGGGAGCTGTGTCGTTGAGCTTGTTGCTCACGACGATCGAGTTGACCTGGGCACCGTCAATTGTGGCTTTCTCGCCGCGTGAAGCCCAGACATCTTGCCAGGCGCCGTTTGTCGCATCGATCTCGAGCGTCATATTTGTCGGGTTTGTGTGGCAGATAAGGCAAAGTGGTTGTTCCATAACGATTCTCCTTTTGGACCGACCTGATGAAGCCGTGGACATCATTGGCGGCGGTTGCTGCTGTGTCGGTGTCGGCTATCGCACCCGTGATCGCGTAGCTGATACCAATGGTGAACGTTAAGCCAACGGTGGTACGCGATATGACCGACCCATTGGCCGGGATAATCTCTGTTTACTACGGCGTATCCGTGCCAACGGTTGGTGCCGAAGCCTTGTTGTAGAAACTTCAACGGTCACATCGACCAGCATCTCCGGATTGCGTGCTCCAAAGGCCAATACCGCACTATCCGCAGTCGTCAGAACAATGCGCAACTCGAGATCAAGGCTCACCAGCTCCTTACCGCTTACTTACTTTTTTTCGCATGGAATGTAATCTTGAATTTTTCGTCTGCCATATGTGCCCCTATTTTGACACAAGCGAAAAAGACGCGTGTAAAACCCTCTAATGTGATTACTAAGCGCTGTACCGCGCGAAACCCGCACCAATCGAGCCATTCATGAGCAAGAAACAGAACAAGAAGAAACCCTTTCCCACCCCTGCGCTTCTAACAGCAGCCGGCACCGCCGTTATCACTAACTCAGCCCCCGATCTTAATACAATCATCACCGCCTTCTACAGCTTCGCATTGAGTAACCTGGCACCAATATCCAGCACTGCATTTCTCGTCATTGCCACACTGGGAATGGTAGGCATTGCTACTACGGCGACAATTCAGTTCCGGAAATCAAAAGAGAAAGGGGCGCAGCTTCATCATTGGTGGAAGTTGGATGACAGCGCTGATGATTGGCGGCGTCACTGCCATGGCGATCTGAGACAGTGACGATTACCCACGAAAAGAATGAGGCTAACGGCTGCCTTGGGGGGAACAACCGTTAGCCTCAGTGGTCTTATAAACCGGGCCTAGTATGTCCCAGCGTACTCCTCATACAGGGCTCAGGCCGAGCATCGCGATACGCCTCAACCGCGTCCTGCACCGAACTGTCCTTGGGATTCAGCGCGTAGTAGACACCCTTGACCTTGATGATCGACTCGATGCGCTGGTATTCGTCACTATGCGTTTTGGCGTAGGCAGCCAGACCCTTCAGCTTCGGTACAGAGTCATTCAGACTCTGCGGGTGCGGGTCGAGGATTGCGGGCGCAATACCATCAGTCGTCTGTTGGAAGAACACGAAGTCGGGAGCCATGCCGTGGTGTCGTGGGTTCATATAGTACGGCGCCTTCAGTGACCCAATACCGGCCATCGGGTTGCGGTACCAGACAATGCATTTCTCATCCTTCAGTTCGATGTCAAGAACATGAATCTCCCACTTATTGAGTTTCACTGGATAGTCGCCAGTGGGCGAAGAGAGAATGTGCCGCGGCCACACCACCTCAGCCACGGGGACGGCTTGTTTTCAGGCAAGGAAATGACGGACAGCTCCGGTTCGGTCGCCTCCGAACGCACCTCGCCGAACTGAGCCTTCAAGGCTGCCGGGGCTTTATTGATCTGGGTCTGATACTCCTTGAACCACTCAACGAACGTCGCGTTGGCTACTTGATCAAGCTTCTCTCTTTTACACCCGTTTGATGAGCCACCACGGCGACCCGCATCATCATCGTGAAGGTGTCGCCATCTTCTTGCAATCGCTGGGCGAACGGTTGCTCGACGCCATTGCTGTCATCTCCACTTCTTCAATCTGATCGATATCCAGTACAGCGTTGCCGTCGAAGTGGGTTGTCACCTCGTTCTCAATGAAGAAGTGCGCCAACTTGTCAGCCTGCTACTGGAATCTCTCGCTGGCGTCGAGTTGGACGCGCGTCCCCCGGAGGAAGTTGATGAGGCGATCATCAGCGATCTTCTTCGCTCCCTGCAGGATGGCGCTCTTGCCACCACCCGTGAGTAGCGTAGCGAAGTTCTTGAGGCGGTCGACCTGGGTCCGGTACTGAAGCCCGGGATGACGTACGACGGCAGGCTCAGCAGGAGCTCGAAGATGGAGTCATCAAGAATCGGATTCTGTACCAAGCGAACAGTGTCGTTCGTGAAGACGCTAACGCCCGTAACTCCGGGTGTACCATCGTCGTCCTGATCGCCAAGAACGATCGGCTCTTCTTTTGGCTCAACGACGGGTGTTTGCGGCTCGTCCGTGAGCCGATCGCCGTCGCCTTCACCAGGGTAGAGGTGTGCCACAAAGTCTTCTATAAACGTCATAGAAGCTGCGCTGGTCCCAATAAAGGGTCTTCCAACGCAGCTGCTAGGACTTTACCCTGCGTATTTCGCGAACAGGTGACGCCACACGCCCCACGACGATGTCTGGAATCGCGACGTCGTGCTGAAGGTCTCCAGGTTAGTGGCATAGCGCAGAACACGACCACGATTACAACCCCGCGACCCCCTGCTGCATCATCGTGGTCAGCGCATCGACGCCACCCTGGACAGTACCGGTAGCGGCAAGCTCGATCAGGTTCATCACCAGGGCCTTGACCCTGCCACCGTCCGGGGCCTGCGTGCTAATCTCTTCGTCGACCTGGTTGGCGATGACCTGTGCCTCAGTGGTCGTTTCTTCACTGACACCAAGCACCATGGGATTTAACATTGCACGGACGGACCCGAGGACCCGTTCCATGGTGTCTACCTGCTGTTGGGTCATGGTGTTGGTCTGGGTAACGTTCGAGCTGTTCCAGGCGAAGTTCACACCCTGAGACCCCGAGATGTTGACATTGTTCGTCACTCCGACCGAACCACGGTCTCCATTCACCGACTGCCCGCTTTCCACCACACTTTGTCCTTCCGATGTGATCATCGGCCGCGCAAGGTCCGTGCCGTAGACCCTGATTCCTTTGATGAACCCGCCGTCGTACAGCCGCATCATCGCCCGGTCGACCTCTTCGCGGGTATACGGCTCACCAAGGAAGTGAGCGTTCGGACTGTCGAGGAAGTCGGCGAATACCCCGCTGTCGTCACCGACGAGATGCCGGTCGTAGAGCCAGTGAAGGGCTGCATCCCGAATAGCCAGTACTCGCTTCCGTGGATCAGTCCGCATGGCCTTGAAATCTTCTGCCGCATCGATGCCTGCCTGGTTCAGCATGACGGTTTGGATACCAGCAGACGACCTTTCAAACCAGAGCCACCCACGGTCCTGCAAAGCCTCCAGTCCACCGGTCACGCTCTCACGCGGCAGTCCTCGGTCCTTGGCCTCAGCGTAGAGCCGACCGACGCCGACCTGACGGTTGTTGTCGATCGGCTCGAACTCCGAAAGCGTCGACATGAGCTGAAGGTGGCTCAGTCCCGTCTTGGACTGAGCAAGCGATTTAACTTCGGACAATGGTCCCCCTAGAAACGTAGCAACAAACTTGTTCCTTCACTGTAGTAATAGGGAATGACAAAATCGTGGCCCGTCTGTGGATAGACCTGTGGATAACAGGCATTCGAGCACATCTTCTAATATTGAGTCGCGATCAAGTGCGGTGACTCCGAGGACTTCGAGCGAATGATGGCTCTGACGGAGGCAGAGGAACGCCGACCGATCGACGACGCGGGCACCGTCCGCGGGTTCCCCAAACACGGAAAACTCCTAGTGAGGGCCGGTGAGATCTATGGCTAGTGAGTTGGATGGACGAACACCTACGGTCTGGTGGAGTGGCTCGACGTATCCGGCAAATACCACATTGGGTGGGCGCACTCATCCAACATCAAGCGAGTTAAGCCTGATGACTGGAAGGGCTCAAGCCGGCTCTAGTCCTTCCGATGCCGCGGGGCCGAACCGCATGAGTGTACGTCACGCACGTACCCTTCGCCCAGCGGACTGCCGCTCAGCGCCGTGTTACACCACTTATGCACCGTCCTTAGGTTCCAAAGCTTGTCTTCGCCACCGTCGACAATTTGAATAATGGTGATCCAGGATCGGATACAGATCGGAGGCGGGCTGGCATTTGGGTCAGTCGGCAGACCGCAGATCTGGCAGATGTAGTTGTCCCGCTCCAGGACTTCCTGACGGCGCTTGCCGTGCGTCGTCGGTCGTCGCTGACCTGTCGTGTACAGCGGCATGACGATACCCTTGCGCTGCTTGCATTTAGAACAGCGGCAGTCATCGTCGCGTCCGACTTCATCGAGAAAGAGCCACTTCGCTGGATCACCAAAGATGGCGTGGCACGTCTCGGCGAGCTTTTCCGCTTCCGCGGCCGCTTCAGTCGGCATGTGCGGGCTATTCCGCCCGCTTGGCCCACAGAACGACGCGTTCCCCGCCCTCGTCGGAAGGACTCACGTATCCCTGCCGCTCGAGGACTGTCAGGACCTAGTCGACTGTCGCATAGTCGATGCCGAGTTCACCACGAAGAGCCGCCGGGTAACCGCCCGATCCCGGACAACAATGTCGGCTGCCTTCGTGACAATTGCAATATCCAGGCGATGAGACGTTGCCGGATCGGCGAATGTGGGTGCAGGCGGTGCCCCGCTAAGTAGATCCGCGTGACGGAACTCCTATGGTTCTGTGGGCATTACGACGTCCCGGCCCAGCCTTACCCCCTTGGGCGCGGAGATCCCTCCACTGTCCCTATTCTAGATTCGACCTTTCGAGCTAGCCATTTAACGAGCTGGACCGCCAGCATGCCCACACTACATTCCACCGATCATGTGCTTCCTGATAAATCCGACCATGAAATTTCAAACGAAGCTGGCCAAGATCGGAACGACATGGACATGGAATTCTTTGAACCTGCCGAAGCTGCGGCCCTCATGCGCTGCAGTGAAGGATGGCTGCGTGACGGCGCTGCATCCGGCCGGTTTCCACACGCATGCTGGGGCAAGGGAAAAATCGTCTTCACGTCTGAGCACATCGCGGAGATCGCCAGGATTAGTGAAATATTGCCCGGCTCCCACTCGGCACCGGATGTCCGTGAGCGAAGCAACACCAGCGCACGGCTCATTGGGACGAGAGCCCGCAACCGCATGGCTTCGTAAGGGAACCCAAAAAGCACGGCGCATCAGCGCATGAACGCCGACACCGACCGCTCCGTGGCATCTGCCCCGGCCTGCAGGGCTTCCGGCATCAGGTGCCCGTAGACCTGCTCGGTTGTCCTAGTCGATGCATGCCCCAACCGCCGCGAGATGGTGAAGATAGGGACGCCATACTGTATCAGCCACGAGGCGTGTGTGTGTCGTAGATCGTGAATGCGCGGGTTCTTCCGCAAGCCGCGCTCTTGAGCAGCCTTGACCGCCGGCATCCAGTAGTGGTGCCAGAACAGCTTGTGCACGATCCGCTCCCCTTTGGGCGTCGTGAAGAGCAGATCGCTGCTCGGGCGTCCAGCCACAAGAGGAATCAAGAGGTCCACGAGAGCAGGGTTCAACCCAATAGTCCTCTTGCCCGCGCCTGTCTTCGTAGGACCAATGTAGAACTGGTTCTGCCCATCCCGCTTCCACGCCTTATTGATCCGAGCTGTGGCTGGCTTGCCCAACAAATCAATGTCCGCGACTGTCAGCGCGGTGGCTTCACCGAAGCGCGTCCCGGTCATCACCAGGAAGTTCGTAAAGTCCCGGTACCGCTCCCCCATGCCGTCCATGATCAATCCGAACTCCGCATGGGTGAGGAACATCATCTCGTCCTCGGCCTTCTCGACGCTCGGCAACTGCACGCCGCGGCAAGGGTTCCGTGCGATGTAGCCAAGCATCTCCGCTGTATTCATGGACGCAGAGATCAGTCCATGTACGTTCTTGATCGTCTTGGGTGACCGCCCCTTGGCCATCATCGACTTCACCCAATAGGCAATCAAACGGTAGTCCAGCTTGTCCACGGGTACGTGGCCAATTACCTTCTTCACATGCAGATCAAGCATCGTCTGGTAGGTCTTCACAGTCCCGCTCGAGGGCCGGATCAGCAGGTCGATGTGCTCCTGAATAACCTCACCGACGGTCGGCACACGCTTCTGGTTTGTGAGGATCGCGTGCTGGGCGATTTCGAAGTTCTGCCCATTGGCGTCGAGCAGTCGTTTGAGTGTTTCTGCCTCGGATTCCGTGGCCACAGTAAGGCCCTGGGCCTTCCCAGTCTTGGGGTCCCGCCAGCGGACCATAAAGGACTGAGATCCGTCCTTTTTGGGTCGTTTAGAGATGCTGGCCATGCATAAAACGCTACGCCGCTGTACACACTTTTAGGGGTTTTGTACACAGTCAGGGGCCATATAGGCCCCTGACCTGCGACAACACAGTGCCCGAGGTGGGACTCGAACCCACACACCTTTCGATACCGCATTTTGAGTGCGGCGCGTCTGCCAATTCCGCCACTCGGGCGCGGATTACCGGGAAGTTAATTCTCGCTGACTGCTCTCATTGCTGTGAGCAACGCGATCCTTTCCCAGCACGCGAAACTACTCTACATGCAGATAGGCTGTTTTTCAGAACTGGGCGCGCGAGTGCAACAAAATCATGTGCCGCAGCGGTCCACACTAAGATGGACATGAACCCGCCGAACCTTTTCAAGGAGATCCCGTGACCGAACAGACGGAGTCCACACCCGCAGCCCAACTGGCCCGACGCGTCGTCGTAGCCGAGGATGAGACCCTCATCCGCTTGGACATTATTGAGATCCTGAAGGGCGAAGGGTACGACGTCGTCGGCGAGGCAGACAACGGCGAGAAGGCCGTGCAGTTGGCCGAAGAGCTGAAGCCGGACCTCGTCCTCATGGATGTGAAGATGCCCGTCATGGATGGCATCTCAGCGGCAGAGAAGATCGTCAAGGCCCGCATCGCCCCCGTAGTTCTGCTGACTGCTTTCAGCCAGAAGGAACTCGTGGAGCGTGCCCGCGACGCCGGCGCCATGGCTTACGTTGTGAAGCCGTTTACGCCCGCTGACCTCATCCCCGCCATTGAGATCGCTCTGTCCCGCCACGAGGAGATCAAGGCCCTCGAAAACGAGGTTTCCGATCTCCAGGAGCAGTTCGCCACCCGCAAGCTCGTAGAGCGCGCCAAGAGCCTCCTGACCACCAAGATGGGACTTACGGAGCCGGAGGCTTTCCGCTGGATCCAGAAGACGTCCATGGACCGTCGCCTGAGCATGCGTGAGGTTGCTGAAACGATCATCAACCAGGTCAACTAGCACCAAGCAGTCAACGACGGCGGCCGGTCAC
>Ga0207655_1000372_pt1 | contig 63086 bp, 62 predicted proteins | sample KBSM44metaG_FD_184398 | JGI IMG/M metagenome (GOLD analysis project Ga0207655, IMG submission 184398) | Miscanthus rhizosphere microbial communities from Kellogg Biological Station, Michigan, USA - KBS M4-4 metaG (SPAdes) (version 2) | ecosystem: Host-associated > Plants > Roots > Rhizosphere >...
TAAACAGTCGGCCCTGTATCTGCGCAGTCACCTGAGTTCACTGCCGGGAGTGGCGCCGGGAAAACTGCCAAAAGTGATGGAAGAAATACTGAGTATGGCTCCAGGGTTGGTGCTACCAGGACGAAGAGCCCGGCATTACCCGAGAGCCGTAAAAAAGAGGCCACAACGTTACCCGTTGCGGCCTTCTTCAAAAGCTTAACTGACAAGCATTACGCTAACGCGGCCTTTTTTTTTGCGACAAAAGATGACTCCTACGTATTGCGCAATTTTTTATTTAACGCCGACAATCACCAGGGATATAATCTTAATATTGTGGCTATTTTCTTAGGCTATTGCGAAAAATCTGGCAGCGGACTCGGGAAAATCGTAGGAATACTCTTAGTTTAGCGATTCTGCACTCAATTATCGATCGCCACGAGCAAGCATCATTAAACTTAAGTTAATGATAATTAAGCTTGTCTATCGTTATTTAAGTGTAATCATCTTTAACCCTGCTATAAGAAAGGCCGGGGATTACGGCAACGCATCGCACCTAATTATCCTAATTGTAATTTTTCGTAATAGCGCGGTGAAATCTTTTTCAGAGTAGATTATAGTTAGCATATCAGGTTCACAGCGTATGTTCCGGGTCAGACAGTAGTATCCATCCCACACAGTGTTGGTTGATTAATCATAAGGGGATGCGTTATGGACGAATACTCGCCAAAAAGACATGATCTCGCACAGCTTAAATTTCTCTGTGAAACGTTGTATCATGACTGTCTCGCTAATCTTGAAGAGAACCGCGCAGGCTGGGTTAACGACCCCACGTCAGCACTCAATCTTCAACTCAACGAACTGATAGAGCATATTGCTACGTTCGCACTTAATTACAAGATTAAGTATAACGAAGACAATAAACTGATCGCGCAAATTGATGAATATCTGGACGATACCTTTATGTTGTTCAGTAACTACGGCATTAACGCTGACGATCTGCAGAAATGGCGGAAGTCGGGTAACAGACTCTTCCGTTGCTTCGTCAATCTTAGCCGGACAAACCCTGTAAGTCTTTCTTGTTAAAATTATTACAATCAAAAAGGTGAAGTTATGTCAGATAAACCTTTAACAAAAACTGATTATTTGATGCGACTGCGACGTTGTCAGACGCTTGATACATTAGAACGCGTTATTGAAAAAAATAAATATGAACTTTCAGATAATGAGCTGGCTGTTTTTTACTCAGCAGCCGATCATCGCCTTGCCGAACTGACGATGAATAAGCTGTACGATAAAATCCCATCCTCGGTATGGAAATTTATACGTTAATTACATCTGCTTCACGCTCACCTCTCCTCATTTCTTTACTGACAACAGTACTGATTACAATGTGATAAGTATCACATGCAGAAGCAGGGAACGTTCCCAAGCAAGGCTATAAATTATACTGTGGCTCTCTGCTTAAAAGGAGAATCACATGAGTGAAGAAAAACGCAAAATGATCGCCGGAGAGCTGTATCGTCCGGGTGATGACACCCTCCGGGCCGACCGTTTACGCGCCAGAACTATCCTGCACCGTTATAACCACTCCTCGCCCGAGGAGAAACCTCTGCGCACCGCATTGCTTGGCGAACTGCTGGGCCAGGCGGAAGATGCCTATATTGAGCCAACGTTTCGCTGCGATTATGGCTACAACATTTTCCTCGGTAAAAACTTCTACGCCAATTTCGATTGCGTGATGCTCGACGTCTGCCCGATTCATATTGGCGAGAATTGCATGCTTGCGCCCGGGGTGCATATTTATACCGCCACTCATCCGCTGGATGCCGAGGAGCGCAACGCCGGGGCTGAATTCGGTAAGCCGGTGACGATAGGCAACAGCGTCTGGATTGGCGGGCGAGCCATCATCAACCCGGGCGTGACCATCGGCGACAACGCGGTGATTGCCTCCGGGGCAGTGGTGGTGAAAGATGTCCCGGCCAATGCGGTGGTAGGCGGCAATCCGGCGAAAATAATCAAAATGCTCGCCTGACTGTTATGGTTTTCTGCAACCGAACTGTTACTTTTCGCCTGAATTAACGCAACATAAAATAGCGTATCATCCGATTCAGGCATAACAGAAGGCGCAGATGACCGAAATCCAGCGACTGCTTACTCATACCATCAACGAGCTGAACAGCGCAGAGAAGCGCGACAACCGTCCGCGCTTCAGTATCAGCTTCATTCGCCGCTTCCCTGGGCTGTTTATCGCCATGTATCTCGGCTTCCTCGCCACGTGGGTGGTAATGTACCGATCCGAAACGCTGGCCGATTCCCAATGGCTGTTAATCGTGCTGTTCATCGTTCTGAACGGTTTCTTCTTTTTCGATGTCGCCCCGCGCTATCGCTATGAAGATATCGACGTGCTCGATTTTCGTGTCTGCTACAACGGGGAGTGGTACAACACCCGTTTCGTGCCGAATGAATTAATTGACACTATTCTGCAATCGCCTCGGGTGGCTGAGCCGCAAAAAAGCCAGCTGCAAAAGATGGTCGCCACCAAAGGTGAATTGTCTTTCTACGACATTTTCACCCTTGCACGCGCCGAGTCTGCTCGATAAGCCGATTCAAAATTCGTATGGCGGCCACGAAGCCGGATGCCGACGTGTTGCCATACCCCAGAACCAGCCCGGTTTCGCCCTGAGCCGGGTTGAGATAAAAATGACTCAACGCCCCCGGTGCCAACTGATACTGACGGGCTAACGCCGCCACAATGCCGTCCTCTATCCCGGGGATTTTCACCGTTAAATGCAGCCCGCCTTCCCCGGCCGACACGCTGTGCGGGCAGGTCAGTTCCTGTGCTAAAGCGGCTCGCAGCTGCGCCTGCCGCTTGCGATACAGGCGGCGCATTGAGGCCAGATGCCGGGCGTAGTGCCCCTCCTCGATAAAATGTGCCAGCGCGCGCTGCTCGGCACGATGCCCGCCTCGCAATAGCGAATGAATGGCGGGCTGGACCGATTTCGCCAACGCTTTGGGCATCACCATAAAGCCTATCCGCAGGGACGGGAACAGCGTCTTGCTGAAGGTGCCCAGGTACACCACCGGTGCGTTGGGCACCATGCCGAGCATCGCCGGGATCGGCTCCCCGCTGTAACGGAACTCACTGTCGTAATCATCTTCGATTATCCATGCATCAGACGAGCGGGCGTAGTCCAGCAGCGCCAGACGGCGCGGCGCGCTCATCAGGCTGCCAAGCGGAAACTGGTGAGACGGTGTGGTAAAAATAAGTCGGGGGGCGGCCGCCGGTGCCGCAGGGAAAATCATGCCTTCATCATCGACGGGCAAACCCTGGCAGGGCAATCCGGCAGAGATAAACGCACTCCGCGCCCCGAAATAGCCGGGATCTTCAATCCAGGCCTGTTGCCCTCTTTCACTGAGTAATTGGGTACAGAGGTTGAGCCCTTCCCGCGCACCTTCGGTGATCACCACCTGGCTGGCGTCACAGTCAATCCCACGCGACAGCGCCAGGTGGCGAGCGATGGCCACCCGCAAGGACGCTTCTCCCGCCGAATCGCCATAGCCCAACAGCGTGGCCCCCTCTTCACGCAGTACGCGGTCGAGCAAGCGTCGCCACAACGGCAGCGGGAAATAGTTCACCGCTGGCGTGCCCGGGGTAAACGCCAGGGTCGGAGTATCACGTCGCGTGCCCGGAGGTAAATCTGCCAGATATGAAGGCAAGCGGAATTCCGCAGGCTCGCTGCTTTCCATCGTGGTGGCCTGGGGCAACGTCGCCACCTGCGATCCCTGCCTATCCCGTAAGAGATAGCCTTCGATCGCCAGTTGCTCCAGTGCGGCATTGATGGTGTTCCGTGACAAGCGCAACTGTTGCGCCATCGAGCGCGAACCTGGCAACCGACTTTGCGGCTGCAGATGCCCGCTCAAAATCGCATTTCGCAGCGTATGATAAAGCGTGCGTTGCAGAGTCTCGCCTGCCCGTTGCTGGATGGCCCGCGCCAGCAAGCCATAAAATGCATCATCAGGAATATTCATCATCTCTCCTCGTGGTACCACCAGAAGATACGACAGTGGTTCTTTTTAGGGAACCATCAGTTCGCTATTGTGCGAATAAGCGTCCACTAAGGAGTCACTATGAGTCAGCATAATCAGTTTGGTCAGCCGGTTGGCGTTGCCCTTCCCGACTGGCAACCGCGTCAACATCCGCAGCGCGTCACGCTCGAAGGCCGTCTGTGTCGCCTTGAACCATTGGGCATGCAGCACGCCGACGCATTGTTTGCCGCCTACCAGTTAGCTGAAGATACCCGCGCCTGGACCTGGCTATTACGCGAGCCGGACAGCGACGTTGAAGGATATCGGGCATGGGTGCAGAGCATTCTTGAACTTCAGGACCCTATCCATTTCGCGGTGGTCGATAAACAGAGCGGAAAGCCAGTCGGCACCCTGGCTCTGATGCGTATCGACAGCAAAAACGGGGTGATCGAAGTAGGCCATGTGCATTTTTCCCCACTGCTCAGCCGCACCCCGATGTCGACCGAAGCGCAGTGGCTGCTGATGCGCTATGCCTTCGAGACGCTCGGCTATCGTCGATACGAGTGGAAATGTAACAGTCTGAACGCGCCATCACGCCGGGCGGCGCTACGCATGGGCTTTCAGTATGAAGGGCAGTTTCGTCAGGCACTGGTCATTAAAGGCCACAACCGTGACACCGACTGGTTTTCGATTATCGACCCAGAGTGGCCGGAGGTAGATCGGGCGATGCAGAAATGGCTTGCCGCCGAGAACTTCGGCCCCGACGGCAAGCAGCGGACTTCCCTGGAAAGTTGGCGACAGCCAAAAAATTAACGTCTTTTCTTACGCCCCTGCACCGCTTTAAAGCGGGGGTTTGTTTTGCAAATGACGTATAGCCGCCCTTTGCGTTTCACAATCTGGCAATCTGGGTGGCGCTGTTTAGCGCTTTTGAGCGAGTTCAGAACCTGCATCTTTAGCTCCGTTTCGCATCAATAAAACCGCCAAAACGCTGACGGAATCGCGCCATACTGCCTTCGTTCGAGAAGGTTTTTTGCTTCCCGGTGTAGTAAGGATGCGATTTGGACGACACATCCAGCGTGACATACGGGAAAGTCTCGCCTTCCAGTTCGATTTCCCTGTCGGTTTTAATGGTCGATCCCACTTTGAAATACTCGTCAGCGCTGGTGTCGTGGAATACCACGGTACGATAATGCGGATGGATATCGGCTTTCATGATTCACCTTTATTGTTACAGTATAACATAACAACAAAATACGCCATGCAACTACGGATATCAACCCTTCTCAATACAGGGTTTAATCCTCCAACGCGTGTCTCATCCAACTAATCAACGTTGCACTATCTATCGGTTTTGCCTGATCGACGATATACACAGGCCCCAGAGACATTGGCTGAGCACTATCAGCCAGGCGCAGTAATTCGGGGAGATACTCTTCCCCTGGATGGCCATTACGCCTTACCTCTAACCTCTGTGCATAACGCGCCGCAGCGAGATTTCCAGGGATGCTATTCCAGACTTCCAGTACACGGTTTATGCCTGCATGTTCCAGATAACGGATAAGTGATTCCTTAGGCTGGAAGCCAAACCAGGCATCGATGAGAAAGACGCACTGCTTTGGGCTGGCGGCGACTATCGACCAGATAACCTCATAAGCGGCGCAGCCCAAACGACGGTTGAACGCCCTGTCGATATCGTCAAATTGCGCCATAAACGGTTCTTTAATGCCGTCGATGGTCAGAACCGGCAGCGCAAATTGTTCTGACAACAAATGCGCAATAGTGCTTTTCCCTGAGGCGGGAACGCCGTTCACAAGTACCACCGTTTTGCCCTGTGTTCGCGTAGTCTGGCTCATAAGAGTGCGATCACCTCTTCCTTCACTTTTGCCTGACGTAGTTTCGACATAACGGAGTCGTCGCCAAGCCAATTCACAATGGCGCGTATGCCCTCTTCGATATGTGCATTACTGTCTTTGGCGGCAAACATGATGACGATATCGGCCTCGTGACTGTCAGCAAATGAAACTGCCTTATCAAGTAACAGCAGACTGAAGCAATTCTTAAGTACTCCGCATTCTGGTCGGGCATGAGGCATGGCTACGCCTTCATCAAAAACGTAATAGGCACCATGCTCCAGTGTATTATCAATCACAGCCTGGTAATAAGAAGGCAGTATAAAGCCGTTAGTCACCAGCGGCCGGGCCGCTATTTCAATCACCTTTTGCCAGTCGGTTTCACGCACGCCAATCTGTATCGCCTGCGCTTCTATTAATAACTCCTTAATGGCCATAATGGCTCCTTAAATAGTTCTGCGGATGATATTTCTCAGCTCATCGATTTTAACGAATACCGCATCTATATCTTGCCGATGAGTCGTACTCTTAGCAAAGATTTGTAACGCCTGGTTATAGCGCAGCATTAATGCTTTTTGTGCGTTGCTATTCAGAGGGTTTTCCGCCAATGCGTGTTCAAGCTCTGTTAATTCAGCTGCTAACTTTCCGGCCTGAATATCATATTGCCCGGCATCAACATGATCTCGTTTAAACAAACTTTTAAGTGTTTCAAACATAGCGACCTCCTGCCCCGACGATTGCCAGGCAACCAGGGTTACATTGAAGAGTGAAATTTAGTCGATTTTTATTTAAATAATGCGATCTTTTCGATTAATACTGCCGCCACGGCATCATTCGCCGGAATTAAAAATTTGCGCACGCTGTCGTTGACTTTACCTTTACCAAACGTCTGCTGGCAGTGACCTACCCACTGCACATTCATTTCGGTGCCCACGTTCACTTTGTCAATACCACCCTCGACGGCTCGGCGCATATCTTCATCGCTCACCCCTGTTCCACCATGCAATACGAGGGGGGTTTTAGTCACTTCGCTGATCTCTGCCAGACGCTGATGCTGAATTTTCGCCTTGCCGGTATAAAGACCGTGTACGGTCCCGACCGACACCGCCAGCATGTCGACTTTCGTCGCATCAACAAACTGTCTGGCATCTTCAGTAGTGGTAAAACAAATATCTTCTGCGGCCACCGCTTTGCCATCTTCCGAACCGCCAATTGCACCCAACTCAGCTTCTACGGAGACATTTCTCGGGCGGGCTATGTCAATTACCTTAAGGGTATTGGCTATATTATCTGCCATATCTAAATGCGAACCATCATACATGACTGAACTGAACCCGACATCGATTGCCGTTTTAATAGATTCAATGTCCGAGCAGTGATCCAGGTGTAGGCAGGTCGGTATATTTTGGCTTTCGGCTAAGGAACAAACCGAATCAACCAGCAAACGATAACCTAAATATTCGGCAGTGCCGGTGGAGATCTGAATCATTAACGGGCTATGGGTTATTTTAGCTGCTTTAAAATATGCTGGCAGCATCTCCAAACAATGTAAATTAAATGACCCTACAGCTTTAAATCCACGATCTTTTGCCACCTGCAGTAAATCAGGGAAGTTATACAGACTCATGTGCTTTTTCCTCTTGAGGTTTGGTTGATTTGCCATTCACGAACCAGGCGATAAGCGCCACAAACAGGATGAAGACGCCGACAAACGTCCAGTTATTCTGGAAAACATGCCCCAGAATCAGACCACTGCTGATCACATCAGAATCACTGAAGGTCACACCGGTAAAGCCATAGCTTTCTAACATCGGCACCAGAATTGCTGGCAGGAAAGTAATGAATAAGCCGTGTACTACTCCCCCTATAACCGCGCCACGCCTGCCGCCCATCGCGTTGCCAAAGATGCCTGCCGTGCCACCGGCAAAGAAGTTGGTTAACAGGCCGGGAAGAATCATAGCCAGGCCAAACATCGGGAAGACAATCATGCCAATGATCGAGCCTGCGGTAGTAGCCAGGAAGCCGACGATGACCGCATTCGGGGCATATGGGAACAGCACTGGGCAATCCAGCGCAGGTTTAGCATCGGGAACAATTCGCATCGCAATGCCACGAAAGGCAGGCACCAGTTCGTTTAACAACAAGCGTACGCCGCTATAAAGTACAAATACACCAGCCACAAATTGAATCGACTGCATAAACGCGAACATCAGATAGTTCACGCCGTTGGTGTACTGGGCAATATATTCCGGACCTGCCGCCAGCGCAGGGATGAGATACATCGGGATCATCACCACAGCCATCGAAAGATAGGTGTCCTGCAGGAATTTAAAGTTATCCGGCAGTATCAGATCTTCTGTCGATCTGGACCCCTTTCCGACCACCTTCGCGACAGCCGCCTGCACCAGGTAGCCAATGGTGCAAAAGTGTCCGAGTGCAACATCGTCAGAACCCGTAATGCGACGTACGACAGGCTGAGCAAGCGCTGGCATCAGCACCGCCATAATTCCGCCGAAAATGCCGCCGGTCAGAATGAGCGGAAGTCCAGTCAGTCCTGCTTTATAACCAATTACCGCACCAATGGTGGCCATCCACAGTAGGGCCTGTCCCGTCAGGAAGATATATTTAAACGGTGTAATCCGGGCAATAATGATATTGACGATGAAGATAACCATCAGTGTCATCGCCACCTCAGAACCTAGCTCACGGTTTGCCAGCCCTGCAATCGCTGCGACATCGGTGATATATCCTTTCATACCAAAGCCGTGAGTAAAGATATCGTTTAAAAACGTCAGGGTATCGACGATAATATTGATCCCGGCCATCATGATTAAAAATCCAAGCAGCGTTTTAAACGTGCCTTCCGCCACTTTACCTTTTGATTTTTTTTGCAGCAATAGACCCAGCATGGCGATAAAGGCAATCAAAATAGATGCCTGTCCCAGCAGGTCCTTAACAATAAAATTAAAGATGCTATTCATTTTCAAGTACCTTTAAATTGTGTTCTTTTAAAAAGGCGACGATCTTCCGCTCGATTTCGTCCTTATCTGTTAAGCGATGCAACACAATAACGCGTTTGATTTCTTCTTCACTCGCGTCAGCCGTTAAAATGTCAGCAAACGTTTTTTGTGTCAGAATAATATCTGACTTAAAGGCGCCTGCTTCAGAAACAGTGGTGTGTTCTATTTCTGCTGGAATTTCTAATTTATTAAGCACCGCTTTCGCTGTCATTTCAATGGCGAAACTGGAACCTAACCCACAGCCACATACGCAAAGAATTTTAAGCATTAATAGACTCCTCAAATAATATCGAGCTGTTTAGCTAATTTATAATGATGCCCTTCGGTATCGACGAGGCGTTTTTGCATACTGATTAAATCTATAGGGATCGGTTTGTTACTAGAATTAATAATAATCGCTTTATTTCTCATGCCTGACTGGATACAACGCACGACCTCTCCGGCCATTATGGTGCCCTGATAAATTTCCTCACAGGTAGGGTCACCGTTACGCAGACTGTAACCGATGATCGACTTACGGATACGTACCCCGATTTTCGGTTCAAGCAGCTTAATCATGGTATCAATCGCTCCCTGAAAACCTGGGGAGTACTCTTTGGTGTAGCCTTCTGAACAGAGGATCACCACACTATTCTGTTCTGCAAGGCGGACAGTGATTTTTTGTGCCAGTTCGTTCAGAGTATGCTGACATTCTGGGATTAAGGCCAAATCGGCGTTGCTTTTGATCGCCGACTGCAATGTCAGCTCACCGCAGTAGCCCCCGAGCAGTTCCACCATAAAGACTCGCCCCGGTAATGCTCGCCCGGTATTTCGCAGCTTGGCGACCTCTTTAATAATCTGTTCGCAGGCCGTAGAAAAACCAATGGTATAATCGCTGCCATAAACATCATTATCGATGGTCATCCCGACACCAAAGCAATTAATACCGTACTCGCTGAGATGATGAAGAAATTGCAGAGAACCATCGCCGCCCGCCATCACGAGGACATCGATATGCAGGGTCTTAAGCTGTTTCGCAATCACCTCATATTCCGAGGCCATCAATTTACGGTTGGTACGCCCCGAAGACATAATGGGAATGGCGGCAATGGAAAAATCCACTAAATCACGCAGAGAAATAGCCTGGTATTTGTTTTGCAAGAGGCCTGGAATCCCTCCATTGAATAAAATGATCTCTGCTCGTGCTAATCTTGACATCTGAAAGACAAAATTATTTATCCCTGTCACATCACCGCCGCTAATTACCATGCCGATTCTCATAATCATGACCTCGCTTATTTCTTGAAAGTGATTTTTCCTTTAAACAAGCCATGAATTTGCAACGAGCATCACAAAATTGTTATTAAGATGGCCGCTCTTGCTATTGACACCAATTAGTTAGGGTCATTTTTTGTGAATGCCATCACATTCCATCACCTGTTGCTAATATTATTAATTCACTTTTATTTCAAGCAATTAACACGCATTCAGGCTTTAGATTCCTGTAAACCTTACGCATGAAGTTCATACATAGATGTGAGGTTTAAAAAATGTGATTTATCGCGCAGTTTTCTGTGTGTGAATGACCGCGAGCAAAAGAGGGACTTAGCGTGGAGGGATCAGTTTTAACATATAAAAAAGGCGACTTACGTCGCCCTTAAATGCTGAAATGTCATTACTTACGTTCGCTCCCGACCCACCAGCAGCGTGGTCAGGGTGAACGACAGCACCAGCGCGATTGCCACGCCCGACAGGGCATAGACAAAGTACGGGCCGATATAAGCGGGCAAACTGAAGATGCTCGATAAGATATAGCCATACAGGCGCACGCCGAAGAACGCGATGAAGGCAGAGGCCAGCGAACTGGCGATAGTCGCGGCGATAAACGCTTTCTTATGACGGGTGAGCACGCCAAACAACGCCGGTTCGGTTATGCCGAGTAGCGCAGAAACCGCCGCTGACAGCGTCACCGTACGATCCTGTCGGTCTTTGCTCAGGCGCCAGATAGCAAACGTCGCCCCGGCAATCGCCATGTTGGCCATAAACATCATTGGCATCAGCATGTCATAGCCCCGATCGCTAAAGTTTTGCAGCGCAATAGGGGTCATCGCATGGTGCATCCCGGTGAGGATCGCCACCGGACGTATCGCGCCCACCACCAGCCCGGCAAAGCTCGCCGATACGCTAAACAGCCCTTCGATAAATAGCGCCAGCCCTTTTCCGAGCCAAATACCAATCGGGCCAATCACCACTAACGCCGCCAGCGCGCCGATAAACAGCGTCAGGGTCGGCGTAAACACGGTTTTCAGCACCTCCGGCATGATACTGTCGACCCATTTATGGATGTATTTCAGCGCCAGAACCGAGAAAATCACCGGAATGACGCTGGAGGCGTAGTTAAATACCGACACCGGCACGGCGTTCATTAACCATAGCGCGGAGGCGGCATCAGGTTGATGGGTCGCCAGCGCCTTGGCAGCGTCAATTAAGGTTGGATACATCAGGCAGGCCGCCACCGCCGCCGCGAGGTATTCGTTGGTTTTGAAAATTTTAGCTGCCGACACCGCGAGGAAAAACGGCAGAAAATAGAACACGCCGCTGGCGATCAGATCGATGATCATCACCGTATCGCTTTTCGGCGACACCACTTTCAGCGCAATTAATCCGGCCAGCAAACCTTTGATCATCCCTGCCCCGGCAATCGCCGGGACAATCGGACCAAACACGCCGGAAACGGTATCCATAAACAGCGACACCAGGCTTTTACGGCCCTTGCCACTGGTGACCGTTGTCTCATCACGTTGACCGAGGGCAGCCTGCAGTTGCTCGTACCAGCCGTTGACCGTAGGGCCGATAATGATTTGGAACTGATCGCTTTGCAGCTGCGCGCCCAGTACGCCGGGCAGCTTTTTAATTTCGCCCTGTTCGATTTTGCTATCATCAATTAAATCAAAGCGTAAGCGGGTCATGCAATGCCAGACTTTATTGATATTGTCTTGCCCACCGACCAGTTGAATGATGCGTGCGATGGCGTCTCGCGTCCCCATAGTGACTCCTGCGACATGTTCTTGTTTTGGTTATCTGGATGGTAATGAAGCTGTGAATACAAAACAAACCAATAAAATTTGAACCACCTCACACTTCTTCCCTTACAAGGCATGCAAAGGTTAAAATACGCAAAATTGGTCTGGTTTTTAATACAATAAACACGCTATTTCAGACCAAAATATTTATTCCAGAAAAGGGTTTACCTGACGCGTAAAATAAGGCGAAGATAAATCATCAATCGTCTATTTTTTCCGTCATCAACAGGGAGCCTTTTTCCGTGGAACCGACGCTTATTACCGCTATTGATTGCTTCATCACTCGCCCGGATCGCCACAATTTAGTGACGGTACGCGTGACCACCGACAAAGGCATTACCGGCCACGGCTGCGCCACCTTTCAGCAACGCCCGCTGGCAGTGAAAACCCTGGTCGATGAATATCTGCGTCCGCTGTTGATCGGTCGCGATGCCAATAACATTGAAGACCTGTGGCAGATGATGAACGTCAACGCCTACTGGCGAAACGGCCCGGCGATGAATAACGCCATAGCCGGGGTCGATATGGCGCTGTGGGATATTAAAGCGCAGCTGGCGAACATGCCGCTGTATCAGCTGTTTGGCGGTCAATCCCGGGACGCGATCGCCGCCTACACCCACGCCAGCGGTGAAACGCTGGACGAGCTGTACACCGCCGTCGATGCGCTACTTGAAAAAGGCTATCGCCATATTCGCTGCCAGCTTGGCTTCTACGGCGGCACGCCAACCGAGCTCCATGCGCCGGATAACCCTTCGCCAGGTGCCTGGTTCTGCCAGGATCAATACATGCGTAACACGGTGGAAATGTTCCGCGCCCTGCGAGAGCGCTACGGGCATCGCTTCCACATCCTGCATGATGTACATGAACGTCTGTTCCCGCAGCAGGCGGTGCAGCTGGCAAAACAGCTCGAGCCGTATCAGCCGTACTTTATTGAAGATATTCTGCCGCCGCAGCAAACCCCGTGGCTGGCGCAGATCCGTCAGCAAAGCAGCGTTCCACTGGCGCTCGGCGAACTGTTTAATAACCCGGCGGAATGGCATGACCTGGTAGTCAATCGACAGATTGATTTCATTCGCTGTCATGTGTCACAGATTGGCGGCATCACCCCGGCGCTGAAGCTGGCGGTGCTGTGTCAGGCCTTTGGCGTGCGTCTGGCCTGGCACGGCCCGGGCGACATGACGCCGATTGGCGTGGCGGTGAATACTCATCTCAATATTCATCTGCACAACGCCGCAATTCAGGAATTCATTCCACGATCCGCGACCACCGATGCCGTCTTCCCCGGCGCGCCAGTGGCAAAAGAAGGCTACATTTATCCACCACAAAAACCGGGCATTGGCGTCGGCTTCAACGAAGCACTGGCGGCTTCGCATCCGGTGGTGTACCGCCCGCATGAATGGACGCAAAGTCGCCTACCGGACGGCACGCTGCATACGCCGTAATCAGCCTGGCTGTTGGCGGAACGCGAGGTTGTCGCGGTTATGTGGAATGACGTAGGTGCAGGTGTAGTTGATATCGATAATGTCGCTAATGGCGTATACCTGACCGCCCGCCAGAATGCCGCGGTTGTTGATGTGCATCGCCGGGCTGCCTTTTTTGCAGCCCAGTAATTCGGCCTGTTCCCGGCTGACGTTCACTGCCCGATAGGTAGTGAGCATGTGGGAAATTTGATAGCCCTTTTGCAGGACATATTGCTGTAACGAACGTTCAATAACCTGCTGATTAAGGTCTGCGAATGCCGCCGACGGCATGCGCGACACCTCGATTTGCACCGGACTGTCATCCACATAGCGCAAACGACAAAACTGCCAGATAAAGTCATCATCCGTTAGCCCGAATATCTGCTGTTCCTCGCGATTCGGGCGTTTTTTATGCAGGCTTATCATCCGATAACGCATCTGATCGAAACGCTTTTCGGTAATCGAGTTGTACACCAGCGGATTATTCCGCGCCCCGTCGTTAATCCAACAGCCCGATCCCTGAACAATTCTGATAACGCCAATGCTCGCCAGTTTCTCCAGCGCCTGGCGCACGGTAAATCGCGAAACGCCATACTCTTGCGCCAGTTGTCTCTCCGGCGGCAGCTTACGCGGGCCGCCGTCACCCTGCTGATAAATTTTACTCAGCAGATCCTGAGTGACGAACTCATTTTTCTTCATCGGGATTTTCCCTGATTATTCCTTAGAAAAAAGACAGTTAAGCTTATCATTGCATATAATTGGCGTAACATAACGATTTCAGCGCAGGAAGGAAAACAGGGCCATGACAAGTAAAAAAATGGTCGCCCTGGTCGTCGCCGTGCTCACCCTCTCCGTCTTATTGCCGGTCACGCTCAGCGTATGGGTTGCACATTATCAGGCCAAAAAAGAGTTTACCCGCGATCTCAGTAACTACGGCGAACGCGTGATTTTACGCGCCCAGCAGGTGGTGTCGCAGGCTAAATCCACCTTAAAAGAAATTGATACCTTTCAGGGCACGCCTTGCAGTCCGCTCCATCTACAGACCATGCGTCGGGCGGCCTATACCCATCGTGACGTACAGGAAGTGTTGTGGCTCAATGGTCTAAGACCGGAATGTTCCTCGCTGGAAAGCCACAGCCGTAACGTAGAGTTCCCGCCCACTGACCGCCGCACCGATGACGGTTATCGCGTGTGGCTGACCGATATCAACGATCTCGGGATTCATCACTATATGGTAGCGCTGGCAAGCGCCCATCATATGGTGATGATCGACCCAGGCTCTTTTATCGACGTAGTGCCGTTCGCGCCCTGGACCATCAACACCGTGCTGATTGGCAGCCGCACCGGCAGCCTCATTTCCAACAGTGCGCCGTTCGATATGCGCATCTGGCAGCAAGAGCACCCGCTCGGCGACCACACGTTTGCCCGCAACGGCATGCTTTATAATCTGCGGGATTACCCGGATATCGGCATTTCACAAATCATCTGGGCTCCCACCGGTCCACTGACCAGTAAATGGCATCAGCAGATGCTGATTTGGTTGCCGATCGGGGTGCTGATAAGCCTGCTTGGTGCCGGGCTTATCCTGCAAATGGTGCGCAATCTACAGTCGCCGTACCATCGGATGCTGGACGCCATCAACAGTCGCGCGCTCGACGTTTACTACCAGCCAATTGTCTCCTTACGCAGTGGGAAAATAGTCGGGGCCGAGGCGCTGGCCCGCTGGCGACAGCCGGATGGCACCTTTCTGTCTCCGGATATTTTCGTTCCCCTGGCCGAGCAAAGCGGGCTGATTACCCGCCTCACCGGGCTGATTGTGGAAAAAGTGTTTGAGGATTTAGGCCCCTGGCTGAAGCAGCATCCCGACAAACACGTCTCGATTAACCTCGATCCGCAGGATCTGATTTCGGCAAAGCTGCCGTTACAGCTGTCGCAGCAGCTGAACAAATGGGGTATTCCGCCGTCACAGGTGGCGCTGGAACTGACCGAACGTAGCTTTATCGATCTGAAAAACAGCGCCAGCACGCTGAGCCAACTCCGTCAGGCAGGTTATGCGCTGTATATCGATGACTTCGGGACCGGCTATTCCAGTCTGAGCTATCTGCAAAATCTCGACGTCGACATCATTAAAATCGACAAATCGTTTGTCGATACCCTGGAGTTTAAGAACGTCACGCCGCACATCATCGAAATGGCGAAAAGTTTGCAGCTGGCGATGGTCGCCGAAGGCGTTGAAACCGAGGTCCAGCGCCGCTGGTTGTCCGAGCACGGTGTGCAGTTTGGTCAGGGCTGGCTGTTCAGCAAAGCCCTGCCGAAAGCGGAGTTTATGGCGTGGGCAGAAGACAACCTGCACCAGCCTGACGCCACGTAAAACGGCTGGCGGCACGCCGCACAGCCGTATACGTTTACTCGTCGAGGATCGGCGCGAAGCCGCCGTAAATCATCCGTTTACCGTCAAACGGCATACTTTCACCCATCTCCTTCATCCGTGGATCGGCCATCATCTTCGCGTTGGCCGCATCCCGGACCTCTTTCGATGGATACTCAATCCAGCTGAAAACCACTTCTTCGTTGTCTTCAGCTTTGACCGCCATGCGAAAGTCGGTCAGCTTGCCGTCGGGCACATCGTCTGTCCAACACTCGACCACGCGGGTTGCACCAAACTCCTTAAACAGCGGTGCCGCCTTTGCCGCCAGCGCCAGATACGCCTCCTTTTTATCCGCAGGCACGGCAACGACAAAACCATCAACATACTTCATGAGATAACCTCCGAAGTGAACGGCGCGGCCAGCGGTTCTGACCGCATCCGGCGTTGATAAGTTTAGTCGCGACGCCAGCTGAACGCATAACGCACACGCCGGGTTGGCAACAGGAATTCCGGCGACACGCTCGGACTCCACGAGTCATCTCCACCGACGCCCATATGGAATGCATCCAGATTCAACCAGCAGCCTGGCTCCTCGCGCAGCAAATGTTGATGGCTCACCTCGTGTAACTGCTGCTGGCTGTAGCGGCTCAGGCCAAAGTGGAACGAGCCCTGCCAGCGATGCGCTCCATAGCGCAGTTCACGCGTGTCGCAGCGCAGGCCGTTTTCACTCGGGAATATATACGGCGTATGCAGCGCCTCGAGCGGCAAACTCCAGCGCCCATGACGGGCTGAAAGTTGCCTGTCCGGATAGTTTTCATGTGGCCCCAATCCCAGCCAGCTGACCTGCGATGCTGATTCTGCCAACTGACAGCTCAGGCCGATGCGCGCAGGCTCAGGGATATCATTCGCGACGGTAACATAGATGTCAGCATGCAGTTCACCGTGACCGTCGATACGCCAGCGTTTGTCGGAAATAAACAGCGCCTTCTGCTGATATTCCCAAACGTGACGGGTGATGATCACCACCTCATCGGCCTGTTCGCGCGCCTCGCAGTGCAGCATTCTCGCGGTCATGGCATACAGACCGGCCGCCTTCCAGCGCTCGACCCAGGCATTCGGATCGATACGGGTGGCTTCGCTGACGCCGATATCGTTATCCAGCGGGGCGCGGGTGAAATTGTCGAGAACCGGTGACAGCAATGTGGGCTGCTCGTCATGCCACCACTGGCTCAAGTGTCCGCTGTCACGATTAAACTGCCAGCGCTGCGAGCCGTGGCTGACGATAAATGCCTCCGGGTTCTGGACTAACTGCGGGGCAACGCCCTCGGCAGGTAACGCAGGCACCGCCAGCGGCCCTGGCAGCGGCCACTGATCCCAGGCGCAAAGGTGATTCGCCGCCGACCAGGCCGTCGCCTCTGGCTGCCACACTTCCACGTTCAGCCAGATGTCTCCGGTATCCAGGCCCGGTGTGAAATTGCTGAGTTCAACCACCGTTTTCCCCTGTGGGGCCAGATCCAGCGTGACTTCACCTTCGGCCAGCGTTTCACCGTCGTGCGCCAGCCACCAGCGCAGATGCTCGTTATCGCTGTGCCGGAACAGGTATTCACTGCTGATTTCCACCCGCAGCGGTTGGACCGAATCCAATCGGAACTGGAAAAATTGCTGTGCGCGTTTGGCTTCGGACAGCGCCGGATGCGGGGTGCGGTCCGGGAACACCAGGCCATTCATGCAGAACTGGCGGTCATTCGGCGTGTCGCCAAAATCACCGCCGTAGGCCCAAAAGGTGTTACCGTCAGCGTCGGTTTTAGACAATGCCTGATCGACCCAGTCCCAGACAAAGCCGCCCTGCAAACGCGGAAATTCACGGAACGCCTGCCAGTATTTGGCAAATCCGCCGAAGCTGTTGCCCATCGCATGGGCATATTCACACAGGATCAACGGCCGCGACTCCTGCGGCAGACCTATCCACTTTTTCAGCGACCATTTCGGCACCGCCGGGAACGGCTGATCCTGGTCAACCCTGGCATACATCGGACAGACAATGTCGGTGGCCGCGGTATTGGCCCCGCCGCCTTCGTACTGTACCGGCCGTGTCGGGTCGGTGGTTTTCAGCCAGCGATACAGCGCATCGTGGTTGGCCCCGTGGCCGGACTCATTGCCCAGCGACCAAATAATGATTGAAGGATGATTGCGATCGCGGGCGACCATCCGCGTGACGCGCTCGCTCATCGCCGGAAGCCAGCGAGGGCAGTCGGCCAGACGGCTCATCGGCACCATGCCGTGGGTTTCGATATTGGCTTCGTCTACCACATATAAGCCGTAGCGGTCGCACAATCGGTACCACAGCGGATGGTTGGGGTAATGCGAACAGCGCACGGCGTTAAAGTTATTCTGCTTCATCAGCAGAATGTCTTCGCGCATCGTGGCTTCGTCCACCGCTTGTCCGGTCTGCGGGTGGTGCTCATGGCGGTTGACACCGCGAACCAGCAACGGCTGACCATTGAGCGTCAGCAGGCCATTAACGATTGCCACCCGGCGAAAGCCCACATCGCAGGCTTCCGTTTCGAGCAGCTCGCCGTCGGCATCGAGCAGAGAGACAGTCAGACGATACAGGTGCGGAAGTTCGGCACTCCACAGCAACGGGTCATCAACCGGGATTTTCAGGCTCAGGCGCTCGGCCCAATGCCCGCGCTCATCGACAATCTCACTGCCCGGCGTTTGCCGCTGACGGCCGATTTCCACGCCATCGCGCCACAGCGCGGCCTCCACCTGGGTGTCGGCAAAGGCGTCACCTTCCAGGGTAACGTTCAGGTTCAGCACGCCGCGACTGAAATCTTCATTTAGATCGGTCGTCAGGTAATAATCAGCGATTCGCGTCGCGGGCTTATGCAGCAGCGACACATCGCGGAAGATCCCGCTCATGCGCCACATATCCTGATCTTCCAGATAGCTGCCGTCGCACCAGCGCAGCACCAGCACCGCCAGCCGGTTGCGTCCGGGCACCAGCATCGGGCTGAGATCGAATTCAGCGGGCAAACGGCTGTCCTGGGAATAGCCGACCCACTGCCCATTGCACCACAGATGAAACGCCGAATTCACGCCGTCAAAGATGATGCGTGTCTGCCCCTGCGCCAGCCAACTCTCTGGCACCTGAAACTCGCGGGAATAGCAGCCGGTTGGGTTTTCAGCGGGCACCTGCGGGGGCGTGACCGGAATGGGATAGGTGACGTTAGTATAAATCGGGGTATCAAAGCCCTGCATCTGCCAGTTAGACGGCACCGGCATGGCGACAGAATCATCAAGAAAGCCAGTCAGCCATTCCTCAGGCACCGCCTCGGGAGCGCTAAAGAAATTGAACCGCCATTCGCCGTTGAGCAGTTGCCGGGCTGGCGAGGGCACATCACGCTGCGCCTCGTTTTCAGTACGCCAGCTAGACATCGGGGCATGGGCAGGCAAGCGATGCCACTGCGTCACGCCGGGGTTTTCCCAGTCGCGACGAGCCAGTTGCAAGGCCAGAGTGGAAGGGGCAGATACCATCGGGAAACCTCTTTGCGAAGCGTTCATTTTTTTCAAGAGAATGCACGGTTCACTTTGCGCGGTAAAGCACTCCGCGGTCAGGAAGCGAAGCGGCTCTCTTTTCTCCGTGAACGCTCGCAAAACTAACTTAATACTTTTGCTTTTTGCACCACCGGGCGTGAGGCGGGTTGCACCCGGAACCACGGCAGACAGAGCTGGATCAGCGGGCCAATCGCCAGGGCGTAGACCAGGGTGCCGATCCCCACGCTGCCGCCGAGCAGATAGCCGATAATCAGTACCGTCAGTTCAATGCTGGTGCGAATCAGCCGTAATGACCAGCCGGTGCGGGCGTGGATCCCGGTCATCAGGCCATCACGTGGCCCGGGACCAAAGCCCGCGCCGATGTACATCCCGGTCGCCAGCGCATTCAGCACTACCGCCATCATCATCAGCCCGGCTTTCAGCCAAAGCGCATCCGGCGTCGAGAGCACCGCCATCGTAGCGTTGGCAGCCAGTCCCAGCACGATAACGTTACTGATGGTGCCCAGACCCGGGCGTTGACGGATCGGGATCCACAGCAGCAACACCAGCGCGCCGGTGATGATCATTACCGTGCCGATATCGAGCGAGAAAACGTTCCCGACGCCGAGATGAAAAACGTCCCAGGGATCGGCCCCAAGATTGGCGCGGATAAACATCCCGGTGGAAATCCCGTACAAGCAGAGCCCAACGTACAGTTGCAATAAACGGCGCAGCATAAAAACCTCATCAGTGGTTGCTGAAAACCGCATCATCGTTAAAAATGGACTTATTATTAATGACCAGTTTTACAAAAGTGGACTGCTATGTCTCTGCGTCGTTCCGGTAGTCAATCGCTGGTGAGCCTGCTCGGTCACTGGCAGGAAAGCCCCTCCCGCACCCCACTTTGGCGTCAGCTCGCCGAAGCGCTGCGGCTGTTAATCCTTGATGGTCGTCTGGCGCTCGACAGTCGTCTGCCCGGCGAACGCGAACTGGCTACCGCGCTGAACATCAGCCGGACCACGGTGGCCAGCGCCCTCGCCCAGTTGCGGGATGAAGGTTATGTGCAGAGCCGCCACGGCAGCGGTTCGCGGGTGATTTTACCGGCGCAGCATCAGCAGGTGCCGACGCGGATGACTGCCGGGCAGTCGCTGGACCTTTCCACTGCCGCGCTAAACGCCGGGCCGGAAATCCATCAGGCCTACAGCCATGCGCTGGCTGCGATGCCGCAGCACTTCTCCAGTTCAGGCTACGATCAGCAAGGCCTCCCGGTGCTGCGCGAAGCGATAGCCCAACGCTATTGTGCACGCGGTTTACCGACCCGCGCCGACGAAATCATGGTGGTCAATGGGGCGGTAAGCGGCCTGGCACTTATCCTGCGTCTGCTGGCTGGCCCCGGCGACCGCGTGGTGGTGGAAAGTCCCACTTATCCGCTGGCGATTGCCGCGATTCAGGGCGCCTCCTGCCGTCCGGTGGGCGTGACATTGCCCGCCGAAGGCTGGGATGTGGCAGGCCTGGCGGCAACCTTTGCACAAACCGCCCCGCGTCTGGCCTATCTGATGCCTGATTTTCATAACCCGACCGGGCGCTGTATGGATGCCGCGACGCGTCAGCAGATTGCCGACCTGTCGGCCCGCACGCGCACCACGCTGGTGATCGACGAAACGATGGTCGACCTCTGGTACAACGCCCCGCCGCCCCCACCGTTAGCCGCATTCAATGCCGATGCGCCAGTGATAACGCTTGGTTCGACCGGAAAAAGTTTTTGGGGCGGTCTGCGTCTGGGGTGGATCCGCGCATCATCACGTACGCTGGCCTCACTGGTGCAGGCCCGCGACACGCTGGACCTCGGCTCACCGTGGCTGGAACAGCTCGCCACCGTCTGGTTACTGGAAAACGGGGACAGTTTTCTGCCACAACGGCGTCAGATGCTGGCCGCACGAAGGGACATGTGCAGCGCATTGATGCACGAGTATTTCCCGCAATGGCGTTACGCTCAGCCGGAAGGCGGCCTGTCGTTTTGGGTAGAATTGCCGGGCATGCTGGCGACGCTGTTTGCCGCACGAGCAGAAAGCGTGGGGATTCATTTGGGCACAGGGACGCGTTTTGGCCTTGCCGGGGCGTTCGATCGCTGGATGCGGTTGCCGTTTACCCTGGAGGATGAAGCCCTGCGGATAGCGTTCAAAACCCTGCAACCGATCTGGAATTCTCTGAACGGTCAGCAGAATAATTTACGTACAAGAAAAATAATCTAATAAAATAGCGATGAACCGATAGCGTGTAACGGCTCATCTAGTACATCGTCCCTGACCGTCTGAAATGATTGTGTCGGTTTGAAGTAAGACCGATATATTAATGCTGGCGTGGGATGGGGAAACCTTTCACCGAAATAATAAAGCTGTCGCCGTCTTTCTTAATTTTAGCGCCAGTGTCGCACCAGTCTGACGCGATGCGAAAGAACTCATCACTGCCAACATTCCAGTTCAGACGGACATGCTTCACGTAGCCGGAGCGAAGCATTTCACAGGCTTCGCCATAGTTAGTTGCCGTTGAGAGTTGCTGTTTCATTTTCTCTTCTTCAGAAGTTTACGTAATGCTTTGATTTCTTTAGGAGTAAGAGGAGAAGATTCTTCTTCGGTATGCTGACTGTCTACCTCGCCTTCGGATACTCCCGCCTCGGATGCGACTTCAAATGCCAGCTGCAGCAGCCGTTGCGTTGCGGCGCTTAGTGTCTCGTTATGCACTTCTGCATAATGCCGTAATTGTTCTTTTAGCGTTTCGTCAATTTTAACATTCAGAACTACCGTGCTCATCGTCACACTTCCCGTTCATTTAATTAACATAATTAATACACGAAGATGACAGGCCGATCCACAGATATATTTTTCTTCTGCCTGTATTAACACATTACCCGCAGTGATTGTCGGCCCAATATATGACGATTACGTGACAGTAATATGTCAGTCATATGACAAGCGTTTATTTTTCTGGCGCAGAGTCGTATTAGCTGAAACAGGTCATGGGAACATTATTGCGCAATACAGTCCTGTGCGTTGCGCAATAGATGACAAACGTTAGTCCGGCAGGTTATTAATTCGTAATTGATACCCTCCCCGATGGTAGTCAATATACTTATGCTTTTTTAACCATGAAACAACATTAAGAATACTACTTCGTGACAACCCGGTACGTTCCTGAATATAGCTGAGAATATTGACCCGATGCTTTTGTTCTTCCGGTAATTGATCCATCTCTTGCAGATACTGATAGACAACCGGCGGGGTGCGTTGATTAACAATCTGTAAATCGCGATACACCATATAGGTGGTGTGATAAATCGATAACTCTGCCATTGCACGCCATAAGTTTAATCGTTCAATCTCGGAAACGGCCTGCTTAGCGTCGACTCGAATCAGCGTAGATTCTGTTTCTGCTCGTATTTGGTTACTGCGTATAGGCCAAAACATTTCCGTAAAACCAAGTACATGCGGCTCGCACGTTGAGCCGAGAAGCAATCCATCAGAGAGTCTTAATACTGAAACTTCACCCTCAACCACCAGATAGATATATGGCTTCTCGCGCGTTCCCCAGCCAATTCTTTTCCGCGCAATAACCTGTATTCGATCGCCTAAAGGCTGCAAGGCATTGATTAAGGTGTTAATAGCTTTATCGGGACGTTTTGGCGGATAAATCACCATGCAAAATCCTCTTTAACATTAAAATAGAACTGCCAAAATAAAAAATACCAGCGAATTATAAAGCGAACAGAATGGTATTACATCTCTGGCTAATTAATGTAACTAAAGAAATAAGCATAAGTTTATTTTTAAATAAAGACGCTCTATTTCTGCGCAATATACAAGAAACGTCCGAGCAATAATGCGCATGACTCATAGACTGAATTCGCGATAGCAGTGAAATAGGGGCTTGGTCCCAGGGTGCAAAAAACTGAGTTGGGAAGAGACAGCAGAGAAGATAGATTGAATCGGAGTGGAGCCCAGAATTGGGTGGGGGCCCTGCCAGCTAAGGTTTTTCGAATAAAACCGATGTATTTCAATGCACTAAAAAGCAGTGAGGTAATGAATTTGTACCACTAAACTTGGCTCCTTGCAACTAAAGCCACCAATCCGAAGAGCAAAAGTAAAAAGGTATACGATTACGTTTTGTGCTTACAGAGTATGATGCGTTAACATGCAGAAAAACCATGGAGAGGACGGATTTGTGAACAATTCCCCAGTGTTAAAGCTGCAAGATATGGCTGGTTCCAGTTCGTGCGACATTCAAGAATTGCTGGCAAGAGCCAAAATGATTGCCGTGAAACTGGATTTGGCAGAGGTTACAGACTGGCTGAACAAGGAGATTAATGGTTACCCTGATCGAAATCAGCTCCCTTCGTATAGATTACTGAACAACCTTCCCATAAAAGCGTTTAACCCCTACAACGGTTGGATACCATTTAAGATCGGGTCCATTGCTCTTGAAGATCCAAAACTTTACAATATTTTAACAACATTGCAATTGGTCAATCCTTTGTCAATGTTATCCAATTATGCAAAGAGCACTGAAACCCTCTATTCAGATTTACCATACCCTTTGGCAAATCTTTTGAATTCGGCCAGCCAAGGGCCAGACTTTAGACTCTCATGGGAGATCAATCCCGCCTTGGTCACGAAGATTTTATCTGCTATCCGTTCAAGGATATTGGATTGGTCCCTTGATTTAGAGAAAGCAGGGATTTTGGGGGAAGGGTTACTGTTTTCTCAGCAAGAAAAAGAGGCGGCTCATATGACAGTCAATAACAACACGAACAATTTTCATGCACCTGTTAACAATGCTGGTGTTATTGGCTCTGGTAACGGTGATATCACCCAGAACAACAGCATCACCTCAGGTGATTTCAACTCACTGGAAAAGCAACTGAAGGAATGGGGTGTATCAGACGAGGACGTCAGAACTCTACATCAAGTTGTCCAAGAATCACCAGCGCCGACTAGCCCAGATAATTTTGGTAGCAGAATCGGCGAATGGCTGGGGAACACAATCGGTAAAGCGTATGCGGGTACACTGAGAATAGCAGGAAGTGCAGCCCCGGTTTTACTGACAAATGCCATTTGTCAATACTACGGCATACCGGTTTAAGAAACATTAACGCCGGGAGACCCCGGCTGCATCTGAGTCCTAGCTAGCGTGCCTCCTGCTTAGAGTGTAGCTTTGTCAGGCTGCTTCTAGGGCTAAAGTGTAACGATTGCCAATGTCCTTGATGATTTGAGTAAGCGATACCAGTTCCCTCTTCCATTTTTTGGAGGGAAAATCAATGATATGGTAATCCCCCCATTTTTAACGGAGGTGATAAGTAGAATCAGTTCATACGCTGAATATGCTGCATCGGCGTGAAGCCATTCAGTGCCATATTCGGACGTTCATGATTATAAAACCATTGCCACTGCGTGGCATAGCCCTGCAATTCTTCCAGTGAGCTAAACAGGTGCTGTCCCAGCCAGTAATAACGCACTGTTCGGTTATATCGCTCAATATAAGCGTTCTGCTGAGGTTTACCTGGTTGTATAAAACGAAGAATTATATTTTGCCGCGCTGCCCATGACGTCAGTATCTTTCCGGTATATTCTGGCCCGTTATCGCATCGTATTGCTTCCGGTTTACCTTTCCATTCAATGAGTTGTTCGAGAGTTCTTACCACACGGCTTGCTGGCAGTGAAAAATCCACCTCAATAGCCAGTGCCTCACGATTAAAGTCATCAATAACATTCAGTAACCGGACTGAGCGCCCATCTGATAGCTGATCGTGCATGAAGTCCATCGACCAGCACTCGTTGCTGCTTTCAGGCACCGCCAGCGGTTCGGGTTTATCCCGTTTCAGTCGTTTTTTCGGCTTTATTCGCATGTTCAGCGACAGCTCGCAGTAAATCCGGTACACCCTTTTGTGGTTGAACCTGAAGCCTTTTACGTTACGCAGATACAAAAAACACAGACCAAACCCCCAGTTGCGCTGACTGTCTGTAATGCGAAGCAACCAGTCGGCAATAACGGTATTTTCTTCCTTCTGCTGAGGCTGATAGCGATAGCAACTTTCGCTGACAATAAACAACTGGCAGGCAAAACGTATGCTGACACTTCGGCTTCTGACCGCGTCCTGTGCCATCTGCTTTCGGAGCGATGGCTTCACACTTTTTTGCCATGGCCTCCTGAATAATTTCGGCTTTGAGTCGTTCTTCGGCATACATCTTTTTGAGGCGACGATTTTCGTCTTCCAGCTCTTTCAGAGGGCCATCATAGAGGCATCCATCCCGCCAAAGCGTGAACGCCACTTATAGAAACTGGCACTACTCATGCCATGCTCGCGGCACAACTCGGTGACTGGTGTTCCGGCCTCAGCTTGCTTAAGAATGGCCATGATCTGGCTGTCGGTAAAACGTGCTTTTTTCATAGAAATCTCCCCGATTCAGATTACGAGAAATTCTACTTATAAACACACCGTTTTTTCGGGGGGATTACCAGGTCTGCTGACGGCCTATAACCTGATAAGAGTGGAAATGAGCCAGATAGCGAAAGAAGCGAAAGTCTCGCCGCTGCGCATAAGCTTCGTGATGGCGCTGAGACTGATAAGAGATGAATTAATCTGGTGTTCGATAGGGACGCCGGGAAGCATACCGACAAAGCTGCGAAAAATGCGGGAGGATGTGAAGCAGTTCGTCCTGCCAGAGAAAAGAAAACGGCCCAAAGAAAGGACCGTTCGAATCTCAAAAACCCAGTATCCCGTTCACTCAAAACATCTTAAGTGAACGGTGTTATGCTTCAGCAGGGCTTATAATCTTGTCGATTCCTCACACCAATCGAAAATTAATGATTGTCCTTACGAGATGACGCATAATCACTGATTAAAAAATCATCATATTTTGCAGGCAAAAGTGCCACCTCCCCCCACCCTAACTGGGGTGTCATATAACCCATGCCGACCTCATCTACTCGACTATAAAAAACGGTTATCCTCCCACGATTTTTATCATTAAAAAATCCTCTCCCTTCAGCGGTATCATTAGTGATACGTACTCTGAAATCCCTAAATGATGTTCCTTGGTTGATCTTTAACCAGACATTACTATGGCCTGTAAACGTCTCAATTTTCCAAAACGTACCAAAAAAGAATGCTGGATCAGGAGAACCCTCAGTTATGTCATTGATTTCTTTTAGTGAGTCACAAAATCTGTAGCGCTTTGCTTTACCATCTGCGCCAACAAGGTAAATCTCACGGTAATAATTATGATCGAAATTAACGCATAAAGACTGGACACTAGTTACTTGGCTCGGAACCTTGAAAGACTCACCATGATGGCGGGAAATAGGCAATGAAACCTCTTTGCCATTTTTTCTCTCAAAATGAGAATCGACAGGTACCTCACTGCCCTCAGAATCGATCCTTGGATTGTTATCAGGACGAGACTCGAGAAAACCGCTTATGACTATAAGCTCTTCATCTTCAACGGCTTTTTTTGCATCCTCTTGAGATGCGTATTTTTTGTACTGAATGGGGCCACATCTCAAACTACAGAAAGGCGCATTATCATCTTTAAGGTGTTTGTAATAGGCCGGAACTTCATTCGTAGTCATGCCCTTGTCAGGATCGGCAGGCACTCGAGTTATATGTTCATAGCAAGAAGGACAAAAAATATATCCTTTCATAGACAGTGAATAAGCAAGCGGCTCGACAGTATTCCTTTTGAGGGCGAGAAGCGTATGCTCGCCTTTAATCCAATCAGGATCGTAGTATGCATAAGCGATTCTACGAGTTGGCATAATTATCCTACCCCCATCAATAGTGCATTAGCATGATTTCCAGACTATCACTTTTGGAAACCTCGCTAAAACAACACGGATCACAAAACCTCTATATTTAAAGGGGTTATGATTGGCACTCAAGATTTTCGAAGCGTATTTATCCCCTTTGGAACCAGCGTGAATTTGCTTATCCAGATAACTTTAGAGTACCTCAATTAACTCGACGAGCGTCCTGACAGCAATCCCCTTCCCGTATCGGTTGTACGTGATCGTTGCGTTCGAGTGTCCGAGCACCTGCGAAGCGAACTGTTCAGGGAAGCCATTCTGTTTAAATGTTGTGGCGGCATAGTGGCGCAGTGAATGATATTCAGGCAGGCTATGCTTGCCTCTGAACCTCGTAAACCAACGGCTGAAATAGTGACCATAGCTCCCAAGATGCAATGTTAGCTCAGGGAACAGATGGCCTTTTCTTTCTTTGATAAAATCAAGTAGACCAAGTGTCAGCAGTTGCGAATTGATCGGAACGAATCGGCGCGAACTGTCTGTTTTAAGCGTCTGATTCGGATTCAAGTTATCAACACGGAAGCACCAAACTCCGTCAACTTTCATCACGTCATTGTGGTAAAGCTGGCAGATCTCATTCTGCCTCATCCCCGAATAGCGACCAATCAGAATGATCCACCGTTTCCAATCCTTCACGCCATGTAAAGCAATGTGCAATCGTTTCAGATCGTTGAGCGTGTATGCTGGACGGCGATCCATTGGTGCGGTTATTTCCTTAACACCCATCCCCTCAAATGGGTTTCGAATCTCATCATCCGTGCGAGTTGCAAGCCATTTGAAAAACGCCGAGTTCTTTTTGATGTAACGGTTTCTGGTGGATGCTGAACCTTCAAGGCCATCAACAAACGCCGCCGCGCTTCGTTTGCTGAAAGGCTCTTTTGTAGAATTCAGATATGCATTTACGCACCTATTGATCGTCAGTATTTCCCGTTCACCAACCTCTCCTGTTTTAGCCTTGGTGTACTTATCAAGCTCGCTCTTCAGGCTCTTGAAAAGCTTTTTCTGTTGTGGTTGTTGGAAGGAAGCAGACGGGGTTGCAGTGTGTGCCGGGATGGACTGCGGAACGCAGTGGAAAGGTTGTGAGGTGAGATATTTCTCCACACGGAGCAAAGCTTCACGCTTGGAACGTGTGCGAAGAGAAATACGAATTTCACGGCGTTTCCGAGGTGTCAGGTAGACCCTACGGTAGTACCAGATCCCGTGACGGGAAAGCATCAGATGCGACATTGATTAGCGTCCTAAGTGATACACGAAAGTTGTATCACCGCCGTTTCAATGCACGAAAACAGAGGGTTACATGATGGATATCATGCACTTAGCACAAATGGGTGGGGGCCCTGCCAGCTACATCCCGGCACACACGTCGTCTGCCCTGGCTGCTTCCTTCCGGATCTGACCTGGTGAACAGAGTAGCGTTGCGGGAGAACCAACAGAGCCCCCATTGAGAGCGTTATTTCTAACGCGCAGGCGCATTATCCCTGTGCTGCCCGCCAATTGCAACCCAAGGCTGTCCGGATGCTGGTTTATTGTTCGACCGGGGTTTTACTCCGCCCATCGTCGCAGCTGATTTCAATTATTGCGAACTTGCTCGCAGCAAATTGTGCCGCAGCGTCCAGACTGTTTTGATACCCACGGACAACCGTTTTCTTCACCTTCAGGGGTCGACAATGATCAAATCACTGCCTTTGACACTTACTCTGCCAATGCCCGCTATTGCTGAAGTGACTCTGCCCCATCAGGGCCTGAACTATCTGCGTCCTAATGTTATTCTCGATTTTGTCAGCATCAATCCCAATGCACTGCTGTTTGTGACCCCCGTGGCGGTGCTGTTCGCCTCCCTTGGCGTAGTCGGACACGTTCCGCTACGCAGGATCCCCGTCGCGGCGTCTGGTCGCGTGACCTATCCCATCAGTACGATGATCCTGCCGGAACTGCGCGGGAAGCTGATCATCAATACAGCCTCAAGAAAACTGAAATTCCTCGAAAACCAGGTGGTAAAACCCGACGAATTTGCCCCAAGCACCTCGCAGGTGATTGGCCTGGCACTGGAATTTACCTTCCAGCAGCCGGACTAACGCCGGCCTTCACATCGCGTACATCGTCGCTTATCCTGTGTTTTTCCCCGTTGGAAAGCACTATGGAACCTGTTGATTCATTCCCACACCGGGTTTGGCAAATTGTGGCCGCCATCCCGGAAGGGACAGTGACGACCTATGGCGACGTCGCGAGGCTAGCCGGTTCACCCCGAGCAGCCCGTCAGGTTGGGGGCGTACTGAGACGTTTACCAGAAGGCTCAACGTTGCCCTGGCATCGGGTGGTGAATCGTCATGGGAATATCTCACTCACCGGACCGGATCTTCAGCGTCAGCGCCAGGCCTTGCTGTCAGAGGGTGTGCAGGTGTCAGGGAGTGGGAAAATCGATATGCAGCGCTATCGCTGGAATTACTGATCCCCTCCCCCGAGCGGAGGAGGGAACGTCGACGTTATGGGATTTGTGTCGGCGCAGGGTCCGCAGAAGACGGACTCACCTGAGTCGGAGACGTTGATGGCACCGTCGTTGCCGCACCACCCCCTGTCGCCATCGGCATCGCAGTTTGCTGCACCGGAACCAGCGTCAGGTCGGCTTTGGTTCCGCCGTTGTTGATAACGGGCTGAACCGTATCGGTGATAAACACCAGTTTATCGTTGATGGTTACTGCCGCACTCAGCAGGATCCGCGCATTAGGCTGGATATCTGCCGGGTTATACGGCAGGACGAAGCTGAACGGAGCCTGTTTACCTTCGGTACGCGTCACTTTCTGCGAGATGACCTTAGACGGAGCATCCGCCAGTGAGGCATCAGACAGCGTGACCGTCAGAACGGCATCTGGTGGAAGAGCCACTTTCTGGCGGATCCACGCCGTACCGGAAACGTTAGGTTGCTGAATTACCGGCTGTGTAGCCTCAGAGGGGTTCGGGCTTGGCGCCGGTGTCTTAATATCTGCACTTCTATCAGCGCAGGCAGACAGTGCAACCGCAACCGCTAAACCACTTAACATGTGCACGACTTTCATTATGTTCTCCTTATCATCCATGCACTCACGGGATTTTATCTCGCAAGAGTGAGTAGTTGAAACATTTGTGTCGTGGTAAGTGTGGCACAGATCTCAGATATTTGCCTGTAATCGGGCTGTTATTCAGATAATTGCACCCATCGGACCACTTCGCATTCTGCGTTATACTGTGACTATTCCCGCGCCACGCCGCGGTCTTTTTTACTTTTGAGGACATTTATGAGTCAGGCTCTCTCTAATCTGCTAACCCTGTTAAATCTGGAAAAAATTGAAGAGGGATTATTCCGCGGCCAGAGTGAGGATCTGGGCTTACGCCAGGTATTTGGCGGTCAGGTGGTGGGTCAGGCGCTGTATGCCGCCAAAGAAACCGTCCCGGCCGACAGACTGGTTCACTCCTTCCACAGCTACTTCCTGCGCCCTGGCGACAGCCAGAAACCGATTGTCTACGACGTGGAAGTGCTGCGCGACGGCAACAGTTTTAGCGCCCGTCGGGTGGCGGCCATTCAGAACGGTAAGCCAATTTTTTATATGACCGCCTCATTCCAGGCCCCCGAATCGGGTTATGAACATCAGAAGCCGATGCCGGTCGCCCCTGCCCCGGACGGTCTGCCGTCGGAAACCGATATCGCCCGCCAGTTGGCGCATCTGCTGCCCCCGCAGGCAAAAGAGAAGTTTCTCTGTGACAAGCCGCTGGAGATCCGTCCGGTGGAGTTCCATAACCCGCTGAAAGGCCATGTGGCTGAACCGAAGCGCCAGGTCTGGATCCGCGCCAATGGCACGGTGGCCGATGATTTCCGCGTGCATCAGTATCTGCTGGGCTACGCCTCGGACTTTAACTTCCTGCCGGTGGCGCTTCAGCCGCACGGCGTTGGGTTCCTTGAAAAAGGGATGCAGGTAGCGACCATCGATCATTCGATGTGGTTCCATCGCCCGTTCAATATGAATGAGTGGCTGCTGTACAGCGTGGAGAGCACCTCGGCGTCTAGCGCTCGCGGCTTTGTACGCGGTGAGTTTTACAGTCAGGATGGCGTTTTGGTAGCTTCGACGGTACAGGAAGGAGTGATGCGTAATCGCAACTAAGATTGGTAAGGCCTGACGCCCTCACCCCAAGCCCTCTCCCACCGGGAGAGGTGCAAACACTAAAACGGCAACCAGAGGTTGCCGTTTGCATATTATCACGCGTTGTACGCGTTCTCGCCGTGGCTGTTGACGTCCAGACCTTCGCGTTCCTGCTCTTCCGGAACACGCAGACCTACGGTCAGGTCAGCCAGTTTGTAGCCGATGAAGGCCACCACGCCGGACCAGACAATCGTCAGACCGATACTTTCCAGCTGCACCAGAACCTGATGGCCCATGGTCACGCCTTCGGCATAACCGACGCCACCCAGTGAAGTGGAGGCGAAGATCCCGGTCAGGATACAGCCGACAATCCCGCACACGCCGTGTACGCCGAACACATCGCAAGGATCATCCACGCGCAGCCAGCGTTTCAGGGCAGTGACGCCCCACAGCCCCGCCAGACCCGCAGCGATACCGACGATCAGGGAACCGCCCACGCCGATGTAACCACAGGCTGGAGTGACCGCAACCAGACCCGCAATCGCACCGGAACAAGCACCCAGCAGAGAAGGTTTACCCCGTACCGCCCACTCGCCGAAGACCCAGGCCAGGATGGCGGCAGCGGTCGCCACCACGGTATTAACGAACGCCAGCGCAGCGATTTCGTTGGCAGAACTTGCTGAACCGGCGTTGAAGCCGAACCAGCCGACGTACAGGATAGCGGTGCCGGTGAAGACCATCGGCAGGTTATGCGGTTTGAACGCTTCTTTGCCAAAGCCCACGCGTTTGCCAATCAGGTATGCACCCACCAGGCCTGCGACGGCGGCATTGATGTGAACCACCGTCCCGCCCGCGAAGTCCAGCGCGCCATGCGAGGCCAGTAAACCGCCACCCCATACCATGTGCGCGATCGGCACGTAGGAGAAGGTCATCCATACCACCACGAAAATCAGTACGGCGGAGAAGCGAATACGTTCCGCCAGCGATCCGACAATCAGGCCCACGGTGATACAGGCGAACGAGCCCTGGAAGGCCACGTGAATGTACTGATAGAAGGTGCCCATCAGCGCTTTCAGTTCGATGCCTTTCAACAGCACCCAGTCGAAGCTGCCGAAGAAACTCCCGCCGGTGCCGAACGCCAGGGTGTAGCCGTAAACCACCCACAGCACGCACACCAGTGCGAAGGTGACGGTAACCTGCGTCAGCATCGACAGCACGTTTTTGCCGCGGATCAGGCCGCCGTAAAACAGCGCGATGCCGGGGATACTCATAAACAGCACCAGCGCGGTGCTGATCATCATAAAGGCGTTGTCGGCTTTATCGGCCACCGCGGGCGCCGCCAGGGCCAGTCCCGGCAGCAGGGCCAGAACACCAGGGGCAATTTTCAGCAGTATTTTGTTCATTTTTTCGATCCCTATCACTGTGTGCCAGGAGTTACAGAGCCGCTTCGTCGGCTTCGCCGGTACGAATACGAATGACGCGTTGCAGCTCGGCGACGAAGATTTTGCCGTCGCCAATTTTGCCGGTGTACGCCGCTTTACTGATCACGTCGATCACTTCATCCAACTGATCGTCGGCGATCGCCACATCAATTTTCACCTTCGGTAAAAAGTTAACGCTATATTCTGCACCGCGGTACAGCTCGGCATGGCCTTTCTGACGCCCGAAGCCTTTCACTTCGGTAACGGTCAGCCCCTGAATACCAATGGAAGACAACGCTTCGCGAACGTCTTCGAGTTTGAATGGCTTAATCACCACGGTAACCAGCTTCATAGATCCCCTCCAGTCAGAATTCGGTAATGGCGGCAGCTAACACACAGGAGATAAAGCAATCGGCGTGCCAGATATTAAAAACTGGCGTCATTCAGAGCGTTCTGGCTTTTTCTGTGGGGCACAGAGCCCCGTCATGCGAAGGAAGGAAAATCAGAGAGGAGTTGCAAAATAAAAACGCACTAAAGCAGTGCAAGATGCGTTTTGTTTTTGCACCAGCAGACGCGGGTGTCAATAAATTGCTTACTGATGGTGCATCAGGCGCTAAGCGATTCTTCTTCGATGCTTGCCGCCAGTTCTTCCCCGGCCAGCTGCAGCTGATACATCTGCCAGTAACGGCCTTGCGCTTCAAGTAGTTGCTGATGAGTGCCGCGTTCCACCGCCTGACCCCTATGCAGCACCAGGATGGTATCTGCATCGACAATGGTCGAGAGGCGGTGAGCAATGACCACCAGCGTAGTGCGCTGGCGTACCAGCGCCAGCGCCTGCTGAATCGCCTGCTCGGTGCCGGAATCGATATTGGCGGTAGCTTCATCGAGGATCAAAATTTGCGGGGTATCGACCAGCACGCGCGCCAGCGCCAGGAGCTGTTTCTGCCCAACAGAAAGGTTATTGCCCTGCTCACCAAGCCGGGTGTAAATTCCGTCAGCCATGCTGCGCGCCAGGTCTGCGAGCTGTACGGTTTCCAGCGCCTGCCAGACCTGTTCTTCGCTGATATCGCGCCCCAGCGTGACGTTGGCAAAGAACGATTCGGCCAACACCACCGGGTCCTGTTGGACCATTGCCACGCCCTGGCGCAGCACACTGTGGCTGAGCGAGGAAAGCGGTCGGCCATCAAGGCGAATTTCACCCTGGCTCAGCGGGTAGTAGCCCATCAGTAGGCTGGCGAGCGTGCTTTTGCCACTGCCGGTATGCCCGACCAGCGCGACAAAGTTACGCGACGGTACGCTGAGCTGTATATCTTCCAGCACCAGCCGATCGCCCCGGTAAGCGAATGAAACATTATCCACGTCAATGGCGCCGCTTTGCAGTGGTCGTTGGTCGTCGCCGTAAGTCTGGCGCGGCTTGTCCATTAACTCGAACACGCGCTCGCCCGCCACCACCGCCTGTTGCAGCATCGACTGCTGGGTGGTGAGTTCAATTAACGGTTCGTTCAGACGCCCGAGATAGCTGATAAAGGCATACAGCACCCCGACTTCAATCGTGCCGGTGGTGCTCAGGCCGAACAGCATCAGCAGGCCGCAGAGGATCAGGGAGGAAAACAGGCTCAGCAGTGGGCGCAACAGGAAACCGTCAAGGCGCAGGGTCTGCATCCGCGCCATATAATGCGAGCGGCTTGCCTCCCCCATTCTTTCGCCGAAACGGGCCTGCTGGCGGAACTGCTGGATTACGCTCATCCCGTTGATCACTTCGTTGAAGCCGTCGTTGATGTCTGCCAGATAAGCGCGCACCCGGCGTACAATCGGCGTGCTGTAACGCTGATAGATAACCATCACCACGGTCACCGCAGGGAAGATGGCAATCGCCACCAGCGCCATCCGCCAGTCGAGACTGAACATCGCCACCAGCATGGCGCTGATCAACGCCGCGCTGCGCAGCACCGTGGAAACCACGGTCACGTACAGGTCACGGATAACCTCGGTATCGTTGGTGACGCGAGAAATTAACTGCCCCACCGGCTGAACGTCAAACTCACTGAGCGGCTGGCGCAGCGCGGCATCCATCACATCGGTGCGCAGCTGTTGCACCACCCCAACCGCCGCCCGGTTGAACAACAGCGACTGCACATAATGCAGCGACGCCGCCAGCAGCTGTAGTCCGACATAGGCCGCCGCCAGACCGACAACAATGCCCCAAGGGAGATAGCTTTTCGCCACCATGTTGTCGATGAAATAGCTGATCAGCAGTGGGCCGGTAACTTCCGCCGCCGCGGCCACCCACATGATCAACATGCCGATCGTCAGCGGCTTGCGCCACGGCAAACCGTAGGCCAGCAGGCGTTTGAGCGTCGGCCACAGCTGTCCAAAATTACGCATCGACTCCCTCCTCACGCGGCGATTCGGGCACGTCATCAAGCGCCGCCTCCAGCTGCTGATAACGATACATGTCACGATACCAGCCCGGCTGTGTCGCCAGCTGTTCATGTTCCCCGCGCTGGGCGATGTGTCCGTGCTGCATGACGATAATCTCACTGGCTTCGGTCAGGGCCGACAGGCGGTGCGCACTGATGATAACCGTACGCCCTTCGCCCCACTGGCGCAGGTTATGCAGAATTTGGTGTTCGGTGCGTCCATCCACCGCGGACAACGCATCGTCGAGGATCAGGATTTCAGCATCCAGCAGCAGTGCGCGGGCGATTGAAAGCCGCTGCTTCTGCCCGCCGGAGAGCATCACCCCGCGCTCACCCACTTCCGTGTCATAGCCCTGCGGCAGGCGAAGAATGTCTTCATGTACGCTGGCAAGCCTGGCGACATGTTCTATCTCTTCCTGCGTCGCCCCCGGTTTGCCGAGCGCAATGTTGCTCGCCACGGTATCTGAGAACAGGAAAGGCGTTTGATTGACCACCGACAGGCGGCTGCGCCAGCCGTCGAGCTGGAGCGCGGTCAGCGGGATATCCTGAAAACGAATATCGCCCTGCGTGACGTCGAAATGACGCTGAATGAGCGACAACACCGTGGTTTTCCCGGCTCCGGTTGGGCCACAAATGCCCAGCATCTGTCCCGGCGCGAGGCTGAAGTGCACGTTGGAGAGCGTCGGCTTTTCAGTTTGCGGATAATTAAATTCACGGATATTTACCGCCAGACTGCCGCGCTCAGGAGCCAGCATCTGCGTACCGTCGTTGACCACCGGCGCTTCCGACAGCATGGCGCGGATACGGCTGTAGGCCGCGCTGCCACGCTCGACGATATTGAACATCCACGCCAGCGCCAGCATTGGCCAAATCATCAGCCCGAGATACATCATGAAACTGGTGAGCTGACCGAGGGTCAAGCTGCCGTGAACCACCATCCAGCTCCCGCCGCCAATCGCCAGCAGGTTAGCCATGCCGATGGCGATATAAATGGTAGGGTCAAAACGCGCATCCACTCGTGCCACACGCATGTTTTTCGCACCGGTGTCCGCCGCTTCGGCGGCGAACTGCGCCGACTGCCGGTCTTCAAGGCCGAAGGCTTTGATCATCCGGATACTGGTCAGGCTTTCCTGGGTGCGATCGTTCAGGCCAGAGAACGCCGCCTGCGCCAGCTTGAAGCGCTCATGCAGAGTGTCGCCGTTACGTTTAATCGCAATCGCCATAATCGGCATCGGCACCAGCGCCAGCAGCGTCAGCTCCCAGCTAATCTGAGTCGACATCACAATCAGCACCGCACAGCCCATCACCAGCGAATCCACCAGCGTCAGTACGCCTTCCCCGGCGGCAAACACCACCCGGTCGACGTCGTTGGTAGCACGGGCAATCAAATCCCCGGTGCGGTGACGCAAATAGAATTCAGGATGCTGGCGGCTGAGCTGGCGATAATAATCTTCGCGTAGTTCAACCGCGAGTTGATAGGACGCACCGAACAGCAGCACGCGCCAGACGTAGCGCAGCAGATAGACCACCACCGCAATCAGCACCAGCGTCGCTACCCACATCATAATTCGCGTAGTGGTGTAATGCTGTTGCGTCACGCCGTCCACCACGTAGCCCACCACTTTCGGCGGGATCAGCTGCAGAATGGCAATAATGATAAGCAGCAGGACCGCGCCGAAATAGCGACGCCATTCCCGGCGGAAGTACCAGCTGAGTTGAGCAAATAATCGCACGCAGAAATACCCAGAGAGTTATTCGACCGGCAGCGCGGTGGTGTACTTAATCTGTTCCATCGCAAAACTCGACGTCACGTCAGATAAGCCCGGTACGCTGTTGACCAGTCGTTTGTAAAAGTCGTCGTAGCGTTTCATATCCGCTACCTGAACCCGCAGCAGATAGTCGTACTCGCCTGCCATGCGCCAGAAGCCCAGCACTTCAGGCATTTGCGTCACCTGAGACACAAAGCGGCTGTACCATTCGCTGCTGTGATGCTGGGTTTTGATCAGCACAAATGCTGTCAGCCCGAGGCCGAGTTTTTCCGCATCCAGCAGCGCCACCCTGGCGCGTAAAATGCCGTCGTCTTCAAGGCGTTTCAGGCGCTTCCAGCAGGGTGTGGTGGTCAGATTAACGGCATCAGCCAGCGTCTGCAAAGAGAGGGTGCAATCCTCCTGCAGCAACGCCAGCAGCTTACGGTCAATTTTATCTATCATTCGCCACTCACAGAGAAATTTTTTCTCCCGTAAGTGTATTGCAAAGGTCAAATAGCAACAATTTTTTCCGTGCTTTCCGCTAAGCTAGGCACAAAATGACAAACGGAAAGTAATGATGAATAGCGCATGGGTAAAACACGCGATCAGTGAAATTAATGCCGATTATCAGCGTTCGGCGGACACGCACCTGATTCGTCTAATGCTGCCAGCCTTCCCCGGCATTCAGCTGTATCTGAAAGATGAAAGTACACACCCGACCGGAAGCCTCAAGCACCGCCTGGCGCGCTCGCTGTTTTTGTACGGCTTATGCAACGGCTGGATCAAAGAAGGCACCACGATCATTGAATCCTCGTCGGGATCGACGGCTGTATCAGAAGCCTATTTTGCCCGCCTGCTCGGCCTGCCGTTTATCGCGGTAATGCCTTCCTGCACCGCGAAACGCAAAATTGAGCAGATTGAATTTTACGGCGGTCGCTGTCACTTCGTGGAAAGCGCCTGCGAAATTTATGAGGCCTCTGAAATGCTGGCCCGCGAACTGAACGGCCATTATATGGATCAGTTCACCTTCGCCGAACGCGCCACCGACTGGCGTGGCAATAACAATATCGCCGACAGCATTTTCCGCCAGATGCAGCACGAGCCAAACCCGGTTCCGGCGCATATCGTGATGAGCGCGGGCACTGGCGGCACTTCTGCCACCATCGGGCGCTACATTCGCTGTCAGGGGTATGACACGCAGTTAACGGTGGTTGATCCGCAGAACTCGGTGTTTATGGACTTCTGGCAGCAGCGCGACAGCACGTTGCGCAGCCCGGTGGGTAGCAAAATTGAAGGGATCGGTCGCCCGCGCGTCGAGCCGTCGTTTATTCCTGACGTGGTCGACAACATGCTGCGCGTTCCGGATGCCGCGAGCGTCGCCACTGCACACTGGCTGGAAACTCAGCTCGGCCGTAAAGTGGGGGCTTCAACGGGCACCAATATGTGGGGAGCGTTGCAACTGGCCGCGCAGATGCGCAACGCTGGCCAGACCGGCTCGATTGTGACACTGCTGTGCGACAGCGGCGAACGCTATCTGGAAACCTACTACAACCCGCAGTGGGTCGCGGCCAATATCGGTGAACTGGCACCGTGGCAGTCGGCGCTGGCTGAACTCCTCGGGCAGTAATGTTTTTTGCCCGGCGGCATAAGCTCGCCGGGCGATGGCTAGCCGATCAGCAACAGGCAGGAGAGATCGTCCCCGGCGTTGATCATGTCGATCGCCTTGTTCATTCGCTGGTCGAGCGTCGATGAGTGCAACGTTTTCTCGGCCAGGCTTGCCAGAGTCTTCAGTACCAACGGTTGATCCACCTCCTCCGTCAGCGACTTCACGCTGAGCAGATGCTTGATGTAAAAATAGTCCAGCACCATACGATAAAACTGACGCATGACGGTGGCGACATCGGTTCCCGGGAAGTGGCTGTGATAAATCTTGTAGAGCAGATAGTTGCGCAGCACGTGCGGGGCAGCCAGGCAGGAAGTCTGGCGTAGCGTCAGCCATTGCGCATCGATGGTGGCGAATTTCTCGCCCAGCGCCGCCCCGTCCTGCAGTTCTGCCACGTTAAGGAATTCCGCTACCTGCCGATGCCCCTGGGTGACATAGCCATCGCGGGAGGCATCATTGGCCACCAACGAGCCCAATACCGCCAAGGCACGCACTTTCAGCGCCAGTGACTGAGCAGACGGCTGGGCGGTTAACAGGCTCTCCCCGGTCTGCAAGTCATTCAACAGCAGATGGTAATACGCTTGTGCCTCATCAAAGCGCTGATGCAGATTAAACTCGATGCGCTGCAGGTAGAGTATAAAGTGCGCCAGCGCCATCAGGTTTTCTTCGATATTGTGCGTTGGGGCCTGAATCAGGTTCCACGCAAACAGATGGATAACCTGGCTGACCTGACTTACCGGCTGACGTTGACCAATCAGATTGGTTTTGGCGTTCGCCAACAGCTGTTCACTCTCATGCTGCATCATGCTGTCAGCGTCAAACAGCACCAGCCTCGCCACTTCCGGACAGGACAGGGTCATCGAATGGCGTGTCTCATCGGCATAACGGCGGGTAATTCGCGGGTAGATTGCGCAGGTGGGCGACAGCGCTTGCTCCCCGAGTTCGCGTTGGACGCTACACAACTTGTTCTCATCAATAAACGGGCACTGACCCTGTGTATCAAACGTAATCACGGAATAGTGATTCTTACCCTTGCGGGTTGGCCGGAGATGCGCTTTGGCGATGGATGAAATCTGGGTATTGTCAGCGTTCAGGTAGCGATGGTGGGTTTTCTTATCAATAAAAATGTTCCAGCCCTGACAGCAGGAGATCAGGCATTCCGCGCCTACGCACTTAAACCTTTCGACGAAAGCAGGTTTAATGACTTTATGAATTTGCATAATCTTTCTTCACATTCAAAAAGCGAAAAATAGCATGCGTATTCAGGATGCTGATAACGCCATCAGCGCGCGTTTCCGGGAGTAATTCAGTACGTCAGCCGCGGTAGAAAAGAAAAAAGCCAGACATCACAGGATGCCTGGCTCGCCGGAAGGGTCTCATTCATTCGGGGGAATAAGGGAGATGTGGTGTATCCAGCCAATGCGTTAAAAAGTGGGAAACCGCCTGATTCTGGCAGTGTCCGATAACCGGTAGGTGCGGTAACGCCGCTTTCAACTGCGGCATGGCGTTGCCCATGATCAGCCCTTTGCCAACCGCTCCCAGCATTTCGCTGTCATTCATCGCATCACCAAATGCCATGCAGTCCGCCAAAGTCATACCCAGATGTTGGCTCAGGGTCGACAGCGCCGCGCCTTTGTTACAGCCTACCGGCAGCACCTCCAGGCACTCCACCGCCGAGAAGGTGAGATGGGCGCGAGCGCCTAACGCATCATTGAGCTGAATGCGCAGGCGGCTCAGATCCTGGTGATCGCCGCAGAAGCAGATCTTGGTGACCTCGTGTGCAGGCAGCCGTTTGAAATCACACAGCTGATAGCGGAAACCGCTGTAGACGTGGGCATGCAGTATTTCGGGGATATCCTTGTCCGTCAGCCAGCCGCGATCGTTAAAGACATGCATACTGGCCTGGGTGTCCCAGTGGCTATGGAGCACAAGATCCGCCACCTCAGGATCTAAATCGCTGCGGTGCAGGACATCCCCTTCCAGAGAGTGAATGCGCGTCCCGTTTCCGGTTATCAGGAATGCATCCAGCGAGAGGTTGCCAATTAAATGACGCATCTCGAGGACATGTCGACCGGTGGCAAACGTCAGGGTAATGTCCCGCTCATGCAGGCGCTTTAAGGTACTCAGCGTTTGCTCACCCAGGCGATGGTCGGGCATTAATAATGTCCCGTCCATATCAAATGCAGCCAGTCTTGCCATGTTCTTCCCCGGAAGTGTGATGAGTGTCGCTTGTGCAAAAGTATCGCCTGAGATATACGGAAGGAATAGTGAATGAATGATATTTATTGTTCCGGGTTTATTTAAGGACAGGCGATGCGCCAACTCAACCGACTGAATCAGTTCCAGCGCCTGTGGCAGCCCTCCGCAGGTGCGCCGCAGCAGATAACCGTCGCCGAACTGGCTGAGCGCTGTTTTTGCAGCGAGCGACACGTCCGCACGCTGCTGCGTCAGGCGCAGGATGCGGGCTGGCTACACTGGCAGGCGCAGTCCGGGCGCGGAAAACGTGGCACATTGACCTTTTACGTCACCCCCGACAGCTTGCGAAACGAGATGATGGAGCAGGCGCTGACGCTCGGGCAGCAACAAAATGCGCTGGAGCTGGCCCAGCTGGCGGCCCCCGAGCTGCGGGCGCTGCTGCACCCCTTTCTCGGCGGTCAATGGCAGAACAACACCCCGACGTTACGTATCCCGTACTATCGCCCGCTCGAGCCCCTGCATCCTGGTTTTTTACCCGGGCGCGCCGAACAGCATCTGGCCGGGCAGATATTCTCAGGCTTGACCCGATTCTCTCAAGGCCACGATGAGCCTGTGGGCGATTTAGCCCATCACTGGGAGGTGTCGGCCGACGGTTTGCGCTGGCAGTTTTACATTCGCTCCACGCTGCACTGGCACAATGGCGATCCGGTAGATACCGCGCAGCTTCATCAACGTCTCGACATGCTGTTGAGCCTGCCCGCTCTGCGGACGCTGTTCGCCAGCGTGCAGCGCATTGACGTCACGCACGCCCAGTGTCTGACCTTTACGCTGGTTAAACCGGACTACTGGCTGGCGCACCGTCTGGCCAGCTATTGCAGCGTGCTGGCGCATCCGGATAACCCGACGCTCGGCACCGGGCCTTTCCGACTGAAAATCTTTGAACCGGAGCTGGTGCGCCTCGAAAGCCACAGCCGCTATCATCTGAGTCACCCGCTGTTGCAAACCATCGAATACTGGATAACGCCGCAGCTATTTGAGCAGGATTTAGGCACCAGCTGCCGTCATCCGGTTCAACTGGCGATTGGCGAAGCGGACGACCTGCGAAAATTGCGTCTGGTCAGCAACAGTATCAGCCTCGGCTTTTGCTATCTGACGCTGCGTAAAAGCCCGCGTCTGACAACTGCGCAGGCACAAAAGCTGATTGCGCTGATTCACCGCAGTTCGCTGATGCAAACCCTGCCGCTGGATGAAAGCCTGATTACCCCCAGCCATGAACTGCTTCCAGGCTGGCGCATTCCGTTGGCGGAAGATACGTCCACGGTCACCTTCCCCCCTGCCCTGACGCTTATCTATCATCTGCCGGTGGAACTCCATACCATGGCAGAACAGCTCCGCCAGGCGCTGGCGGAAAAGGGTTGCGAACTGACGGTCATTTTCCACGATGCCAAAACCTGGGACAACTGTCCGGACCTGGCGAAGGCCGATGTGATAATGGGAGACAGGCTGATTGGCGATACGCCTGAATATACGCTCGAGCAATGGTTGCGCTGCGATCCTCTGTGGCCACATACCCTTAGTGCCGCGCAGTACGCCCATCTTCAGGCCACGCTCGACGCGGTTCAGTCGCAGAAAAACACGGCTTCGCGCCATGCCGCCTTACAAAACGTCTTTCATCATCTGATGGAAAATGCCGTTCTGACGCCGTTGTTTAACTATCAGTACAAAATCAGTGCCCCGCCGGGCGTGAACGGTATTCGCCTTAACGCCCGTGGCTGGTTTGATTTTACGGAGGCCTGGCTGCCCGCTTCGACCAACGCATAAAGCATGTCTTGTAGCTGGTCGACGTCGCCCACAGGCGCTACCATAGTGTTTTCTTCAATATCGACAGGATTTACTATGAAACGCGCCGTTGTGGTCTTTAGCGGAGGACAGGACTCCACTACTTGTCTGGTTCAGGCTTTACAGCAGTATGACGAAGTGCACTGCGTGACGTTTGATTATGGCCAGCGCCATCGCGCGGAGATTGATGTGGCGCGCGAACTGGCGCTGAAACTCGGCGCACGTGCGCATAAGGTGCTGGACGTGACGCTGTTGAATGAACTGGCGGTGAGCAGCCTGACCCGCGACAGCATTCCGGTTCCTGACTATGAACCTGAGGCCAACGGCATTCCAAATACCTTTGTGCCGGGCCGTAACATTCTGTTCTTAACTCTGACCGCAATTTACGCTTATCAGGTTAAAGCGGAAGCGGTGATCACCGGCGTGTGTGAGACCGACTTCTCCGGCTACCCGGACTGCCGCGATGAGTTTGTTAAAGCGCTCAATCATGCGGTGAACCTGGGCATGGCGAAAGATATCCGCTTTGAAACGCCGCTGATGTGGCTTGATAAAGAACAAACGTGGGCGCTCGCCGATTACTGGGGCCATCTTGATAGGGTTCGCAGCGAAACCCTCACCTGCTACAACGGTATTAAAGGCGACGGCTGTGGGCATTGCGCGGCCTGTTCCCTGCGGGCCAACGGCCTGAACCATTACCTGGCGGATAAAGCCGGGGTGATGGCCGCCATGAAGGCGAAAACCGGACTGAAATAAAGGCGCTACCCCGGCGGTGAATGGCTTGCCGGGGTTATCATGATGGTTACTCGACCATCGCTTCAAGGTGTTCCCGCAGTTCCCCTTCCAGCGCCAGTGCTTTTTGCGTTTTTAAATCAATACAGACAAAGGTGATCAGCGCGTCTGCCACCACCTGGCCTTCAGGCTCCAGCGTCACCACCTGACTCAGTACACCGCTTTTCCCGTTGAGTTGCTGCACTTTGCTGGTCACCGTCAGCAGGTCACCCAGCACCGCCGGGCGGCGATAGTTGATGTTGATATTCACCACCACAAACGCGATGTGATGACGGCTCATCCACTGAAAACCCTCACTGCTTTCCAGCCCATCCCAACGGGCTTCTTCGAGGAACTCGAGATAGCGAGCGTTATTAACGTGTTGATAAACATCCAGGTGATATCCACGAACTTTAATTTGAGTCTGCATAGCGCCATAGCCTTTGTTATTTATAGAGTCAGAGGTCGCACACTGGTACGACCTCTTTAGTCTGGCATTTTTTTGCTACTGTGCAAACTTCCCGAGCGGTCAGAGCATCAGATGTGAAAGATTTCTTTCGACCAATGCACCACCCATTCCGGGCACCTGGCGGAGATCGTCAAGGGTTTTGAACGGGCCATACTCTTCGCGATAGCTGACGATGGCCTGCGCTTTTTTGAGGCCGACGCCATTCATTGCCTGAGCCAGTTCCTCGGCGCTGGCGGTGTTGATGCTGACCTTGTCGCCAGAGTTTTTGTCCTGAGGAAGTGAGGCGCTGCTTTTGTCAGTTGCAGTCGGTGGCGTTGCCGTGGTTTTCGATTCCGCCTGCGCTTTGCCTGAAGAGGTTGCCGCATAAGCGTGTGAGCCGAGCCCGGTAAAGGCGACGGTAAGAACGAGTAGTAATGTTTTGATTCCTGATTTCATGCTGTTATCTCCTTGTTGGTTGACAGCGAAGCCACCTTATCCAGCCGGAGTGAACAGTACAAAAGGCAAAGATCAAAATTGGAAAAGGCCGCGAAAGCGGCCTTTGAATATTGCAGTGCGTTACTAAAATCTGCGAGCGTGCTCGACGTTATTGCTGTTGTTCCGCAATACTGCCCAGCTTGATTTTCGCTTCTTTACGCAGGTTCGCCATCAGCGCTTCGAAAGCGACCTGAGCGTTATTCTGGGTGATACCCTGCACCATCGCTTTCTTCTGTGCTTCCGGCATGGTGCCATCTTTCACTTCGTCCACAGACAGCAGAACCACGTTACCCTGCATATCTGCTCCGACGCCGTAGCTCGGTTTGTCTTTCTGCGGCAGTGGCAGCGTGAACGCGGTCTGGCTCAGCGGATCCTGATCCGTACGGCTCAGGGTTTTCGCTTCACCGAAGCTCAGGTTCGCGGCTTTCATCGCCTCATCACCTTTACCCGCTTTCAGGGAAGCCAGCAGCTTCTCTGCGGTCACGTTCGCTTCCTGCACCGCTTTGGTGTGCTTCACGATGTCAGTCACCTGCGCTTTGACTTCAGCCAGCGGTTTCACGGATTCCGCTTTGTGCTCGCTGACACGCAGAACAAACGCACGATCGCCGTCAACGGTGATGATGTCAGAGTTGCTACCCGGCGTGCCGTTTTGCCCGACCAGACCGCCGTTAAAGATGGCATCAGACACCGCTTTGAAGTTCAGCTCTTCCGGCAGATTGTCGTGACCGAACCAGCCGGTCTCAACCACTTTGATACCGGAAACCTGGGATGCACCTGCCAACGATTCGTTATCGTTGCTGGCGGCATCACTCACTTTCTGCTGCATCGCATAGTAGGCGTCCAGCGCTTTTTCCTGTTTCACTTTCGCGGCGATTTGATCGTGAACTTCAGTCAGCGGTTTCACTTTAGCGGCTTCGCTGTCATCAAGACGCGCCACCAGGAAACCCACAGAAGATTTGATAACGCCTGACAGTTGCCCTTTCTCTTTCAGGCCCGCATTTTTCAGCTCATCCGGCGTGGTGGATGCTTCCAGCCACCCCATATCGCCGCCGTTTTTGGCAGAGATAATGTCAGTAGATTTCGCTTTTGCCACGTCAGCAAAGTTCGCGCCTTTATTGATTTCATCCAGCGCCGCTTTCGCTTCAGCTTCGGTTTTGGTCTGAATCACGCTGTAACGTACGCGCTGCGGCTGAGTGTATTGATCCTGATGCTGATCGTAGTAGGACTGGATCTCGCTATCAGAAGCCGTTTCCTGCAGGCTTGCGGCGTCCATTTTAATGTAGCTGACGCGGAACTGCTCTGGCGCCACGAACTGGTTTTTATGCTGCTCGTAGTAGCTGGTGATTTCCTGATCGCTAACCTGCTGCTTCGCAGCCAGCGCGTTCACATCCAGGGTCGCTTCACGCACGATGCGCTGCTGAGAAACCAGCGCGGCCAGTTCGTCAGTCTCGCCAGGGAGCATGAATTCAGACCCGACGATGGCGTTAATCAGCTGCTGAGTGACCAGCTGGTTACGCAGCGCCTGAGCGTACTGATCTGTCGTCATGCCCATTTGGCCAACGATACCGCTGAAACGCTGGTTATCGAATTTACCGTTAGCCTGGAATGCCTGAGTTTTGAAGATTGCGTCTTTCACCTGCGCATCGCTGATGCCCAGATTGAGGTGTTTTGCGTACTGATCGAGCAGAGATTCGTCGATAAGACGGTTGAGAACCTGCTGGCGCATGGTTTTCATGTAGTTTTCGTTGGAAGCCAACTCAGAGAACTGATCGCCCAACTGCTGCTGCATGCGGTTTCTTTCGCTGGCAACGGCATTTTCATACTGTGCACGGCCAATTTCCTGGCCATTCACTTTCGCGGCGTAATCTGCGTTACCGCCAATCAGGTAGCCGCTCACGCCGGTCAAAATGAACGACACGATAATGATACCGAAAATAATCTTGAGTACGACGCTATTCGCAGCCGTACGTAAGGAGTCCATCATGGTGTAACAACGCTCCGCTGTAAGTGACTATATACCTCGCACAGCATAGCATGAGAGCCGCCGCGCGTGAGGGCGTATTGTGACAGGAAACCAGTCTATTTGTCAGTCTACTACGCGTCTAAAGTCGCATAAAGTCAGGCTGGAGGAATAAAAAAAGGCACATCTTTTGATGCGCCCTTGTACTTTGTCACATTCCCGGGGAGGGAAAGCGATCAGTTTACCGCGTCTTTCAGTGCTTTACCTGCACGGAAACCCGGCACTTTGGCAGCGGCGATGGTGATCTCTTTACCTGTCTGCGGGTTGCGACCAGTACGGGCAGCACGCTCTTTAACAGCAAAAGTACCAAAACCAACCAGTGCAACGTCATCTCCAGCCTGCAGAGACTCGGTAACGGAAGCGATTAAAGCGTCTAACGCACGTCCAGCAGCAGCTTTAGAGATATCCGCACCTGCAGCAATTTTGTCAATCAGTTGAGATTTATTCACTATTCTCTTCCTCTCTTTATAATTTATATCGCACTGGAATCCTTCGCAATGCGACGGCGCAGCAGTTATATCAGGAGTGTCATGCCCTTACAACACCCGTTGTCTATGACATACCCAACCAGCAATCTAAATTAGCTATACAAAAAAAGGCTGGCAAGTGCGAAATCACCTGCCAGCCCTGTTTTTATTAACGCTCTTTGCGCGAAGTCACTATTTTGCGGTCACAACCTGCATGCCATAAGGCGCATTCTGCAGCGCAAGCGCCAGAACTTCCTCAATTCGCTTCACCGGATGGATATCCAGGTCGGCAATCACGTTATCAGGAATCTCTTCCAAATCGCGTTTATTTTCGTCAGGAATCAGAACTGTCTTAATCCCACCACGGTGAGCCGCCAGCAGTTTTTCCTTCAGACCGCCGATCGGCAGAACCTGACCACGCAGCGTAATTTCGCCGGTCATAGCGACATCAGCGCGTACCGGGTTACCGGTCAGACAAGATACCAGCGCGGTACACATCGCAATACCCGCACTTGGACCGTCTTTCGGCGTTGCCCCTTCCGGTACGTGAACGTGGATGTCGCGTTTTTCGTAGAAGTCGCCGTTGATGCCGAGCTTCTCTGCACGCGCACGTACCACGGTCAGCGCCGCCTGGATGGATTCCTGCATCACTTCACCCAGCGAGCCGGTGTAGGTCAGTTTGCCTTTACCCGGAACGCAGGCGGTTTCGATGGTCAACAGGTCGCCACCTACTTCGGTCCACGCCAGACCCGTCACCTGACCCACGCGGTTTTCGCTGTCTGCACGACCATAGTCGAAGCGCTGTACACCGAGATAGTCATGGAGATTGTCTCCATTGATCTCAATGTGTTTCAGCGTTTTGTCCAGCAACAGCTGTTTTACCGCTTTCCGGCACAGCTTGGAGATTTCACGCTCCAGACTACGCACCCCGGCTTCACGCGTGTAGTAGCGAATGATGCTGATAATGGCGCTATCGTCGACCGTAATTTCGCTTGGTTTCAGCGCGTTACGCTCAATCTGTTTTGACAACAGATGACGTTTGGCAATGTTCAGCTTCTCGTCTTCGGTGTAACCGGACAGACGAATGACTTCCATACGATCCAGCAGCGGTGCCGGAATGTTCATGGAGTTAGACGTCGCGACAAACATCACGTCACTGAGGTCGTAATCGACTTCCAGATAGTGATCGTTAAACGCCACGTTCTGTTCTGGATCAAGCACTTCCAGCAGAGCAGACGCGGGGTCGCCGCGCATGTCGGACGACATTTTGTCGATTTCATCCAGCAGGAAAAGCGGGTTTTTAACGCCTACTTTCGCCATTTTCTGGATGAGTTTGCCCGGCATAGAACCGATGTAGGTCCGGCGGTGACCGCGAATTTCCGCTTCGTCACGCACGCCGCCCAGCGCCATACGGATATATTTACGTCCGGTGGCTTTGGCAATCGACTGACCCAGAGAAGTTTTACCCACCCCTGGAGGCCCAACCAGGCACAGAATCGGCCCTTTGAGCTTGTTCACGCGGCTCTGAACTGCGAGATACTCAAGGATGCGGTCTTTCACGCGTTCCAGACCGTAGTGGTCGGTATCGAGGATCTCTTGCGCCTGACGCAGATCTTTTTTGACTTTGCTGCGTGCGGTCCATGGAACCTGCACCATCCAGTCAATGTAGCCACGCACGACGGTGGCTTCAGCCGACATCGGCGACATCATTTTCAGCTTCTGCAGCTCAGCTTCAGCCTTCTCTTTTGCCTCTTTCGGCATTTTAGAGGCGTCAATTTTACGCTTCAGCGCTTCGTTTTCGTCCGGCGCATCGTCCATCTCGCCGAGTTCTTTCTGAATAGCCTTCATTTGCTCGTTCAGATAGTACTCACGCTGGGATTTCTCCATCTGCTTTTTAACGCGGTTGCGAATGCGTTTCTCAACCTGCAGCAGATCGATTTCCGATTCCATCATCGCCATCAGGTATTCCAGACGTTCGTTGATGTCGGACATTTCCAGCACAGACTGCTTATCAGACAGCTTAAGCGGCATGTGTGCGGCGATGGTGTCCGCCAGACGTGCGGGATCGTCGATGCTATTGAGCGACGTCAGCACTTCCGGTGGGATTTTCTTGTTGAGCTTGATATAGCCTTCAAACTGGCTAATGGCCGTGCGGACCAATACTTCCTGCTCACGCTCGTCGATAGCCGGAGACTCGAGGTATTCCGCTTTCGCCGAGAAATGTTCACCGTCGTCAGACAGCGCGGAAATACGCGCACGCTGCAGGCCCTCAACCAACACTTTAACCGTGCCGTCAGGGAGTTTCAGCATCTGCAAAATAGAGGCCACGGTCCCGACGGTGAAAAGATCGTTTACACCCGGCTCATCCGTTGACGCGTCTTTCTGAGCAACCAGCATGATTTTTTTATCATGGTCCATGGCCGCTTCCAGACAACGGATAGATTTTTCCCGCCCTACAAATAAGGGAATGACCATGTGCGGATAAACCACCACATCGCGCAATGGCAATACGGGGATTTCAATGCGTTCAGAACGCTCAGGATTCATAGAGCTCTCTCTTAGTTTAATGTCCGCCAGGTAGTCAATGGCGACACTGTGCTTCACGCCATCGTTAACATGTAATCCAGTATATGGGGATGTTTCCCACACATTCAACGGCAGGAATACAGGAAAAGTAAAAGGGGGATAAAATATCCCCCTTTTAGTTAAATGACTGAGTGAATTGGTTAATTATTCACCAGAAGCCTGCTGAGTTTCGGTCGCACCGTAAATCAGCAGCGGCTTGGTTTGCCCTTCGATGACGGACTCGTCGATAACCACTTTCTCAACGTCTTCCATCGATGGAAGGTCGTACATGGTATCGAGCAGTGCCGCTTCGACGATGGAACGCAGACCACGGGCACCGGTTTTACGGGCCATCGCCTTACGCGCAATCGCATCCAGCGCTTCGTCACGGAACTCTAAATCCACGCCTTCAAGGCTGAACAGCGCCTGGTACTGCTTGGTCAGCGCATTTTTCGGCTCTTTCAGAATCTGAATCAGCGCGTCTTCGCTCAGTTCATTGAGGGTAGCAACGACCGGCAGACGACCGATGAATTCAGGGATCAGACCAAATTTGATCAGGTCACCCGGTTCAACCTGCTCCAGCAGTTCGCCTTCGTTCGCCTTTTCGGATTTCGCTTTCACCGTCGCACCAAAACCAATACCAGAACCGGTTTCTACGCGGTTGGCGATCACTTTATCGAGACCGGCAAACGCGCCGCCACAGATAAAGAGGATCTTCGAGGTATCAACCTGCAGGAATTCCTGCTGCGGATGCTTACGGCCACCCTGCGGTGGAACGGCGGCAACGGTGCCTTCGATGAGCTTCAGCAAGGCCTGCTGTACGCCTTCGCCGGACACATCACGGGTAATCGACGGGTTATCCGATTTACGGGAAATTTTGTCGATTTCATCGATGTAAACAATCCCGCGCTGCGCTTTCTGCACGTCGTAATCGCACTTCTGCAGCAGTTTCTGGATGATGTTTTCTACATCTTCACCAACATAACCGGCTTCGGTCAGCGTGGTGGCATCGGCCATCGTGAACGGGACATCCAGCAGGCGCGCCAGCGTTTCCGCCAGCAGCGTTTTACCGGAACCGGTCGGGCCAATCAGCAAAATGTTACTTTTGCCAAGCTCAACGCCGTTACTGGTATCGCCGTTACGCAGACGTTTGTAGTGGTTATAAACCGCAACCGCCAGCACTTTTTTCGCCCGTTCCTGACCGATAACATAATCGTCCAGGTGATGGCGGATTTCATGCGGCGTCGGCAGAGCACTACGTTCACGATGCGGGGCCACTTCTTTAATTTCTTCGCGAATGATGTCGTTACATAAGTCAACGCATTCGTCGCAGATATACACGGACGGCCCGGCGATCAGCTTACGCACTTCGTGCTGGCTTTTGCCGCAAAAAGAGCAATACAACAGTTTGCCTGAACCATCTTTGCGTTTATCTGTCATGAGTACAAACCTCTTTCTAAGTTCTTTGTGCCGCACATGACGACGCAAATGCCAGTTTAACGGAATGCCGCCACCTTCAGTATAGCGGCACTCGACGCAGTGGCATTATTTACGATGGGTCAAAATGGAGTCGACCAGACCGTACTCAACTGCTTCAGAAGCAGCAAGGAAGCGGTCACGCTCGGTGTCGCGCTCAATCTGCTCAAGAGATTGACCCGTGTGTTGCGCCATAAGTTCATTCATGCGCGCTTTAACTTTCAGGATTTCTCTGGCGTGGATTTCGATATCCGTCGCCTGGCCCTGGTAGCCGCCTAGCGGCTGGTGAATCATCACGCGGGAGTTCGGCAGGCAGAAACGCTTGCCCTTCGCCCCTGCGGTCAACAGGAATGCACCCATTGAACATGCCTGCCCCATACAAATGGTGCTGACATCTGGCTTGATGAATTGCATGGTGTCATAGATTGACATCCCAGCAGTGATGACGCCGCCCGGTGAGTTGATGTACAGATAAATGTCTTTTTCCGGGTTTTCCGCTTCCAGAAACAGCATCTGCGCCACAATCAGGTTCGCCATGTGGTCTTCCACCTGGCCGGTCAGAAAGATAACGCGCTCCTTGAGCAGACGGGAGTAGATATCAAAAGAACGTTCACCGCGTGAGGTCTGTTCGATGACCATTGGCACCAGGGCCATATGGGGTGCAAAGTTATCTCGTTCGCCACTGTATGACATGTCCGTCTCCTGGATATAAAGTGAAAAGACCTGCTGTACTGATTGTAACCTTGCGGACGGATCGTCAGCCAGTCAATGTAATGCTATCCCTTGTTATGGGGATCAAACTACCCTATTTCAAGCATAACAATATTTTGCTGTTACGCTAACACCGAAACGCCGTTTTGGCACGTATCGTCCTCTATTACAGCAATAAAAAAACCCGTTACCAAAGGGCAACGGGTTTTTTGCTCAAACTTTAAACCGTGAGGGCGTTAATTACGCCTGCTGGTTCATCAGTTCGTTGAAAGAAGTCGCTTTTTCAGACACTTTCGCTTTGTTCAGAACGGCTTCAACAGCCTGCTCTTCCAGCGCTACGTTGCGCATGTTGTCCATCAGCTCTTTGTTTTTGCTGTAGAACTCGATAACTTCTTTCGGATCTTCGTACGCAGAAGCCATCTCTTCGATCAGGCCTTTAACGCGCTCTTCGTCAGCTTTCAGCTCGTTGGTGCGAATCACTTCGCCCAGCAGCAGACCAACGACAACACGACGTTTAGCCTGCTCTTCGAACAGTTCGCGTGGCAGTTCCATAGCCTGTTTGGCGTTGCCACCAAAACGCTGTGCAGCCTGCTGACGCAGTACGTCGATTTCGCCGTCGATCAGGGCCGCAGGAACGTCGATGTTGTTGGCGTTAACCAGACCTTCGATCGCCTGAGACTTGATGCGGTTTTTCACAGCGCCTTTCAGCTCGCGCTCCATGTTTTTACGCACTTCAGCGCGCAGACCAGCAACGGAACCATCTTCAACGCCGAAACGTTTGATGAATTCTTCAGTCAGTTCTGGCAGCTCACGCTCTTCCACTTTCTTCAGGTTGATGGCGAATTTCGCCGCTTTACCTTTCAGGTTTTCAGCGTGGTACTCTTCAGGGAAGGTCACGTCGATGGTGAACTCTTCGCCTGCTTTGTGGCCTTTGATACCGTCTTCAAAGCCTGGGATCATACGACCCTGGCCCATTGCCAGTACGAAATCGGTCGCTTTGCCGCCTTCGAACTCTTCACCATCAACGGAACCGGAGAAGTCAACGGTCACGCGATCTTCATCAGCAACAGCGCCGTCTTTATCTTTCCAGGTCGCCTGCTGCTTGCGCAGAGTGTCCAGCATGCCGTCAACGTCAGCGTCGGTCACTTCAACAACCGGTTTTTCAACTTCGATTGCGTCCAGACCCTGCAGCTCAACTTCTGGGTACACTTCGAACTCAACAGAGTAAGTGAAGTCTTCATCCTGTTTGTACTCGCCCGGAACATAGGTCGGGGAGCCTGCTGGATTGATTTTCTCTTTGATGATCGCATCAACGAAGTTGCGGCTCATCAGGTCACCCAGCACGTCCTGGCGAACAGAGGCGCCATAACGCTGAGCAACAACATTCATCGGTACTTTCCCTTTACGGAAACCGTCGATGCGAACTTTTTTCGCTACGTTGACCAGCTCGCTTTTTACAGCGTTTTCGATGCTGTCAGCAGCGATAGTAATCGTTACACGGCGGCCAAGGCCCTGAGTGGTTTCAACTGAAACTTGCATCTTGTTACCTCAAAAAAATCACTAGTGCTCGGTCAACTCTGGAAGCACGTATCGATGGCTTCGCAGAACCGGGATGTTCGCTTCAATGCAGAAGTACAATCCCTGTTGCCAGAATCATCCCGAAGACATTCCGAAAATAAGACGCAGCATTATAGCGGCATCACAGTAGTGAGTCGAGAACGGGAATGGCGCAGGGATGCGCCATTTTTCACAGTTTTGCGGTAATTTTGCTCCACAAAATGCGTTGCTCGCTCAAAATCCGAACAAAACAAAACGGCCCGCAGGCCGTTTCTCATTTAATCTGTACGCAACATACTGGAAAAGTTCCGGCAGTTGCAAATGCGAATTTTACGCGATACTGCCTGCGCCGCGACATGGCGGGGAGGCAAAAACAGTATCCTGCAACCCTTCCCACTCCTTCACGGTGTAGGTGTGCAGCGCCAGCGCATGCACGGTAGTGGACAATTCAGCGGTTAAGGTGCCGTAAATCATTCGGTGACGATTCAGAAAACGTTCTCCGGCAAAGCGATCGCTGACCAGCACCACTTTAAAGTGACTTTCGGAGCCGGCCGGGACATTGTGGCGATAACTTTCGTCCACCACTTCGAGGAATAAGGGTTCAAAGGCTGCCCTTAATTTTTGTTCTATCTGTTCACGTATCATCATGAATTTACTCCTTCGACAACGCTGAGATGCCGCCCTTCCCTTTAAATGTTAGCCGCTTTTACCGTTTCCATTACATCAAGACAACAAAAATTTAGCTTTCGTCTTTTTTTCTCAGTCAAATGGATGAACTTTACGGACTCATCTGAGGGATCCTTCGCAAAAAAGAGGTCGATATCGTACTTGCGCTCAGAAAACATTCAACACGATGAATTTACATGCGTTGCCCACTTCCCCTCGCCGATGGCGATGTTATGATGGCGAGAATTTTTCGCCCGTTGAACCACAGTGACGCTGAGAGTCTGAACATGTTAAAAAAAATCCTCTTCCCGTTGGTTGCGATGTTTATGCTGGCCGGTTGTGCCAAGCCGCAGACCACGATTGATGTTTCCCCAAAAATCACCCTGCCTTCACAGGATCCAAGCCTGATGGGTGTAACCGTCAGCATCAACGGCGCGGATCAGCGTCCGGACCAGGCGCTGGCGAAAGTGACCCGCGATAACCAGCTGGTGACCCTGACCGCTTCCCGTGATCTGCGTTTCCTGCTGCAGGAAGTGCTTGAGAAGCAGATGACCGCGCGCGGTTACATGGTGGGACCTAACGGTGCCGTTGATCTGCAAATCATCGTCAACAATCTGTATGCCGACGTGACGCAGGGTAATGTCCGTTACAACATCGCGACCAAAGCTGACATCGCTATCATCGCTACCGCCAAGAACGGTAACAAGATGACTAAAAACTACCGCGCAAGCTATCAGGTTGAAGGGGCGTTCACCGCCAACAATCAGAACATTGCCAATGCGGTTAACAGCGTGCTGACGGATACCATTTCCGATATGGCGCAGGACACCAGCGTCCACGACTTCATCAAACAGAACGCGCGTTAAGTTAATACTGACCCGGCCAAGTCGCCGGGTCAGTTACCTATTGCCATGCCTAATCACTACTTTCGTTTCTTCCAGCAACCAAAATCAGCCATTCTGCTGATACTCGGTTTCGCCTCCGGTTTACCGCTGGCGCTCACCTCCGGTACGCTTCAGGCGTGGATGACCGTTGAGAATATCGATCTTAAAACCATTGGTTTTTTCTCTCTTGTCGGCCAGGCCTACGTCTTTAAATTCCTCTGGTCGCCAATGATGGACCGCTATACGCCGCCGTTCTTAGGGCGTCGTCGTGGTTGGTTGCTGACCACGCAGGTTCTGTTATTACTCTCCATTGCGGCCATGGGCTTCCTTGAACCGTCCTCGCAGCTACGCTGGATGGCGGCACTCGCGGTCGTCATTGCCTTCTGCTCTGCTTCACAAGACATCGTCTTCGATGCCTGGAAAACCGACGTGCTCCCGCCGGAAGAGCGCGGTACTGGCGCGGCCATCAGCGTGCTCGGCTATCGTCTGGCTATGCTGGTGTCCGGTGGACTGGCGCTGTGGCTGGCGGATCAGTGGCTGGGCTGGCAGGCCATGTACTGGCTGATGGCCGCCCTGATGATCCCGTGCATCATCGCCACCCTTTTCGCGCCTGAACCGAGCGACGTCATTCCGGCCCCCAAAACGCTGGAACAGGCAGTGGCCGAGCCGCTGCGTGATTTCTTTGGCCGTAATAATGCGTGGCTGATTCTGCTGCTGATTGTCCTTTATAAGCTCGGCGATGCCTTTGCGATGAGCCTGACCACCACCTTCCTTATTAGAGGGGTGGGTTTTGACGCAGGTGAAGTCGGCGTGGTGAATAAAACGCTTGGGCTATTTGCCACCATCCTCGGGGCATTGTACGGCGGCGTGCTGATGCAACGTTTATCGCTGTTCCGGGCATTGCTGATATTCGGCATATTGCAAGGCGCGTCGAATGCCGGTTACTGGCTACTGTCGATTACTGACAAAAGTATGCTGAGCATGGGCACCGCAGTCTTTTTCGAAAACCTGTGCGGTGGGATGGGGACATCGGCGTTTGTCGCCTTATTAATGACGCTGTGCAATAAGTCCTTCTCGGCGACGCAGTTTGCGTTGCTGTCGGCACTCTCTGCGGTCGGTCGGGTGTATGTCGGGCCGATCGCCGGTTGGTTTGTTGAAGCCCACGGCTGGCCAACGTTCTATTTGTTCTCGGTTTTCGCCGCCATTCCAGGGCTGTTACTGCTGCTGCTGTGTCGGCAAACGCTGGAATACACCTGGCAGAGTGAAAGCTTTATGCCGCGCACCGAATTTAAAGCCGGGTATTCTGTGGCGCTGAAGATCCTCGGCATTGGCTGTTTGATTCTGGGTGTCTGGCTGATGTTACTGATTCTGAATGCGCTCGACCTGACCGCCTTCTCCTTCCTGACTGGTCTGCTCGAAATCGGCGCCGTGATAGCCATTTTCGGCATCGTTTTGGGCGGCGTTCTTGATGCGCTGGCATTACGGAAAACCCATCTGGCATGAACAAGAAATAATCGAATACGCCGTTGTAGTTACTTCCAGTAATTATAACGGCGTTGTTTTATTCTTTTTTTCCGATTGTTATTTTGTGCGTTATATAAATTCGGAAATTACTGGCGCTTTTTGAGTTTCGGCATATTTCCTTAACCGATTCAGCTAATGACGGATTATTTTTTTGTTTTTGTCATGTCGTTAACTTGATAATTAATTGTTAATCAATTGTGCCTTTTTAGCATTGTTTATACTCATTCCCAGAGAAACTCTCTCATTCCTTCCCGTTTGGTTATAACCCCGGCGTAATGCGCTATCCGCCTGGATTTTGGACACAATCAGCAACATCTGTGACAGGCCCGGCAGAACCCGGTAACACCCCAAAGACACTTCCTCAATCATGTTTACAGTAATGTAACCTTCCCGTAAAATGCCCCCACACTTTAAACGCCACCAAATCCCGTGGAATTGAGGTCGTTACATGAGACTCAGGAAATACAATAAAAGTTTGGGATGGTTGTCATTAATCGCAGGCACTGTTTTACTCAGTGGCTGTGATTCTGCGCTACTTGACCCCAAAGGACAGATTGGACTGGAGCAACGTTCGCTGATACTGACGGCATTTGGCCTGATGTTAATCGTCGTGATTCCCGCCGTCTTGATGGCTGTTGGTTTCGCCTGGAAATACCGTGCGAGCAACAAAGATGCGAAGTATAGCCCTAACTGGTCACACTCCAATAAAGTGGAAGCTGTGGTCTGGACGGTGCCTATCCTTATCATCCTGTTCCTTGCCGTGTTGACCTGGAAAACCACTCACGCGCTTGAGCCTAGCAAACCGCTGGCCCATGACGAGAAGCCAATCACTATCGAAGTGGTTTCCATGGACTGGAAATGGTTCTTCATTTATCCGGAGCAGGGCATTGCGACCGTTAACGAAATCGCTTTCCCGGCGAACGTTCCGGTTCAGTTCAAAGTCACCTCCAATTCCGTGATGAACTCGTTCTTTATCCCGCGTCTGGGAAGCCAGATTTATGCGATGGCCGGTATGCAGACAAACCTGCATCTGATTGCCAACGAAGCGGGCACCTACGACGGTATCTCCGCCAGCTACAGTGGCAAGGGCTTCTCTGGTATGAAGTTCAAAGCAACTGCAACACCTGACCGCGCTACGTTCGACCAGTGGGTCGCGAAGGTGAAACAGTCTCAGAGCACCATGAACGATATGGACGCTTACGAGAAACTGGCTGCGCCGAGCGAGTACAACAAGGTGGAATATTTCTCCAGCGTGAAACCCGATTTGTTTAAAGACGTTATTAACAAATACATGGGTCACGGTCACATGGACATGAGCCAACCCGCCGGTGAGCACGCCTCACACGAAGGGATGGAAGGCATGGACATGAGCCACGCGGAAACCGCTCACTAAGGGGCCGAGGAAGAAAACGATGTTCGGAAAATTGACACTGGATGCAGTGCCCTACCATGAACCCATTATCGTGGTTACGGTGGCTGCAATTATCATCGGTGGTGCGGCCCTGCTGGGCCTGATCACTTACTTCGGTAAGTGGAGCTACCTTTGGAAAGAGTGGCTAACTTCGGTTGACCACAAAAAACTGGGCGTGATGTACTGCCTCGTCGGTATCGTGATGCTGATTCGTGGCTTCGCAGATGCCATCATGATGCGTAGCCAGCAGGTTCTTGCCTCGGCGGGTGAAGCCGGCTTCTTGCCTCCTCACCACTACGATCAGATCTTTACCGCCCACGGCGTTATCATGATCTTCTTCGTAGCGATGCCATTGGTTATCGGCCTGATGAACGTGGTTGTTCCTCTGCAGATCGGCGCACGCGACGTTGCGTTCCCGTTCCTGAACAACCTCAGCTTCTGGTTCACCGTTGTCGGTGTGATTCTGGTTAACCTGTCTCTCGGTGTGGGCGAGTTCGCACAGACCGGCTGGCTGGCCTATCCACCGCTGTCAGGCATTGAGTACAGTCCCGGCGTCGGGGTAGATTACTGGATCTGGGCACTTCAGCTCTCCGGTATTGGTACTACGCTGACCGGTATCAACTTCTTCGTGACCATTATCAAGATGCGTGCGCCTGGCATGACCATGTTCAAGATGCCGGTATTTACCTGGGCCTCTCTGTGCGCAAACATCCTGATTATCGCTTCATTCCCGATCCTGACCGTCACCATCGCGCTGCTGACACTCGACCGTTACCTCGGTACCCATTTCTTCACCAACGAAATGGGCGGCAACATGATGATGTACATCAACCTGATCTGGGCCTGGGGCCATCCGGAAGTGTACATTCTGGTTCTGCCAGTCTTCGGTGTGTTCTCTGAAGTTGCAGCAACCTTCTCGCGTAAGCGTCTGTTTGGTTACACCTCTCTGGTGTGGGCAACCGTGTGTATTACCGTTCTGTCGTTCATCGTTTGGCTGCACCACTTCTTTACCATGGGTGCGGGCGCGAACGTAAACGCCTTCTTCGGTATTGCCACCATGATCATCGCAATCCCTACCGGGGTTAAGATCTTCAACTGGCTGTTCACCATGTACCAGGGTCGTATCGTGTTCCATTCTGCGATGCTGTGGACCATCGGCTTTATCGTGACCTTCTCGGTTGGCGGTATGACCGGCGTTCTGCTGGCGGTGCCGGGTGCGGACTTCGTACTCCACAACAGTCTGTTCCTGATTGCCCACTTCCATAACGTAATCATCGGTGGTGTGGTGTTCGGTTGCTTCGCAGGGATCACCTACTGGTGGCCAAAAGCGTTCGGCTTCACGCTGAACGAAACCTGGGGCAAACGCGCATTCTGGTTCTGGATCATCGGCTTCTTCGTCGCATTTATGCCGCTGTACGTGCTGGGCTTCATGGGTATGACCCGTCGCCTGAGCCAGCAGATTGACCCGCAGTTCCACCCAATGCTGGTTGTGGCTGCGTGCGGTGCGGCACTGATTGCCTGCGGTATCCTGTGTCAGCTGATTCAGTACTACGTCTCTATTCGCGACCGCGAGCAGAACCGTGACCTGACCGGTGACCCATGGGGTGGCCGTACGCTGGAGTGGGCAACCTCCTCTCCTCCGCCGTTCTACAACTTTGCCCACGTACCGCACATTCATGAGCGTGACGCGTTCTGGGAAATGAAAGAGAAAGGCGAAGCGTACCAAAAACCGGCTGGCTATGAAGAAATCCATATGCCGAAAAACAGCGGTGCAGGTATCGTCATTGCTGCCTTCGCAACGATATTCGGTTTTGCCATGATCTGGCATATCTGGTGGATGGCGATCGTTGGTTTCCTCGGCATCGTTATCAGCTGGATTGTGAAGAGCTTCGACGAGGACGTGGATTACTACGTACCTGTTGCAGAAATCGAGAAACTGGAAAACCAGCATTTCGATGAGATCTCCAAGGCAGGGCTGAAAAATGGCAACTGATACTTTGACTAACGCGCATGCCCACGCGCACGAACATGGGCATCACGATACAGGGCCGATGAAAGTCTTCGGCTTCTGGATCTACCTGATGAGCGACTGCGTTCTGTTCTCTATTCTGTTCGCAACCTACGCGGTGTTGGTTAACAACACTGCGGGTGGCCCGGCAGGTAAGGACATTTTTGAGCTGCCGTTCGTACTGGTCGAAACCGCCCTGCTCCTGTTCAGCTCCATTACTTATGGCATGGCGGCTATCGCCATGTATAAGAACAACAAAAGCCAGGTTATCTCCTGGCTGGCGCTGACCTGGCTGTTTGGTGCAGGCTTCATCGCGATGGAACTCTATGAATTCCATCACCTGATTGCCGAAGGTATGGGTCCGGATCGTAGTGGCTTCCTGTCAGCGTTCTTTGCGCTGGTCGGTACTCACGGTCTGCACGTAACCTCTGGCCTTATCTGGATGGCCGTTCTGATGTTCCAGATAGGCCGTCGCGGCCTGACCAGTACTAACCGTACCCGTATCCTGTGCCTGAGCTTGTTCTGGCACTTCCTGGACGTGGTGTGGATCTGTGTGTTCTCTGTAGTTTACCTGATGGGGGCGATGTAATGAGTCATTCAACCGATCACGGCGCATCCCACGGTAGCGTCAAAACCTACATGACAGGATTTATCCTGTCGATCATCCTGACGGCTATCCCGTTTGCGATGGTGATGAACGGATCTGCGTCCCACATGGCCATGATTGCCTGTGTCCTGGCGGCTGCGGTAGTTCAGATTGTGGTGCATCTGGTGTGCTTCCTGCACATGAACTCCAAGTCAGATGAGGGTTGGAATATGACTGCCTTCATCTTTACTGTGCTAATCATTGCGATTGTGGTGATAGGTTCAATCTGGATCATGTGGAACCTTAACTACAACATGATGGTTCGATAAGAGCGGCGAGTATGTTTAAGCAATACCTGCAAGTTACAAAACCTGGCATCATCTTCGGTAACCTGATCTCGGTGATCGGCGGTTTCCTGCTGGCCTCAAAAGGCAGCATCGACTATCCGCTGTTCGTTTATACCTTGGTCGGCGTGTCGCTGGTCGTTGCGTCCGGTTGTGTGTTTAACAACTACATCGACAGGGATATCGACAGGAAGATGGAACGGACCAAAAATCGGGTGCTGGTTAAAGGCCTGATTTCTCCGAACGTTTCGCTGGTGTATGCCACCTTGTTGGGTATTGCTGGCTTTATGCTCCTGTGGTTTGGTGCAAACCCGCTGGCGTGCTGGCTGGGCGTGATGGGCTTCGTGGTTTATGTTGGCGTTTACAGCCTGTACATGAAGCGCCATTCCGTTTACGGCACGCTGATTGGCTCACTCTCCGGCGCTGCGCCGCCGGTGATTGGCTACTGCGCGGTAACCGGCAACTTTGACAGCGGCGCAGCTATCCTGCTGGCTATTTTCAGCCTGTGGCAGATGCCGCACTCCTACGCCATCGCGATTTTCCGCTTTAAGGATTATCAGGCGGCTAACATCCCGGTTCTGCCGGTTGTTAAGGGGATTTCCGTTGCCAAACACCACATCACGCTCTACATCATTGCGTTTGCTGTTGCGACCCTGATGCTGTCCCTGGGTGGCTACGCCGGATATAAATATCTGGTGGTGGCCGCTGCGGTCAGCGTTTGGTGGCTCGGCATGGCGCTGCGTGGGTACAAAGTGGCTGACGACAGAGTCTGGGCGCGTAAGCTGTTCGTGTTCTCTATCGTGGCCATTACCTCACTGTCGGTGATGATGTCCGTCGACTTTATGGTGCCAGATTCACACCCTCTGCTGGCTTACGTCTGGTAAGTCATCACGCGGTCAAAAAGGGTGCTTCGGCACCCTTTTTTATTGCCAGAATCAATGCATCTCGATGTAATATTTGTTAAACAACCACTTGTTTACCCTGCCCTTCCCCGGCCTTACACTAAGCGCTGATTTTATCCTGAGGTGGAAATGAACGATTTTAAGATGACGCCAGGCGAATTGCGCGCGACCTGGGGTTTAGGGACCGTATTCTCTCTGCGCATGCTCGGCATGTTTATGGTTCTGCCCGTTCTGACTACTTACGGCATGGCGCTGCAGGGTGCCAGCGAAGCGTTGATTGGACTCGCCATCGGTATTTACGGGCTAGCCCAGGCGGTCTTCCAAATCCCATTCGGCCTGCTGTCAGACCGTATTGGTCGCAAGCCGCTGATAGTCGGCGGATTACTCATTTTTGTGCTCGGCAGCATGATAGCTGCTCTCTCTGATTCTATCTGGGGAATTATTCTCGGCCGCGCGTTACAAGGCTCCGGGGCGATTGCCGCCGCCGTTATGGCGCTGCTCTCTGACCTGACGCGTGAACAAAATCGTACCAAAGCGATGGCGTTTATCGGCGTCAGTTTCGGGGTCACCTTTGCTATCGCAATGGTACTCGGCCCGATAATCACGCATAAGCTTGGCCTGCACGCTCTGTTCTGGATGATCTCCGGCCTGGCGACGCTCGGTATTCTGCTCACCATATGGGTGGTGCCTAACAGCGAAAACCATGTTCTCAACCGCGAATCCGGGATGGTAAAAGGCTGCTTCAGTAAAGTGCTGATGGAGCCGCGTTTGCTGAAGCTCAACTTCGGCATTATGTGTCTGCACATTCTGCTGATGTCGACCTTTGTCGCTCTGCCCGGCCAGCTGGAAGCCGCTGGATTTCCGGCGGCAGAGCACTGGAAACTCTATCTGGTGACCATGCTTATTTCGTTCGTGTCGGTGGTGCCTTTCATCATCTACGCCGAAGTAAAACGCCGCATGAAACGCGTGTTCCTGGTCTGCGTCGCCATTATCCTGATAGCCGAAATCGTCCTCTGGGGCTCCGGCGCTTACTTCTGGGAACTGGTGGCGGGTGTGCAGCTGTTCTTCCTCGCCTTTAACCTGATGGAAGCCCTCCTGCCGTCACTTATCAGCAAAGAATCTCCGGCGGGTTATAAAGGCACGGCGATGGGAATTTATTCCACCAGCCAGTTCCTCGGCGTGGCCATCGGTGGCTCACTGGGCGGCTGGCTCGACGGATTCTTTGATTCCCAGACGGTGTTCCTGATGGGCGCACTGCTCGCTACCCTCTGGCTGTTGATTGCCATGACGATGCAGGAACCACCTTACGTCAGCAGCCTGCGGGTGAGCATTCCGGATGATGTCGACGCCGATGAAAACCTGAAAGCGCGCTTGTTGGCAAAAGACGGGGTGAAAGAAGTGCTGGTTGTCGCCACCGAACGCTCTGCCTACGTCAAAATTGACAGTAAAGTGACCAACCGATTTGAGGTGGAACAGACGATCGCCGGGGCATAAAAAAGGTTCATCGCGGTTAAGCGTGAACCAATAGAAAACGGCGGTAAAAGTGGTTAGTTTTGTATTCGCCAAAACACTAACCAGCCACTCAACCGCCGTCTGCCATGAATGCTAATCTTTCTTCCCTCTTCTGGGAAGGTTTCACTGTTGATTCCTTCACTCATCCTGCACCGGATGCTCTGCTTATTACGCTCCGGCCTGACCC